>Ga0209713_10001807_pt1 | contig 13020 bp, 8 predicted proteins | sample ArcOceMetagenome_3_FD_187444 | JGI IMG/M metagenome (GOLD analysis project Ga0209713, IMG submission 187444) | Marine eukaryotic phytoplankton communities from Arctic Ocean - Arctic Ocean- Svalbard ARC20M Metagenome (SPAdes) (version 2) | ecosystem: Environmental > Aquatic > Marine > Oceanic...
TATCTAGCTATGTGCTGCCGGCTTGCTGGTGCAAGCTGAGGCTCAGGGCAGCGGCCGATCGACGCGACGCTCGTGGAGGACGTCTTGTCGCTTTCGTTTTGATCTATCCTACTCTATTGAGTCAACTCGCTTGAGGGGCAGCACGTATAAATAGGCAAGCGTTACAAAACTTGCGCGCCGCGTGCGGACTCAACGTGCACAAAGCAAGCGTCGGGGTGCGCCGACCAACCGAGGCCAACACACGACACAACGATGGCCAAGCCGACCCTCACGCCGACCGAGCCTCCCATCGAGGGCTCGCCCGAGGGCTCCGGTGCCGGGGCGCTCATCGTCACCCTGCTGTCCTGGCTAATCACGCTGGCCGTGATAGCGCTGATCGCCTTCGTGGCCAACAAGCTGCGCGCGCGCGTGGTCTTTTTCCTGGGCAAGGACGAACAGGTGCTCATCGAGCAGCTCACCGACACCGAGGTCGTCAACGGGCCGGGCACCAAGATCGTCTCGCCGCTCGTCAAGAGCGTGACCAAGCGCAAGGCGGAGCTGCTCGAGCCGCTCGACTACATCCTGGTCAAGGACTCGCTCAACGGCACGATCCGCGTCGAGAAGGGGCCGCAGCTCCACTTCCTCGGCGCCTTCGACGTCGTCCAGCGCCGCGCCACCGCCCACTCGCTCACGCCGACGCAGTACTGCACCATCCTCGACAAGAGGACGGGCGAGCGTCGCATCGAAAAGGGGCCGCGCGTGCTCGTGCCCGGCCCGTACGAGGACTGCTCACCGCCGCGCTCGGCGCTCTCGCTCGAGAGCAACCACTACTGCAAGATCCTCGACAAGTCCGACGGCCGGCGGTGGGTCGTGCGCGGCGCGTGCCTGCTCTTCCCCGAGCCGACGTGGGAGGTGCAGGGCGGCGTGCAGACGGCGATCTCGCTGAAGAAGGTCGAGTACTGCCGGCTGATCGACGAGGTCACAGGCGCGATCCGCGTCGAGCGCGGCGAGCAGCTCGTCTTCCCCGAGGCGACCGAGGCGGTCCTCAACGGCGAGGGCATCCTGACCGCCGTCAACCTGAAGGTCTTCCAGTACGCCAAGATCATCGACAACGCGACCGGCGTGATCCGCGTCGTCAGGGGCGAGGACACGGTCTACCTCGGCGCGAACGAGGACTTCGTCGGCCGCGGCAAGACCGACGCGGTCGAGCTCGACCAGGAGACCGCCGTGCAGGTGCGCTCGAAGCGCACCGGCGAGCTGATGCTCGTCTCCGCGCCGGCGGGCAAGGCGGGCAAGGCGGAGCTCTTCTTCCCCAAGGCGGAGGAGAACATCGTCGAGGTGCAGTCGCTGTACAAGCTCGCCGACTACGAGTGCATGATCATCGTCAACGGCTCGGGCGAGCTCTCCTTCTACTACGGCGACGACACCAAGCGCGGCGACCTGCCGCGCGCCTTCTTCATCCCGCCGCACCACTCGGTCCACTCGCTGCTCTGGTCCAAGGGGCGCCGCCGCGAGAAGCGCGACCTGCGCATCGACCGGATCGACTGCCGGCCCATGTTCATGAGCTTCGAGTTCAACTGCCGCACGAGCGACAACGTCGAGCTCGTGCTCGAGGGCACCTTCTTCTGGCAGGTCGTCGACGTCGAGAGGATGGTGCTGATGACGGGCGACACGACCGGCGACATTTGTAATCATGCGCGCTCCAAGTTCATCCAGCTCGTGTCCAAGGTGACGCTGAAGGAGTTCATGGACGACTTCAACAACCTCGCGACGCAGGCGCACGAGAGCGACGATGAGTTCTACGCGCGGCGCGGCGTCGCGATCCACACGCTCGAGGTGACGGCGTACCGCTGCCAGGACGCCTCCACGGCGCGCATCCTCGAGCAGATCATCCAGGAGACGACCAACCGGATGAACCGGCTCTCGCAGCAGGAGAGCGAGAACGAGATCAAGATGTTCGCGATGACGGGCGAGATCGAGCAGGAGACGCGCCGCGCCAACCTGCTCAAGGTGCTGCAGAGCCACAAGCTGCTCGAGGCGCAGAACGAGGGCGAGGCCGAGGCCGAGCGCGTGCGCGCCTTCCTCTCGGCCACCGAGAAGTCGGTGCCCAAGCTCGAGAACCGCATCGCGCTGTGGCAGACGCTGCGCAAGCGCGACGCCCTCGAGGCCGTCGCGTCGGGCGACTCGCGCCTCTACTTCACGCCCAACGACGTCAACCTGACGATCGAGTCCAAGGAGGCGTGAGGGGGGTTGGCTTGGCTCCACAAGAGATCAGAAGGCGAGGAGGGGTGCTGAGCTGAGGGCAGGGTGAGGTGGTGTCAGAAGGGGTGCAACGCACGGGCCACAGGACCTGCCGCGGGTGCCGAGCTTGATCTTCTCAGAGTCTGTGTGCGTTTGTGTTGTGCGTTTAAGCTGTTTAAGCTGTTTAAGCAGAGCTCTCGCCGTGATTCCCAGTTTTTACGTGGCGAGCGGAAGTCGGCATGTCGTGATGTTGTCTATCTTGTCTCTCGTTACTACTTTTTTACACGTGAGCACAGTACAGGCTTGTACACTGCATGCATGCACGAGTTTGCTGTGATGGATTGGACGCAGCTCTCGGCCGTCGAGTGCGTGCGCGCGCTCAAGGAGAAGCGCGTCACTCCGCTCGAGCTGCTCGAGGCCGCAGCCGCTCGCATCGCTGCCACCGACGCTGCTGTTAACGCGACGCCGGTCCTCTGCCTCGCCCGGGCACGGCGCTGCATCGAGGCGTTCGGCGAGGCGGGTGCGCCGGGTCCGCTACACGGCCTGCCTGTGCTCGTCAAGGACACACAGTCGGTCAGCGGTGTGAGGTGGACCAGTGGCGAGCCGCGGCACGCCCACCGTGTGGGCGTCAACACCGACCCATGCATCGCTGCGGTCGAGGCTGCCGGCGGCGTCGTGATCGGTAAGACCAACGTTCCCGAGAGTGCTGCCGGCTCGCACAGCTTCAATCCAATCTTTGGCGTGACGGCCTGCCCATTCGACACGTCGCTCTCGGCGGGCGGCAGCTCTGGCGGCGCCGCGGCCGCACTGGCAGTCGGCCAAATCTGGCTGGCAACGGGCAGCGACCTTGGCGGTTCTCTGCGCCAGCCCGCCGCCTTCTGCGGCGTCTGTGGTCTGCGACCCTCGTACGGCCTGGTCCCCGGCCGCGTCGTGGGCGCGCCGCCGCGGCCGCTCAACGCGGTCGACGGGCCGATGGGCCGCACGGTCGCTGACGTGGCGCTGCTGCTCGACGCGATGGTGCCGCGTGGTGCGCCGTCGTCGTCGTCGCTGCCGCCGCCACCACGCGGCTCGTACGTCGCACACGCGTGCGCGCCTCTCGAGGCCGCCGACCTGCCGAGAAGGGTCGGGTGGAGCGCCGACCTCGGCGGAGTGCTCCGCGGTGTCGACGGTGAGCTGAGCGCGGCGGTGGCGCGCGCCGCGGCGCTGCTCGGCGAGGCGGTGGGCGCGGCCGTCGTGCAGAGCGCGCCGCGGTGGGTGATGCCGCCCGAGCCGCCCTCCTCCTCGGCGCCGGAAGCAAGAATGGACGTCGAGGGCATCTTCCGAACGCTGCGCGCCGACAACTTCGTCGCCAATCGCGGCGGCCGGCGCCGCATCGGCGCGTGGCTGCGCGGTGCCGCCGGCACGACCGCCAAGCCGGAGGTCGTGTGGAACGTGCTCACCGGCCTCGTCGAGCCGGGCCGCGCGCGCCGCGCCGCGAGGCTGGTCGAGGAGATGCGGCGCGCGGCGGCGCGCATGTTCGAGGAGCAGGCCGTCGACGTGTGGGTGGTGCCGTGCACGCTGCTGCTGCCGTTTGACAAGGCGCTGCGCTACCCGTCGCGGCTCGCGGCCGACCCGTCAGTCGAGCTCGCCGACTACATTGCGTGGATGCTGCCATGCACCGCGATCTCGCTGCTCGACCTCCCGTCGATCTCGCTGCCGTGCGGCCTCTCGCGCGACGGCCGCCCGCTCGCCGTGCAGCTCGTCGGCCGCGCCGCCGGTACCGAGCCGCAGCTGCTCGCGACGGCCGCGGCGCTCGAGCGCGCGGTGGCGGCGCAGCCCGGCGCGGCGGCGGCCGCGGTGCCGCGCGACCCCGCGCCGCCGCCCGTGCCGCCGCGCCGGCCGAGCGCGAGTGGGCCCACCACGGCCGCCGAGGCAGCCGAGGCGCACGGCGTGCCGCCGACGGACGAGGAGGCCATCGCGAGGCTGGTGGCCGGTGCGGGAGCGGGGCGCAGCAAGCTCTGATGAGGATGATGATAGGTTTCTATTGGTTATTGCTGGATAAGTAGATCTATTTGACCTATATTCTGATGCTACTGACAGGTGGGCAATATGCTCTAGAGAAAGCGCATCAGGGGCGCAACCACCGCACGATGCGCGCATGCACAGCGCACAGCGGCGGTGCCGACATCGTGCAAGTACAGCGATCCAGGCGGCGCGGCTATCGATAGGCTCGGTGGCAGCGTAATCATGCTCTCGCTCCTCGCATGGTCTTCCGCCGTCGCTGCCCCGCCTCTCGCCACGTATGAGGCCGCGCTCCCTGCGACGGCTCCGCGTGCGCCGGACAGCTTCCTGCTGAAGTTCAACACCGACATCGAGGGCGATGGGACCGTGACGCTCAACATCACGCGCTCGTGGGCTCCGATTGGAGCCGATCACCTGTATGCGCTGGTGGCCGATAAGTTCTACGACGGCGCGGCCTTCTTCCGTGTGGTCCCCGGCTTCGTGGTCCAGTTTGGGATTGCCGGGACGCCCTCAGAGAACACGAAATGGTCGACGCCCATCAAGGACGACCCGGTAGTGCAGAGCAACCTCAAGTACACGATGTCGTACGCGACCTCCGGACCCAACACGCGCACCACGCAGCTCTTCATCAACTACGTCGACAACTCGCGGCTCGACTCGATGGGCTTCGCGCCCGTCGGCAAGGTCGTGGCGGGCTCGAAGTACCTCGACCGCGTGTTCGACCCCACGCCGGGCTCGAGCGGCGGCGTCGACCAGCAGTCGTACGAGACCAAGGGCGACACGTGGATCCACGAGCAGTACCCGGAGATCAACTTCATCACGACCGCCACCACCACCGCTCAGCAGGGCAGCTTGGGGACGAGGCGCGCGCTGCAGCACGCCCGCGAGGCGCAGCCGGTCGAGGTTTGACCCTTTTTGTCTGAATGATTTAAACAAGCAAAAACTAGCGGCTCGAGTACTAGCTTAGTCTAGTCTTCGTTGAGCTTCTGTACAAACTCACGTAGGCAAAACTGCATTCAATTGCATGCAGAACTTGGTTGCGCGGGGTACAGGCAGCAGACGATGTTCCACAACCTAACGTGCTGCGGCTCACGCAGCAAGCTGCGCAGCAATTCCGTAGGATTAGGAAAGGACGGCGCCGCCGCGCCAAGCAGCGAGCCCGTATTGCGAATGCGGCCAGGCGCAAGAGCTGCACTCCCCGAGGGGCTGCCGCCGACTGACGCAGTTGCGCCGGCCGACGCCAAGGGCTCGCCACGACCTAGCAGCTCATTTAGTGGGGCGCGGCGCACTTCGATATCAGCGGACATCTGAGACAGCATGAGACAGTTAACATGCATATATAATGTGCGCATGTCCGGCGGTCTGCTGTGTGCTAACAACATGTATTGAACAGAAACTCTCCACCGCCACCTGCATCGGCGACCAACACCAACGTAACCTCACGCTGATCGAACTCTGCTCCGTTCACGCGAGCAGCGCGCCCTCGACCAGCGCGGTCGGCAGCAGGCCCGTCGTCGCGTCGCACTTGGCGTAGTTAGGCGGCGGCCCCCACGCGCAGGTGGACTGGAGGATGGAGTTGAGCGCTGCCGCCGTCTGCGGGCACAGCTTGCTCCCGTGCGGGTTGGTCTTCGGGTCGGGGTTGGCCGCTCAGATCATCGCGCCGCCAATGTTGTGCTCCTTGACAAACTTTGTGACGTTCCTGTCCTTATCGAGGCCCTCCCACACGCCGGAGGCCGCCTGCTCGCCCGGCGCGAAGCCGATGTTGCGCTTGCGCAGGTCGACTAATCACCGCACTGACGCGCTCAAATCGAAGCGAAAGTCGGCCGAAACTCTCGTGATTTGGGCGAACGGAGACGTACCAATGGGCTGTGCCTCTTCCAAGCCCAAGGACCCGCTGATCGACTCTCTCGTCACCGAGGCCGTCAGCAAGTATGCTGCCGCTGGTGCATCGACAGACGTTCGCAAATTCCTGGCAGATCACTTCGCGGCTGTGGTGCCGGCGGCACAATCGGCGCCGGCAGCCGCTGCTGCAGAAGTTGAACTCACGATAGGAGGCGAGTCCGAGCTGCCATTTGGTTCAGGTGCGATCGGCATCCTGCGTCTCGACGGCGCAAATTACTCTGCGCCTGCTCTCGACAAAGTCAGGACGGCGGCTGCCGTCAAAGAAGGCGGTGCGTGCACCGTTCAAGTATCAGCCTAATATATGCCTGATAAACTAGGGACCCCTTGATATGAATTCTATCAGGCATATCGCCTCATATATTAGGCGATATCAGGCTTGTATTATCAGGCGATATCAGGCTATTATCAGGTTGTATCAGGCTGATACGCCTTGATATAATTCATATCAAGGGGTCCCTAGTTTATCAGGCATATATTAGGCTGATACTTGAACGGTGTGGCGACTTGGCCGATCGAACGTCCTTTGAAGACGGCTGCGAGGCCTTCTACGAGCGTGTGGAGGGCTACACGTTCACGGCGTGCAAGTACGGCCTGTTGGACCCGAGCGCGGCAGTGCCAGTGATGGAGAAGGAGGGCATACTCGACATCCGTACACCGCCTGGCGCCGCAAAGCACCTGTTCCGTCCCAACCGGCGTGGTGGTGCTGGCGACGAGCCACGGCCGCGGAAGCCGAGCCGCACCGAGGACTTGCTCGACGATTCGGGCGCCGTGGTGGGCACGCGCTACGTCTACGACAGCGCGACGCTGCTCGCGAACATCGAGGCAGCGATGGCGACGCTGCACAAGACCTGTGGGCATGCCTGTGGGGTCACGTGCATCGCGAGCGCGTGCGGGTTCATGGGCAACCTGCAGGACTTTTGCGCCGAGCACTCGCCGGTGCCCTGCATCATGTCCTGCCGCTCCTCTCGATGCTGCTGCCGGGCAAGGAGGAGAAGCGCAAGATCCTCGTCATCACCGCCAACTCGGAGAGCTTCAACGAGAACTATGACGAGCTCGTCAAGCCCGGCTGGAAGGTTGCCGACGAGATCATCATCCTCGGGCTGCAGGACGTCGACGGCTTCGGCAACGAGGTGGAGAGCGGCACGACGGTCGAGGTCGAGGTCGCGGCGGCCAACATCCTGAAGAAGGTGCGAGAGACGATGTCCGCATCGGACATCCCCATCAAGGCGGTCGTCTCCGAGTGCACCGAGCTGCCGGGATACACGAACATGCTGCGAGCCGAGCTCGGCGTGCCGGTGTTCGACGCCATCACGGCAGCTGGCATGCTCTACAACGCGATCAAGCCGCGCGACAGCTACTCGCTCGTTCGACCCGTGCTACTGCTAGTCTTGGCGAGTCACGCTGTGAGTTAGATAGAAACGCGATCTTACGTGTAGGGTTGGCGTGTATAGCCATAGTTTCCCGTCTTATCTACAGAAGGCTCTTACGTTTGACGTACGCGCGCGAAGCCAGGCTGCCCAAGGGGGAGAACAGTAGCGCAATCTAATTTGGCCTGAACATGTCGCCAACTCTCGGCCTGCCCATTTGATTGTGACCCGCGCGACGCCCGGTTGCCCCTCGCTTTGGGACCACCGGACCAGGCTAATGGACTCGCCCATCTCGTCCACCGCCTCACCGCTCAGGCCAGGCGCCACGCCGAAAGGCTCCACACCGCCCGGCTCCAAGCGGCGCAGCCCACGCGTCGCCGTCAGGGAGGAGGCGCGCTCGGCAGCCAAGCAGCTCGCCGGCGCGGTCGCCGAGCGCTTCTGGTCCAAGGCCGTCGCCTCGGACGGTCGCGAGTACTTCTATCACCTCTCTTCGCACGAGACAGCGTGGGAGCTCCCGCCCGGTGCCATCCTTCACCAGTTGGGCAGCTCGCCCTCGGCACGATCGCCAGCAGGGCGGTCGCCAGCAGGGCGATCGCCGGCGGTGCGCTCGCCCAAGCTGTCACCACGCTCCGACTTCCTGCATCGTCGGGCTTCCATGGAGGTGGCAGGCAGCCCGCCGTCGTCGACCAAGAAGCTCGCGCCGTCGCCCAGCCCCGGGGCGGACGCCACCAGCACCACGCCGGTGCTGCCGTGCCACGTCGATCGGGACACAGCGACCGCGGCGCTCAAGGCCGAGCTGCGTCGCGTCAAGCCGCTGCTGGCGGACGCGCGCCAGCAGGCGATCGCCCTGCGCGACGAGCACCTGCAGCGGCTGCGCACGCTCGAGGCGTCGGTGGTGCAGCTGGCGAGCGGCAGCGCGACGGCCGAGGCGACCGCGGCGAGGCTTCGCGCCGAGAATCGGCTGCAGGCGCAGGCGGCGGAGCGGCACGTGAGCGGCCTACAGGCGGAGCTGGAGGCGGTGCGGCGCGAGCGCGAGGCGACGGCGCGCGCCGCGTCGGACGAGGCGCACGAGATGCAGCTGCAGCTCGCCGCGGAGAGCGTCACGATTGGCGCGCTGCGCCAGACGCTGAGCGGCGTGAGCGCGCAGCTGGCGAGGTGTGAGGAGGAGCTGTTCGAGGCGCGGCGTCGGCAGGCGGAGGCGGAGGCGGCGCGCGGCGCGGCCGAGGCGGCGGGCTCGCGCGCCGCGGCCGACGAGGAGGCGGAGGCGCGGCGTGTGAAGGAGGCGGAGGCGGAGGCAAAGCGTGCGACCGAGGCGGCCGAGGCGGCCGTGGCGGCCGTGGCGGCCGTGGCGGCCGAGGCGGAGGCAAAGCGCCAGGCGGCGGAGGCGTGGCAGCAGGCCCGCTCGGCGGAGGAGCGTGGGGCGGTGGAGGTGGCGCGCGCGCGGTCCGAGGCGCAGGCAGCGGTGGCGCGTGCGGCGGGCGCGGAGGAGGCGCGCGCGTGCGAGGCGGCGGAGGCGGCGCAGGCCGCCGCGGCGACGGCGCGCGAGGCGGCGGCTCGCGAGAGGGCCGTGCGCGAGGCGGCGGCGGCGCGGCTGCGCGCGTGCGAGGCGCGGTGCGACGAGCTCGACGACCAGCTGCACGAGGCAAACGGCACCGTGCGCGTCTACTGCCGCGTGCGGCCGATGAGCGAGGCCGAGGCCGAGGCGGGGCCCGCCGCCGCCGTGGTCGGTGGCGGCGACGGCGATGGTGTTGGCGACGGCGACGGCGACGACGGGACGGCCGACGACGACGGCACCAAGCCCCGTACGGTGGTCGTGAAGACCGGGGGTGGCACCGGCACCGGCACCGGCACCGGCGGCTGCGGCGGCGGCAGCGGCGGCGGTGGGCGCGCCTTTGTGTTTGACCGCGCCTTCGGCGGCGACGCCACCCACGACGACGTCTTCGACGAGCAGCTGCGCGCGATCGCGGCGCGCGCGGCGCGCGGCGGCTCGACGACGCTGATGGCCTACGGCCAGACGGGCAGCGGCAAGACGCACACCGTGCTGGGCCTGCTGCCGCTGCTGCTCAAGCCGATGCTCGAGGCCTGCCAGGGCGGCGGTGGAGGCGGTGGAGGTGCCGGTGGCGGCGGTGGCGGCGGTGCGGAGGAGCGGCTGAGCGTGCGCGTCGGCGTCGTTGAGGTCTACCGCGAGGAGGCGAGGGACCTGCTGCTCCCCACCGCCACCGCCAGCACCACCACCACCACCGCCACCGCCACCGCCACCACCACGGCCGCCACCACCGAGGTCAAGTCGTGCTCGACACTCCATCACGTGCCGGTGGCCGACGCGGCGGCGGCCGAGGAAGTGGTGCGCTACGCGGCGGCGCGGCGCGTCACGGCCGACAACGGCCTCAACGCGTGCTCTTCGCGCTCGCACCTCCTCATCCACTTTGAGCTGGTGAGCGGCGTCGCTGCCTCAGCTGGGAGCACCACCGGCGGAGAGGGCGGCGACCCGGGCGGCGGTGGCGAATCTGGCGGCGGCGGCGGCGTGGTGCGCGGCGCGCTGCATCTGGTCGATCTGGCGGGCTCCGAGCGGCTCCGCCGGACCGAGGCCACCGGCGAGCGGCGCGCCGAGGGGGTGACGATCAACAAGAGCCTCTCGGCGCTCGGCGACGTGATGGCGGCGCTCGCGGCCAAGGCGGAGCACGTGCCGTACCGCAACGCGACGCTGACGAAGCTGCTGCAGCCGGGGCTCTCCAAGGGCTGCCGCGTCGTGCTGCTGCTCACCGCGTCGCCCGCCGCGGCCGACGCGCCGGAGACGGCCGTCGCGCTCGCGTTTGGGGCGCGCGCGCGCACCGCCGCGCTCGGGCCCATCGGGAGCGGCGGTGGGGCGGCCGGGGGTGGCGGCGGCGGCGGCGTGGTGTCGGCCAAGGAGCTGGCGAGGGTGCAGAAGCTGCTGTCAGGCGCGCGGCAGCTGGCGGCGACGCAGCAGCGGGAGGCGGCGGCGGCGCGGCAGGAGGCGAGCGACCTCAACGGCGCGCTCAAGGCGGCCGCCGAGACGACGCGCCGCGCCGAGGCGCGCGCGCGCGAGGCGGCGGGCGCGGCGGAGCGCGAGGCGGCGGCGCGCGCCAAGGAGCGCGCCAAGATGCTCCGCGACAACGACGAGCTGCGCCGGCGGCTCGCCGTCGCACTCGCGCGCGACGGCAGGGACGCCCAAGCGTCGGCCGCCTCCTCCGCCAGGGACGCGACGCCGGCATCTGCATCTGCCTCCTCCACTGCCGTCGTCGCGCCCGCACCCGCGCCCGCACCCTCGCCCGCAGCGGCGGCGCTGCCAACACCTCCGCCACCATCGACGTCGGAGCCGATGGTGCCACCGGTGCCACCGGAGCCGCCGACGCCCACGCTGAGCCGTCAGGAGTCTCCGCGGGCGCCGCTCGCGCCGCGCAACTCGATTTCTCCGCCGCCGTCGTCGTCGCGCCGCGAGGCGCCGTCAAAGGGCGGCAACGGCGCGGCCTCGGCGCGCCTGTACCGCAAGGCGCCGCTGACGGCGCCGGCGCGCGTGCGCGCGCGCACGCCGCCGCCACGGGGCGTCGCGAGGAATGGCGCCGGGCTGCGGCAGCCGACGTGGAAGGCGTGATGAACAGTCCACGTGAGATCACGCGCGACTTGCGGCTTGCGGCTGCTGGGCGGAGAAGATGATGCGCGCACGATGATGAGATGACAAGGGTGCGCGGGTGCATGTGGGTCACGGTATAGGGAGGATGGATTATAATATCAGCGACAGTAAAAAAGCCGGTCGAAATCGAGAGCTTTGCCTTTGGCCTTTGCGGACTCGAGATTGCGATAGGCGTCATCCAACTTCCTCACTCATGCTCATGGAGGCGCAGACTGCATGTCACAGGCGCGAGCTGATCGGAGTGGTCGCCGCCGCGCCCGCCCCGGCCGCCGCCTCCGGCTCCGCCTGCTGCAGCGCCTCCATCGCCTCGACGCCGAGCGCGACCATCGCCTGGAAGGCTTGGCCGAAGCGCGCGGCGTCGGGCGCGGCGGCGTTGCCCTGCAGCGCGCGCGCGTAGACGCCGTGCGCGATCGCCGCCTTGCGCTGCCACATGAGCACGCGGAAGAAGGCGCGCACGCGCGGCGGCGGCGGCGCGACGCCGGCGGCCTCGGCGTAGACGCGCACCATCTCCTCCTCGGTCGGCGTGCCGGGCGGCGCGTCGTCGGCGAGCCCGCCGAGCATCGACGGCGTGAACCACGACGCCAGAAAGTAGGCGACGTCCGACTGCGGGTGGCCGAGGGTCGAGATCTCCCAGTCGATGACGGCGGCGACGCGCGGCGCGTGCGGCTCGAGGATCAGGTTGCCCAGCCGGTAGTCGCCGTGCACGACGCACGTCGGCTCGTGCCCCTCGGGCACGAAGCTGCGCAGCTGCTCGCGCAGCCACGCCTCGAGCGCGAGCATCGACTCGCTCGCCGCGTGCAGCTCGGCGTCGTCGGGCGTCGCCCGCCGCACGAGCGCGTCGACCGCGCGGAACTGGCGCGCCCACACGTCGAGCTGCCGGAACGCGTAGCCGCCGCCGCCCAGCTTGCCGTGCCGCTCCAGCCCGACGGCGCGGAAGTCGACCGCGTGCAGCCGCGCCAGCGTGCGCGCCGCGCTCGTCCAGATGGCGGTGCGCTCGGCGGGCGAGACGCCGGGCAGGCGCTCGTCGGCGAGCACACGCCCGTCGACGAACTCCATCACGTAGAACGGCACGCCGAGCACCATGTCGCCGGGGCAGAGGCCGACCATGCGCGGCACCGGCACGTCGGTGTCCTGCAGCGCCGCCATCGCGCGGTACTCGCGCTCCACGTCGTGCGCCGACTTGAGCAGCTCGCCGGGCGGCTTGCGCCGCAGCACGACGCGGCGGCGCACGTCGGCCGCGCTCGTGAGCAGCAACAGATACGTCGGGTTGCTCTGGCCGGCGCCGAACTGGCACTCGACGTGCACCTCGGCGACGTCGTGGCCGTGCGCCCGCAGCCAGTACTGCACGATCGACGTGTCGAGGGCTAGGCGCGCTTCCTTGGTGTCGGCTGGCGTGCTTGATGGGGTTAGGCTCATGGTGGACCAGTTGATTAGCCTGCCTTTGCCTAAGCCGATTAGTAGCTCGGCGACGCGATGCGTGATAAGATTTCAGCATGCATACCGCACAAGGGGTTCGAGGTGCGTAGTTGAGGTAAGCTAACAGCGTTAAACCGTTAAACCGTGCGCTCGCAGGATGATCCTCGAGGACTTTATCGATATCAGGGACGAAAGGATTCTCGTACAGACAGACAGACAGAGACACGCGGACCCTAGCTAGCTAGAGTCCGGACGCCGAGAGGGCGTCTCGGAGATAGAGACGCAACCACTAGCCCTCGCCGGTCCTCCACGCCAGACTCACGCTCCCCTCACTCAGGGCGGGCGAACACAGCTCCCACGGGGGGGGTTGAAGCCCCGGACATCGGACTTGCTAGGGGGGGGTCCGGACCCCCCTAGCGGCTGGAGCTAGTTGCTAGGGGGGGGTCCCAACCCCCCTAGCGG
>Ga0209713_10001808_pt1 | contig 13015 bp, 9 predicted proteins | sample ArcOceMetagenome_3_FD_187444 | JGI IMG/M metagenome (GOLD analysis project Ga0209713, IMG submission 187444) | Marine eukaryotic phytoplankton communities from Arctic Ocean - Arctic Ocean- Svalbard ARC20M Metagenome (SPAdes) (version 2) | ecosystem: Environmental > Aquatic > Marine > Oceanic...
AATTTAAAAAATGTAAGTATCAAACTACCCCTAGGGATGATGATAGGTGTTACAGGGGTCTCTGGAAGCGGTAAGTCTTCCCTTATCAATGAAACCCTCTACCCTATTTTAAATGCTCACTTTTTTAATGGTGTAAAAGTACCAATGCCTTATAAAAAAATTAAAGGCCTTGAACATCTAGATAAGGTGATAGATATTAATCAATCTCCAATTGGCAGAACCCCACGATCAAACCCTGCAACGTATACTGGAGTGTTTTCTGAAATACGAAGTTTGTTTGCAAAAGTGCCAGAGGCATTAATACGAGGTTACAAACCTGGAAGATTTAGTTTTAATGTGCAGGGCGGTAGATGTGAGACTTGTAGAGGCGGAGGATTAAGAGTAATAGAGATGAATTTCTTGCCAGATGTGTATGTAGCTTGTGAGACGTGTCAGAAAAAACGATTTAATAGAGAAACCCTAGAAATACGATACAAAGGAAAGTCTATCTATGATGTGTTAGATATGACCATTAATGAAGCCTGTGACTTTTTTGAAAAGATTCCTAAGATTTATAGGAAGCTTAAAACTATTCGTGATGTTGGCCTTGGTTATATTACCCTTGGGCAGCAATCTACCACCTTATCTGGTGGAGAGGCCCAGCGTATCAAGCTAGCAACAGAACTCTCAAAAAGAGATACAGGAAATACTTTTTATATTTTAGATGAGCCTACCACTGGCCTACACTTTGAGGATATAAGAGTGTTAATGATTGTGCTTCAAAAGTTAGTAGATAAAGGAAATACAGTTTTAATTATAGAACACAACCTTGATGTTATAAAAACAGTAGACTACATCATTGATATTGGTCCAGAGGGCGGAAAAAGTGGCGGTAAGGTAATGGCCACTGGAACTCCTGAAGAAATTGTAAAAACAAATAAGGGTTTTACAGCAAAGTTTTTAAAGAAAGAATTACAAAATAAGTAGTAAGTATCAAGGTAAATATGTACTTTGATTATTGATGGATTACTAATTTTAATACATGTACTAATGAGGTCTGAAGAAAATCACAAAAACTGGAACCAGCAAAAAACCAATGACTCTTGGGCAATCTTTAAGATTATGGGCGAGTTTGTAAATGGTTATGAAAAGATGAGCCGTATAGGCCCCTGTGTTTCTATATTTGGTTCTGCCCGTACAAAACCAGAAGATAAATACTACAAACTAGCACAAAGTATAGCAAAACGCATTACACAGAGTGGTTATGGAGTAATCACTGGTGGTGGTCCTGGTATTATGGAAGCAGGTAACAAAGGAGCGCACCTAGCGGGTGGAACCTCTGTTGGTCTTAATATTACATTACCTTTCGAACAACATGACAACCCATATATAGATAAAGACAAGAGCATTGATTTTGATTACTTTTTTGTACGCAAAGTTATGTTTGTAAAATACTCACAAGGTTTTGTAGTTATGCCTGGTGGATTTGGAACACTAGATGAGTTTTTTGAAGCCTTTACCCTCATACAAACTAAAAAAATTGATCAGTTTCCTTTAATTTTAGTAGGAAGATCCTTTTGGAGCGGCCTAATGGATTGGGTAAAAAACACGCTTCTGGAAGAAGGTAACATAAGCCCAGAAGATTTAGACATGGTTCATGTTGTTGATACAGAAGACGAAGTACTCTCAATTTTAAATAACTTTTATAACAAAAACAACTTTAGTCCTAACTTTTAATTTAATAACTCCCCAGTTATATGCGTCATACTTTTATTTTTTTATCGCTACTATTTTTCAGTATTTCTTGTTTTGCACAAAACACTATAAAGACCATGTTTTACAATGTCTTGGAATTTCCAGAATTAAACCCTAACAGGATTTCTCTTTTACAAGACATTCTGCAAGACTATTCTCCAGATATTTTTATGGTTTGTGAATTACAGAGCCAGGAGGGTGCAGACGTTATTTTAAATGTAGGCTTAAATAGTGACGGAAACAGCAACTATAGTGCGGCCCCCTATTTTGAAAATCAATCTGGTGGCGGTGATTTGCAACAGGCTTTATTTTACAGAAACGATATGTTTGTGCTAGAAAACACAGAAATTGTAACCACACCAGTAAGAGATATAAACAAATACACGCTGCTTTTAAATACTGCAAGTCAAGACACCAACCCTATACGCATCTATGCATATGTAACACATTTAAAATCAAGCCAAGGAAGTGCCAATCAACAATTAAGACTTTCTATGGTAGAGGCGTTTGTAAATGACACACAGCAACTTGAAGATGATGCCTTTGTATTATTTGCCGGAGATTTTAATATATACACCTCTACAGAACCTGCATACCTAGAAATATTAGACCAAACAAATAGCCTAGCTATGGCAGACCCTATAGATACTCCAGGGTCTTGGAATAACAATGAAGATTTTAGAGCAGTACACACTCAAAGCACTCGCACAAGTTCTTCTGGTTTTGGAGGAGGCGCTGGTGGCGGTCTAGATGATAGGTTTGATTTTATAATGGTATCGCAAAATATGATGACCAACCCCAATCTTTCATACAAGGCAGATAGCTACAAGGCCTATGGAAATAATGGAAACTGTTACAACAACAATATAAATGACATTAACTGCGGAGGTGTTTACAATCAAATAATACGGGATGCACTTTATAATATGAGCGATCATTTACCAGTAGTTATGGAACTCGAGACAGATCAAGAAATTGTAATTTTAGATATTCCACAACAAATGGTGGTACAACCATTTTCATTAAAAAACACATTGGTTTCAGATGTGCTAACTCTCTACTCTCCTCAATGGAACACCCAAGATGACAGCTTTGGGGTATTCAATACTTTAGGGCAAGAAATACTGAATTTTAAAACAAAAGCTAATACTACAACTATAGACGTTTCGCAATTAGCAAAAGGTGTTTACTATCTTACCAATACATCTTCCAACCAAACATTAAAATTCCTGAAGACTTTTTGATACCTAAACACTACTTGTCTATACTCCTTTTTGTTGTGATTTTGCCTATCTGGTCACAACATACAATCACTATCGATGCTAGTTTAGATGACACCTCACACACTCTTGATGTTAAGCAACATGTGCTTTTTGAAAACACCACGGGCACAAGTTTAGATACGATCTATTTCCATGATTGGGCTAATAGTTTTAGTACAAAAAAATCTCCATTAGGCCTGCGCCTTGAAGAAAATTATGTAAGCACTTTTCACTTCGAGAAAGACAGTGAAAGAGGAAACACTAGTATTAAAACGGTATTAGACGATACAGGAAACACCCTTGTTTGGAACCGTGGAGATGAAGTTGATTTGCTATATGTAATACTACCAAAACAGCTAGAGGACGGAGCTAGCTTTGGTATTAACTTCACCTTCTCACTTAAAGTAGCAAAAGACACCTACACCCGCTATGGGGTAGATAAAGATGGAAACTACAAACTACGGTATTGGTACCTATCACCTGCTGTGTATGACCAAAGTTGGCAAGTATATAGTAATAAGAAATCTAATGATCTGTATCAAAGGGCCTCACGATTTAATATCACTTTAAGCCTTCCAGAGCTGTTTCAAGTCTCTACAGAGCTTGATATACTTGATACTAATGTATCAAAAGGAATTAAAACACTTACTCTAAAAGGGAATGATCGCATAAAGGCAACCTTGTTTTTAGGAAAGACAAACCCATTCGAAACCATTATTATTAGTGATCTTGAGGTACAAAGTAACCTTTCAAAATCAAAGATAGTCCCTGCCATGCGGGCAATTACTCTAGACAGAATGGTGTATTTTCTAGATCAAAAAGTGGGCCCTTACCCATTTAATAAAATAGTCATTAGTGATGAGGATACTAAAAACAACCCTGTATATGGTTTAAATCAATTACCTGGTTTTTTAAGTCCCTTTCCTACTGGTTTTGAGTATGATATAACACAATTTAAAACCCTATCTCGAACCTATCTCGAAAACACACTGCTACTACATCCTAGAAAAGATGCCTGGCTTTTTGGGGCATTGCAAATTTATTTAATGATAGAATACGTAAATACCTATTACCCTAAGATGAAAGTACTGGGTAGTTTAAGTAAATTTTGGATCATTAGGTGGTCTCATATTGCAGATTTGGAGTTTAATGACCAATACTCGCTTTTGTATTTAAACATGGCACGTAACAACATTCATCAACCCCTGAGCACGCCTAAAGACGCTCTTACTAAGTTTAATAAAAAAATAGCCAACAACTATTATGCTGGTAAGGGTCTTGAATATCTGAAAGATTTCTTAGGAAGTGATGCTTTAGATACTAGTATAAAGCAGTATTATAAAAAATACAAACTAAAACCAAGTTCACCACGAGACTTTAAAAATACTATAGAAGCATCGAGCGCAAAAAGTATAGATTGGTTCTTCAATGATTATGTTCATAAACGCAGCACCATTGACTTTAAAATTAAAAAGACCACAAAAAGAGCAGACTCTATAGATGTTACTATTATAAACAAACGAGATAATATATTACCTGTATCTGTATATGGAAATAGTAAAGATGGAACGCTCTTGTTTAAAAAATGGTCTGCACCAATAGATAGTATTGGTATAGTAACTGTTCCCTCAAAGGATTTAAAACGGCTTGAGTTAAACAAGCAAGGCTTCATAACAGAATACAATAGAGCCAATAACATAAAAAGATTTGGAAGTGTTTTTAATAGACCACTTCAGTTTAGATTATTTAAAGATGTACAAGACCATAGGTTTAACCAAATGTTCTTTATGCCTGTGGTTGAATACAACCTCTATGACGGTATAACCACTGGGTTAAAGTTATATAATAAAACATTACTACCTAAAGGGGTGCACTATAAGTTAGAACCTCAATATGGTTTTAAATCTAAAAAACTTATTGGAAGCGCCTCCCTACAATACACTAGCCAATTTGAACAAGGTAGGCTCAGGAATATTCGGTATGGTTTTTCTGGAAACTATTTCAGCTATGATACTGGACTATTTTACAAACGCTTCACACCTTTTATGACTTTTGCCTTTTTAAACCAGGATATTAGAAATAATGAAAAGCAGTTTATTAGCCTAAGAAATGTAACAGTTTCAAGAGACATAAATCCAAACAACCCTCAACAAGATCCTAACTATAGTGTATTCAATGCTAGTTATGTGTACAGTAACCCAAACTTAATTAACTACTACAGGAGTGTTGTTGATTATCAAATCTCTAGTAAATTTAGCAAAATAGCCCTCACCTTTGATTACAGAAAACTTTTTGAAAACAACCGACAGCTTAATGTAAGACTATTTGCAGGAGCTTTTTTATTCAATGACACCAAACAAAGTGATGACTTTTTTAGTTTCGCCCTAGACCGTCCTACAGATTATCTTTTTGATTATGGGTACTATGGCCGTAGTGAAGACACTGGGCTCTTTAGCCAACAACTCATCGTTGCAGAAGGAGGTTTTAAATCTAACCTAGAAGTAGACTTTGCAAACAGTTGGATAACAACCATCAACGCTAGTACAAACCTATGGCGTTGGATTTTAATTTATGGTGATGCTGGATTAGTACATAATACAGATAGTGGCACTAAAGCTGTTTTTGACTCTGGTATACGCATCAATTTAGTCCAAAATTATTTCGAAGTATATTTCCCGATGTATTCTAGCCTTGGTTGGGAACCTGGCCTAGAGAATTATGACCAAAGAATACGTTTTAAAATTACCCTCTCTCCCAAAACTCTTCTTGGCCTCTTTACAAGAGAGTGGTACTAAAGACATCAGGATATGAAATCAATATACAACAATTGGAGAATCATTATTTTAGCATGCCTAACCTTAGGTATGGCGCCATTTTTCCCTGAGCCGCATCTTTGGGGCAAACTAAAATGGGTTGCTGGTGGCGCCCCAGGTATGGCCCTTAAAGATTGGTTTGATATAGTATTGCATGGCCTCCCTTTTGCTTTACTGATTCGTATCGCAAGTATTAAAATTATATCATTTATTAAATAATTCTTAATCAAACTACGTTTAAACTAATAATATCGCAACAATTAGCCATTGTTTAGCATCTTGATTTTTAGTACTTTTGCGATAGGCCCAAACTAGCTAATATCCCAAACATGCAAACAGATCCAGAATTAAATATAGACATGTCTTTTGAAGATTTTAAAACAGAAGTTTTAAATGATTATAAAATTGCAGTTACAAGTAGAGAGTGTAGCCTTTTAGGACGTCGTGAAGTTTTGACTGGAAAAGCTAAGTTTGGAATTTTCGGAGATGGTAAAGAAATACCTCAATTGGCGTGGGCAAAAGCATTTAAAGCAGGAGATTGGCGCAGTGGTTACTACCGTGACCAAACCTTTATGATGGCCATTGGAGCATTAACTATACAGCAATTTTTCGCAGGGCTTTATGGCCACACAGATATACATGCAGATCCTATGAGTGGTGGGCGCCAAATGGGTGGTCACTTCGCAACACCAACCATTAACCAAGATGGGAGTTGGAAAAACCTATCAGAACTAAAAAACTCTAGCGCAGACATCTCCCCCACTGCTGGGCAAATGCCAAGACTCCTTGGCCTTGCACAGGCATCAAAAATATACAGGCAGGTTGATGGTCTTGAGCACTTGAGCCATTTATCCTCCAAAGGAAATGAAGTAGCTTGGGGAACCATCGGTAATGCAAGTACCAGTGAAGGCCTGTTTTGGGAAACTATTAATGCTGCAGGTGTTTTACAAGTGCCAATGGTTATTAATGTTTGGGATGATGAATATGGTATTTCTGTACATGCAAAATACCAAACAACTAAAGAAAATATTTCTGAGATACTCAAAGGTTTTCAGCGAGATGAAAAAGGGAATGGGTATGAAATTATTCGTGTTATGGGTTGGGATTACCCCGCTCTGATTGATGCGTATCAAAAAGCCTCAGATATTGCCAGAAAAGAACATGTACCTGTTCTAATTCACGTAAAAGAATTAACCCAGCCACAGGGTCACTCTACCAGCGGGTCTCATGAGAGATACAAAAACAAAGAACGTTTGGATTGGGAAGCTGCTTTTGATTGCAATGTGAAAATGCGCACCTGGATGCTAGAAACTAACGTAGCCTCAGAGCAAGAGTTACTGGCAATAGAGAAAGATATTAAAACACAAGTACGTGATGGTAAAAAAGCAGCTTGGGAGGCTTTTGTTGCTCCTCAAAAACAAGAGCAACAACAAGCAGTAGCACTACTTACAGATCTTGCTAAAAATGCAGCAAATAAAAGTTTTATAGACCTTATTACAAATGAACTAGCCGCAGAAAAAGAACCTCTTAGAAGAAACATTGCTGGAGCGGCAAGAAAAGCACTACGGTATGTAATTAATGAGCAAAGCCAAGAAAAAGAACAGTTACAAAACTGGTTAAATCAGTACTTTGAAACCACACAACCAAATTACTCTTCTAACCTTTACAGCGAGAGTGCTATAAATGCAAAGACAATTGCAGAGGTGCTCCCTACCTATAACGCAGATGCAGAAGATGTTGATGCTCGCGTTGTTTTAAGAGATAACTTTGATGCTATTTTCAGTAAATATCCTGAGGCTTTAATTTTTGGCGAAGATGCTGGTACTATTGGGGATGTAAATCAAGGTTTGGAGGGTATGCAGGAAAAATACGGTGAACTTAGAGTAAGTGACACTGGCATTAGAGAAGCTACAATTCTTGGACAGGGTATTGGAATGGCTATGAGGGGTCTACGTCCTATTGCCGAAATACAATACCTAGATTATATCTTATATGCTTTACAAATAATGAGTGATGATCTGGTAACGGTTAGATACAGATCAAACGGGCAACAAAAAGCGCCCCTTATTGTACGAACACGAGGACATAGACTTGAGGGTATATGGCATAGTGGATCGCAAATGGGAGGTTTAGTACACTTATTACGTGGTATGTACATTTTAGTGCCTAGAAATATGACTAAAGCAGCAGGATTTTATAATACACTGCTATCTACAGATGAGCCAGCATTGGTTGTAGAATGCTTAAATGGATATAGATTAAAAGAACCATTACCGACTAATTTAGGAGAATTTAAAACTCCAATTGGTGTGATAGAAACCATAAAACAAGGAGCAGATATTACTTTAGTATCTTACGGAAGCACCTTGCGTATTATTGAGCAAGCTGCAAAAGAGCTACAACAAGTGGGTATTGACGCAGAAGTGATAGACGTACAATCATTACTGCCTTTGGATATAAGCCATCAGATGGTAAAAAGTGTAGAGAAAACAAACAGGCTACTAGTTATAGATGAAGATGTTCCTGGAGGAGCCTCTGCATATATTTTACAACATATTGTAGATGAGCAAAATGGATACCAATATCTTGACAGCAAGCCACAAACCTTAACTGCAAAACAACATCGCCCTGCCTATGGCACAGATGGAGATTACTTTAGTAAACCATCCGCAGAGGATGTTTTTGAAAAGGTATATGAAATGATGTATGAGGCAGATCCTGTAAAATTTCCGAAACTACGATAATACATATATTATGAGACGATTCTTTTTTATTGCTGTGGTAACACTTACTTTTTTTAAAGCAAACGCGCAGAAGGTATTTTCTGTAGATCAAGCCTATAAGGCAGATGTTAAGGTATTTGTAGTAGATAATAACTACAAAGCAGACCTTCTAGTATACAGGGTAGATGCAGCATACAAAGCAGGGAAAAACGATGGTAAGTGGTTCTTTACTGATGCAGAATACAAGGCTAAAAAGAAAATATATTTTGTAGATGCAGCTTACAAAGCAGATTTGAAAATTTTCTTCGTGGATGCTGCGTATAAAGCAAAATGGGAAGATAAATCTAAAATTCACTTACTGTACTAAGCTGTTTTTCAAGTGTATTAAACAGCTATTAAACAAAAATCACTATATTTTAACCTTTTTCGTTTACACCCCCCTATTTTTTGACACTTAGTCGTAAAAAAAGCAGTTTTTTTAGATTTTATAGTAAAAAAATAGGGGTGTTTTTGTTTTAAATGATATAAAATTACCAAAATTTCAAATTATTCCATTATCAATACTTCATTTTGAAAGCTTAAAGACTTGAAATAATTATCATAATCGCTATTTTAAACGTCTTTTTTTTTCAATATGTTACCGAATGTTAATTAATCTATTTTTATTGTTTGTTATTGTAAAAAAAGGCTGAATTTTGTCGGTTAAATTTAGTTTATGATAAATGCTTATATAAAAGGAACAGGTTCTTACGCCCCTAAAAACGTGGTAAAAAATGATTTTTTTGAGAGCGTTGGTTCTTCAGATAAATGGATTTATGAAAACCTCGGAATAAAAGAGCGTAGGATTTCAACTGGCGAAACCACAAGTGATTTGGCCTACCAGGCAGGCTTAATTGCAATCCAAGATGCTGGCCTACAAGTAGAAGACATTGATCTTATTATAATAGCCACAGCAACTCCAGATAGGTTGGCCCCTTCTTGCGCATGCTTTGTTCAAGAAAAATTAAAAGCGAGCAATGCTGTTGCCTTTGATATTTCAGCAGTGTGCTCTGGAGCATTATTTGCTACAGCTACAGCAGTACAATACATTAAATCTGGAATGTATAAAAATGTACTTGTGATAGGCGCAGACACCTTTTCTACCATTACAGATTGGAACAGAAGAGATGCTGTCTTTTTTGGAGATGGCGCTGGCGCCTTAGTACTCTCTCATACTACACAAGACAAAGGTTTTCAGGATTTTATTTTAAAAACAGACGGTACAGGAAAAGAACATTTTACAATACCAGCGGGTGGATCAGAGAAACCTACTAGCATTGACACCCTTTCTAGTGGAGAACATTATTTTAAAATGAATGGCTCACAGGTGTATAAAACTGCCATAGATGTTGTTCCTAAATGTATTGACGAAATACTATCAAAAAACAACTGTAGTATAGATCAAATTAAATACCTCCTACCCCATCAACCTAGTATTAGAATCTTGCAGGAGGTAGCTCGCAGGGTTGGTTTGCCATTTGAAAAAGTAAAAACAAACATGGATAGATACGCCAATACATCTGGAGGGACTATACCTATTATTCTTGACGAAACGCTAAAAGAAAACACATTTGAAACCGGCGATTTATTATTATTTGCTGCCGTAGGAGCTGGCTGGACATGGGGAACCGCCCTGTACAAATGGTAATTTTATGATTCACTATTCTTAAATAAAAAAAATATGCTTTCAAATACTACATTTCTAATTACCGGTATTGCAGACAAACACTCTTTGGCAATGTTTGTGGCAAAACAGATTATCAAACAAGGTGGTAAGGTTGTATGCACTGGCCTTGGAGTTAGTAAACATCACACAAGTTTATCAGAAAAAGCAAAAGGGTTTCTCAATAAAAATTATGAAGATTTTAAACTAGCTGTTTCCCAGGAGCTTGGTGAGACTCATGTTGAAATACTAGACGCTTCTTTGGATGAGAACATTGATACTTTTGCTCAAGAACTCTCTAACAAAGGAGTGAAACTAAATGGTTTTCTGCATGCAATAGCCATGGATAAGACCATTCGTAAAAAAGAGGTGAAACCCCTTCTAGATGTTACAAAAGATGAGTTTTGTGACACCATGAATGTATCTGCCTACTCTCTTATAAGACTATCTCATTATTTGCTTAAATACGATGTATTACAAAAGGGCGCTTCTATTTGTTCTTTGAGCTATATAGCGGCAGCTAAAGTAACGTTTCATCCCTACCGAAATATTAGTATTGCAAAGGCGGCATTAGAAAGAATAACCGTAGAGCTAGCCGATGAGCTTGGAAGATCTCATGACGTGCGAGTTAATGTGATTAGGTTCTCAACCTACATGGGTAGTAAAGCTGGAAATGCAACATTAACAGATCAGGACATTCAAACCGCAAATAAAATGAGCCCGCTTGGTAATGCAAAACCTATGGATCTTGCCCATGAGATTGTACACCTATTTAGACCAGGACTCTCTATTACCGGAGAGATAAGACATGTAGATGGTGGGTATAATATTACAGGATAAGACATTAAATTTTTAAATAAATAGTTTGCCATATGGGAAAAAAAATCAACTTCTTCATATTATCTATCATCGTTATTATTTGTGTTTATAGTGCGAGTAACTACCAGGAATTAACATCTACAATAGATTCTGGGGACACTGCTTGGATGATTGTAGCTAGTGCATTTGTATTACTGATGACCCCAGGATTATCATTCTTCTATGGAGGCATGGTATCTAAGAAAAATATCATTTCTACGATGCTTCAAAGTTTCATAGCACTTGGTGTTATTAGTATTCTTTGGGTGTTGGTCGGTTTTAGTTTGGCATTTGGAGATAGCATTGGAGGTATTATAGGCAATCCTCTAACCTATTTTGCATTTAACAATGTAGGGCTAGAACCAAACTCAGATTTTTCTTCAACAATACCGTTTTTACTTTTCGCGCTATTTCAATTAAAATTTGCAATTATTACACCAGCTTTAATTACTGGTAGTTTTGCAGGTCGTGTTCGCTTTAGAAGTTATATCTTTTTTATGGTGCTTTTTAGCCTGCTTATATACAGCCCACTTGCACACATGACTTGGCATCCAGATGGTCTTTTTAGAAATTGGGGTATTTTAGATTTTGCAGGAGGAACCGTAGTGCATATGTCTGCAGGATTTGCTGCCCTAGCTGGTGCTATATTTTTAGGTAAAAGAAAGGAGATAATAGAAAGTCCTGCAAATGTTCCATACGTAATTCTAGGAACTGGGCTACTGTGGTTTGGATGGTTTGGATTTAATGCTGGATCTGCCCTTGGAGCAAACTCAGATGCAGTAATTGCATTTGCAAACACTAATATAGCCTCTGCAACTGCAATGATTACTTGGATTTTCTATGAAAGAATGCTGGGCAGAAAAATGTCTGCAGTAGGCGCCTGTATTGGTGCTGTAGTAGGCCTTGTGGCTATTACACCAGCGGCAGGTTTTGTTAATATTGGCCAATCCATGTTTATTGGATTTATAGCGGCTATTATTTCAAACTATGCCATCCACTTAAAAAACAAAACCAATGTTGATGACACATTAGATGTTTTTCCAAGCCACGGGGTTGGAGGTATTGTTGGAATGTTACTAACGGCAGTATTTGCAAAACAGGTGGGGCTTATATATGGCCAAACAGATACATTTTTGTATCACCTTCTAGGATTGGTACTTGTATCGGTGTATTGCTTTTTTGGAAGTTACCTGCTGTACATGTTTGTTGACAGGGTTTTAACAATGCGTGTAAGAGAAGATCAAGAAGAAAGAGGTCTTGATTTAAGCCAGCACGGAGAAAAATTAGAATAAACCCAAACAAAAAATCGATAAAAAAAACCTCATTATATTCATAGAATAAATGAGGTTTTTTTTATTGTTAGAAACTAAAGAAAAAGTTCGCTACAGAGTGTAATGAGCTATTTCTTTTTGTTTTTCTTAGTCGTACTATAGTCAACAAATTGAAAACTTCCTTGGTATGTTGCTGTTGCTGTAGTTTCACCATCTTCTGTTGATAAATCTACTGTAATTGTTTGATCATCATCAGTACCGGTAATTGTTACGGTACCTTGACTATAAGAATAAATAAAATCTCCAGAATCATTAGCGGTATCAATATTTGTACCTGAAGCAGCAAACACCCATTTAAATTCTGCTCTTTCTGGGCTATATGTATAGATGCCAGGCACAAGTCCACCCGCACTATTTGTATTAAGATCTAATAACAAAGCAGCTCCCGTACCAACAAACTCTCCTGTTTCTGAGTCATAAGAAAAACCTTCTGTATAAAACGAAACATCCCAATCATAACTTCCATCATCACCAGATTCACCATAAGATTCTAGAAGTGCTGAATCAATATCATATTGTTGTCCTGATAATTCCATGACATTATTTACCACTGGAGCGCTATCACTATCATCATCACTACTACAAGAGACAC
>Ga0209713_10001810_pt1 | contig 13001 bp, 3 predicted proteins | sample ArcOceMetagenome_3_FD_187444 | JGI IMG/M metagenome (GOLD analysis project Ga0209713, IMG submission 187444) | Marine eukaryotic phytoplankton communities from Arctic Ocean - Arctic Ocean- Svalbard ARC20M Metagenome (SPAdes) (version 2) | ecosystem: Environmental > Aquatic > Marine > Oceanic...
TTCCCCCCACCCCCCCCCCCGTGCGTTCTCGGCCCCGCAACAAGTACCGACCCCCGCCCGCCCCCGCACCGTTGCAGATACACGAATTTCCTCAAGATTGCGGAGGCGGAGGCGGTGGCGGCCTTGGCGGCGGCGGAAGCGGCCGAGATCGAGGCTGCCGCCGAGGCGGAGGCGGCGGCGCGCGCAGAGGAGGCGGCGCGGCTGGCGGCAGAGCGGGCGGCGGCGCAGGCGGAGGCGGCTTTCAAGGCCGAGGCGGCGCGGCAGCGAATGATCGACGAGGAGTCGCGCGACAAGGGGCCGCCGATCACGATCTCCATCATGCCGATGTGGGTGCCGGGCGAGGACAACTTCATCCGCCTCCACCTCGTCGAGCGCGGCCAGACGCCGCCGGGGGAGCGGCCGACGAGTGCCGAGCTGCGCGAGGGAGTCGTGATGACGCCCGTCATGATGATGCGGCTCGGCCTGCGCACCTTCGACCTGCCACCGCCGCTGTGGCTGCGCCTCGGATACCACGATCGCGTCGAGGAGGCGGGGGCGCGCCCCGGCACCCCCATCGAGCGCGCCGCCGCCGCCGCCAAGCGAGCGCAGGAGCGAATGTTCGAGCGGCAGGTCAAAGTGAGCAGCTCGCTGCGCATCGTGCGGGTCAACCTCGCGCCGTCGCGCCCGCTGCCCTCGTCGCCCTCGCCCGAGATTGTCGAGGTCGAACCTCCCGCCGCGGAGATGCCGATGGAGGCGCAGACAGCGCCGCCCGCCGCGCCCGCCACGCCACCTGCTCCATCGCCGGAGCCCGCTCCCGCCGCGCCAGAGCCTGCACCCGCGCCTGCGCCTGCGTCTGCGCTTGCGCCTGCGCCTGCGCCTGAGCCTGAGCCTAAGCCGCTGCTAGCGCCGGTGCTTGCGCCCAATCCCGATCCCGCACCCGAGCCCGCACCTGCGCCCGCGCCCGACGCGATGCCATCTGTCGCGCCCGTGGCGGCGGTGGAGTCGGCAGAGCCTGCGGCGGGTGTGCCGGTGGATGTGCCGATCAGCGTGCTGGAGGAGCCGAGCGATGGCCAATACGTCACCATCGATGTCCTCCTGCCCATCCCCGCGCCCGCGCCCGTGGCCGCGCCCGCGGCTGTGTCTGTGGATGTGGCTGCGCCCGCTGATGTTGAGGAGGAGGAGGAGGAGGAGGAGGCTGCTGCAACCGAGCCCGACTTGGACGCAGCGGCTTTGCCAGCAACGCCACCATCGCCGCCGCCGCCGCCGCCGATTCGAAATCTAGATGAGGTCGAGGTGGAGCCCGAGGTCGCAGCCACCGTCGCCTCCGCCGTCGCCGCTGCCGTCGCGGCCGAGGGGGGAACGGAGTACGGGCAATCGGTGGAGGAAGCGGAGGAGGAGGAGGCGGAGGAGCCGGAAGAGCCAGCGATGACTGTGGACGACTATTTGGAAGCGCTCGCGGCCGAAGGGCATGGAGGGGACGAATTTGGCACGCTGTCGCGTGTCGGGCTTTGGAAGCTGGCTGCGAAGGTGGACATGAGCGACGAGGTCGCCGAGGAATTTGTCGAAAGGTTCTACACGCCGCCGTCGCAGCGGCCAGTGCCGGTGGCTCCGACAGCCTCCCCTCCGGCGCAGCAGCCGCCCGCGCAGCAGCCGCCTGAGCAGCCCGAGCCCAGCTCATCACAGCTCGATACGGCAGCAGCGCCGGTGCAGCCCGCAGAGGTGAGCGCGAGCGCGCCCGCCGTCCCTGAGGCGGCGGCGGTGGTGGAGGCGGAGGCGGAGGCGGCGGCGCCCGAGGAGGATCTGCCGTACGACGTGGAGATAAGCTACCCGGCAGAGCTGCGCGAGGGCGAGTATGCCACGGTGAGCATTCGCGCCTCACCGACGGCCGAGGTGGAGGCAGCGTCGGTCCCAGCTGAGGCGGAAGCTCAGGAGGCCGAGGGTCTGCCGTACAACGTGGAGATAAGCCTCACGGCAGAGCTGCGCGGGGGCGAGTATGCCACGGTGAGCATTCGCGCCTCACCGACGGCCGAGGTGGAGGCAGCGTCGGTCCCAGCTAAGGCGGAAGCTCAGGAGGAGGCCACAAGCGCGCCGGAACCAGTGGACTTGAACGCCACGGGGTCCGTCGTGGAGTTTGGTTCGATGTCTGCCGCCATAGACGACGAGTCTTCTTCTGAGGACGAGAACGACGACGACGCAGGTGCCAAGGAGCAGGAGGAGGACTCGGCGGAGCCTCTTCCTGTGGACGAGGAGCGCCCGGCAGAGGCCGCAGCACCGGCAGAGGCCGCACCAGCAGAGGCCGCATTGGCACCAGTCGAGCCCGCGGCGGGTGTGCCGGTGGATGTGGCGATCCGCGTGCTGGAGGAGCCGAGCGATGGCCAATACAAGGTGTACGTCACCCTCGATTTCCTCCTGCCCAGCAGCCCCGCGCCCGCAGCCGCGCCCGCGCCTGTGGCTGCGGCTGCGTCTGTGGATGCGCAAATCCCGGAACCTGCGCCCGCGTCCGCGTCCGCTGATAATGAGGAGGAGGAGGAGGAGGAGGAGGAGGAGGAGGCTGCAACCGATCCCGACTTGGATGCGGCGTCTCTATTGATCCAGTCGGCGGTGCTTGCGATGCCAGCATCGCCGCCATCGCCGCCACCGCCTCCGCCTCCGCCACCGCCGGCTGAGCCGGAGGAGCCAGCGATGACGGTGGACGACTATTTGAACGCTCTCTCGGTCGATGCGGACGTATTCGGTACGCTATCGCGAGCGGGGCTTTGGAAGCTTGCTGCGAAGGTGGACATGAGCGACGAGGTCGCCGAGGAATTCGTCGAGCGATTCTACACCCAGCGGCCGGTGCCGGTGGCTTCACCGACAGCGGTGACTGAGGCGATTCCGGTGCATGCTGAGCCGTCATCCCCGGCGCAGCCGCCGTCGCCGCCGCGGCAGGCCGTGCCGCCGCCGCGGCTGGCAGCACCGACGGCGGCGCCGGCGGCAAAGGCGTCGCCGCCGCCGCGCCCCTCGACGCCGTTTGAGTACCGCGTGCAGCTGCGGCTCGCAGTGAACGCGGAGGGCGGCGTCGTCCTGGTGCCGCGCATGTCGCATGCGCTGAACACGACGCTGCCGAGGCGCGCCAAGGAGACGAAGAAGAGGGAGAAGGAGCCGCCGCAAGTGCTCGTCATCGACCATCCTCCGCAGGAGCTAGAGCCGCCACCGCCGACCCCTCCGGAGGCAGCGGCCCCGCCAGCGACGGCAGCCGTGACGCCGCCAGCGACGGCAGCCGTGACGCCGCCAGTGACGGCAGCCGTGACGCCGCCAGCGACGGCAGCCGTGACGCCGCCAGCGACGGCAGCCGTGACGCCGCCAGCGACGGCAGCCGTGACGCCGCCAGCGACGGCAGCCGTGACGCCGCCAGTGACGGCAGCCGTGACGCCGCCAGCGACGGCAGTCGTGATGCCGCCAGCGACGGCAGCCGTGACTCCGCCCGCGACGCCTCCCGTGGTCGAACGGCCAGCCGCCGCTGGCCCCTCGGTAGAGGCGGCGGCGGTGGAGGAGACGGGGGAGGTGGAGGTGGAGGTGATTAGCAAGCTGGAGCCGTGGGAGGGCGACTATGTCGAGATCGTCTTCCGGTATCCTCTCGCCAGCACGACCGACTCGACGCCGGCAGCGGCGGCGGCTCCCGAGCCACCAGTTCACACGGCGGAGGGCTATTTGGAGTCGCTGCAGGCGGAGGGATATGGGACCGAGGAGCTGACTGGGTTGTCGCGCGTCGGGCTCGAGGTGATTGCGGCGCGCGTCGGCATGCCCGACGAGCTCGTCGAGGCCTTTGTGGCGCGCTTCGAGGCCAACGAGAAGGAGCCGACGCCACCGGAGGAGGCTCCTGCGCTCGCCGCCGCTGCGGCTCCTGCAGCTGAGGCGGCGGCCCCCGAACTGGTTCTGCCGGTCGAGGTGAAGGTGACGAGCCTGGCAGAGCCGCGCGACGGCGAATACGTCACGCTGAACTTCCGGTACCGACCGCCGACGGCGGTCATGGACGCGGCGGTCCCAGCTCAGCCGGCTGCCCGCGAGGAGGCCGCAAGCAGTAGCGAGGCGGCTACGGTGCCTCCTCCGAGCGTGGAGCCTGCTGCGGCGTCCTCGGCGATTGTGGAGGTGCCGCCTGTCCGTGGTAACTCGCCCGAGGCTTCTGCGCCGATGGCTGCTGCGCCGATGGCTGCTGCGCCGATGGCTGCGGCACCGATGGCTGCGATCTCGGCCGCGCTGGAAGGCACGCCTCAGGTGACCTCGGTGTCGCTCGGCCTGCCTGCGACGGCGCCGCACGAGGAGCGGCAGCTCGCGATGACACTCTTCTGCGGCTCGCTGCCGATTGCGACGTGGGTGCTCGGCGACGAGATGCCCGAGACGCTCGAGAAGCGAGCCGCCGCACAGGTGCGCGATCCTCGCATCCCCGCATCCCCGCCCCCTGACCTGACGCATGCCCCATGGCCCCATGGCCCCATGGCCCCATGGCCCCATGGCCCCAAGACACACGTCGTGCACGCCCCGCATCTCTCTCGTCGCTCTCTCTCTCTCTCCTCACACCAGCGCGGCACGGGAGCCCTCCTGGGCCCCGCGGGACTGTGCTCTCGCTTTCTGCCGCGCGAACCCGGGACCGACTACCGCAACTACAACTCACGGGGCCAGTTTCTGCACCCGCAGGTTGGCATCTCGTACGAGGACGCGCAGGCGCGCCTCACCAGGGCGGCGCGGGGCCGGCAGGGGCGCAGGAAGGCGGCCAAGAAGCGCGCGGCCGAGCTCGAGGCGAGGGAGCGCGCCAAGCAGCTGCAGGCGCAGAAGGAGGAGGACGCGCGCAGCAAGCTGCAGGCGGGCGCGCGCGGCCGCCAGTCGCGCAAGGATGTGGAGGCGCGGCGGCAGGCGCTGGCGAGGGAGAAGGCCAAGCTGCGGCCGGCGTGGGTCGAGGTGCTGCTCGAGCCGACGCTCGACGAGACAGTTTATCCGCCGCGCGCCGCCATCGGCGTCAACCTCGAGATTGAGGAGGGCGAGCTGCTCGACCCCAAGCTCGCCGAGGAGGTGATGCGAGACACGCTGATCAACATGCTGACGCGGCCGCCCAGGCCGCTGCCCGAGGCGCCGCCCGACCAGTTCAAGCGAACGCGCATCGAGAGGCGGCGCCTCACGCCGTCGCTCGACCACCCCTTCGACGGCGTGCAGATCCAGCTGCAGCCGTATTCGGGGCCGGGCGGCTACGGCGCGCTGGTGGGCATCGAGATGCAGGTGCAGGCGCAGTACGAGGAGGTCGAGCTCGAGCTCGATGCGTGGGAGACGGACGAGGCCATCGACGAGGAGCGCAGGGCGCAGGAGGCCGCCGCGGAGGCGGCGCGCCTTGCGGCGGAGGCCATCGCCCGGGCCGAGGGCGAGGAGAGGGCCCGGCTGGAGGCGGCATCGCAATGGCGTCGCAAAGTCGGCAGCGCTGCGACGATGATCGGCGCCCGAGGCCCACCTACTGATGCCCCACGCTCGGCCGCCGCCTCTGGGTCTTGCCCCTTGCCTCTCGCGCCCCGTCCCGTTTCACATCGCCCCCTCTCTCTGTGTTTCCTCTCTCGCAGGCGGAGGAGAAGCGGCGCGCGGTGGAGGAAACCAAGCTCGAGGAGGAGCGGCTGGCACGCCAGTTCGAGGCGGAGGCGCAGTGGCGCAAGAGGCGCAACGCGTCGGTGATGGCGCTGCAAGCCGCCGTGCGCGCGGTACAGATGGCGCGCTTCATGCAGCCCGCCGCGCGCGCGGAGCCGCCGCCGCCGCCAGAGGAGGTGCTCGCGGAGAGCGACGAGGACGAGGAGGGCGACGAGGCTGAAGAGGAGGAGGCTGAAGAGGAGGAGGCTGAAGAGGAGGAGAAGGAGCCAACGTCGGTCGAGGTGGCGGTGGTGGCAGAGGAGGCGCAGCTGCCGCAGCAGCCGGAGGTGGCAGAGGAGGCGGCGGCGGCGGTGGAGGCGGCGGCAGACGTGGTGGAGGAGGCGGTGGCGGCGGTGGTGGAGGATGCGGGGGCGGCGGCGTCGACGCCGCCCGCTGCGCCGCCCGCGTCGCCGCAGGCCGAGTCGGCTGAGTACGTGCGTGTCGAGCTCGACGTGGAGGAGATCGAGGTCGACGGTGAGCTTCGCGTCGTTGCGGCGGTGAATCTGCGCCTCAACGTTGACGATGCCGTCGAAGATGCCGTCGGGGGCGCACCGGAGGCCGAGGTGGAGGCCGAGGCGGTGGAGCGCAAAGTGGAGACGGTCGACGCTGTCGAGGAGGAGGAGGCAGCGGAGCCAAAGGCGGAGGAGCCGGTGGTCGAACCGAAGGTGGAGGAGCCGAAGGTGGAGGAGCCGAAGGTGGAGGAGCCGAAGGTGGAAGAGCCTCCGAGCGCCGAGGCTGTCGCCGCGGCCGAGGATGCGGCCGAGAATGCGGCGGCGATCGCGGCGGCGATCGCGGCTGTGGAGTCGGCGGCGTACCTTCACCACCTGATGAGGATGCGGGCGGCGGAAGAGGAGGAGGAGGAGGACGACGACGAGGAGCAGGAGATGGAGGAGGCGGCCGAGAAGCTCCAGGCGATGACGCGAGGGAGGGCGGCGCGCAAGCGTGTCGCGGCCGAGAGGGCGGCGCGCGCCGAGGAGGAGCGTCAGGAGAAGCTCAACCGGAACACGTCGATGAAGAGCGGCAAGCTGGCGGTCGAGGCGGCGGCGCCCGAGGAGCTGAGCGAGGAGGAGGCGCGCATGAAGCTCCAGGCGGCGGCGCGAGGGCGCGCGGCGCGCAAGAAGGTTGCGGCGGAGCGCAAGGCCAAGGAGGAGGCGGCGCTGGCCCAGGCGAAGCAGAGCGAGGAGGAGGAGGCGCGCATGAAGCTGCAGGCGGCGGCGCGAGGGCGCGCCGCGCGCAAGAAGACGGCCGCCGCCAAGGACGCCAAGACGGAGGCGGCGGAGGCGGCGAAGGCGGAGCAGCAGGCAAAGCTGCTGGCGCGTCGCGAGTCGCGCCAGAGCCTGAGCCGCAGCCAGCGCAACCTGAGCAAGAGCGGCCGGATCCGGACGGGCACGATCTCCGAGCAGGAGGCGGAGGAGATGCGCGCCGACGACGAGGCGGACGCGCAGCTCGTGCTGCAGGCGGCGGCGCGCGGCCGCATCGCGCGCCGCCAGACGCAGGCCGCGCTCGCCAAGAAGAAGGCCGAGGGCGGGCCGGGCGCGGAGTCCGAGGACGCCGCCGCCGCCGCGACCGCCGCGGCGGGGGGCGGCAGGGGGGGCGCCAGGGGCGGCGGCGCCAAGGGCGGCGTCAAGGTGTCGCGCTCGGAGCGGGAGGAGCGCGACCGGCAGAACGTCGAGGCGGCCAAGCTGCAGGCGGCGGCGCGCGGGCGCAAGGGGCGGCAGGCGGCGGCGTCGAAGCGCGAGGCGGCGGTGATGGAGCACGAGCAGGGCCGCGCGCAGCAGGCCAAGGAGCGGCGCGAGCAGCAGGAGCGCGACGAGGCGACGGCCAAGCTGCAGGCGGCCATGCGCGGCCGCAACGACCGCAAGCGGCTCAAGGCGGAGAAGGCCGAGCGCGAGAGGGCCAAGCAGGAGGGGGACGAGCACAGCGCGTCGGTGCTGCTGCAGGCGCGCGTGCGCGGCGCCAACGACCGCAAGGAGCAGCAGCGGCGCGCCAAGGCGATGACGACGGTGCAGCGCGGCGTGCGCGCGCGCGGCCATCGGCTCGAGTTTGCGGCGCAGCGCAAGGCCGCCATCGCGCTGCAGCGGCGGATGCGCGCGAGGCTCGCGGCGAAGCGCGCCGAGTTTGCGGCGGCCAACACGTCGGCGGCGCTGGTCGTGCAGAAGAACTGGCGGCGCGCGCGGTGCGTGCTGCTGTGGCGGTACATGGCGCGGCTGCGCACCGCCGTCGAGGCGCAGGTCGTCCTCGAGCAGGCGAGGGACGCGGCGGCGTGCGTCATCGAGCGCGTCTTCCGCGCGGGGCAGGCGATCCGGCAGGCGCGGCGCGAGCGCAAGCGGGCGCAGGACTCGCTCTTCAAGCGGCTCGTCTTCTCGGAGAACCACGCGGCGCGCTGCATCCAGCGGCGGTGGGCGGGCTACCACGAGCGCGAGTGCGGCCGCATCCTCGAGATGTGCGTCGAGATGGTGCGCCAGGCCGACGAGATGCGCCGCACGATGGACGAGAGCGCGCAGCGGATGCAGGCCGCCGTCCGCGGGCTGCTGGCGCGCGTGCGTGCGCGGCGGCGCGCGCGGCGGCTGCAGCTGCGTGCCGAGCGCGAGGCGGCGGCGCACGAGCGGCGGCTGCAGACGGCGCTCGGCCGGCGCGACGTCTCGAAGGCGGTGCCGTGGTCGTCGTACGCGCGCAAGGCGGCCAACGAGCTGCTCGACGCGCAGCGCGGCACGCTCTTCGGCGCGCCGCCCGCCTTCGTGGCGCTCGCGCGGGAGAAGGCGGCGCTCGGCCCACTCGGCGCGCGCGACCCCAATGCTCCCCCGAATGCCCCCGGCGCACCCAGACACGCGCGCGACGGCGACACGAGACGGCCACGCGCGCTCCTCCTCACCACAGAGGCCGAAGACCACGGCACCGCGACCCAGCCCCCGCAGCCGCACCCGCCGCCGCCGCTCCCGCCCGAGCCACCCGAGCAGCCGCCGATGGAGGCGTCGCTCTCACAGAAGCAGCTGCGCCAGTACCGCGCCGCGCGCTACGCCGGCGGAGCAGCCGAGCGATCGCTGCCGACGTCGCCCGACGCGTCGCACGCCGATCTGCCGCACGTGCCGCGGCCGCCGCTGCAACGAGGCGCCGACCACAACGGAGTGCCGCACGACTGCGCCGTCTCGGCCGCCGCCGCGGGCGGCCGCCGCTCGCCGCCGCACCACCGCGCCGCCGACGTGCTGCCCAACGACATCCACCCGCCGCAGCGCGGCTGCTGCGGCGGCGGCGGCGGCAAGAGCGAGCCGGGCTCGCCGCTCGGCATGCGCAGGGCGATGGCCGCCACCACCACCAACGGCGCCGCGCCGCGCCCGGCGCCGCCGGGCGGGCCGCGTCCGCCGGAGCTGCCGCGCTCGCCGCGCTCGCTGCCGGGCATCCGCGGCGGCGGCGGCGGCGGCGGCGGCGGCGGGCGGCGCGGCGCGCGCGGCCCGGCGCGCGACCCGCTCAGCCAGGCGGTGTGGCAGCATCCGCGCTCGCTGCCCGACGCGCAGCAGCGGCTCGACGCGCACATCGCCCTCGCCACGGTGCGGCAGCCGTCGGTGCCCGACTTCGAGGCCGACGCCGCCGCCGCTGCCGCCGCCGGCGCGCGAGGAGGAGCGCCGACGGCGCGGCCGGTCTGGCACGGCCCGCGGGAGGCGACGCCGCGCGACAGCCTCGGCCGCACGGGCAAGGACTGGGGCGTCGCGGGGCCGCCGCGCAAGGACGGCGCCAAGTGGGTGGCGCGACAGAAGGAGGCCGAGCCGTACAACCGGCGCGTCGGCGGCCTGACCAACGTCCTCGCCAACGACGCCGTCGAGGCCGCGCTAGAGGGCGCTCAGCCGAGGCGACGCGGCCCACCACTCAAGGAGCCTGGGCTGGGGCAGCGTGTGCAGCAGGCGTGGGGTTCTCCGCGCGACCACGCCGACCTCCAAGAAGAGACGTGGGAGGTCGTCGACACATCAGCACGTCGCAAGCCTGCACGGGAGCCGTCGCACCTCCCACGCTCCGATCGGATGCGACCGACGGTTCAGCTACCACCGCTCTGAAGAGCCGTTGGGATGCGCAATCCTCCGTCATGCAAGTACGTTTATTCAACTCTGTCATGTTCCGTGCGCTGTTTGCCGTTTGAAAAAATGAGATGATAAATTGAGACCAAGCCTAAAAAGAGAGCTTCGCTACTGATTATCCCACCACCTCAACCGATGAACGCGGAGCTGGTGGCGCGTCTCCAGGCGCGTCTCGGTCCAGGCGTTCCACAGAGAGACTATTCGCCAGACTTTGGCTTCTCCGCCGTTCTCTCCCGTCGTTCGCCGTTCTCTCCCGCCCCCTTCACCAGCGTTTTCATCAGCGAGCGAAGCTCGCCCATTTCGGCCACGAGCGTGCTCATCGCCTCTGTCTGCTTTGCCATGGCCTCTGCGTGCTGCATCTGCACTGCCTGGATGGAGGCGAGCTGACTCGTCCCGGGCGACGGCGCGCCGCTCGGCGCCGTCGCCTGATTTGCTTTTGCTTGCACCTTCGCCATCTCACCCGCCGCCTTGCCTGCAGGCGACTTGAGCTCCTGCGAACGCGCCCCGACGAAGGCAGCGGACGCCACCGCTGCCGCGCGGATCTGCTGCATGGACTGCGCCGCGAAGCTCGAATCCGTGCGGCCGATGCACGGCATCGAGCCGCGCCGACCCGCTGGACCGGAGGCCCTCGCATCGCTCATCTGGCCCACCAGGTCCGACGGCCTCGGGCTCCCGCCGCCCACCGACGACCGCCCCGATGAGCTGCACGCCCTGTCCCTCTCCACGGGCGCCTTCGTCGCTGTCGTCGCCTCGACGACGGACGTGAGCGTGTCCTCGGGCGGCGGCGACGACGACGACGACGACGGCTGCTCCGCGTCGGCGGTGGCGCTTGGCGCGCTGTTGCCCGTCACGATCGGCCCCGCCGAGTCGTGTCGGGTGCCACCGGAGGCGTTGAAAGAGGCGCTCGACGAGGCGCCGAGGCTCGGCGCGAAGGAGCCGAGCGTGACGCTCTTCTTGAGCGCGCGCGGGCCCGAGCCGAGGGAGGCCTCGCCGCCCATCCAGTTTGCCGTCTCGAGGCTCTCCGCCCTGCGCCCGCGCTGGCCGAGCTGCCCCGTGCGGCGCCGCTGCTTGGGGGCCTCGTCGGCGTTTGAGGAGACGCACGAGACGCGCGCGCCGCTGTGGGCGGCCGTCGGCGGGATCGGCGCGGCGGACGGCGTCGAGCCGGCGCTCGAGGCGCCCGAGAGCATCTTCTCGATCGAGAGGTTGGAGGGGTCGACGCCGTGCGCCATCGCCTCGACGCGCTGCTTCGCCTGCAGCACAAACTCGCGCCGCAGCGCGAGCCGCGTCGCGTGGCGGCGGATCGAGAGCCACGACTCGGGGAAGTGCGTCGCCAGCTCGAGCAGCTCCTCGCGGCCGATCATGTAGACCTCGAGGTAGTTCATCGCGCGCGCGCAGTAGCGCGTCTGCAGGTGCGTCGACTGCAGGATCATGTCCTCGCCCCACACGCGCCCCGCCGTCAGCACGCGCCCGCCGTAGAGCGCCATGCCGCGGTGCACAATGTACAGGTAGTTGGAGGCGGCGAGCTCGCCGGGCGCGAAGACCATCGCGGAGAGGTTGAGCGCGACTTGCACCATGAACTCGGGCTCGGCGCCGTCGAGGAACCAGACGCGGCGCAGCCAGCGCTCGTTGCAGCGCAGCGCCACCTCGCCCTGCAGCGACGGCGACATCATCCGCAGCAGCGCGCGGTGGCTCGACGCCATCTGCAGGTGCTTCGTCTGGTTGAAGTACTCGCGCAGCCGCACCGAGAGCTCCTGCGGGAAGCCCTGCACGCGCACAAAGGTGTTGAGGTCGTCCATCGTCTGACGGAACTCGGCGAGGCCGGCGTCGCGCGACGCGAGGACGCCGCAGAAGGTGGCGATGACGGTGCCCCACGTCGCGCCGCCCGCGAGCATCAGGAAGACGCACACGACGTACTCGTACGTCGTCCACGGCGTGATGTCGCCGTAGCCAATCGACGTGATTGTCATCATGCTCCAGTAGAGCGACGCCATGTAGAGGCGCCCCGCAGAGCAGCACTCGACGCCGTCGTCGTCGTCGAGCTCCGACAGCTGGCGGTACGTCGAGTTTTCGGCGTCGCTGCAGAAGTGCTCCTGGAACTTCCACGACTCGCGCAGCGCGCTCTCGTCGCCCATCGCGATCGCGATCTCCGTCTGCAGCGACCAGATGCACGCAAACCAGTGCCCGACGAGGATGACGCCGAACATGGCCTTGAGCAGCGCCAGAGTGCCGTAGTTGATGGCGACGCGCGCCTGCGGAGAGCATCGGGAGGGGTCGTGAGCTTCGACGCGCCGGCGTGGTCGGGGCGGCGTGGGCGGGCGAGCACGGGTGTGGGACTGGGGGCGGGCGGGCTGCACGGGCTGCGGGAGGGCGTGGGTGGGCGTGGGCGTGCCTCCCATCGAGAGTAGAGGCGCGAGGCGCGCGCGAGGCGCATCAGCTTGACGAGGCGGAGGATGCGGATGATGCGGAAGGCGGTGAACTTGGAGATGGCCGAGGGTTGGCCGTCTCGAGTCTCGCCCGATGAGGAGGCGATCGAGATGATGTCGAAGCACGAGACGACGAGCGAGAAGAAGTCGATCGAAAACCAACCCATCAGATAGTGCACGACGATCTTCCTGTGGCTGCTGACCCACCGGCCCGTGTGGCCGCTCACGATGTCAGCGGGCTCTTTGTACATCAGGAAGAGCTGCACGATCATGTCGCCGAAGAAGATCAGGTCGATCACGCGGTTGATGACGAAAAGAAGGTCAACCTCGCTCGGGGCACGCAGGAACGACACCTCCAGAGGCGTGACGATAGCGGTAAAGATCAGCGCAACCGCGGTGATCCCGTCCCACGGCGCGATCGTGACGGACGTGCGTGGGTCGATCAGATACTTGCTCGCCCTCACCGACTTCATGTGGCTCTGTTCGATACTGACGATCTTGCTGGCACTCGGGCGCCTGCCATTGTCCATTTTGTACAAGCTCGCCTTGGATTTGAAGCTCGCCAAGGTGAGCGCACGCTGGAGAGAACCCTTGGTCGGCGTGTCAGGTGCCGAGAACGCGGGCCCGACGCCGTCGCCCGGCCTGCTGCTGATGCTGTTTTCCGCCGCGACCATGCCTCCGCCCATGCTGCGTTCCTGCATCATGCCGCGATCCTGCATGTGCCTGGCGGTCTGGATACCGATGACCGTGCCCTTTGTCGTGTGCGCCCCCCGCCCGGAGCCCACCGTCGCCGCGACGGTGGTCATGACAAATGAGGCCGGCTGCGCAGCGGCAATGTCAGGCCAGCTTATCCCAGCGCGTGTCTACGAGTACCGCCTTCGACAAAGCC
>Ga0209713_10001811_pt1 | contig 12995 bp, 14 predicted proteins | sample ArcOceMetagenome_3_FD_187444 | JGI IMG/M metagenome (GOLD analysis project Ga0209713, IMG submission 187444) | Marine eukaryotic phytoplankton communities from Arctic Ocean - Arctic Ocean- Svalbard ARC20M Metagenome (SPAdes) (version 2) | ecosystem: Environmental > Aquatic > Marine > Oceanic...
TATTCTTCTATCCGGAGGATGGAAGCTCAGACCCGATTAAATGCGTTACTTTCGCACTAAGAAATGAAGCCGTCACATTAACCGCTTTTGAGTGCGAAATCGGACTGTAACGTCGGCCGTGACGTACAACCGGTTTTTGGGCCTTTTTTTGAGGCGTTTAAGAAGTGGAGTCGCTCACGCCGAATTTTCTGAGGATTTAAACTCGTCTGAACGCTGCCGGCTAATCTCCAGATAGAAGCTTCGGCGCGCAGCAACCCTTTATTTATATTCGTTACTATAGGTACGGTACAGGTCGATGCCGGTCACAAGGCATAAATAGCCACGATCCATACGGTCACAAGGCATAACTGGCAATTTAGGTACTGTTTGTAGTCGTGTTTTACTATGTCTTCGATCCGAAATATTACCTCGGAAATGCAGATCAAGGATGCTATTTTTCAGGGATCAAGGGAATTATTCAAAGAAGCTCCGATTAGAAACATACCCGTTGGCATTGATTGGCCTTCTCGTATCCTAAAGCGAGACCTGCTCTGCGTGTCTGCTGTCTCGCGCTACCGCCTCTTGAACTCCTACATCTTAACTGGCCATCCCACCAAGGTATGCACGCTTCAAATCAACAACTAATGTGTTAAATATAAATGAAATACATTCAAACAAACTTGGCTATTCGCCGAGTTCGATAGGAGGTGACTCGTTTAAGAAAAGATGTCGTCAACGTCCTCGTTCACCTGCTCCGCCCACAGCCTCGGGTCACCGTGCATCTTGACAAAGAACGTATCCTTGTAGGGCATGGGCTTGAACCAGATGTCCTTGGAGTTGTTGATGTAAAGTTTGACCTTCGCCGGAGCGTCATACTTTGGGTCAGCTGCCTTGGCTCGCACAGATGAGGCGCACTTGATGACGACCATAGCGTTGCCGCACTCGATGGTGTCGTCCGTCTTCTTTGCATTCTCATAACACTGATTGACCTTGTTGTACTCCGTGGGGTCCTTGTTCAGGTCGACATCAGAACTCCAGCACTCGCACGTGATCACGTTTCCCTCGTCATCAATGAAGTTGAACTTGAAGATGGTGCGATGTCGTTCCTTATCACCATCATAGTGGGGAACAGTCTTCACGTCGGCTGTCGTCAAAACTCCTGTGAGGAACGTGGTCGGCTGGTTCATAGGAGTCGCCTTGTTTCCAAATTTGTTGTTGTTGATGAAGGTCTTAGCGAGGACGGTGTTCTTGTTCGGGTTGGTAGGCGAGCGTGATGAAGAGGGAGGAAGAGAAGGGGTTCTTGGTGACGAAGACGCCATCGCAACAACGTTCTTGCCCTTGACAGGTGTAGTGGTCGGAGTATTTTCTCGTGTGATCGTGGGGAATAACTGGAGGCTGTTACCGAAACTCAGGAAGTCCTTCTCCTCGTTGCTCGTACGTGTAGCCTGATACGCGACGTTGGATTTCATCCTTTCCTCCACGAGGCTGTCGACTGCAGTCTTCAACATTTTTGCTCTCTTTACGCTGCACAGTTGATGTTCGCAACATGTTATTAGTGCTCATCATAAGATTTGACACTGAACGTGCAGTGGTCCAAGCAAGCTTTGGCTGAAAGAAACTTTGATTACAATAACAAATTCCTGGAACACTGAAGTGACCACACAATTGGAGGTTTTGAAGTACTATTGGGTACGTACGGATCCATTTTCGCCAGCTCCGAAAAGAGTCCTGCAAATTCACCGTTCTTGACGTTCGCATCGTGCGCTTGCTGACTGTCCGGTGCGTGTTCGTCGTCATCGGAGGCAGAATCCACGGTGCGGTTATTGCGTGCAGGTGTAGTACGTTGTCCTCTGCCATCAACCATCAAGCCATCAACAAAGTAAGGTGAGAAGTAGTTGTATTGTACTCACAGGAGGGACGCAAAATAGATGAACAATTCTGTTGTTCCAGCGCTTGTCCGATATTCGGAGTGCGCTTAAATTCGCGAAACGTTTAAAGAAAATCGAACATACTATACTTACCCCGAAGGGAATGCATCGTCATCGCTGTTGGCACCTTCTTCAAGCGCATCGTTACTCTCCTTCTTGAGTTCGACTTCATCCGCAGGAGTAGGTTCCTCGTTGGTTTCGTTTGCGGTAGACAAAGTGCTATCGACAAACAAACCAGCCACACGAAACCAACCAACATTTACAAACCATGTTAGAAAAGAATGTGCTATTCATCTTAACTCTCATTGAAGAAAGCAATTGGTATTTGTAAGTATGAGATTGTATGCATGAGACAAAGTTTCTTACATACATTGTAGATGGCTGGACAACATCTGAAGGCTGGTTTGTGTCCTTGGTCACGAATCCGTCGCCGTCTTGAACCGCGTTCGAAAGAGTCGGCGTAGTGTGCACCTCGTTGTTTCTTGCGTTCGCTAACGCGGAGTTGGAGACCTTCTTGGTTGAAGAGCGTGCACGCTTGGGACCCATGGTTGGTAGAGTAATGCACAGAGATGCTGCAAGTGTGATAGTCCTTGTGAGTTATGAACTGTTTCTTGGCTCAACACAAAGTAAAGTTTTAGCTTTAGTATTGAAAGTTTCGAGCCCTTAGCCCAAATAAACTGCGCGAGGGTTCCTCCAAAGTTTCAGTACCTCAACACTTTTGTACAAAGTGCAGGTTCGAAGTCTGCAAAAGTTGTCAGCACTTCAACACTTCTTTAGATATCTTGTGCAAGGTGCTGGTTCGAGATCTGAAGGGTCAAGCGGTCGTAAGGTTGCGTTGCTTTTTTGATAAAGAAGTGCAGCAAAAGTGTTGGTTCGAAGTCTAAAAAGTTGTCAGTACTTCAACACTTCTTTAGATATTTTGTGCAAGGTGCTGGTTCGAAATCTGAAGGGCCAAGTGTTTGTGAGGACACTGGTATTGTTATGCAATCTCACTTTGATATTCCACTTATTAATATCTTAATCTCTATTTATGACAACCAGTTTTAAGTCTTCACTACAATCACACAAATAAAGTGTTTGGGTATGTGTCATAGGGAAGTCATAGGGAAGGAGGCATGTCTTGTCAGGTGAGAGAGTGTTATGTGGTAGGATGATGGATTTGTCATGGTTTGACTAATGAAGGTGGTTCCCCTTCCCCCTTGTAGCACAACAGCTTAGCTACTCGGTAGCGCTACATAGCAGCTCAGTAGCGTTGCTGAGGGGTTCAATGGCGTTGCTGAGTACCTCAGCAGCGTTGTTGAGTAGCTCAGTAGCGCTACATAGGAGCTCAGCAGTTTGCGGGTAGCTCTGCTAAGTTCTACATTGTCTGCAACCATTAGACATGATTTGTACTGTAGTGCAGCAGCTCAGCTACTCGGTAGCGCTGCATCGTAGCTCAGTAGTGCTACTGAGTAGCTCAGTAGCGTTGCTTAGGAGCTCAGCGGCGTTGCTAAGCAGCTCAGCAGTGTTGCTGAGTAGCTCAGAAGCGCTGCATAGTAGCTCAGCAGTTTAGTAGCGCTACTAAGTTCTACATATCTACAACCATTAGACATTTACTCCTATTCCAGTGTCATAGGGAAGTCATAGGGAAGGAGGCATGTATTGTCAGGTGAGAGAGTGTTATGTGGTAGCATGATGGGTATGTCATGGTTTGGCTAATGAAGGTGGTTCCCCTTCCCCCTTGTAGCGCAACAGCTGAGCTACATAGAAGCTCAGTAGCGCTGTTGAGGAGCTCAGTGGCGTTGCTGAGCAGCTCAGCAGCGTTGTTGAGTAGCGCTGCATAGCAGCTCAGCAGTTTAGTAGCGCTGCTAAGCTCTACATTGTTTGCAACCATTAGACATGACTTGTACTGTAGCGCAGCAGTTCAGCTACGCAGTAGCGCTGCACAGTAGCTTAGTAGCGTTGCTGAGGAGCTCAGTGGCGTTGCTGAGCAGCTCAGCAGTGTTGCTGAGTAGTTCAGTAGCGCTGCATAGTAGCTCAGCAGTTTAGTAGCGCTACTAAGTTCTACACTTTCTGCACCCATTAGACATTTATTCCTATTCTGGTTCTCTAATTGGCTAATCGTTTAGAGGGTATCCCTGTAAAATTCAATTTTGAGGAGGATGCCACAAGGTACCATAGAGGGGTCCTCTGGAGGATCGCTGCATGAGTGTTGCTAAGGTGCTCAATAGCGCAGCGCAGCAGGTCTGTAGCTTGTAGCTTGCTGATCTTGGGGTATCAATACTGCACTTAAATCCATTGCTTTGAAGAATGACATGTATGATGTGTATCTGTTGCGTTGAGGAGCTGTTCGTGGTCAATTGTGCGTTCACAAATATCACACGTACAGTACATTGTGACTATGTCGTAACATCTATGTTAGGTATGCACTACAATGAGCTTGCACGCTTATCATGTTTTCTTGTATCAAACATTTACTTTTATTGCACCAAAAGCTCAGGGTAAACAATGTTGAGCATTGTATCTGTAGTGCTATAAACACGTATGTTCTGTGGATCTTCTGACCTTGACAAAGCAACATATAGTTGCCCGTGTGTGAATACTTCTGATTCTAAGTGAACGCCTGAGATTGAGAATGTTTGACCTTGGCTCTTGTGTATGGTGCATGCCCAGGATGGCATGATTGGAAACTGGCGGCGCTTCAAGTCATAGGGAAGAAGGCATGTCTTGTCAGGTGAGAGAGTGATGCGTGGTAGAAATAAGGTTTGTCCTGCTGCTGGTCCTGTGAGAGCACATAACTCTATGTTGTGCTTGTACATGTTCACAACCACATAGCGAACCCCATTGTATGCACCTCGCTTCCCATCAAAGTTCCGCATGAGCATCACAGGTTGTCCAATTACCAAGTCTAATTGATGTTCTGGAATGGAGCCAGGCATGCTTGTTGAGTGTGCTTGCTCAAGCGGATACACAACATCAGAATCTTCACAGTCTTTTGTAGAGATTTCATCAGTACTAAAGTAAGATCTTGTCTCCTGAAATCGAAAAGCAATGCATATCAATCACCGAAACCAGATTAGTTTGTTAGTACATAATATGTTACTATCGTATAGAATATGATGCTGCATCGAATCCAAACAAACACTGTAGTTCATTAGCTTATTGAGGGAAAGCCGAAATACATTGCAGAAATAGGTAACAAATAGGTAGTCCAATTGAGTTACTTACCAACTCTGGGCAAGCTGCTTTCCATCTGTTGGTCATGACTTCATTCAATCTTTTGCATGTAGCATTTAAGGTTGCCATCAGTGCTCTCTTAGTGAAGTATGCTTGCGGATCTACTTTTGCTTCACTCAAAGTTTCATTTGAGTAAACATGTTGCAGCAAAGCTTCTTCAGATGACACTTTTAGACTGCCAGGGATAGAAACTCTTTTGCCACCAGACTGTGTACAACTCTCATGTGGAGGTACTGGTATTGGTGTCTCGTTGTTCCCAAGCTGCAGAAGCCATTCAGCATGAAGCTCTCGTTCTGGTGATGCTCCCCCATGAAGCAAACGTTCATTCCGAAAGAATGTATGAACAGTAATATGATTCCAGAGCTGAGATTGTTTTAATGTTGCATCAAAAATCTCTGGACGTCCACCATGCCTAACAATAGGTGGTGTTTGTCGTGTGTCGCCTGCAGGTATTCATAGATAAAAGGTGTCTCAGCTTGCTTTCGTCATTTTGTGATAAATTTTGAAGTTGTACTTAGTTTTGCAAGACTTTGAGGCCTTGAACAGGTATGCCAGCATGGAATTTGCATGTCAAAGCACTTCATTTATAGTATGTTATTGCAATGACTTCAAGTGCGCACCCATAAGAAGAACAACTTTGCCACCAAAAGGCTGTTCATTCCCACATATGTCTTTTAGGGATCTGTCAAGAGCCTCAAGGTTATGCCTGTGAGTCGACATAGCTTCATCCCATATGATTGCATGAGCGCTGAATAGGCACCAACCAAGTACAGTTTGCATGGTCAGTCAAAGGCAGGTTCAGCTCTTGATTGAATAGCAGAAATTTCAAAGGTGTTTCTGTTTAACTGAGTATCGTAGCAATACATTCACAGTGCCCTTAGCATGTAGTAATACTTACTTTCGTAACAACTCAGCTCTTTTGGTGTTGGAACCAATATCACATACACTGTATTGGTTAATGTCCAGAGGAAGTTTGAAACGTGAGTGAGCTGTAGTTCCACCACGTAACAGTGTTGCAGCTAAACCTGATGTAGCAACACATAAGGTGAGGAACCCCTTTCCACGAGCATAGTCTGCACACAGATTTGCTGTAAAGGTCTTTCCAGTGCCAGCAGGAGCCTGCCATAAGAATACATTCTGGAGATTGCTATCAGCAGTCATAACAGCACCTCGTCCATCAACAATATGTGATGCACTCGAATCCACAGCTCTGCAGAATGACTTGTAGGCATTGTGTTGCTCTGCGTTGAGGAGCTGTTCATGAGTAGATGCGCGTAGAGAACAGTCTGCTGGGATGTGGCTGTTTTGTTCAACTTGCAGTGGTGTAGATGAAACATCTCTATGGTTACCACGAAACACTTCAGCATATGATAACTCTGGCAGCGGTAACTGAAAATGTTCCAAAGTCTTATTATGATCTTGGAGAATACTCTGGAGAGAGAGAAGGAGGGCATCTTCTACCTGTGATCACATACACATGGGCTTCTGGTACTTTTTAGTGCCATTTTCAAAGTATTATAATCAACTCAATTTAGTTGTGAAAGCTGCAAAAAACATGTTTCAGACTTTCTAACCAAATATGTCTGATTTCCTCACCTGTGTTATTTCCACATATTGTTGAAAGTCGTGATACATTGAAACTTTGAAATGTTGATATAAAGCGTGTGGATCAGCAATCTCACTATTCACCAGGAGGTTGCAGAAGTAAAGGCGCAAAGGTTTACTTGTGAGGTATGTGTCTGCTTCCTCCATGCTTTCAAACCAAATGTCATCACTCATTAATAGTCCTCTGGCATAAGCTGCAGCTTGGTATGTAGGATATTCCAAGCCATCGAAACATTTGAGGGCTTGCCAAGAGGTTGCCTCAGCTCCTGTTGCTGCTGTGAGGATGCATCTAAGGTAGTAAGCTTCACCTGCAGATGGAGGAAGTAGGTACATTCTTCCAATTGTAGTGCTGTCACTCGTTGCAGTCAGCACACGTGGCATCCATCTGTTGTTCTTCCAAACAAATTTGCTCAGCATATCTGCATATTTCACCTGAAGCGAAGATTTGGGATGGTTTGCTGGCATATGTTTTGGATCATCCACAGGTAGGGCGCATTTCTTGGCACATTCAGCATTAAACTCCAACCACTTGGTAAGCGAAGTGGCTCTTGGCTCTATATCTTCCAACAAAGTATCTTCTTGGAAAAACACTGTTTGAAGCATCTCTTCGTGCACTGAAAGGCCTTGTACTGAGGGCTTCCTCCCTGTTATTGGGAACATGAGTAACCTCCACACTGCTTCATTGGATCCCACCCATCTGGCAGCAATATAATTGCTGATTTCATCCTACATACAACCCGCATTCATGATATCATAAGTGATGCAAGTTGACATATGGACCACAACACAAACAATGCTTTGACAGGTATATCCGATATTTTTTCAGTTGTTCTCTCATCAACGTCAATACAGCACTCTTGTGTCTAATAGCATGCATATATGTATGCTGCATGTACATAGTTCAATAACCTTACCTGTTGAGTTTGAGACAGTTCCATAGTCACACAGTCAGGCCCTTTAAATGTGTATTTGCACATATATTTTATGCAACATACTGAGTTGCATATTTCAATATTGATATGGCATTCCATCATAAGCATAACAGCTGGGTTATATGGCACAACCCATCTATTGTCAGCTTCTGCGTTGTGTTTTGCAAATCGCTTGTTAGCTGCCTTCGAACCATCATCTCGGCGCCTGTGTGACACGAACAGGTAATATATTCCATAAGATGACAGCTATTGGTGAACTTTTTTAGTGGCAGTTGCATATGGATTCTTATCATGTCATTTCAGGAAGTTCGCCATTGTTCGCTTCATGTGATGAGGTATAGTTACCTGTACATTGAATATCCATCTTCAGGAATGCTGGTGATGTCACGAAAGTCTTTTGGGAAACTTTTGGAGCAGCTTTTCTGGCCCTTCATACAAGGGCAACTCTTGTCGATGTCACCACATGGGCCATGCAACATATTGTTGACTACCAGTTCGTACAGTTTTGGATTCGTTGTTTTGTTTGGAATCTCTGCAGATACAAATCGGTTCACATCTTCTGGTGTTTTTGGCTTCCAAGGTTGCTTTAACCAAAGTAAAATGTGAGTATGTGGGAGGCCTGTTATACATAAACATCCCTCTTTGCGTTAGAACAATAGCAGCAAACAACAATAACAGATTGCACGGATATATTCTTATTTGCCATCTGAATCGAACTAATCATATGCATTCAAACATTGTGAACAACACGAATGCACACCTCGTTTCTGAAATTCAATAACATACATATGAGCCTCAACTTCTCCAAATATCTGATGTTCATTGATTGCTTTCATGAACTTTTTGTGTTTACTGTTGAATACTCTTGCTACAATATCTGGTCGATCTTCAGCCTTTTCACCAGGTGCAAGCTCCCTCTGTATTTCATCCCACTGAGGGTTACAGGTGAGTGTTATGAAAAGGTCAGGCTTTCCATATCTTCGAACAGTAGCCATGCCATCTTGAAACCTGTTGTAGAAATATCGAGCAGAACCGGTGAAGGATGCAGGTAAGATAACTCTCTTTCCGTGACCAGTGGTGCTTGTTTCACCGCGATCAAAGGCATCGCATAAGCTCTGGAGAGAACACACACAAACCAATGTCAAACTATATTAACATCAGTGTTATCAACTATACTATGTTTGAATATCATTTCTAAATGTAAATATAATGTCCCTGTATATACCAAAGATATGGGGTTTAACTTCAAGTGAATGGATAGGCATTGTTCAATGTACAGCATAACTGCAATGAGGTTGGCGCACTTAGGTTGGTGTGTGCACACCTTGTAAAGATCAGCCCGAATACTCTTTTGATTAATCTTAAACCAAGTAAGTTTGCATTCTTCCACCTTGCACCATGCATCTACAATGTATTTCTGGAATAGTCGCCCTGTATGATTACACAACACAAATGCAACCAACATTTATTTACTCCTCTGTTGCATCAACAACGATCAAAAATCTATGAACTTATAGCAGCAACATTGCAGTCATTGAGCTATGCGTAGATGCATGCACAGCGACATACCTGCATGATGTAATATACTGAATTTGTTGGGCCTTTCTGGAGAGCTGGCATCAATTCTGACATTTGGAGATGGATGAGGTGAAGGGAGAGTATCGTCATTGTAAGACTCAGACATGTTGGCTTCGGTGAACTCATGTGGAGCCTCAGATATATTTGGTCCAGATACTTCAGGTAAAGTAGGCTGCATTGATTCTGATGTCATCCTTGGAGTAAACTGAGTGGCTGACTCTGAACTGATGTTCATTGCATCCTCTTGTACCCCAGCAGCATTTTGAGTGACTTCATTGAACATGACCTCACGATATAAACGTCCTGTGTGATTCATAAAGGTGAGTGTCAATGATTTAGATCATTATTTATTTTGGACATGAGCTATGCGCAACAACTGAATGAGTTTAAATTCCTACTTGCCATGGTAGAACAATGACATACCTGCATATTGCAATAGGCTGAACCTTCTTGTTGTACTGTGTAAATTTGCTCCAGGTTGGGCACCTGAAGAAGATGCTGATGCTGGAAAGGTGGAGTTGATAACATCAACACTTGCAGTTGTTGTTGCATCAGTCATGTTGGATGGAATTGGATCTCCAAGCGAATTACTGGGACATGGGCTAAGTTCATCAAATGCAGTGGTTTCTTGTATTTCTTGTGACACTGCAGTACTCCTTGCAGAAAGGTTGACTGTTGCAGCTGGCATTGTTGAATTAGGGTTCATCAGAGCTTCAGAACTACTATCAGTTCCAATCATTATCTCACGATACCATCGTCCTGTGTGGTGAAGCACAACGATACCAATGAGATGAACAATTGATGAGTGAGTTCAATAAACTGTAGCCAATGCAAGATTGCATAGGAGTTCATATCCGTGCTGAATCTTACCTGCATGGTGCAAGAGGTTGAATCTGTTAAATGCATTGGGAACATTGGTATCTGGCAGCTGGGCATTTGAAGGCGCTGCTGGTGCTATCATATTGACATTTGCAGCGACAACGCGAGTAGGTGTAGAAAGTGTATCTGTCTGAGAAACATTACTCACAGAATCAGCAATGGTACTGGACTCAAGAGGTCCTCCAGATGAGGACAGTTCGTGCTCTGCTGCACCTATTTCTGTCAAGTCTGTTGCCACTGTGTCTACTGTGTCAATATCAGGTACACTTGTCCTGTCCATGATCCGAAAAGCATAAAAGTCTCTGATGGTCACTTTGGAACCAATTTGTCCACGTCCTCTTTGTTCCATGAGTCTACTCCAGCCATGGTCGCCAAAGGGGAACAGCAGTGGGTATGCCATGGGGTCATAGCATGAACTCAATGAGCTGAGCTCTTGCACACCAGATGGATTGGTTTCAGTTGCCCTCTGGTTAAGAAGAACAGGCCGTGGTTGTGGGTCATCTGCCTGAGAAGATTCTGCAGCTCTGTGTTCAATAAGGAATGATCGTCGAGGTATATCTCCCTGTTCATGCATCCTCGCCCGCTGACAAAAATAAGATCTACAAAATAAGCAATGCAATATGAATAGTGTGCCTATCATGGTGCCTATGTTTCTAATGGTGCAGGGTTTATGGTTCAACCTTAAGCATGTCATAGAGATGATATTACTGGAGTATGTAGTAAACAGGTATTAAACCTACCTCTCTGTGAAACTGCATCATTATAGCGATTTCATTGCCTGATGTTGGTAAGTTCCTGGTGCCACTATGCTCCCCCTGCTCTGCTGTCATACGCTCTTCATGTAGAACAATGTAAGCAGCTGGTGAATCAGGGCCTATAGCAGAGTAAGCAGTCTTGAATTCTCGAATAAATGGGTTGTACATATGCAATATTGTCTGACAATTGCTGTGAAGACACAACTCATATCACCCTACTTCAGTTGCTTCTAAACATTCATACAGCAGAAGAAATAGGTAGAGCTCTATGGGTATCTCTGAAAACCATACATGGGTATCTCTGAAATTGAAGGCATATCAAGTTCAAGAATCAATCTCCATCAGGTGCAAATCATTGTGATGCATGCTAATAACTCACACCTTATGATTCGCTCCACTTTGTCTTCAGGCATAGCGCTGGCATACTCTAACGCGTTGCTGTTGTATGACACATTTATGTTGCCTGATATGTTGCTGTTGACATTCAGAACACGTTGAACACGTCTGGAAACCTCATCGCTGAAATCTCCATTGTAAAGGTAGGTCTGTAAGAAAGATGGTGTATCACCAGGTGGCTCCAGCGTTCCTAACCAACGCCTCACTTCTCCTTGCACAACCACAGTTGGGGCATAGCTATTACGCAACAATTTTGGTGTAGGCATACTTATGGAGACCATCGCAAAAGCATGGTTGAAGGTAATACTGTGTTTCACGAAGAAGTGCGCTGCACTGTTACGATCATGTCTGTTCAACGTGTACAACTGCACCAACTCTGAAGGGGGTTCGTTCAGTTCTGGAAGTCTCACTTTGCCTCCTCTGCAACATATTCCAGGTGGTTCATCTGCATAGTTCCTGCTGGAGCAGTGATCACAAACCACACTACGCTCTCCCACTCTCATAGAATCTGCAACTTCAGGTGGTAAAGCATGCAGTGCCTCATTGAACTGATCCATGTCAAACCTCACTGCAGAGCCTGTGGTTCTCTCAAGTCTGGTCCTCTGGTTGCGCCCCCTGGAATGCCTCCTGCGTTCAGTGTTTCCTGAAGGTGGCTGTGCGCCTGGTCGGGCACCACCACGCCCACGGCGCCTCTGTGATGTACCTTGTGTGACAGAAGCAGAATTTTGCTGAAGAGTTGTTTCCACCATCCCAGTGAGAACATGTTCGCCAATTGTACCAATCGGATTACCATATTGTCGCGAATCAACAGTGAGTACGCTCTCAGGGATTGGAGCAGATGCCAGCCCATCTGGTGCAGCCATTATTACGATAGCGAAGAAAAGCATAATGAGAATGTGCAGCATAATGCAGATGCAGATGCAGAATGTATGCCAATTTGCCCAACACATTCCTGGTCAAATCTACAGGTTGCTTGTTGTTGAAATGCACTCTCAAAATCATTAAGAATGCAGGCATGTTTTGTTGCATACCTGGCGTGGATGTTACGAATGTAGTCACACAGCAGAGACTCAGAAAGATGACGTAGTAATTCAAAAGACGTAAACCACATACACCACCCTTTTTAACCATGCGGCGCATCTTGCGATGCACGCCGCACGGCAGCGGTGCAACCGTCAAACCGTGCAAACTGCGACTCAGCTCTGCGAAATAAAGCTTTACTCGTACTTGTATTCCCTGTATGCTGAATTCCTCCTCGAACCCGGCACCTCTAACCCCCCCCTTGTTCTCCGCGCGCGCGCGCAGGTATCTTTATCTGCACTTCAACTTCATGCAACGTTAGAAATTGAAACTGCGAATAGCGGACGGATTTACTTATCCGTTCCTTCTCCACTTTAGCCCAATACGACGTATGAACTTTTCATTATAAGAAGGTTTCAATGGGCAATTATTCGCAGAAGTGCTTTCCCAACAATTGTCCGAAAACATATTTCACGCCCGATTCCTTGATTGCGACCCATTACGCGTACTTGTGCACGACGATTTAACGGAAAGGCTCACGCGAACAGAGGAAATAGTGCTCGTGACGCGAGTTCGTGAGCGAGTTCGCGCGCAAAGATTCTGAAAGCCAATGAGAAGTGAGCTTTGCCCGGGACATGCGGCCTATTCAAGTGCGGAAGTATTACAGGCTCGAGGCTGAGGATCAGGATCAAGATTTCATTTTTTGA
>Ga0209713_10001812_pt1 | contig 12992 bp, 10 predicted proteins | sample ArcOceMetagenome_3_FD_187444 | JGI IMG/M metagenome (GOLD analysis project Ga0209713, IMG submission 187444) | Marine eukaryotic phytoplankton communities from Arctic Ocean - Arctic Ocean- Svalbard ARC20M Metagenome (SPAdes) (version 2) | ecosystem: Environmental > Aquatic > Marine > Oceanic...
GTGGTGGGGTGGGCGGCGTGGGTGGCGGCGCGGGCGGCGGCGCGGGCGGCGGCGCGGGCGGCGGCGCGGGCGGCGGCGCGGGTGGCGGCAGCACGGCGGTGGAGCCCATCGTGTGGCACCGCATCGCCGACTTCCAGCGCCTCTCGCTCAAGCTGATCGCCGAGCAGATGTTGCTCGCCACGCCGCACCACGCCAGCGGCCAGGGAGGCGGCCACGCCCACCCCCACCCCGCCTGCGGCAACGGCAACGGCGGCAAGCGCTCGCTCGACCTGTACTTTGACGACGAGCTCACGCTGACGGCGCTGCACTTTGCGGTTGCGCCGCGCGTCTACGTGAGCCGGAACAACCCGCGCGCCGTCGAGACGGCGCAGCAGCTGCTCGAGGCGGCCGCGCGCTGCTGCCGGCCGCCGCAGGTCAACGCGGCGCCGATGACGCTGTCGCACGACGCGCAGCAGATGCGCGGCTGCGACGTGTTCCTGCTGCTGCTCAACCAGCAGACCTTCTGCGACGAGGCGGGGGCGCGGCTGGCCGACGAGGTGCGCGAGGCGCGCGAGGCCAAGCGCCGCGTCGTGATGCTGCACGAGTGCGACGCCAAGCGCAAGGGCTGCGCCTTCGAGACCTTCTTCGCCACGACGCCGTCCGACCTGATCGTCGACGGCCTCTACCACGACCTGGCGATCGCCATGTTCCCGATGCCGCACCGGCAGGTGAGCCTGGCGCTCGTCGCCAAGGCGCTCGGCGCGCTCGCGACGAGCGGCTGGCGGCGCGCGCTGCTGCACTCGGGCTTCACTGGCCAGCAGGGGGGTGCAAGGCAGCACACGCTCTCCGACCTGCCCTTCCAGGGCATGGAGTCCTTCCCGCTCCACTCGTCGCTCTCGCGCGGGCGGACTGGTGCGCACGGAGGCTCGCGCGGCGGCGACGACCGCCGCCGCTCTGCCGGAGGCAGCCGCCACACACACGAGCAGTGCCTGAGCGGCAGCGTGAGCGAGGAGGGCCGCAGCTTGCCTCAACCCGAGGGCACCGAGCTGGGCCGGACCACCGAGCCGCAGCTGGTGAGCGAGCGTGGCAGCGAGGCGGCTGGGATCGAGGCGCCGTGGTCGGGTCGCAGCAGCTCCGGTGCGCCGCCAGCCCCGGACTGCGGGACCTTCTTCGCCTGCAGCTCGCCGCGCAAGCCGGGGGTGGCGCGAATCCGCAGCCGACCGAGCATCTGACACACGCGTCTGAACAATAACTGTACCTCTTCCCTGTTCCTTTAGATTCATTACTCTCCCTAAACTGAGCCCCGGGAGACCGGGAGCTGCTTTCACCGGGACTCCGGGCGAGGAAGTTCGCGCGCGCGCCCTGCGCAACCCGTGAACTGAACCGTGCACCTGCGCAAAAATGGACCCACAAGCGCTGGACAAGGCTATCCGCGCCCGCGTCTGGACGGCGCTCACCACCGTCGTGCGTGAGCACATCGCCGAGGGCCGCAGCGTCAAGACGCCGCTCGGCACGTTTTGCTTCGACACGCGCAAGTCCTTCAAGGGCGCCGCAAAGGGCGTGGAGGTCAGCAAGCGGCCTGTGCTCGTGCTCAGCCAGCAGTTTGCGATGCAGCACGGCCTCACGCGCGACGCAACGCCGCCCGACGTCAGCACTGCCACCGCCAAGCCCGTTTACTGGGAGCAGCTTGGCACTATGGCCGGCGTCCACAAGGACGTCGCCCGGCAGTGCGTCGACAACACGGTCCGCGTCTTCGGTGCGCCCTGCCTCCGCCCATACTTGACTGGACCTGATGATCCCGTCTGACCACCAGCCCCATCTTCCCCCAGGTCTCAAGGCGGCGGCAAGCGGCGCGGCTGAGCTGCCGATGGGGACGCTGGGCGTGCTGCGGGCCGCCAAGAAGCGCGTGCGCTTCCACTTTGCGACGGAGCTCATCGCGCTCGTGCAGGAGGCGGCGGTGCGGGAGCTGCCCGCCGGCGCGGCGCCCTCGCGACCGCGCACGGCCGAGTCGACGGCGGCCAGGCCCGTCGCGCCGATGACGCCAGCGACTGCAGCGACTGCAGCGGCGGCCGACGTGCAGATTCTCGATCTCGAGGCGGAGGAGGCGGAGGCGTACCAGTGGCTCCTGGAGCGCAAGCACTCGACTCCGGCACCGCCGCCGCCCGTGCCGCCGCCGCCCGAGGCGCTCCGGAAGCTCTTTGAGCCGGAGGCGGCGACCAAGGCGGCGAAGGCGACCAAGGCGGCGGCGGCGGAGGACGAGGCGCCCGTGGTGCTGTCGCTGGCGGCGCTGCACGCGGCGCAGCCCGCGCAGCTCGCGGAGATCTCGTCGACGATCGAGCGGCTCAAGCAGATCGATCTGCAGCGCGAGGCGTCGGGCGTGACGATGGCGACCGCAGGGGCGGCGAGCGAGGTGGTCGTCGTGCCGCCGCTCGGTCTGCAGCGGCTGAAGCTGCAGCCGCAGCCGCACGAGAGGGGCCAGAGGGACCTGGGCCTGCCGCCGCCGGCGGCGTCGGACGGGCTGCTGCTGCCCGCGGCCTCCCCGCTCGAGCACCGCACGCTGCACGAGGCGGTGGCGGCGCAGAACGCGCGCGTCGAGGCGGAGGCGCTCGCCCGCCACCCGCCCGCGCCGCCGCCGCCCGCGCCGCCGCCGCCGCCGCTGCTCCCCGAGCAGAGGGCGCGTCTGGCGGCGCAGGAGGAGGAGTGGGCGCTGTCGCGCGCCTCGCCGCGCGCGGCGGGCAGCGCGCGCGCGCGCGAGGAGCGCCGGGCGATCGACGAGCACAACCGGCTGCTCGCCGCGCAGCGCAAGGAGCGGTTCCGCGCCAACCCTCGCGCGCAGCCGATGGGGCTGGTGCTGGGCGGCGTTGGCGACGAGAAGCAGCGCAGGGAGGCCGACGCGCGGCGGCGGGCGGCCGAGGAGGCGCTGGCCGCCGAGAACGCACAGGTGGCGGCGCGCCGGGCGACGAGCGGCGCCGTCGACCGGAGCGGCGATGCGTCGGACGAGAACGCGATGGAGGAGGCGGCCAAGCTGGCCGAGGAGGAGAAGGAGCGGTCGGAGCTCGAGCAGCGGCGCGCGCTGCTGCACGAGCAGGAGGCGGCGCTGCGGGCGGCGCTCGCGCGGCAGGAGGCGCAGCGGGGGGCCGACGCGGCGGCCAAGGTGGCGGAGGCGGCGCGGCTCGCGGCGGACGTGGAGGCGGCGCGGGCGGAGCAGGTCAAGTACAAGGCGGAGGTGCGCAAGGCGGCGCGCGCGATCGCCGAGGCGCAGGTGGGGCAGATCCTCTACCTCCAGGACGAGGTGCTGCGCGAGCGGGGCGCGGTGCTGAGGGAGGGGCGGCGCGTGATGCGCGCCGACGCCGAGGCGCGGCAGCAGAGGGTCTCCTCCGCCGCCGCCGACCGTCTCGCGCTGCGCAAGCGGCTCGAGGTCGCCAAGGCGGACGAGCAGGCGCGCGCGCGCCGGCAGCTCGAGAGGGCCAAGGCCGACGCCGCCGCCGCGCGCGCGCGCGCGGGCGCGGGCGGCGTCGAGGGGGCGTCGCTCGTGCTCAGCGGCGAGAAGGAGAACGCGCCGCGCCCGAAGGTGCCGATCCGACGCCACCGCCAGATCCACGGCCCGCGAGGCCTCCTTTGACGCGGCGAGGCGGCGGTCTGGCCGACCTGGATCTCGGCCGACGGAGCGACGACAGCGCAAGGCGCGGACGATCAGCACGTATCGCGCCAGCTTGGCGTGTGGGGCATTTGGGATGTGCATGTGGGCGGTATATGTGGGCGGTGCTGCGGTTACGTGGTAGCTCGTGCTACTGCTTGAAGGGGTGTGTGTTTCAAGGTTTTACATCAACTCACACAACAGTCAACACACACCGCGCCGTGCACCCCCGCGGTAGCGCCCGCCTATCGCGCGCCACGCATGGCGCCACGCCTCTCGAAGGCATCCGTGGGCACATACACCAGCTCACGCCAGGCAGCGTTTCGTTAGCAACCGTCGTCACCCCTTCCATGCACATGCCGCCCATCCCGCTCTCTCCAACTGTCGCGCCTCTCGCGTCGCGCCAGCGTCTCACCACCAGCTTGCCAGCCCTCTCACACGCGCATGGCACTATCAATGCGCTCCTGGAGCTCCGTTGACGGCCCTCGCCTCACCACCGGAGTTACCATCGGAGTGGGCGAGGCGGCGACAGCGGTGGCGGGAGCGATGATGACGTTGGCGAGGTCAATCGATCCGTGGATGAGAGGCGTGGTGCCCGGCGGCTGGACTGTCAGCCCGCCCGGGGTCGGGAGGCCCCGATCCCGCCGGGAGGCCGGGGTTTCGCCCGGGGTCGCCAGCAGCGGGATCGGGAGGCCGGGAGTGGGGGCGCCGAGGGTGCCGGGCAGGCACTCGAATGCAACAGACGAGGCGACGACGGCGGGCGCCGCCATCGAGGAGACCGCGCCGCTGTTGGTCGCTGGGCCGCGGATCACAACGTCGGTCACAATGTCGGGCGCGGAGTTGCGGCTGCTCGAGATGAGCGGCTTCTGCGTCTCCGACTCTCCGGAGCCGCCGCCGTCGAGGGCGACCGCGGCGCCCGCCTGCTCGGCAATCGAGGAGAAGAGGCGCGGCGGCATCGTGCGCACGTCGAGGCCGGTGGCGAGGGCGGGGAGGACGCCGACGGCGACGGTGGTGACGTCGAGGGCGACCCACTGGTGCTGGTGCGCCTTGAAGACCCGATTCGTCTCGTCGCAAAAGTAGACCTGGCGAGGATTCCCAGTAGGCGTCGTTTGTCGAGGCGGGTGGGAGGTGCTATAGGGAGGTGCGTGTGGCGGGGCCGTAGGCGTGGGCGTGGGGCGTGGTGTTCGAGGTGGGACGTGCGTGTGGCGGGCGTGGAGGCGTGGAGTGCGACGTGGGGCGCGTGGGTAGAAACGTGTGCGTTGGGGTGGCGCACGGCGACGGGGCACGCGTCGACGTCGCGCAGCAGCAGCAGCGACGCCGACCACGCCGCGGCCATCCGGATGAACGACGCCCAGCCGGCGTAGAACGGCCTCTTGTTGGGGCCGCCGACGCCGCGCGCCATCTCGCTCTTGCCGCCGAGCGACGTGAACTTGAAGCGCGGCACCTGCTTCTCGGGCACGAAGACCGCGAGCTGCTCCGTTCCGGCATGGCCGGAGGACGCGAGGCGACACGTGAGGAGCATGGGGAGGCGAGGCAACACGCGTGGGTGGTACGTGAGTGGCAGATCAGGAGCGAGCGCGGGCGAATCTGCTCCTCCGCGGTTCGAGCGCCTAACCTCTCGCTGTATGTGTGGTGGCGGGTGGCGGGTGGCGGGTAGCGGCGCACCGCGCCCTCGATGAAGTACTCGTGCCAGTGGATGTGGAAGGAGCCGCCGCTCGCCGGCGAGAAGGTGAGGTAGCACGCGCCCGCGCCGTGCAGCTGCTCCCGGTACGGCGGCAGCGCGTCGCTGTCCTTGTCGTTGTCCTCCCTGGGGGCCTCCCCCCCCGCACTCACACCACCACCTGGGCTGCCTGGCTTCTTTGACGAGCCGCCGCCCTTGCCCTTGAGAAGCGCGGGGCTGCTCGCGGAGCGCCCGCCGCCCCTTTGGCCGCCGCCGCCGGCGCGGCCGAGGCACAGCTGCGGCCCGAGCAGCTTGAGGAACCAATTGAGCTCCGCCTTCACCGCCGCCGCCTCGGGCGCCCCGTCACCCACCTCACCCACCACCGCCTCCGCTTCCTCCGAGGCGGAGGCGGGCGCCGGATCCGACGGCAGCAACTGCTTCCCGCTGCCGTTGCTGCCAGCCGCGCCGCCGTTGCTCCTCTCCTTGGCCAGGCCGCTGACCCCGCTGATCAGCTTGCCGACGCCTCCCGTGATGCCGCCCGCCAGCGCGCCGCCCGCCGCCTTGAGCTGCAGCCCGAGCTTCGCCGACGCCGTCGAGTCAAGCGTCGACCCCGGCTCCGACGCCATAGACCACTCCTCGTCCTCCTCCGCACGAGGGCCGCCATGATCTCCCGACTGCTGCACGTACCACTTCTGCAGCTGGCCGGGGCGCGCGCGCTCGGGCAGCGGGCTGGACATGCCGGGCGTGACGGTCTCCAGGGGCGTGGCGACCTTGCGGCTCGGCTTGCGCGCGGGCGGCGTCGGCGGCGGCGGCGGTTGCGCGCTGCTGCCGCCGTTGCTGCTGCCGCCGCCCTTGGGCCGCGAGGTCTGCGCCTGGAGCAGGCCCACACGCTCCGCCATGCCCCTCGCCTGCTCCGACAGGTGCTGCCGCTGCTTCTCCACCGCGCCCAGCTGCTTCTTGAGCCTCTCGAGCTCCGCCCACCGCCGCGCCTCCTTGACTGCGGCGCTCTGGATCGCCGGCTTGGCTAAGCTCGGCGGCGCAATGCCCTCGCTCGCGGCGAGCTTTTTTTCAAAGCGCTCGCTCGCCGCCGCCCGCGCCGCATCCTTCGCCTGCAGCGCCGCCGCCTTCTCCGCCGCGGTGGACGGCTTCGGCACGGTGGGCGTGCTCACCTTGGGGGCGCTGCTGCGCACCTTTGGCGGCGTGCTCGCCATCGTCAGCTCGCGAGCGAACGAACAAATTTCACACGCCGGCGAAAAATTGATCGATTGCCTATTCAGGCGAAAACAACTTTATTCAGACCTATCCTATGTATACCTGGGCACAGGAGGCTGTCAAACGAAACAGTCCATAACCCAGATTCGCTCCCCTCAAAATCCCTCACGAAGCCCGCGGGCAAAAGCCGCGGTGGCGACGTCAGACGCCTCCAGTGGCCTCCCGATTGCCTATTGAGGTGAAAACAACTCACCCTAAACACTAAACAGGTAAACAAGCGTAAACAGCCTAAACAGCCACTCCTCTCCCCATCCCGCTCGCCATGCTGCTCTCCCAGACCACCCCCCCCCCCCCCCCCCCCCGACAGTCATGTGCGTACAAGGCACTTCGGCTAATGACCCTCGGCCTTTGCTGCCGCCTCAACCTGCAATTCTGGGTGGTCGGTTGACGCCCCCTCCAGGGTGGCCACGCGCCTGTCGAGCTTGGTCAGGTTGGTTTCGATGACGGTCAGCTTTTGCTCGAGCTTTCCGTCGTTGGGGCCGTCTGGGACGACGACAGCATGCACGTCATGCGGGTCGATGGCAACACGATGGGACGGGTGGTCGTCGTGGCCACCGTGACCACCAGCATGAGAGTCCTCGTGCTTTGTGAGCTCTGGACCGTTGAGCAGGCTCTGGGCCGTGGCTGTGTCGCAGCCATTGGGGTACGCCAGGAAGGTCTGCACGATGATGTCAACCTCGGGGTCTGCGAGCCACGGCGGCATCGAGAAGGCCTCGAGCAGGTAGGGCAGAAGATAGTGCGCCCATATCGCGAGGATCACGATCTGGACGACGAAGAGGATGATCTCGATATCCTTGATCCAGGCGTCGTCGTCACCGAAGACGCCCGCGTCGCGGACAAACGGCCCGAAGTTGTTGTCGGTCAGCGAGATGGCGACAAACTGCAGATGGAAGAAGAGCATCGTCTGGATGCACCAGAGCCCATGGCATTCACGAGGCTCCTTGCGCCACGGCACGAAGCCGAGCACGCCGGGTCCGAGCACGCCGGGTCCGTCAGCGGCGAGAGCACGCGATCAATCCATGTGTGGGGCCAGAACGAGCATGGCTCCTTTTCCCCGACCGAGAGTTTGTAGTAGAATCCGAGGCGGATGCAAAGGTACGCGGTCGTCAGGTAGAAGTAGACCTCCGTGACAAACAAAACGTAGCGCCAGCCGATGCAGAAGTAGGTGAGGCCGAGGCTCAGGAGCAGCTTCCAGCTGAACAGTATCGCCCACGTCACCACCGGAAACTCGACGAGGTTGTCGACATTATGCAGCGAGGTGTTCTCGAGGAAAAACGTGAAGAAGAAGTGCTTTTCGTCCAACGGGATCCCCTTCAGCCGCCGCTTATGCTGCGCCTTGATTACCTCTGGATTCTTGGCTATGTAGTTGATGATGAGTTGTTGGTAGCGCTTGAAGCGAACCATGGCGCTCTTCTCCGGGCCGGTGATGGGTTCGCGGTCGAGCGCCTCCATCGCCTCCGCACGCGACAGCTCGTTGAAGCGCGAGACCATCCGGTTGCACACGTACGTGATGAAGATGAAGTAGAAGGCCATGCCGATGAAGAGGGCAAAGTGCACCACCTCGACTTGGTGCAGCAGCTGGCCGCCCAGGTGCGGCAGCCTGTGCCGCGGCTCGCAATGGCCCGCTTCGGAGTAGCGGTACTGCGCGTAGCTGGAGGACCCCGACGAGCTGGCACTGTCCTCGGTGAGACGGCGCTCCAGCGAGGAGCTGGACGAGTCGGAGGTGGACGAGCCGGAGCTGGACGAGTCGGAGCTGCTGGCGCTGGAGTCGGAGGTGGAGTCGGTGTCAGGAACCAGGATGTCGTAGGACTCGGTGATCTTGTCGAACGTCCCCGCGAAATTGTTGACCCAGACCACGAACGCCAGAAACCCGAGAGTCATCATCTCGCCCTGAAAGCGTCTATAGATGCGAAGTTGCAGGTCCGCAGTGGCAGCGTTGGGGTTGCTTTTCTTTGAGTAGTTGTGCTCATCGGTGTGCTCGTGTGCACGATGCTCAAGCCAGTGGCGTAACTCGTGGGCAGCCTTGTCAAAGCAAATCGTCACGAGGATGAGGAGCACGTAGATCCAATGGTTGAGGATGGCGACGTCTTGCTTGGATTCGGTGTAGGGACCCCCCGCGCCCGCCGCGAGCCCAAAGAAGGCCCACAGCAGCAGGGACCGCGGCGTCATCGGGAACCAATGCAAAATGCCGCCGCCCTGAGGCACTGATTTAGCCGATGCGGATCAAGCGAGAGTTCTGTCCGTTTCATTACCCCCCCCCCCTCGCACCGACGCTCAATGGCCTCAGAGCTGCGCGTACAGCCATGGCTTTAGCGGTTAAGCAATCATCCTCATTTCACTTCAGTCGCAAACCATGACACGACGCGTGAGTGCCTGCTAGCAATGGCATCAGTCCTCTATAGAGATGGCGCGCGTGCCGCCGGGCGCTGCCCTGCGCTCGGTGATGCGCAGCGTCGGCGAGCCGAGCACGAGCTTGAAGTCGGTGTGCTCCCTCATCGTCATCGGCTCGCCGACGTCATCGAGCAGCTGGACGGTCATTGAAGAGAGGTCGTCTTCGAGCCACGGCTGAGGCGTCACCTCCGCGCCGAGGTTGGCAACGCACGCCTCCGCAATCGCCTGCTTGAGCTCATCGGGATGGCTGGCGGCCGTCATCGGCAGCGTCAGCGTGAATGGCTCGCCGCGCAGCTCGATGCTCAGCGTCCATTTGCCCTTGGTCTTCTTGGCACTGCTCGGCTTGGCTCCACCGTTGACCGAGTCTGCGTCTGGCTCCTCCGCGTCCTCCATCTCCTGCGCTTGGTACCGCCTCTTGGCTGTGGGCGCCGTAGCAGCGCGCACGGGGCCCAGCGCAGCAGCCAGCTTCTTGCGGAAGACGAAGCAGCCCGCGCCCAGTGCGAGCAGCGGCAGCAGCACGGCCACCATCACCATCCCACCACCTCCTCCGCCACCTCTCGACGCAGCCTGGCCGGGCTCGACGATCTCGCCGTCGTACGTGTAGTAGACCTCGTACGACTCGCCTGGCGATGGAGGCGGAGGCGGCGGCCGTGGCGGCGGCGGCGGCGAGCGGGGCTTGCCTACGGCCTGGCAGCTCAGCGTCGAAAGCAGGATCACGCCGATGTCGGACGTGCCGTCGACGTTGAAGTCAAAGGTCTGCGCCTCTTCGGGCAGAAATGTGAACTCGGCGTAGTCCTCGAACTCCTGCAGAGACTGCTTGAGCGTTGCATGCTGGACGTGCGTCGCCTCGAGTTGCTCGCCACGAATACCAACTGTCACCTCGCGGTCGCCCTGCCATCCCGCGCTGCTGCCGGAGCGCACGCTGACCCGCAGCGTGTAGTGCGTACCCTGTGCCATCGCGTGGTCCACACGAGCGACGCCACTCACGTCGCAGTCTCCGGGCGTGGCGCGGATCTCGTCGGGAGGCGGAGGCGGCTTTGGCGACGGGAAGGGCGGCGGCCCGGGAGGTGGCGGCGACGGGGCCACCGGTGGCGACGGCCATGGATCATGGCAGACTACCTTTGGCTTGTGACGCGGAGGTGGGTTGACGTGGAAAGACATCATCGGCTGAAAGCCTCCTCCGCCCGCAACAGCCGCGAGCGACTTGAGGACAAAGACGGCGACGACGGCGCTGCCCTCGCTACTCACCTGCTGCACCTCGGCGTTCTGCACGTTGGCCACGTCCATATCAATGTCCTCGTCCTCCCAGGTCATCGTGATCTTCCGGTGGTCTTCCCACCCCGCAAAGCTGACCTGCACCTCGGCGCCCTCGTCCCACAGGTTGGACAGCTTGTAGCGCGGACGAAGCTCGCAGTCAACGGCGCCCGGCGGAGAGGGCGGAGGGCTCATGATGCGGCTGCGCAGAGCAGGTGCAGCGAACGGATTGCACGCGGATGAGTATGCATGATGGGCTAGCATTGAGCGTGGCAAGGCGACGTATTGGGCAGCGGGCGGGCGTGCTCACTCGCAAGTGATCTCTGGGGTGAGGTTGTTGGTGCCCACGCCCATCATGAGGAAGGTGTTCCTCTCGCTGGGCGCCGGTCCGAGCTCGACGATCAGCGGGCCGGAGCCACCATAGTCGTCGGTCGGTCGCGCATCGTACATGTTCTCCAGCTCAATGTCCTCGTTGCCCCAGTCGAGCGTGACAGTAGAGAACGGCTGCCAGTCGCGGACACGCACACGGAAGACGAAGTTCTTTGTGTGGTGGATGGCGTCGACCCAGACACTCGAGGCACCCTTGTCGATCTGAGCGCACGGCACATTTCTGACGACGCCGTGAACGATGCCCACCAGGGCCGCCAGCACGGTCGGGCGCATGGCGGGCGCTCTGTATGTCTGCTGCTACGGTAAGGGCGGTGTAGCCGCTGCTCTACTTTTCTACCGGATTCTGCCGAAACCTTTACTTTTGGATTACACCCGGCTTTGCGTTATACCTCGTTCGAGACGAGGTGTACTCGTTTTACCGGGCTATCCCGCTCCTCGCATGCGACTCGCTTCGCCCCCACGCCAGCCGCAGCCCCCACATCGGCCTCGGCCTCGGCCTCGGCCTCCCGCATGAGGCCACCCAGCGTCAGCTGGCCGGTGAGGTGCTCGAGGAGTGAGTAGGTCGAGCCATACGGCGGGTGGCCGTCGCGGCTCAGGAAGGACGCCACGAGCAGCGTGCGCCGCGCGTCCGACTGGTTGGCGCCGCCGCAGTGCCACAGACGGCTGTCCATCAGGACGCAGTCGCCCTGCCGCACGTCGCAGTCAAAGGAGCGCCGCAGCCGCAGCGCCTCGGACGTGGCGGCGGCGTCCAGGTTGAGCAGGCGGCAGTGCCACGCGGCGGCGTGCGTGCCCGGCCACACGCGCGTCGGCCCCATCGCGACGCTGATGTCGCGCAGCGCCACAAACGCCGTCACCATCGGCGCCACCGCCTCAAAGTACATCTCGGCGGCGCGGCGGTCGCGCGTGCCGCGTCGGCGCGCGGCGCGCCGCCCGGCGCTCGCTTGCTCATCGGCACCGCCGTTGCTCCGGTCCTCGGCCTCCTCGCTCGCGTCGCTCGTGTCGCTCGCATCGCTCGTATCGCTCGCGTCGCTCCCGTCCTCCAAGACCCACGGCTCGAGCGTCGTGTCGGCGTGCTGCCGCTGCGGCGCGGCGCCGGGCTCGCTCGTGATCGCGGACAGCTCACACAGCTCCGCGTCTGGCCCGACCCGCTGGCTGAGCACAGCACCGCACGACGCGGCAACGGCGAGAAGAGCGCGCCTCACGGCGCCCAGCGGCTCGAGCAGCTGCTCCTCGCGAAGCGCCGGCTCGTGAATCGGAGTGTACACGGCCGATCCCGACGCCTTCCGCTGGTTGACAGCGTCGAGGCACGCTGCGCAGACGGCGGGTGCGCAGGCGGCGCGGACCACGAGCACGCCGGCCTCGCTGAAGGCGCCCGATAGCTCGGCCAGCGCCGTGGGGTCGCACTGGCGGATGGCCTTCGCCGAGACGAGCCATGGTGGTGGCGTGGCCTCGGACATGCCTCTTCCGGTGGTCACTGAGCGGACCGGTGGCGTGGCCTCGGACATGCGGTCACTGAGTGACGCACAGGCAGCCGCCAGCGAGCGCACGAGAGCAAAGAAGGTAAATCAGCAAACTCGCATACTTTGCCGGCATAGCCTCGCATTACACGTAATCGGCTACTCATCGGCACCGCGCCGTGCGGCCGATGCAGGAGGAGGTCGAGGAGAAGGTGGCGTCGGCCACGGCGCTCCACGCCAAGTGGCGCAAGCTGCGGCAGGCGGGTGCGAGTGACGAGCTCGAGTGGACGACGATCGACCTGCAGTCGCAGCTGCGCGGCATCGAGTGGGACCTGCAGGACCTCGAGGACACCGTGAGCATCGTCAAGGGCGACCGACACAAGTCGCCCGACGAGCAGGACTCGATCGAGGAGCAAGGGCGGTACATCGAGACGACGCGCGCGGAGCTGGAGGCCATCCAGGCCGAGGTCGACGGCACGGACCGCGGCCAGGCGACCAAGCGGGCGACGCTGTCGCTCCCGGGCAAGTCGCGTGGCATGGTGAAGCTCACGCAGGACGACGAGCCCGCGGGGGTCGAGCTGAACGGCGTCGGAGGCGGCGACGAGCCCTCGGGCGGCGGTGGCGGCACGCCCGCCGGCGAGAGAGCACAGCAGAGCAGCAGCACGCGCGACTCCAAGGCGCTGCTGGCCGACGACGCGTCCGCGGGCGCGTGCGGCTGCTGCCCCGGCTTCCTCTCGCGGCGCGCGAGGGGCTGACCTTGCCGACTCTGGTCGCGCGCAGCTGAGCTGCTGCAGCGCGCCGATCTCTCTCGTATCTACGTGCCTTTTCTTGCCTTAGGTGAGTTTCTTCTCTGTCGCTGTTCGCCCCCGATGCATGCGGATGTACGTCCCGGTAGTAGTGAGTTTTTTCTGCGCTTGTCACGCATGTAAAGTGAAGCCACGCTGAAACTGCG
>Ga0209713_10001814_pt1 | contig 12989 bp, 8 predicted proteins | sample ArcOceMetagenome_3_FD_187444 | JGI IMG/M metagenome (GOLD analysis project Ga0209713, IMG submission 187444) | Marine eukaryotic phytoplankton communities from Arctic Ocean - Arctic Ocean- Svalbard ARC20M Metagenome (SPAdes) (version 2) | ecosystem: Environmental > Aquatic > Marine > Oceanic...
GGGAGAGCCAACCACCCCACAGTAACCTCGTCCAAAAGAGATCCCAACCCTCACGCAAACAAGAAGCGTCCTCGCGAGTCTTCCTGATAACTTGTTGGCAAATGTTACTGCCGCGCTGGCCATGTTCTTGAAAACGGCGTGGAAGAGACCAAAGTTAAATATCAGCACAATTCCCTTGTCATCCACTATGAATTGTCGGAGGTTTCCACCGGCATTCGATACTAAAATGATGAACAGCAAGATGCAAGCGAAGCGAGGCAAATCGAGAGAGGAATTTTTTCTTTTCGTTAGCGTGCCTCAAAGCTTATCAAACATTGAACTACCCTCTCGTCGCCTCGCTCCTCGCCCAAGTGGACTCACCTTCCTCACCGGAAACTTCCATTATCCTTTGGAGCAAGTCTAGGGTGACTTCGATTTTAGGGTTAGGGATGGACTTAAGGAATATCGTGTAGACCGGTCTTAGCTCTGGTTGGAGTTGGCCCCCGTCTGCAAGGGTCGCAGTCACAGTTTCGTGAGCAAAGGGTTTGAGTGTCTCGTAATCGAGAGAGGGCTGCATTGTCGGGTTGGACGAGTCGGGGGGGGGCGATGAACGTAGGGGGGAGGGGAGGGGGGGGGGGGATGAACGGGGGAGGGAGGGGAGAGGGAGATCGAGCTGCTTGATGTTGGAGCAAAGGAAGGGAGATTTCAAGTTGAGAGTCTGTTGGGCGCTCGGGCAGCAGAAAACCTCGCCGAGACCCGCTTGAACCTCGGCTGCTGCGACGGCCTCTATTACCGGACCAAAGAGGAGGATCTCGGCTCTCGGAATCGTTGCAGCGCCCACCACGAAAAACTTGCCACTGTCAAATGCGATCCCGCAGTGGACATTCAGGGTGCTTGGGGAAAGGCTGGGTTTATAATCAGAGAGTGTGGTGACAACTGCATGGGCACAGCGAGCGGCTTGAATCAATCGTAGCGTCGGATCAAGCGTATCCTGGGTTGGAGGAAAGGTTACAAATAAGGCATCGCCTGCAAACTGCAATAGCGAAGTGAAGGGGCGAGGAGCGAAGCGACGAACAATGAAATGGGTTGTCAGTTAACAGCGCCGCGGATTGTTACCTATCAGCGCCAGGTGCCCTCCACCCAACCCTGGAATGCACCCAAAGGGTCGGTCTCACCTTCAGAACGTCCCCTCCCCACTCCTGTACGCACAAAATCAACTCAGTGAAATATTCATTGATGCATATAGATAGATCGTTCACGCTAAGAGTTGTCGATAGCTTAGTGAATCCTGAAATGTCAATAAACAGGAGAGGAATTCGTGGGGCTGATGAAATCAGTTTCCCTTTGAGTAGATCTTCCTGCGATGTAATATGAGAAAGTAGAGAGTATGGTAGATGACCTTGGAGTGATTCAGTTGTGGCGTGGAAGCTCCGCGAATGGGGCTCCATGATTTGGGTGCCAGAAAATATCCAAAACACCGGGTTTCACGACGTGGGATAGGCCCTGATCGAAGTTACAGTCCGAGGGAAGGTAGAGGGTGGGATTAAAGCGCTTTATTAGGGAAGGTCGGATAAAACGAGACATCCTGAAGTTTGGGAAAATTTGTGAGCCTGGAGCCTGGCCAATCACACTCGATAGGGTTATAAATCAAGGCGATTCTAATCTCAAAACACTCCATACCCTACTAAATGGTAACGTCCGGAAGTCAGGTAATGCATGCTGCCCATCTGCCCCATCAGAACCCTCAGCACAAGCTTATGAATGCTACCATCACTTTGAATTTGCTTTTGCTCGGGTCACCAAATCCGAGCCCACCATCGTAGGAGCAGCCGGCTCCTACAACGACCTCCTAATGCGTTCCTCCTACCTCACCATCAAGTGCCTGTCCGCCCCTGGGAACTTCCGTGTGGACAGCGGCACCTCTCAAGGCGCTCACTGTTACCCTCCACCGCCTAGACCGTGACGACAAGACGAGCTGGATAAAGGACAGGAACCAGGTGCCTTGGATGGCTTACAATTGTTGATGTGATTATGGATGGGGTTGTTGTTGAGACTGTTGCTTGTGCGGGGACAAATGATTTTAGGACGGCGTTTTTAGAGGTGGATGCGCAGGTGAGAGAGAGAGGGGGGGGGGGGGGGGGGGGGTCCTCGCCATGCTCTTTTCGTCGTGCCTTCGTGCTCACAATTCCAACTTTGGGTCTCGCTTCTCCTACAGGCAATGGATAGAAGTTCTGACGGCGGCTCCCTTACTTTGACGGAGGAATAATATACATCTGGCGCTTGCGATTGTTTAGATTATAAACCAACGAGTTTAGAGGTCAGGAGGGAGAAGGGGGGAGGGGTTAAACTTACAGCGACGAAAGAACTGAACATGGCGCAAGTTAGACGTGAGTATGTGAATATGTGTATTGCAATTCCGACTTGCTGTTCTGGTCCTGATATTTGTCGTGCTGTTTGCCCCGGCCCGATTTGAGGTACGGGTTGGACGGTAAAGACTCTGGAGCAATGTATATTAAGAAGGGCAACACGTTCTGCTACGAGGGGTATTTGAGGATGTTGCCACACGGATCGAGGATTGAGTTTGGTGGGCCGGAGGTTAGAGTTAAGAAGGGGAGGGAGATGTTGTCGGTAGTTGCCTATAGCATTGGGGTGATCGGGTGCACACGTGACTCTGGTTACTGACTCTGCCTAAGGGAAGGGGGAGATTGGCCATCAGTGAACAGGGCGTAGTCTAAATTTGGGGGGGGCTACGAAGGTAACGGTGGGGGTTGGGGATAGGGTTTATGATGCGACGGTGTGTTCGGTGTTTGCTCTGAATAGAAAAAATTTTGCTGCAAAATTCTCTTCAATTATTTATTCTTATATTGTAGTATATACGTAAATTATTTTGTGAGTATTTCCAACTTACGGGTAATCGAAATATTTACGTGCAGTCACCCCACAACGCAAGTTTCTGGGAAAGTGAAATGGTATTTCTATTTTATTGCAAAATCCATAGAAATCTACGAACCAAATGTGTCCCGTGCAAAGGTCCTGCGCGTGTGCGGCGAGCGGCGCATATTATAAAAATTGTAATTGTATCGGTTCTCCTTACTTGTTTTTGTCTTCTATTTATACTTCGACCCTCCTGCCCCCCATCCCCTTTCCCCTCTCCTTCTCTAGATAGCGGCCTCTTTGCCCTCTCCGACCTGAGCAAGCTCGTAGCCGGATCCTGAGCCCGCTCCCTTGTCCCTCTCGTTTCTTTCCTGGAAGGCCTTGTCCGGCTTGTAAAGCCAGCTGGATAGCTTCCTTATGTTCCTCTTGGCCGCGATCTCGTCGTCGTAAAGCTCGCCCGTCTCGTACATGACGTCGTTGGACTTAGACTTGACTGTCGCACAACGCATTTTCATGCCTGATTTGTTGAAGTCAAGTTTGTTCATCACCTTGTTGTGTAGGGTGCTAACGTGTCCTCCATCTGCCGCCACCAGGTTCGTCCTAGGTATGACGCCAACCGGCAGTCCAGACATGTCAGTCACCACGAGGTGCTCGATGTGGAGCTTCTTTATCAGGGGGAAGACGCGGTGGAGGGGGAAGTTCACCCTGACTGTGTAAGGCGATGGGTCCATGATCTGGTTCATGGGGATGCTCAAGTCAGCCTCTGCGTCTTCTCCATGAAATCCAGCCTCCTTTAGAGTCTTCTCTAGGACGAGACCGGGAACGAGTCCCAGCAATGCGCCGTTCTCATCGACCACAGGGAAGGCTGAGTAGTGGGCATTCCTGGCCTCGAGCAGCTTCTTCAAGTTTGAAACCGACTCTCGTGACCTGATAGTGGTAGCCTTATTCATGACCGTGTTGGCAGTGTCGTGTGCCTTGTCGTCGCTGCATTCGTCGTGAAGGAACGGAATATGACGAAGCTCCATCATTTTCTCATCGTAACACTCAGCGAAGAAGTTGGCGATCCACCTTGCGAGCATGACAGCAAGCATCAAAGGCACTACGATACTTGCGTCCCCGCTAGCCTCGGCAATCATAACTACGACGGTGACTGTCATTCTGGTGTAGCCTCCGAGGACGCTAGCTGCGCCAATCAGGGAGTAAGTACCGTATGCGCTAAGTCCTCCCACTCCCATCGTGTCCTGGACAAAAAGGGCGTACAGCCTCCCGAAGGCGGCACCAATGAACAAGTTTGGCACAAAAGTTCCAAAGGGAATCGCAAGGCCTCCGCATAATCCCGACAGCAGAATGTATACAGGAAGGAAGACAACGAGGGTCTCCTGGGAGAAAAGGGTGGACGTAAGGCCCTGCCTACTGTAAAGTTGCTTGATTGCTCCTTCTTCGCCCATGAGCCAGAGCGTGGCCATCTCGTTGTAGTAGTCTGTTGGACAGTCGAACCTGCAATGAGCGAAGCGAATTACAAAAGGGGTTGGGATGAGGTGTGAGAATTATTGCGGTGAATGCCTAGGAGACTTTTGTGAAAGTACGAGCCCGCGCAGTTTTCGCTCCCAACGCTGACGTTGTCAGCTCGTCGCTTCGCTCCTCGTCCAATCTCACCTGACAACGCTCATACTCCCGTGGCCATCCCCGTGAGCCCCGCCGTCGTGAGTATCGCAGGTGTCGTGGACGCAAGCGTCGCACGTGTTCTGATCAATGGAGAGGAAGGACTTGCAGCAGCCGTTGCAAACATTGCAGTGGCTTGGAGAGCAGTCATTGTGATCCGAGGGAAGGTGGACACAAGGGAACCCGTTGGCGATGTACAGGGGAACGGTACAAATGAGACAAGCAGAAAGGAAGACCTCAAGAACCCTAAACTTGGTGGATGTCCACCTTTTCCTGTGCTTGCGGACTCTCTGGAAGAAGTAAAGAGTCTCTGAATATACGACACTAAGCAGGCCGCAAATCAGTGCCAGAATGGCAAAGAAAGGAATGTCGTCTACTTTCCAGTCAGTGTGGACGGGATCGTCATCGAAAATCACAAGGGCGTGGTAGTTGATGCCGTGAGAGGCGTTAAGGCAGATGGAAAAAACAAGTGTGGCAATCATGGTGCAGGCAAAAGCGCGGACCGTGGTCTCGTGCTGCCAGAAACTAGCCATGTCTTCCATCATGTACATAACACCTCCGATAGGGGACCTGAAGGCTGCGGCAATTCCGGCAGCACCTCCGATGGTGACAATAAGGGTGCGCTCGTGCATCTCCTCAACCGCTTCCTGGTCCTTCCTCTTCTTGGGATCGTGCTGGACACGGACCATATTTCCAAAAAGTGGAATTCTAAGGATCATGTTTGCCAGGGCGCAACCGAGTTGGACCATGGGTCCTGTGATGAGTGAAGTGAATCGCAAATACGGTTGGAGATTATGGATGAGAAATACTGCGGCGATTGGTAGGGGGGCGTGCCTTGTGCAGAAGTCCAAGATTGCGCGGTTCTCGTCGCCAGCAGCATTGCTGTAAGCTCGTTGCTTCGCTCCTCGCTCCCCCTCACCTTCCCTTCCAACGGGAAACCCACACCCAATCACAGCAATGACGCCAAACGTCTTAATGAAAGTAGTGACGATTCCAAATAGACCTGGAACGTGGGCACCATTTAAGAACCCCTTGATCTCGGGAAGACTGGAACCGGCGGAAATCGGAGCTAGATAAAGGACCACGGCAGCAATGATAGCAGAGCATGGGAGGATCACCAAGAGGGCCTGTAACGTAGGGAGGGGGGGGTTAGAAAGGGAGATGTCAACAGTAAACTTCAGATCTACACGCCGCATACCTTCCCCTGCGACTGATCATCATCCACCAGGTCCTGAATCAACGAAAACTTATTGTAGATCATCTCTGCAAGGATGGAAGTCGTTCCAAACTCAACTGCCCCAATGACCGCCCCTATAACAAACAAGGGTCGCGCGCTTGAGTCCATCTTGGAATGTGTCAATAGAATGCTGCACATGTGGCTTGTGGACGTGCTTCGGCTCTTCTGTTGGGGTTGTAGAATCACCCATTCTTTCGTCTCTTCGCAAACGGGCTTCGGAAATGTGAGCCTCCGCCTCAAGGAGTGGTGTGGGGTGGTGGGGAGATACGAATGGAAAATTGAGCCTTAACAAACAGGAAATGGACCTCTCCAGCAAAAATTTGGCCAAAGATCCTCCACATCCACTGATGATATGATACTTACGGTTGAGCTCTGTGGCATACATAAAGCTCGAATTCGTGCAAAATTACAACCTCTATTAGTCTCTGTTGCTGCCTCCGAGCTTCTGTTCCATTTCTCTTTGCCAAACCTCGAACTCGTCCTGAAGCTCTTTCTTTGTCTTCTTTTCTTCAGGAGGCGTCATGTTGGAATCGGCGCTGATGTCAGTTATTGGGGTGTCTTTCTGTGGCGTGTCGAATATTGTTGGGTTCAGGGTTATTGGCGTTTTCGAAAGCAGCGAATCCACATGTGGGATGGGGGAAGCCTGGGCCTGTTCCTGGGCCGGATTTGTGGCTCCCACGTTAGGCTTTGGTTCCTCCATCTCTCCCGCCACCTTGGTTTGGACAGTCTTGGGAGTCCCGTCGTTGAGCTCTTCGAATGTGAAGGGGTTGTCGTTGATTTCGTTCTCCCCCCACTCCGCTGCGCCCATTTCGCCCCCAACCACCATGCCCTTGACGATCTTGTCTGCCACAGTGTCGTTTTTCTCCTGTTGCTTCTTCTCCCTGAAAGTTTCTGGTCCGCTACCCCTGCCGCTGGTACCCAGGCCGCTCGGCCTTCTCTTGCTCTCCTGCAGTTTGGAGTGCTCCAAATTGAACCTCTTGTCATTGACTGCCTTGGGCTCGGCCAGTTTGTCTATTCTTGTGCTTCCCCCGCTTGTCACGCTTCCCATTCCGTCGTCAATGTCGATCCCAACTTTGGGCATGAAGGTGCACTCTGCCAATTCCTTTTGTTCGAATTCTCTCTTTCTGTTCTCGAGGACGATCTTGCTCATCTTCGCCTCCTCGTGAAGTCTCTCGTAGACGCTGGTTCCGCTACTTCTTAACTTCACAATACCGGACTTCTTCAGTAGAGAGTCATTGTAGGCTAAGCCAGGCAGGTCGGGCTTGAAGGTGCAGGGACTGCGAGGGGCACGAGGAGTTAAGTAAGCTTTGTTCTAAGCTTCGTTCTAAGCTTCGTTCTACGCTCGTCGTTCGGGTTGCCCTTATGCGGCTCGCTTAGCTCCTCAATCGTTCTTACCTCAGCTCCATCCTTTTCTTCTCCATCTCAAGGAGCTTGTACTTTGCATCCTCGGCCTTGTATAGACGTTCGTGCACCGGCTCATTGATGGAGGAGCCATGGGTCGCTGCCATCCTGTTAATCTTTGCGCTTCTGTTTGAGGAAGTTGAAGTGGCTGGCTGGAATGTGCAGCCCGTGAGTTCCTTTTGTACCTTGATCTCCTCCCTCAATAGCGCTATGCTCATCTTGTCGTCGTATAATCTCTCCCAAACTGGGGTGTTGGACGATACCTTGGATTTTTCATGCCTCTTGAGCGGGATAGAAGGGGAGAAGGTGCAGTCCCTCATGTCCCTCATGAACTGCTCCTCCTTGGCTACCATCCTCTCCTCATCTGCGTAAAATCTGTCGGCGTAAAGCCTGTCGTACACCTCCACCGTTCTCTTCCTCCCATTGTTACCGTTAGATGTGTCCTCGTTCTCATTCATCCACGATGGACGCGATTTGGGAGCCGAGGTGGCTCTGCGCTTTGGAATCTTTGGTGTGAACGTAAGTAGCTTGGCCTCGGCGCGTAGGAGCGCCTCCCTCCTTGCTGCTTTTTCCTGCACTCCTCCCTGATTCATCAGTCTCTCAACATCGAACTTCTTCCTGCTGCTGACCCTCTGATTGCGGGCCTCGTGATATTGTAAGGTCGCCAACTTGGGCTTGAAGGGCGTCTCCTTTTCTATCTGCTGTTCCTTCTCCTCGAGGAGCACCGCATGTTTCGCTGCGATCTTAGAGTTGTACTTGTAAAGCCTTTCGGCGACCCCCTTCTCCCCCTCGTCCTCCACAGCCCAGCTTGGTCGTGACTTTGGAGCAGAGCGAGACCTGGTGATCTTGGGTTGGAAGGTACAGCCCTCCGTCTCGAGCTCCTTCTTCTTGTTTGCAAGGTGGTCAAATTTTGACCTCTCGTCGCGATAGAGCCGATCGGAGAATCTCTTGGTGGCGCTGGACCTATACTTGTCCATGTTCTTGGCCTTCCTAGTGATTTGAGGTGAGAAGTTGGGGGCCTCGGTCTGAGCGGTTTCCGCCTTCTTCATCTCCAGCTTTGTCTTGATCTTCTTTCCGTCCGAGTACAGGTTCTTCATTCTCTGAATCCCCTTGGTCTGGTCCCTGGAGCGGTGCTTCTTAGTTGACTCAATGGCAGGGGAGAAGGTGCAGCCCGAAGGATTTCTCTTCTCCCTCGCGATAAGCCCTTTTTTCCTCTCCAACTTGGCCTGGGCGTCGCGGTAAAGGCAGTCGAAGCGCTCCTGACCTGATGCAGATTCAGTCATTCCTGTTGTGAACTCCCCAACCTTCCTGTCTGTGGAGCCCCTGCTCTTGCTCGAAGTCTCAAAGTTGGGCGCAAATGTGCACTTGTACGGCTGGGGGGTGGGGGGGGGTTGAGAGGGGGAAACAAAAACGGGCAAAGAAAAGTTGAAAGGGCAACCCACCTTCTCCTTCTGTTTGTCCTTGATGGAACGCTGCTGTTGCTTGGCCCTCGCGTAAAGACGGGAACCAGCAACCTCTGTCTTGTCGGGAGAGGCGCTTTCACCCCCATTATTTGGCCTTATTGCTGTGGCCGACTTGGACCTTGTCGATGCACCAGGGCCAGCCTTCCTCAAAAAGGTCGGAGGGACGTATTTGTCGGGTGTGGGAGGGGGCTGATACTTAGAACGCTCCGTCATTTTCCTGATTTGCTTTGATGCAACCCTGGGAGGGTTGGATTTTGACACTGTTTGTCTCTTTGTCGTTGATGGTCCCTTTGGTTTGGTGTTGTTAAGCATGGACATTGCAGCAGCAGCCGCGGCCGATAAGTTCCCGGACACATTTGGTTTCACTACCCGAGGTTTTTTGGGTACGGCCGCAGTCTCCTTCTTTGCACACGAAGTTGCTGGGGGAGCAGGGGGGGCCGCTGTTGTTTGGGGGGGCTTTGGTGGAGAAGGTTCCTCCGAATCAAGATAATAGGTCATTGCCATGGAGATCTTGTCCGCGGTTGCCGCCGTAAGCTTCTCTTTCGGCTTCGATTTGGTCTTCTCCATGTGGAGGTTCAAATAAAAGTGACCCTCCCCTGCTGGAACTGGTTTGACAGTGTTCAAGAAATGGGATGTGGGGTGATTTGCACAGGGAACTACGTTCGCAACCAGTAATTTTTTCAAAAATAAACCATAATTCTCGTGAGAATGAAACTCCGATTTACCATCCACGCATCGTTGAAACCAAGCTAATCCTACACAAATCCAAAGAACTTGGCTCCGAAGGCTGCACCCACGGCGCCAAGCACACCGACGTAAGGGGCGCTCCACTTTGCGAGGCAGATGAAGACGCTGACTTCTCCGATACTGCTTACCGTGTAGGCGCATCTCCAGCATCCTCCGTTGAAGCTGCCGTACTTGAAAAGTTCGTTGGGGTTGGCAAGCTTGGTGTTAGGGTTGCCAGCGGAAGCCTTTTCGCGGATGTCGTACGTGAGGAGAGCAAGCATGACGGCCTTGGAGGTGTCTGGCTCGAAGATCTCATAGGGCGCAAAGTAAGGCATGCCCTCATAAGCCATGGCGAAAGTCCTGGCATGAACGACGGAGGCCGTCGAGGTGGCGGGGGCAATGTTGGAGCTAACGATGGAGCCCTCTTCCCTTGCGACAATCGCGCGCCAGTGCTGGAGGCGCTTGGCGAGGGCGTAGTTGGGTCCCTGGGCAACGGCAAGGCCGTCGACCATGTAGAACTCCTCTCCGTTGTCGCTCTTCATGGGCTTTCTGGCGTTCTTCTTTAAGAAAGCGCCCCTGGATACGACCTGCCAAAAGACCTCAAAGATCTTTCCAAGGGTGATCCTGTTGTACTCCTTGCGGGAGGCATCAGAGGCCTCCTTGGAGCAGAGGTGCGCGTCGGTAGGAGTACAGAGGTAGGCGAGGGTGGCCTTGCGCTCCTCGGAAAGGGCCTTGCATATGGCGTCCATGGCAAGGGAGACCTGCACGTGAAGGGCGCCATCGAGGTAAGCATAGGAACCAACGACGAAGTCCTTACCGGGGAAGAGAGGGAGAAGCCAGTCCTTGACGAGGGGGGTCTCGGTGAAGAGGTTGCATCCGCAGTTGGCGAAGAGCTCGTCCTCGCCCTTGCAGGAGGCCTGAGACTTCTTCATGGGAAAGGTGATGGTACCGGGGGAGTCACGGGCGTAGTTGATAAGGTTCTTCCAGATTCCAGGGCGGTCGAGGTCAATGGCGATGATGTTGGCGCCAAGGGACATGAGGACCTTGAAAGGTCCCATGGCGGAGCCAGCTCCAAGCATGACGAAGTACTTGTCAGAAAGGTCGAGCCACTTGGGGTTGGCAACGCACTTGAGAATGGCATTGCCTGCGGACTGCTCGATCGTACCGTAACAGACCCACTTGTTGACTTGGGCGACGAGGGCATCTCCGGAAAGGGACTTGTTCTTGTAGGGGACCTTGAGCTCGGGGCTGGGCTTCTTGGCGGTTCCCTTGATGGTGCCAGTCTCAAACTTGGTCTTGTTCTTCTGCGTCATGGCCTTCTTGAAGGAGATGGAAGAGCCATCCTCCTGGATGAATTCGAAGCTCTCGTGCATGTGGTCGAGGCCAGCCTTGGCGACCTTGAGGGCGGCAGAGGGGGACTTGGTCTGGAGCTCAACCATCGTCAAGAAATGCTTGGTGTATCCGAAACGCCAGTTCTTAGTCTTAAGGATCTTCTCAGCAGCGGCCTTGTCGACGGCGCCGACGGCGGCAGCGAGAGCGTTCTTCCCAGCCTCGGTAGTGGAACGCTGTCCCTTCTTGTCGGTGGGGAAAATGAGACCCTTGGGAGGGGGACGGGGCTTAGCGAAGCGCTTCCTGAAGGCGGACTTGCGGTTTCCAACCATGTTCATGTACATGAAAGGGCCGCCAGGGATATAGACAACCATCGTGACCAGGTAGAACCAAGAGAGGTAGGGGGCGAAGGGGGGGAAGGCGGAAACAAAGGCAGGATCATAGGTCGCATTGTAAAAGGTGAAGAGCTCCCCAGTGATCCCCATAGGGTAGAGGACGTAGAAGAGAGAGTACCTCAGGTAGAAGAGGGGGTAAGGAGTCTTCTTGGTGGCATCACCGGTGATGAGAGCCGCCATGTAGAAAAGGTAGCGAGGGACCTCGACGAGGGCCCATCCAAAGATCATGAGACCAGAGCCGTAATGGGACTTAGCGATGGGAGAATATACCACAGCGAAGAGTGCGACAATACGAGACATGACCTGCATGGCTGGGGGAGGGGAAGAAGGATTTCGGTGTGAGAAGTGAATATCCCGTCGTTCGACGAATCAGTGGGGCATAGGTTTCCTCACCAGTAACAACAACAGGAGAGCGTACGAGGCCAATAGCGGAATGTACAATCTCTAAAAGAGCAGCACATTGAACAATAATAAGTGTCTCCTTAAGATAAGGAGGATTATTGTACACTTGAGCGAGACCAGCGTAGACCTCATGATGACAACATGGAATACCATCAGCAAGTAATACTGTTGTTCCGAGGTAAAGAACATAAGCCCATCCTAAGGCGCATGCAAAATTGTAGAGCGTTAGATACGCCTCTTTAGGTCCAAAGCCCATGATGTTAGGAATGTGGTCAGAATTGGGGAACAAATATAATTTTCATTCTCGAAGCGAACTTGTTTGTTGATTTTTAGAAACATTAAACGCAAATATATGGTGTAAGTTGAGATTGGCTTGTTAAAATCGTTAAAAGACCAAGTGAAGGTGGGGGAATTGTCAACAAACATGTTGGGTCGTTGAGTCTTTGTGGTTTTTCTCGTTGTTTGTGAGGGGGGGTGAATGGGGGGGGAAAGTGGGTGGAGTTGAAGGTTATTGTGGATATTTGCTGTGTGTTTAGGGGGAAGAAAATTGGTGTTGCGTGTGTAGGAGGGCTTAAAAATGGTCAACTGACCATCATTCCGATTTGGAATTCTTCACCTTCTCACCTCTACGTTGTTCGCAGGTACCTCAACGCCGATGGTACGGTCACTCAGACGAAGTCCTTCACAGTGATTGGTTTCGTGAAGTCGATATTCACGTTCATTGGAGATATCATGTCTCTCTTCTTTGACTCGGTCTTCTCTACCAAGGTGAGGGGGAGCGAGGAGCGGGGGGGCGAGGAGCGAAGTGACTGCTGAAGCGAAGCGACGGCGATAGCAAATTGCGTAACTTTGCGCTCCTCCCGTGTACAGCATAGCGCAATAACTAACAACCTACTGCTCGTCGCTTCTCTCGTCGCAGAAGGACGTCGCGGCGAAGCGCAATAGGAACCCGAACGGGAGTAGCTATGTGAGCAGGAACTACGGGAACTACAATAGCCAAAACGCGCAGCTCAGGAGGGGGAAGGGGGGCAATGTGAAGTCAATGTCGCAACTGGTTAAGGATGCGGACGCTGGACCGTGCGGCGGGGGCAGCTGAGGCAAGTAACGCGGGAACGGCAATTTAGGGGGGAAGCCGTATTCCGCAGCGCTGACGACCAAGCAGCTTTCTGCGAACTGTCCCTGATTTGGGGGACGAGTTTGCGTAATGACGAGGGGCAAATATATATGAATGTGCCCTCTCTGAGAAATAAAGCAGCGACGACGAGGTTTGATTGAAGATATTAGGGAGGGAAGATATTTCTAATTTTTCAAGCAAAGTGTGAGGGTTTAGTTTTTTCGGCTGGAGGCTGGAGCGTAGCGACAGCAGCATGGGGGCGGGTGTTTCCCTTCCTTAAGAGAACATTGCGAGGTCCGTCCTATAATGAATTTCAAAGACGATTCCTCCGTAATCGTCAAACTTGACCCCTTCGATGTCCCCCTCCACCACACTGACCTCGATCCCCCCATCCTCCCTCGCCCCCT
>Ga0209713_10001817_pt1 | contig 12980 bp, 9 predicted proteins | sample ArcOceMetagenome_3_FD_187444 | JGI IMG/M metagenome (GOLD analysis project Ga0209713, IMG submission 187444) | Marine eukaryotic phytoplankton communities from Arctic Ocean - Arctic Ocean- Svalbard ARC20M Metagenome (SPAdes) (version 2) | ecosystem: Environmental > Aquatic > Marine > Oceanic...
CAGCGGCGGAGACGACGGTGGCCGCCGCCTTGGGAGCGAGAGGCCACTGCGAGACCGAGGGAGTCGGCATGGGGGCGAAAAAAGAAGGCTTGCTGCCAAATATGGGCACTGGAGACCACCCACCAACTGACCGGCAGCTTAGGCAAAGCAATGATCTAAAGTATTTAAAGTGGGTTCCCCGACCGACGCACACACCCCCACCGCCCTGGTGAGCTGGCGTCATTCTGCCACACACGCCTCCGCGGCAAATTGCCAGTTGCCACGAGGGCGTGCGCGCGCGCGCGCGCGAAACGAAGCCGCACCCCCCGATCCAGAAGATCATGCCGCGCGCAATCATCCTCGCCGGGCTCCTCTCGCTCGCCACGGCGAGTGCGTTTTCAATTGGCACGCCGACGATTCGTCGGACACGCACCAGCCTGGCCGGGCCCTCAATGGGCGTGACCATCCGGAAATACGACGAGCTGCTGAACAAGGCGGCGCCCGTCGTCGTGCCTCTGCTCGTTGGCTATGGTTCCAAGGTGTTCAAGCCGCTGTACACGATCGCTGATAAGTTTCGCAAGCGCAAGGAGCCCACCGAGCTGCGCTCGACCACGTCCAATGCGTGCAAGCCCATTGTCGTCTTCTCCTCTCGCACCGTCAAGAATGCCGAGGTGTACCAGACGGCCTTTGCCAAGTACGCCGAGGAGGCGCAGTCGAGCGGGCCGGGAGTTCGCGCGTGCTTCTCGTTCATGGACCGCGAGAAGCAGGACACGGCGCTGCAGTTCGCGTGGTACGACAGCCCAGCCGACTACGTCAAGCAGCCCCAGGGCGTGGTCAACCTCTACGGCGGCTCCGAGTCGACAGACTACACGCAGGTCTGGGGCGGCTGGGATGACGAGCTCAAGGCAAAGCTGAGCGAGGAGGGCGAGTGCAAGCGCGCCTTCGTCAAGGAGGTCCGTGGCTTCCTCAAGCAGGCCACCGCAGCCAACGCGGCGGGCTTCGCGACGGGCGAGCCTCCGATGATCTGGATCTCGAGACGAGACATCCTGCCGGGGCGCATGCAGGCGGCGGGTGAGAGCTTTCAGTGCGGTACTGACCGCATGTTCAAGGCCGCTCCTGCTGCCCTCGGCATTTGCGAGTACACGGCTGAGGACGACGCCGACTCCACCTGGAGCCTGCGGGTCTTCAGCGACTACGACACGGGCTTCAAGGCGCACTTCCCCGTGCCCTCGCCGATCGTCTCTTCCGGATGGTCTTCAACGTCATCCCCGAGTGGGTGCCCGGACCGTTTCCGCTCGGGTTCTCCTTCTCCTCGCAGGAATACATTGACAATGCCGTGGCCTCCAACGGCGGGAACGCCGCGTACAAGCCGTACATCTTCGAGTCGGATTCGCTCATCGGCCCGAAGCCCGACTTTGGCAAGGGGTTCCTTGAAGTTCCGAGCGATCCCTGAGAAGCTCCGGCTTCCGATCGAGCGGGTGGGGTGGCGAGACTCACGCACCGAATGGGTTGCAGGAGGGTCAGTGTCAGCCAACCCAGGTCAGTTCTCTGTAGAAAGCTCTCACGTGAAATTAACATGAAAATAGAGATCATCCCTGATGCATGCAACCTCACAACGACGGCTCCTGCGCGCCGGGCAACCCGGGGCAGCCTCTGGCGCTCGCTTCCCGCCTCGGCGCGACCACCGCCGCCATGCACCGCCGCGACGTCGCCGCGTGCAGGACGACACCACCACCGGGCACTGGCAGCTCAACCTGGGTCGGCCGGACCACGTACGTCTTCATCCGCGACTTGGCACCGTGCAGGCCCGTCAGGTAGACGGAGAGGCCGAGCCGGCCGCTCGAGCCGCAGCCAAAGGCCCACAGCCGCCCGTCGCCATCCAGCACCGCGTTGTGAATGTGCGCGCTCAGAGGCAGCACGCACCGCACGCCATCCAGGTAGCCCGTCGCCGCTCTCGCACCGCCGCGCTCGCCGGCGCCGGCGGTGGCGGTGCCCGTGTCGGCCGGCAGGCCGCCGATCCGGTACGGTACGAGCTCGTCGGCGTCACGATCGCTGCAGCGGAGCGTCTTGCGGGTCAGGTTGCCGCATAGACCCTTGTGGTGCGTGCCAAAGGCGTAGAGGGCGCCGCCCTCGCACACGAGCAGCGTGTGCGGCCCCTCGAGCCCGTCGGCGCCGTTGCCGGCCGCGTTCGGCTGGCCGACGGCGCAAGCGAGCGCCGCGGCGCGCGCGCCGGGCGGAAGCTGCGCGCGGACCGGCCGCGTCGTGGCGCGCGGCCGACGACCGCAGCCGAGGTTGCCCGCCAGCCCGTAGCCCCACAGGTATGCGCCCCCGTCGGCAGTGATGCACCCCGCGTAGAGCGAGCCGCACGCGATGCTCGTCGCAGCCACTGCCTGCGGTGGCGCGCCGCCGTCGCCCTGTGCACCGCCGCTGTCCTCCCGATGGCCGGCCGGCGGCAGCCGCACACGCTGAGGCCACGCGGCACAGCCGCCCGCTCGACCGATGCCCAGCTGCCCGTGGTCGTTCCGACCCCAGGAGCACACCTCGCCGCTCGCGAGCAGCGCCACGCTCAGCTCGAAGCCCGCGCCGACCTGGACGACCGGCCCGAGTGGAGCGCCGCCCTCGCTCGAGAGCACAGGCCCAGGCGAAGCGCGTGCATGCCGAAGCGTCGTGTCGCCGTCACCGAGGCAGCCGGTGTTCCCCTTGCCCCACGACCAGCAGCGGCCATCAATCGTGATGCACAGCACGTGCGCCTCGCCGAAAGCTATCTGGGCGGCACGCTCGGGCAGACTCACCCGCTGCGGCAGGCGAAGGTTGAGCTGGTTGGTCCGGTCACCCAGGCCCAAACGAGGATGAGCGGCACCCCAGCACCACAGCGCGCCGTCGCTCGCCGTTATCGCGGCGGTCGCCGACTCGCCGCACGCCACTGACTGCACGCCTTCGAGCTGCGGCACACGGGTCGGCAGTGGGCACTCCTTATCGCGGTCGAGCGGCACGGTGCCGAGATTTCCGCCCGTGTCCTTGCCCCAGACGTAGAGGGAGCCCACCGAGGGTGCTGGGACGTCGTCGGTGAGGCGTGAGGGTCTGTCCATCCATGCTATGCTACTTTTTGACCTCTGTCGCAACGCTGACACGGCATACCTTCGCATGCGCGGTCGAAAAGCTACGCTGAGATTCCCGGATGCCTACAACCATCACTGCAACCGACACCGCTCGACCATGATGCTCTTGGTACTCCTTGGCGTGCGCTCGCACGTGGTGGCCGACCGCCTGCACGTCGTCTTCGGCGCTGCCGCCATCCCGCACCCTGCCAAGGTGCAAAAGGGCGGCGAGGACGCCTTCTTCTTTGACGACCGACAGGGCATGTTCGGCGTGGCTGACGGCGTCGGTGGCAGCGCGTCTGCAGGCGTCGATCCCGGGGCCTTCTCGCGTGAGATGCTGCAGCGTTGCCACGCCGTCGCGAGCGGGAGTCTCGTCGACACGCTGAGGCTGGCGGCCGACCGGCGGCTCGTCGCCGGCGGATCGAGCACCCTCCTCCTCGGCCAGCTGGACGCGAGCTCCGACCCTACAGGCTCGACGCGGACCCTGCGACTCCTCAACTTGGGCGACTCGGGCGCGATGATCCTCCGGCCGGCGTGGCGCAACTTCAGGCGAGGCGGCAAGCAGCTCTGGCCACGCGTCGTGCTGCGCACGCAGGACCAGCAGCACTTCTTCAACTGCCCATACCAAGCCGACGCGGAGACCTTTGACGGCGTCGGCCGCCAGGCAGACACGCTGAGCGCAGACGTGCAGGACGGTGACGTCTTCATCGCGGCCACCGACGGCGTGCTCGACAACCTGTTCGACCCGGCGCTGCAGACCCTGGTGGCGCGGAGCCTCCCCGGCCTGCGCGAGAAGGACCCTGTGGCCGCGCAGACCGCCGTGGACGCGCTCGCGAAGGCCATCGCGGAGCAGGCCAACGCCGCGGGCTTGCGCGAGGACGACCCCGAGCTGCGCACGCCGTTCATGGTCGCCGCGGCGCAGGAGGGCCTCCAGTTCGCGGGCGGAAAGCTCGACGACGTCGCCGTCGTGTGCGGCGTCGTGCGGTGTGGCGAGGCGCCGCCGCCGAGGGTCGGCCACAACTTTGGCAGCGGCGAGCAGGGCGACATGAGGGGGGTCGTCGTGTCGACGGCCTCGCGGAGTGCGCTGGCGAGCATAAAGTAGAGGGTTGCGCTGGCCATCGGTGTCGGTATCGGAGTCTGCAATGTGCGATGCGATCTGCGCTTCTGCGCTACTCTTTGCTGTTTAAGCTGTGCTTTTGACTGAAGCTCAAAAATCTGTCAATATACGAGACAAAATAGACGGAATAGACGGACTATATATAGCGGGAAGCGCGCAAACAAGGCGAGCCGTGGCGGGCTCCGGGTTAGAGGTGCTGGGCGCCATCGCGCCAGAGGTGAAAATGGGATGTGCGCTCGCGGCGAGGAGGAGAGCGTCGAGCCTGCATGCAGCTGCTCGTCTACAGCTCCTCCTTGGCTTCGCTCGTGGGCGCCTCCTTGGCGGCGGCCGCCTCCGCCTTGGCCTTCTCGTCCAGAAGACGCTGGCGCGTCGCGTCGCGCTTCTTCTCCTTGGCCTCGTTCTCCGCCCTCTGCGCGGCGACCTGCTTGAGCGCCTCCTCGCTCAGCTCGACCACCTTCGACGTGAACTTGCCATCCGACTCGAGCAGCGGCTCCCTCAGCTTCGGCAGCAGCGCCAGCTGCGTCGGCATCGTGCCGCTGAGCCGATGGTTGCTGAACTTGGTGCGCACGATCAGCTCCGCGTCCACCAGCAAGCCGAGCTGCGACGGCACCGAGCCGCTCAGCCGGGTGCCGGCCAGGTCGAGGCTCTTGAGCTTGCTCCACTCGCCGACCTGGGTGGGCAGCGTGCCGCTGAGCTGGGTGTCGCGCACGTGGAAGCGCATCTCCATGTTCCCCAGCCTGCCGACCGCCTTGGGCAGCGTGCCGCTGAGCGGCATGCCGGACCATCGCAGCCGGTTGAGCTTCTCGAGGCGGCCGATCTCGGTGGGGATGAAGCCGCTCACGCCCGTCTGGTCGAGGTCGATCTGGTAGTTCCACTTGGATAGCTGGCCAAGCTGCGTCGGAACCACGCCGACCAGCTGCTTGTTCCCGCTGAGGACGAGGTACTGGTTGTCCACGAGCTTGCCGATCTCGGTGGGGAGCGGGCCGCTGAGACCCACGGCAGCGAGCATCAGCGCCTGGACGGGTCTGCCGATGCTGAGCTGCGCGGACAGCTTCGGCGCGTCGACCGGCCTCCTCGTCTCCATGTTGCAGGAGATGTGATCCCACTTCTCGACCTCGCCCAGCGTGAGGTTGAAGATGCAAGCATCCTGCCCACGGCTCGCGGCTTGCTTTGAGTCGTTCGTGTACACGGTCACGTTCCATCCCTTGTTACTCGACCAGTGCTCGCCGTCCGTCGACTCGTAGAGCGCGCGGAGAGCGTGGATCCGCGACTTGGCCATGTGCAGCGCGGCACCCATCTCAGCAGCGTGTGCAAATTTGGACATGATCGGGTCCTTGGCGAATGGGTTGGTGTTGGACATGGCCACCAGGTCGGGCATGGCACCCGCACCCATGCCGCCACCGCCCTGAGGCATGCCGCCGAAGGGATTGCCGCCGCCCTGAGGCATGCCGCGTCCCGCCATCAGTGTCGGCGTTGAGCAGGCTGGCACTGATGCACGAAGCCCGCCGTCTGACGCGTCGCCCAACATTCTGCTGCCTGCAGCAGCCCGGCGACGCCCCGTGCTGGCCACCTCCATGCGCGCTCGCTCTCTGCTCCTTATCGTCATGCTAACGAGCGCCGACGCGTTCAGCACATTCTCCCTCCGCGCTGCCAACTGGCGCAGCAGAGCCGGACGCGCCACCATCATCGTGAGCAACAACGCCGACCGCGACGCGGCTGGCGCGCCGTCGGGCGCGGCGTTCGAGGAGCTCCGAGCGGCGCTGCAGGTCGCGCAAACGGAGAAGGCGCAGCTCCAAGGCCAGCCGGCCAACGCGTCTGCGGCTGCTGCTGGCCTGGCCGGCCTCGCTGCGACCGGAGCCGGCCTCGGCACCATCGCGGCGACGGCGGGTGGCGTGTGCGTCGGCGGCGCGTGCGCTGTTGGCGTCGCGGGCGCCGGTGGTGCCGCTGGTGGGGCAGCGGCCGTCAGCACATTCGGCGGGTGGGTGGCGGGCGGCCTGGTGGCGGCGGCGACCTTCTTTGGCGGCGACTTGACCGGGAGCCCTGCCCTGCTGAGCGACGTGCCGCCACCGCGGGTCGAGTTGAGCACCGGCGGCGTCTCCTACATTGTCAACGAGAAGCTCGCCGCGGCCATTCGTCAGTCGACCCCGCCGGACGAAATCAGGGGGAAGCCCGTCGTGATCGAGTTCTACCGGCCCGCCTGCTCGCGCTGCAACCGCCTCGCGCCGCTGGTGCTGGCGTCGGAGGAGCGCGCGATGCGCGAGGGCGTGGCGTGGACCATGATCAACGTCGACGACCCGTCCTCGGCGGGGCTCGTGGGCGCGCTGGGCGTCGGGCAGCTGCCCCACTTCAGCTTCCTCTCCGCCAGCGGCAAGCTGCTCGCGACCACCTCGGGAGCCGTCGCGCCGGCGACCGTGGAGGAGCTGGTCGAGATCTTGACGCAACTCGTGCCGCCAAAGTGAGGGAGGTGTGTGTGATAACAATCAGGTGATCGTTCCCGAGGTCGCAGCCGGAGCGGGCTCCCGGTGGAACATCGGGTTGGCTTGACATCGGCATCGCGCGTCCTGCACTCCACTGGGCACACAAGAAGCACCGCCAAGGCCGAGCCCTCTCAAAACCTCGACAACCGACCGCAGCCATGGGCGCCACCTCGAAGCAGGACAACGCGACCGGCGACTACAAGACGGCGATCGACTCCAAGGTGGCCGGGTACACCGCGCAGGTCGGCCGCGCCCGGCCAAATGCCCGCCCGCCCGCAGCCGCTCACACTCGGACCGCGCCGCGCCGCGCAGGTCGACAAGACGTACGAAAAGGTCAAGTCCGGCGACTACAAGGCCCTCAAGCGCAAGGTCGATCAGTCCGGCGCCGACCTGGGCCAGCTCGACCTGCACATCGACACCGTCCTGAAGGCGGCCAAAAAGGAGGTGAAGAACCTGCAGCGCGCGGAGAACGAGATCCAGGGCGTGGCGCAGAAGGACAAGCTCATCGCCAAGCTGACCAACGCCGCCGACGAGGCCATCCGCGAGATCGAGGACCGCGAGTCCGCGATCGAGGAGCACTCGCAGGAGCAGTGAGCAGCGCGGGGGAGGAGGAGCAAAGCAGCTGATATGAAGGCTCGACTCGACGACGGACATGTGGAAGCAGACCGGACGCAGACAGACGACTCGGCTTTGTAAGCACGGGCAGAGAGAGAGAGCGAGAGAGAGAGAGCGAGAGAGACCGAGAGCCACACGCGCTCCTGTGTGGCCTGGGCCAGTGCCCCCCCCCTCGCCATCCCCGAAGCCATCGCTGCCCGTTGTACTTGGGTGTCGCGTTCGGTAGACGGCACATTTGATACACGCTTTGAAACAGGAAAGCACACGCTCTAGTACAACCACGAGCACCGAGAACGTCTACCTACACCAGCGCGTGGGCGCGTACCACACGATTCCCGTGAGAAACGTGGACGCGCAGCCCCAATCACACACGGTCACGCTACAAGCCTTGCGGCACGGTCAGTTCGCGTGCATGCATCACCGCGTCACGTCGGTGCCGCTTTGAGGCCCCGCACCTTGACCCTCCGTATCTCGGCGAGGGGCGCGCTGATGTACATGGCATGGAACCTCAGGAACTCGTTGAAGTCGAGCGAGCCGTCGCCGTTGAGGTCGGCCTGGCCGAAGATCCGTTGGACCTGCGCGGCGGCGACGTCGGCCTCGCCCTCGGCCGCGTGCACGTGGCGGAGCAGCTCGGTGAACTCGGCCAGCGAGAGCTCGCCGTCGCGGTTGGCGTCGAAGAGCGAGAAGCAGTTGGCCGCCTGCTCGAGCTCGTCGTCGGTCGCGTCGGTCACCGCGGCCGCCGGGTTCTTGGCCGCCGACGTCGAGAGCAGCGCCATGTACGCGTCGTCGTTGAGCACGCTCGGCCACGTGCTCGGGTCGCCTGGCGGCACCGACGGGCCAACGGCCCCGGCCGCGGCGGCGGTCGCGGAGGCGGCGGCGGTCGCGGCGGCCTCCTCATACTCGCCCGACTCGTAGTAGTCGTACTCGCCCTGTGGCTCGGCCACGGTGGCGGCTGCCGGAGCTGCGGCGGCGCTCGCACCGCCACCAGCTCCGCCGCCGCCGCCTGCCGCGGGCGCCGACATGGCCCGTGCGTCGGCCGCCGCCGCCGCCGCGCCGGGCTGCGACCCCGATCGCGCGGCGGGCGCGGTGGTCGTCGTCATAGTTCGCTCGGGCCGTGCCCGCACCGTCGGATCCGTTGCTATCGGAGCGGCGGCGACGGCCGCTGCCGCCGCCGCCGCCGCTGCCGCCGCTGACGCCGTCGACTCCGACGGCGCGCCGGGGAGCGACGGTGCCACGTCGTCGTACTCACCGTACTCACCGCCGTACTCACCGCCGTCGTACTCACCGCCGTCGACAATCGAATAGCCGTCGCCCAAAGTGTTGAGCCCGTCGCCGCTCGAGTGGGGCATCGCCAGCGTCGACGCGCACCGCGAGAGCTCACGCACGGGCCCGGGCTGCGCCGCCCCCGCACCACCCGCCCCCGCACCACCCGCACCCGGTACCGCGCCCGCCGTCGCCAGCAAGGCGACACCGCCGCCTCCAGCGCCGCCGCCAGCGCCGCCGCCGCCGCCGCCCAGGCGAGTGTCGAGCCGCGCGTCGGCCGCGACGGTCGCGGAGCGCTGTGGCGGCGGCGCGTCGGCAAAGTAATCGATGGGCCCCGGCCCCGCGGCGTTGGGCGGGTTGGACCGCGAGCGGCCGACGCCGGCGGTCGACGGCGCGCGCGCCGGCTCCGCCGCAGCTGGCGCGCCGCCGCTGCTGCTGCCCTTGGTGCCGCGCCGCCTGCGTCCTCGGCTGCTGCTCCGGCTGCGCTCGGAGCCGCTCTCGGACGCGGGCTTGCTCTTCTGCCGTCCCGCAGCTGCGCCTCCCAGACCCGCCGCGGAACCGAGCGGTGCAGACGTTGGCCTCGCGGCAGCGACACTGCCCGACGGCGCGTCCGCGAGCGGGTCGCGCGCGACCAAGGGGCGCTGGCGGTTGACACCCGTCGTCGGTCCTCCGTAGACGGGCACGCCGCCCATCCGCGCCGCCGCCGGGGTGGAGGTGGCGCCCACGCTGGGCGAAAAGCCGCTGAACGTGGCCGGGCTCGCCGGAGTCGCGCGTGGCGGCGTCGCGCGAGGCGGCGAGGCACCTCGTTGCGCAGCTCCCGATGGGCCGCCCAGCGACTCGATCAGGGAGTCGAGCTGGTCGCGGATGGAGCAGAGGCGCGTCAGCGTGGCCGATGCCTCGTAGGCCGTGGGCTGGGACGGTGTATGCGGCGCGCCCTTGCTGGGCGACTCGGCACCCATGCTGGCGACCGCACGACCCAGGACCGAAGGGACCATCTGCATCAGCGCCGACTCGAGCGCCGGCACGATGGCCGGCACGATGACGCTCGGTATGAGCGAGAAGCGAATTAGGTCGTTGATGGCCTCCTCACCAATGAGGCGAGGCGCCACGCGTGGCGTGTCCAGGCCCGCAGCGGCTCCAGTGTATGCTCCGGTGCGGTCCATGGGACGAAAGCCATACTGCCGGCCGGCGCCCATTCGAGCGCCGGGCGGAGGAAGAACGCCTGCACGCACGCCCGCTGGACCAGCGGCTGCCGACATCTCGGCGATCGCGCGCGACTCGGCCGCGCCCATTAGTGCTGGCTGCGCGGCGGGTCGAGTGGGATGGGATGACGGTCCTGGCACGAAAATGTCAAATGCTAAGAAACATGGATTGGTGCAAAGCAGCGCACGCGTCCGCACTTCGAGAATTTTAGAAACGCTCTTTTAATCGAGTTCCCAAGACCCCATCGCCGCTCTTCCGGACCCCGTGCCTCCGCTGCGAGGCCGCGCTGGAGGAGGCGCCTTACGTGGTGCCGACAGGCTCAGCAAAGCGCCATCCTCGCCGTCCTCGTCAGTGGGCGCCGAGAGCTTGATGTACCGTGGCTTGCGCTCCGAGCGCGCCCCTCTCGTCCCACCTCGGGCAGGCGCAGCCTCCACACGCCCGCGAGTCTGCTCTGCGCGAGCCAGCCCGTGGTCTGCGCGCCGCGAGCGCCGCGTCTCCTTGGCAGCGGGCGGGCGCCTCGCCACGCCGGCGGCCTCGTCGACGCGCGCGCGCCCACTGCGCGAGCGCCGACGCCGCGCACCATGGCGGTCGGCGATCTCAACGGCGTCTGCACCGTGCTGCGCGCCACAGCAACGGCGTCTCAGCCACAGTGCAGCTGCGGCTGCGAGCAGCGACCCAAAGAGGAGTAGCGAGGTGTGGATGGCTGCGAGGATCGTGTCGCTGCCGACTGGCAGCGGCGGAAGCTGGGGCAGGGGAGGTGGTGGCGGGCTCGATGGCGGTTGCAATGGTGGTGGAGGTGATGGCGGTGGCGGTGCAGGACATGGCGGCGGATGCGGTGGTGATGGCGGTGGTCGTGGAAACGGTGGACTCGGCGGCAGAGGCGGTGGTGGACTCGATGGCGGTGGGCGCGACGGCGGTGGACGCGGAGGGGGTAGCGACGGCGGACGAGCTGGTGGAGGAGGCGGTGGAGGCGGTGGAGACGACGGCGGTGGAGGTGGTGGTGGCGGAGGCGAGGGCGGCGAGGGCGGCGGTGGCGCGCCGGGAGGGACAATGGGGAGCAGCAGCAGCAGGTGTGAGTCCGACGCGGGCACGAGCCCCTCCAAGAGCGCAGTAGTGATGGGCGCCCGATTGGCGCGGGCCCACACATCTCGCACGGAGACGGTCGCGCCCGTGGGAATTGAAAGGCCGAGCTCGGAGAGCGGCAGCGAGTACGGCAGCTGCTGGTTTGGGCTGGAATTCAGCACGAAGACTGCCATTGCGCCGCCTGGCTGTGGCTTGCACCAGATCTGCATGGGATCGAGCGGCTCGGTCCAACAAACGACCTCGGTAGTGGGTCGACGCGAGTCCTCGCAGCCAGGCGACGAGCCTCGCCCAGGCTCAGCGATCTGCGCTGCGCCAGGCGGTGTCCAGCTGCGAACAAGCCAGCCCGCGTGGCCTGCCCACTGCTGATTGATGGCGATGGCCTCCGTATTCGAGATGACCGGCCACACGACGTCAAACGCTCTCGCGTCGAGCACGTCAAAGCCCAGGATCAACGGCGACGAGACGATGCACCAGGCTCCAAAGTGTGCTCGGTTCCACTCGAGGGTAGACCATTCAAGCTTTCCGACCATCATCATGTCCGGATACCCCCAACAGCCCTGCGTGGCGAGCGGCGCTTCGCGGTCCAGGAAGCGTCGCACCGTCTGCAGGTTGCGCACCCAGGACCACCGTTTCGATGTGATGTCGGCGCTCGTGCGGAAGAAGGCAAACGGGCAGTGCAGCGACCCGTCGCTGCGGCGCTCTGGGCAGCCCGATGAACCGCCCAAGAACCTGGTGGCGGGGAGCCCGCTGGCGAGAACCCCGCAGTTGCCCCAATGGCAATTCTCGATCATGACGCTTCGCGATTGGCCTCGCGTTTGGGCATCGATCAGCTCCGCCCATCGAGAAATGTTCATCTGCTCACCACAGGCGTCCAGCTTGATAGAGTCGAAGCCGAGCGCAACAAGGGTCTCGACGTCTCCATCGTACCGTTCGGGGCCTCCATTCCAGTCGTCGGCGCAGATGCAGTTGTTGCCGTAAAACCCGACCAAGAGGCCACGATCGTGCCCCTGACGGACCAGCCCGGCCATGTCCGGGAAGCGCCCGGTGTGGATCTTTGGGCGGCCTTCTGCATCGTGGTACCTACCGTGATCACAATCCTGCCAGAAGTCGTCCAAGCCTCCGTAGCGGTAGCCCAGGTCGAGGAGCGACGTTCCGTCGCGCTCGCGCGAAACCATCGCATCAAAGACGCGCAAGATCTTGCTCTGGTCTATTCTGTGCTGGTATGCGTTCCATGACCTCCAGCCCATGGGTGGAGCGGCGGTGAAGGCTGACATGGCGTCGGCTTCAGCCGGAGGCCCAGGCCCGCTGCATGCAACTTTGCCAAGTTTTAAACAGCTAAACACGCTTAAAAACGCATAAAACGAACGCATGCCCTGGTTTGCAATTGGCTTAAGAATCAAGCAGAGCTACTCAGGCTTGGCGAATACATCTTACCTTTACTTTAGATACTTTAGATCATTGCTTTTCCTAAGCTGCCGGTCAGGAGGGCCCACGTGGGGAGACACTGCACACTGATCCCGAGCCAGCCGGACTCGCGGCGTGCGAGGTTGTCGAAGATTGCAATCTCCTTCCTTCGAAAAAACTGTCTCGATCCTTTAGCTTCGCCTAAGCCGCCGGTGAGGAGTCACGCAAAGGACAAGTGCTGTAAGACCAGCGCACGAGAAAAACCCAAGTTAGGCAAGTACTTCTCGTGTGGGCTCGTAAGCCCACGATGCTCGCCCTCCTCTCCGCGATGCTCTCCGTCCCCGCGAAGCCGCCCCGCATTCGTCTCCAAGGACCGTCGCCCTCCTCGCTCACCGCACTCGTCTCCAACGTGGACGACGTGTTCTCCTCGACCACGTCGGGCGACTGCAAGTCTTGGTGCCCGAAAAACGCCAAGGACTGGGACACCAAGTGCGCCTGGTCGAGCGGCCAGTGCTCGGCGTGCACCGAGTGCTCGCACTCGTCGTCCGGCTCGTCGTCCGGCTCGCCGCCGCCCCTCGCGCCGTCGCCGTCGCCGCCGCCCGCCACGCCGCCAGGCTGCGGGTGGTGGTGCTCCGACCACGCCAAGCCGTGGGTCATCAAGTGCGCGTGGGCCCACGGTCAGTGCGCCGCGTGCGACAAGTGCCCGCCGCCGCCACCGCCGCTGCCGCCGCTGTCGCCGCC
>Ga0209713_10001818_pt1 | contig 12971 bp, 11 predicted proteins | sample ArcOceMetagenome_3_FD_187444 | JGI IMG/M metagenome (GOLD analysis project Ga0209713, IMG submission 187444) | Marine eukaryotic phytoplankton communities from Arctic Ocean - Arctic Ocean- Svalbard ARC20M Metagenome (SPAdes) (version 2) | ecosystem: Environmental > Aquatic > Marine > Oceanic...
CACCAAGAAGGGCAGGGGGGGCGCGCGCCTGGAACTCGGCCTTGACGCGCTCGCCGATCTTGGCGGGGCCTCCGCCCGCCGAGACCTGGCGGAAGGCAAAGGCGAGGCCGTCGGTGATGCCGGAGGCCTTGAGGCGCTCCGCCGAGACGCCCTCGGGCGAGAAGCCTGCGCGCAAACACAAGAAGCGCGAGAGGGGAGCGGATGAGTGAGACTGTCCGAGGGCGTGCATGCCTGCGGGTTCAAGAGGTAAGGTATGCATGCGCGCGAGATCATACCGAGGTTGATGAAGTCCTGCGGAATTGCGTCGTAGTCCTCCGTGTTGATGTGCGCGATGAACTCGAGCAGCGCGTACTGCAGGTCCGACGGAACCTGCAGTACAGGGGAACAAAAGAGGGAGGGTGGGAGGGGGTACACCACCGTGCGGAAGCCGGAGCCATACTCGAGGAGGGCGTACGTATACTGCAGAGGTCCCTCCGACGGCGCACCTGCAGCGTCATGCCCCAGTCGAGGATGCACAGCCGGCCGTCGGTGGTGCGGAGGAGGTTGCCCGGGTGCGGGTCGCAGTGGAGCGTGCCCGTGTCGAGGAGCATCGTGAGGTACGCGTTGATCGCGACGCCGCACAGCCGCGGCACGTCGGGGCTCGCGTCCCTGTGTCGAGGCAGGGAGAGGGTGGGGTGGTGGAGGGTGGAGGGGGAGGGAAGGGGGTTGGTCATGCCACCGTGGGAAGCAGAGGGAGAGGTCACACCACCAAGAAGGTTTGGGCGAAGCGGGAGGGGCATGCATGCTCACCTGTCGAGGCGCGTCCCCTCCACCCACTCGGTGACCATGACCGTGTCGCGCACGAGGGAGTCGACGACGGCGGGCGAAGTCACGGCGTCGAGGCCGCGCGCCACCATCGACGCCTGTTTGTTTCCGAGAGGACAGGGCGGGGCAGGGCAGGGGGCGCGCGTGAGCAGCCAGGCAGGAGGAGGAAAGGAGGCTCATCTGATGCTGCCTTGGTCGCGGCATCGTCGCGGCGGTGGCAAGAAAGGGGCGGCGGCGCGGCGCACGGCAAAGGCGGCGGTGTTCTTGGCCTCGAGCCGGTAGTCGGTCTCGGCGACGAAGCCTCGCCCCCACTCGTCGACGAGCGCCAGGGCGGCGGCGACGTCCTCGGGCGCCGTCTTGACGCCGTTGATTGCGTTCTGCAGGTAGGTCTGCGCCTGCTCCCGATAGGGGGGGCGGGGGCAGGGAGGGCACGCGTGAGTGGGGTCAGGCTACTATACTTCTTTGGCAAGCCCCGCAGGTCGGAGCCCCGTGGTGGCGGCGGCATAGGTGGGCGCCCCGTGCGCGGCTGCGTGGCTGCGTGCGGCGATCATCACCGGCGTGATGAGGCGGAGGACGTAGAGGTCGATTGCGATCTCCGAGAGGATGCCCGGCCGCTGCACCTTGACCGCCACCTCGCGGCCTGTAGTGTCCTCCTTGAGCGTCGCCTTGTAGACCTGCGCCGTCGTGGGAGTCGTGGGGAGGGAGGGGGAGGGGGCACACCACGGTGAGAGGTAGGGGGTGGGTCGTGGGGGGGTGGTGAGGGGGTGTGTGGAGAAGGGCGGGGGGCACTGTGAGGGGCTCCTGTTTGAGCGTCGCATGGTGCACCTGGCCGATGGAGGCTGACGCCACCGGCGACGGCGAGATGTACGAGAAGACCTGCGCGAGATCTCGCACGCCCAGCTCGCGCCGGAGGACCGCAAAGGCCTCGTCCGTCGGGAAGGGGGGCACCGCGTCCTGCGTCCATAGTCGCACGCGCGTCATCGGCATGGGGTGAGTGGGGCGGGAGTCGGGGGACCGGGGTTTCGGGCCGGGGGAGTCCGGCGCGGGGAGGGAGGTGGAGGCGAAGCGAGGATTAGGATGAAGAGGAGGAGGAGGATTGGGAGGAGGACGAGGAGGAGGAACGAGCGAGGTTGGGCTGTGGGTGGGGAGGGATGGACGGGAGTGATGTGGGGGGCATCATCACCTGGAGCTGGCGGAGCTCGAGGGCGTAGGCGGCGGGGATGAGGTCGGTGCGGATGGAGAGCGCCTGGCCGAGCTTGATGAACGTCGGGCCGAGCAGCTCGCACAGCACCAGCGCCTCCTTGGCGCGACGCGGCTCCGCGTCCTTGAGCGCCGTGTCTGCGGAGGGGCGGCGGCAGGCGGCGGGCGGGGAATCGGCATGCGAACGGGAGCGGATGCAGTGTGGCCGAGGGTCTGTGGTGGCGGTGGTGGGTCAAAAGGCAGGGAAGGAGAGGGTGCAGCGGCGTACACTCTTCGTCCTTGAGCAGCTTGCCGAGGACCAGCCAGTCCCACAGCAGCCCGGCCGTGAAGGTCGACGTCAGCCGCCCCAGGTTGACGAGGCGGCGCGCCACGATCAGCGGCTTCTTGCCGTAGAACTTGTCGGCGACGGCGGGGTCGTAGGTGTTGGTGCCCGGCTGGTACGGCGCCGTACCGTCGGAATCCGCCGAGAAGACGGCGGCGCCGAGGCCGAAGGCGGCGATCGCGCCGAGCTGCAGCGCCGCCGCGAGCGGCGTCAGCTCGAGGCCGTCCAGCAGCGGCGCGTGCAGCCACGCGCCGGAGAGTTGCGAGTGGAAGGAAAGGGAGTCGAGCGCCGGCGAGAGCAGCGCGCCGGGCGCCTCCCACAGGGTCTCGCCAATGTTCAACGAGGCGGCCGTGTCGACGGCGGCTGGCGGCCAGTCGGTGGGCACCTTCGCCTCGTCGATAGCGCCAGCCATCGCCGCGGCGGCGGCCGCCGCCGCCGGCTCCGGCGACGCCTCGCCGACAGGCACGCCCGCCAAAAACGGGAGCGCCTTCAGCCAGCCAACCGCCGTCGCCGCCGCCTCGTCGGCCGCGCCCGCCGCGAGCCACGCGTTGAAGCCGGCCTCCTCGACGAGACCGGCGGGCGGCGCGATCGACGCGCTCTCCGCCAGCTCCTGCACGCCCACGACCGCGCGCTCGACGACGGCTGACGCCGACACCTCGGTGACGGCGCTGGCGGCCGACTCTCCAGCAGCCGCGGCCGCGGAATCGACGATGGCCGCAAGAGACGTCGGTGCCTCGGCGGCTGCCGACGTGGCAATCTGAGGCTGCAGTGCCTCGAGCTGCGCCTTGGTCTCCGCGATTTGCAGCTCCGTCTTCAGCAGCTCGAGCTGCTGCACGATGCTTCCGGCCGCGGCACCGTCCATGGCCATCGCCGGCTTGGCCGAGCGAGCCTGGCGGCTCGGTGGTGCCATTCCACGGCCCAGGAAGGCCTCGGAGCCCGTCAGTAGCGCGAGCATGGCTGGATTCGTAGTCGTTCGACGCTTTGCCGGGTTCTTCGAAGGTTCGTTTTGAGGGGTTGAACCACCAGACACAGCACTTCGCGCTGTGCGCGACCACGGGCGCATCCGCGGCAGGAACATCAGTCAGCAGCGTCGCCACGGGGGCAGGCTGACGCCGGAGGCGGACGAGAGGAAGAAAGAGGAGAAGGAGGAGGAGGAGAAGCGTGGCGAGCCAAGGCGGACGGCCACGGCGCTCAAGGCGCTCTCGCATCGCGTCGGCGTGCAGGAGGCGGCCGCGGATGATGTCTCCGTGTAGCCGTGGTGCCCTTGAGGCCGAGGCGCGCAAGAAACCTCCGCACGGGGTGTTGCTTTCGGTGTATTTCAGATGATTGGTATAACAAAAAACTGTCGGGGGAGCGGCATGGCACGACTCCCCGGGACATAGCAAATAAGATCACCCGCCCAGCAGCCGTCGACTTAGTGGCCATCGCCCGAGCACACTCGGGGACGGCCATGCTCATGGAGTCGAGGGGGCTGGACGGGAGCGCCGGGCGCGAGCTCACTTGTACTTTGCCTTCTCGGCGTCGGACAGCTTGCCCCATGCGGCGCCGAGCTTCTTGCCAACCTGTCGCACACACAACGTGGGTGCGCCGCGTGAGGCCTTGCGACGCATGGGGCGGAGAGGGCGTGTGCGGGCGGCGGGGGGTGGTGAGGGGGGGGCGCACCTCGCCAAAGGCGATGCCCGGGTTCGACTTGATGATGCCCGCGCGCGCGCCCTTGGAGAAGAGCATGTAGCCCGAGAGCGGCTTCTGCTCGGTGTGCGCGCGCGACGGCAGACAGTCATGAGCAGGCAGGCCGTTGGCGGGGCTCGCGCGCGGTGTGCGCGGCGCGCAGCGGGGTCGCATGCATGAGTCGTGCCGTGGGCCAAGGGAGAGGCGCACCTTGGCGCCAGCCGGCTTGGCGGCCTTCGGCTTCTTGGACGCGGCTTTCGGCTTGGGCGGCATGATTGTTTCTGCGGCGCAAACAGGCCATTAGTTGGGGTGAGTGGGCGTCGGTGCCGTGGCGACGCGCATGCGCGCGTGCGGCGGCGGGGCAAGCCAGGAACGCGCGTGCGGGCTCTGAATGGGCCCGTTGTCGCTGTGTGTTGCGCACGATTAAGATGATGCGTGACGTGAAAGACCCGCGAAAGAGGGCTCAGTGCTATTGACGAAATTAGCTAGCTGCGTTGATGCTGCCGACGAAGGCAACGCTCGGGAGCGTGCGTTCCAGTTCCTAAAGCTATGCTAACACGACGGCGCACTGAACGACGCCCTTCCCGAGCCGCCCCCGCTCATCTCCTGCCGCGCCCGGAAGTGGGCGCGGCAGAGCAGCTCGTTGCTCTCGGCGTCGACGACCCAGTCGTCGGGCCGCAGCGGGCCGCGGTTGCAATCGGCGCAGCGGAAGCAGCTCTTGTGGTAGCACTGCGTGTCGCCGTAGCCGCCCTGGTGCGCCGACGCGCACTGCATCTCCGTCGCGAAGATTCGTTTGCCGCCTGTGGCGCGCGGGGCGGAATAGCCCATGGAATAGCCTCAAGGCTGTGGTTGGTGGTGGGTGCCAACGCCCGAGGGCATAGGGGCGGTAGAGAGTGAGCAGCTAACGCATTGGCGGGAGGAGGCGCATGCGTGGCAGAGGGGGCCTCGTCAGCAGCAGCGGGCAGAGGGCGGGGTCGCGTCTGCTCGCTGCGGAAAGGGGTGTTCGAGCTCGCGAAAGACGGCATACAGCGCATGCAGTTCGAGTCGGGAAGGTAGAAGGTGCCCCCGATGGAGGGGGTCGAGCTACAAAGCGACGAGCGCCGCGTCGAGTCAAGGTGCTGCTTGTGGTGCACCTTGCACAGCGGCGCGCCCTCGTCGGTCAGCTCGTACGAGTGCGGATGGAGCTTCGTGCTGCACGTGCCGCACCGGAAGCAGTCTATGTGGTAGACCTTCTTGGACAAGCCCGGCGCCTTCTCGGCCGGGTAGACGCGCTTGCTGCACCGCTCGCAGCTCTCGCCGCCGCCGCCAAACGAGAAGCGCCGCCGCGCGCGCTCCGCCGCCTCGGAGAGCGGCGGCGCGGCGGCGGCGGCGGCGGGTGGCGCAGCTTTTGCGTCTCTGCTCACCAGGCCGCTGCTGGCGCCGGGCGCTAATGAGACTGACGGCGCCGTCGCGGAGCGCTGACGGCAGACGGCTGCCACGGGCTCGGCGGGCGTGTCGACGACGCTCCCGAGCTTTGGCTTGACGAGCTCCGCCTGATCCTTGGCCAGCGCCTCGTATGCCTCGGCGCCCATCGCGTCGCGCAGCACCGCCTCGTCGTGCAGGTCGGAGAGCGCGCGCCAGGAGGATACTATGAAGCGCTCCGACCGCTGCGCCAGCCCGTCGACGTTGTGCATCTTGGCAAACTCGAGGATGGTCGGAGCGTTCTCCAGGTTGATTACGGCGTTGACGATGAAGTCGCAGCAGAGCTGGTGCAGCGTCGGTACGCACCCAGGCGTGCGTGGAGCGACTGCGAAGAGCGAGTCCGCGCTGCCGTCGCGGGCGGCGGAGCCAGCCGTCCCAACGCTGGCCATGGGGTACGCGAGGGCCTGCAGCCGTGGTCGTTCCGCCTCTGGTCGCTGATCGCTCAGGTCCGGCCTCGACCCTGGCCCGCGCGACGCCGCGGCCCACCCGAGACTCCCGTCGCCCCAAGTACAGCGGCTGTGCAGCCGCGCTGCCCCAACTGTCCAGCACAGCCCGTTTCTTGCGGTCTCGGTACCCACCGGCTGAGCGGTCGCCCCACCTACCTCGCAGGTCCTCGGCAGCATGAGCGACGCCTGCCAGCCGCAGCAGCGCAACCTGTACCAGACAAAGTTCGCTCACCTGGAGTACCGCGACGGCGCGGTGCGTCGCCGCTGCCCGAGAATGCGCCTAACTCGCGCACACACGAGCCCACCCGCTCTCCGGCTGAGCGTGCTCCCCGCCCCAAACCCGTGCGCAGGGCAACTCGTACAACGAGCAGCTGCGATTGCAGTCGTGGCCGGTCGTCGACGATGTGCCGCCGCAGGCCCAGCCGTCGGCCTCGGCGCAGGTGATGTCCGGCGAGTACGACACGCTCCATCCAAACATCCAGCGCTCGGGGACGGACCTCTCGTTCATGCAGACCCACGGCAGCCGCCCGTCGACGGTGGAGGCGGACCCGCGCCAGCCGGTGCACACGCGGCTGTTCGTGCCGAGCAAGGCCCTCTCGCGCCCGCCGAGCCGGCCCGCCTCGTCGCGCCCGGAGATCGACGGCGACGAGGCGTTCCGCGCGGGCGCGCTCGACGAGGCCATCTCCAAGTACACGCTGGCGCTGACGCAGAAGCCGACGCTGGTCTGCTACGAGAAGCGGTGCGCGGCGTGGGCGCACGTGGGGCGCTACAAGCAGGCGCTCGCCGACGCGCAGTACATCGTCGCGCGCGCGCCCAACGAGCCGCGCGCGCTGCTGCGCGTCAAGAACCTGCAGGGCTTCATGGACGGCAAGGCCAACTCGATGCCGGGCTACAAGAACGCGCACGTGACGCTGCTCTGCTCGATCACGCCGCGCGACCTGCGACAGTGGCGCGCCTCCGGCCCCTCGAACTACGCCATGTGAGGCGCGAGCGAGCGCGGCGCGCGTGCGGGCGGCGCCGGGGTCGATCGGTTGGGTTTGGGGGGCAGCAGGGTCTCGCGCGGGGACCCGACGCCTGGCAGTGGGTGTCTTTGCACTTGGCACTTTGGGTCGTAGCCGTCTAGCGAGATCAGGGAGTCCACTGCGTGTCGTCGTTCGAACTCGCCTTCGCTTGGGTTTGACGTTGAGACGCGCCGACCCGCGCCCCAAAGCCGAAGTACAACGTGTGCGCACGGCATGCTCTTTGCATATAGGCGTGCAACGCCGCGCGCCGACAGCGTTCGTCGCGCCCGTGCGTGCAACGGCGCACTAGTGGCAGCCATGATTGCCGCAAGGACACTTGTAGCTGTAGGCATCAGCGAGGACCACCCCTACTACAAGAAGAAGTTTGGGCTCTACACGGCCGCCAACTACTCGCAGGCCATGGAGAGGCCAATCATGGGTCCCGCTGACAGAGCGCTGTACACCCCTGAGCTCGATGCAATATTCAATGAGCTCGATGCCATCGTTGAGGCGCGTACGTTCCAGCGCAAGGCTGGCAAAAAAACAGACCCGGAGGACCACAAGCACGCCGCGTTGCGCGACCGTGCTACCGAGCACGCGACAATGCTGCGAGGTGGCTCCGTCGCGCGCTTTCGCTGGCAGTCCGACTTCTACTACCGTCTCGGTGCAAGCCCATGGGTACGCACCGTGTGCGAGGTGCGCCGCCTCTTCAAAGTGGCCACCTGAGGACAGATGCCCACTGAGCGATACCAAGCGCCTTGCTCCTGAGCCTCCGTCTTCTCGCATGGGCAGGTCGGCTTCAACGCTGGACATTCGACTGCCTTGTGGCTACACTCCAATCCGTTGACCCAAGTCTACTCGTTTGACATCCAGCACAGGGCCGACCTCTTGCGCTACTTTGAAAGGACGTTCCCAGGCCGGCTGCACGCGTACACTGGCGACTCTTCGCGCGTGATCCGACCGACGCAGCTGCCAGCGCCATGCGACATTGTCCACATCGACGGTCGGCACGACTTTGCACACAGTGCGCTGCCCACGCCCACACGGCAAGGGCCGCATGCGTACTACTAACCGCGCAAGCACACGCCTCGCGTTGTGGTGGCAGCGGTCTCGGACTTTCTGGAGCTGCGTCCGAAGGCGTCTCCTCATGCGCTCTACGTCTTCGATGACCAGTGCGATCCCAACAATTGCTCTTCGACCAGGTACGCCGTACGCGTGACTCGCAAGCGTTGCAGAACCCTTCGTGCCTCTCACTTGTTTGCGCGTCCATGCCGTTCGCAGCCTGGTACCGGGCCAGCCGACGCTCGCCACGTGCGATCTGGTGCAGCTCAAGCTGCTAGAGCCCGTTTCGACATTCTACCACGGCAACCGCCAGTTCGCGTTGTTCCGCCCGAATCTCGACATGGCCGTCACGTCTGGCAAGGCGAGGCGGAACGTGGCAGATGGAGGCGCGACTCGCCATTCGGCGGCAGGCAGCCGATGCTGGCAGACTGGTGCCGGCTGCGGCCTGCCGTGTGCGCCGCGCTGCACCCTGCGGTGGCACTCGCCCGAGCAGCAGCGGTCGTGGCGCAGGCACGAGAAGGCGCTGTATCCGGCGCAACGGCGGCTGCGTGAGGCGGACTGCAAGGTGGCAGACGATACGCATGAAATGGGTCGGAAGGATGGAGACGCGAGCGAGGTGAAGGGGGGGCAGCCCTAATAAAGCTATTGCATGCCGCATGCACGAGTTTGGAGGCGATGGCGGCGCGCGCGACGCGCTCGGCTAGCCGCCAGGCCGCCTCGTCTAGCAGCAGCGACGAAGCCTCGCGCTGCCTCCTGCTCGCGCTGAGCCACGACGAGCTGGGCGTGATCGTCGACGGCCTCGCCGACCCTCTCCAGCCCGTCGTCGCCGCTGCGCTCAGCAGCACGTGCCTCGGGCTGCGGACGCCGCTGGGGGCGGTGCTCCAGGTGCTGAAGGAGCGGCACGAGCGGGCGCTAGCGCTGTGCCTCAAGTTTGGGATGAGCTGCGCGGCGATGCGTGTTGCGAGAGTGCTGCGCGGGTCCGGCCTGGCCGTCACCGCCGACGACATGGCGACACTGGCGATGATCATGCGCACGAACGGGCTGCCAAGGATGCAGAAGCTCTACTTCTACAGCAATGCCGTCGGCGACGCGGGCACGCTGGCGCTGTGCGATGGCCTCGGTCGCGGCGCCGCACCCTTGCTCACGGAACTCGTCCTCAACTCCAACTCCAACCAACTCAAGGTCGGGCCAGTGGGCGCCGAGGCCCTCGCCGCCGCCCTCCGCAGGGGTGCGTGGCCCAGACTCGAGGGGTTGGACCTCGGTGGCAACCCCCTCGGCAGCCAGGGCGTTTCCGCGCTTGCCGCGCCGCTGCGCAAGCGGCCTGCTCTCAGATGTCTAGTGCTCAACAACTGCGAGATCGGCGACGAGGGCGTGGCCTCGCTGTTCGCCAACCTCGGCAAGGAAGACTTCAAGGCGCTCCATACCTTCTGGCTAGAAGGCAACAAGATCACCGACGTGGGCATGGCAACGTTGGCCGCTGCCATTGAGGCGGGCGGGCTGCCCACGTGGGAGTGGCACACACACGCTTTGCACAGGAACCCAGCAAGTGCTGTCGCAGTCCATGCGGTGAAAGACGCGCTGGCCAAGCGCTCCTCGCAGTGAAAACCGCTTGCTTTTCTGTGCATGCTACTTTCCGCTGCGTCTGCTCCCCGGGGGGGTGTACTGGGACTGGCGGGCGAGGAGAACGAGCCTTCTTTCTATTCTAAATAGACTAGACAGAACCGAGCACACCATGTCATGAACCCGGGACGTCGGCGCCTGAGGCGAGCCCAACTCTGCTGTCTCAGTGTTCCCATTAGTCCCTGCAGCAGTCGGCGTGTCTCCTCAGCTGCCGCCCTTTTCGAGCTGCGAGAGGATCTTCTTCTTGGCCATCGTGTTGACGCCCGTGACGGCGACGAGCCCCGAGAGGTGCTTGACCGAGTACTCGGGGTGGGCGCGCGCCCACTCGAGGATGTCGTCGGCGGGAAGGTAGAAGGCCTTGATGAACCTGCGCAGCGTTGGTTGGGAGAGGCGCGCCACGGGCGTGCACGCGTGCTCGCGTGCTCGCGTGCCTACGTGCCGATGTGCAGGAGCAGCATGCGAGATGTGGTCAGGCATGCAGGCATGTATGGGCGGTGCGCACGTGAAGACGTATTCCATCGGCAGCGGCTGCCCGGGCGCGAGGAGCTTGCGCAGTCCGCTCTGCAGCGTCTGCACGTCGATGGTCATCAGCGCGCGCCCCTCGTCGCTCACCTGATTAGGGTTTGGCCACAGGGTCGCAGGGTCGCAGGGACAGTCTGAGAGCTGGTTGGGTGGTGGTGATCAGATGCTGGGAAGCAGCCTATAGAAGGTGGCGCGTTGTCGCTCACCTTCTTGATGTGCGAGTAGCCGTCGACGAGCTGCTCGCAGATCGACTGCACCACCTCTCCCATCAGCTGGACCTGCACCGACGGCGGCACGCCGAAGGCCTCGAGCTGCGACTGGAGACTCTGCACGTGGGACAGCAGCTGGTCGACGTACGGCGAGTGCTGCGTGCCGATCTCCTTTGGCGCCCACGAGCGGTTGCGAATCGACGAGACCACCGGCTGTTCCGGTGCGGGGGTGGGGTGTGGGGGCAACGCGTGAGTGCGCCGAGGCGTGCGTCGCAGATTGGGCCGAGGCAGGGCCGTGCGGTAGGTTGCTCTGCTCCTCGAGGGATCGAGCCTCCAAGGCATGCGGCATACCTCGAGGTCGAGCATGCCGCGCGCGACGCCGCGGTAGATGAGGCCGCAGAGCGCGGGGAGCTGCGCCACGACGCCGTCGTCGCCGAAAAAGGACGCCAGCACCGCGTCGCGCGCGCCCGCCGCCGCCGCGCCGTCGCGCTCGGCGACCCCCTTGGACTCCTGCCTGAGGCGCTGACCCTGCGCGTGGAGTGGAGGAGGGCGCACGCAGGAGGTGAGGGGTGTGGGCATCGCGCGGTGAGCAGCTGGGGTCACACCACCACCCAAGAGGGCGGGTGGGCGGTGCGGTGGCGTGTGGGTCATAACACGAGGCTGTGTGGGTCATAACACGGGGTGGGGCGCCGGCGGAGTGGGTGGAGGGTATAACCACCTGCGCGTAGAGGAGGTCGCCGAGCTGGCGGAGCGACTCCATCCCGACGACGGTCTGCGAGAGCGCAAACATCTCCGCCGTCTTGAGCGGCTCCTGCGACCCAGCGACCGACCGAGGGAGGGAGGGAGGAGATGGGGCACACCAGTGAGCCCGGAGGAAGGAGGGTGAAGGTGGGGGTGCGGGGATACCACCCAACACCCAACGCGTGGAGGCAGTGAGGGGCATCATCACCTGCAGCCGCTCGAGCGAGATCGCCGCCGAGACGCGCCGCACCTCAGCTAGCGCCTCCTGCTCCTCGGCAGTGAGGCTCTCCGCCATCGCGCCGTCCATGTTCGTCGCGCCGACGGCCTGCGTGCGGTGGTGCAGCCGCAGCAGGCAGCGCGCGAGCGACGGCGCCATCGCGCCGCCGCCGTGCTCGGCGAAGCCGGCCTGCCCCGGCATCGGCCCGTCCCAGAACGTGCAGAAGGCCGTGAAGACGTAGAGCTCGATCGCGCCCGCCAGGCCGCGCAGCACGTCGGTGGCCAACGGCGCCATCACCTGCGGCGGGAAGGAAGGCGCGATGCCAGGCGTGAGCCGGCGCGTGGGCGTGTGCGTGCGCGTTTGTGTGCGTGTGCCTACGCGTTTGTGGGCGTGTTTGTGGGCGTGCGTGGGCGGGCGTGGGCGGGCGTGGGCGTGCTTGGGCGTGGGCGTGGCCGTGCGCGTCTGGCGCGAGAGGCGCGCTGGCTGACCTGCGTGATCCGAAGGTACCATCCGGTGAACTTCATCACATTGAGCGCCGTGCCGCAGAGCACCGGCGCTGGCCCCACGTCGGCGGCCGTGCCGGGCGGCGTGGCGGCCGAAGACACGGGCTCCGCCTCGGCGGCGGCGGCCTCGACAAGCTTCGCCATCGACGTCGATGTGATCTTAGTCGCGTTGGCGTCCATGGCGGCAAAGAACGACGCCGCCGTCGCGTAGTCTGCCGGCAGCGGCGTCGCCTCGGTGGCATCGAAGTCCGTCGGAGGAGGCGGCGGCGGCGGCGGCGGTGTCGCGGCGGCGTCGGGTGGTGATGCGTTGGGAAGGAGGTCGAAAACGGCGTGACACTGCATACGTATGCATCCAGGCGAGGGGAGGGGCATAAGCACCCATATGGATGCGAGGAGGGAGGGGCATAAGCACCCACAGGGAGGGGCAGAAGCAGCTGGAGGGGCGGCAGGGGGAGGGGCATAACCACCTGGAGCCGCGCCTCGCCGCGCCAGTTGCCCTTGAGCTCCTTCAGGTGAGAGACCTTCCACCCTCGCGGCAGCGGCAGGCACTGCCACGTCTCCGATTCCAGCCGCATCTTGAGCTCCTGTGTTGGGGGGGCGTCGGTTCGCGTCGCGTGCGGCGTGAGAAGGCGTCGGTACGACGGCGGACTGAGCTGATGTGCTCTGCTCTGCTCTGGTGTCGAGGGCGTGTTGGGGCTCCGGGGAGGTTGAGGGCGGGTACGGGCTTCGGAGTAGCGGCGGGCGGTGTGGGGGCTTCGGGGAGCAGTTAGCGGCACACACCTCGAGCCTCTCGCGGTGGAAGTGGAGGTAGAAGGCGCGCGACTTGGAGCGGAGCGCCGAGCGGAGGCCGTGCGAGTCGCTGCCGGCGAAGGCCTCTCCGAGCTTGATGAAGCGCGTCACGCCGGCGACGACGTCGAGGAACTGGGGGAGAGGGAGAGGGATGGAGATGGAGTTGAGGAGAGAGAGAGAGAGGGAGCGCGAGGTAAAGGTGGGGTGGCATGGCATGGAGAGGCGTGGCAGCAGGGCAGAGGTGCGAGGGCTTAGGGCTGGCTCGGGTAGTGATAGGGTCAGGGCTGCTTTGCGCGCGGCGCGGCGCGGCGCGGCGCTCGCAGGCGTGAATACAGAAGAGAGCAAGGCAGGTAGGGTTGGGTGGTGAGGGCCGAGGGCTGGCGCGGGCAAGGTGTAGGTCTGCTGT
>Ga0209713_10001819_pt1 | contig 12967 bp, 10 predicted proteins | sample ArcOceMetagenome_3_FD_187444 | JGI IMG/M metagenome (GOLD analysis project Ga0209713, IMG submission 187444) | Marine eukaryotic phytoplankton communities from Arctic Ocean - Arctic Ocean- Svalbard ARC20M Metagenome (SPAdes) (version 2) | ecosystem: Environmental > Aquatic > Marine > Oceanic...
GAGAGAGAGAGAGACGCACACACGCACGCACGCTGTAAACTGCTGCTGAAGATCGCAGATGAGAAGAAGTTAATTCGTTTTTTTTTTTCACATTGCGTTGAGAAGAAGTCAATTCCGTCGCCACTATGCCGCAGCGGCGCGCCGGGACCCGAGCTCGCCGATGGGGCCCTGTCCCCCCACGTCAATTACTGGGGGAGGGGCGGGCTCCAGAAGCCTGCCGGCACCGGGCCCGCTGGCCGGCGCTTGTCGTGGGAATGCGCGTTGTGGGGCACGACAGAGAGTATCCTGCACGTGCGCGGGTGCTCGTGGTCGGGCGGTCGGTGTGGTGCGGGCAGTGGACGAGTCTTGGGCGGGCAGCGCGCATGGGCAGAGACGGCATTCGGAATCTGCCTTGCTTCGTTTGCGCAAACTGCTCGCGAAAGATGGCCTGGAATTGTCGGCCGCGCCGTGGTCAGTGGCGTCACCCACTCTCAGTGACGCCTCTGCGGTGAGCGGAGCGGAATGGCGCATGTCCTGGGCCAGTGTGCTCCGCGGCCTCGTACCGGTATGATTACACATGTAGGAGCTGCGCGCGCACGGGAAAGAAAATCATTGGCGCGCGGGGCAGGCGCGCCGGGGTTTTGGTAGGGGGAGCACTTGGACGGTCGAGTCTTTCAAACTGCCAGCTGGCCGGTTGAAAGACCGACAAGTGCTCCGCCGGGAGAGGCCCCATCTCCGAAGTTTGAGAAGATTCACATCACAGGCTGCTTTCATTTCAATCAATCCTGGGACCGCGGCCACGCGTTTCAGACGCCTAGTTTGCCGACCTGATCACCGAACCCGACACGCCATCGCTGACACTCCCGGAGACCGTAGTCGTCTTTGCTGACACAGTCGCTATCCTTCCGCTCTCCATGCTTGTGCTACAGCTGAGGCACAGTTCACGCGCAGTCAGTGGCCACGCGGCCCCTTGAGGTCCTTGCAGCACGTGCCACAACGCGCAGCATCTTACACTGCAGCAAAACGGACCTGAGAAAGCAATATCAACAGATAGAAGAGAGGGAAAGGGGCAAATCGTGCGACGCAAAAACGCGGGTGAGGACATGAGGACGCTATGAATACCCGTTGGCATCTCGCAGGCTGTACACAGTCCAGTTGCGCTTGTCGAAATTCAGCTGCATGGGGTCTATGTCTCCTCGAACCACACGGACACGGTCCAATCTGAATTCGCCAGCGGAGACATTAAGCTTTTGCTCGACGACGACAGTCTTGTCATTTTCGTCTATCAGCTGGACAGTGAAGGGAGGCTGCTCACACACCCGCAGCAGTGCATGTCAGACCTCTCAAGGACACCGGTCCACGAAGCTGGGAACTCGCGCGACCCTAGGTAGGCGGCAGAGGCGTGAGAGACAGGCGAGGCCCTGCGTGAGCGTGACCCCTGAACCCTAGCTCCCAAACCCAGAACCTGGCCCTGCGTCAAGTTGACCATGGCGCTCGCAACCTCATCCTTGCACAGATTTTTGCAGACCAGCCGCGATACAGATGCACGCGGCTTGTGGTGGATGACAAGCGGCACGGAGATGCCATCTCTCCGGCACATCCGACGGCCTGACGCATCATCGTCCGAGCCCCCACGAACTGACGTAATCACCTGACCGCCCCCACGTTGGCGTCAGCTCAAGCAGACAATGCACAAGTCGGCATCTCGCCAGAACCGCGGCACGCACACGCATGCGCATTCAACGCACGCACACTCTTCGGAACACGCCGCGCAGAGCGCAGGCGAGGGAGAGAGAAGAAGAGGCCAGGGAGAGAGAAGAAGAGGCCAGGGAGGAGCAGCACACATGATATCCTGCAGGCAAAAATCCACGTCCAGATGCAGGCCCAGGACATGTCGTCCGCAGCAAGCCAGCACCACCTCCACCCCCACCCCCTGACGTCGCTCCGCCTGCGCGCACGTCTTTGAGGTTTGAAAGCGAGAATATTTTCTGCGTGATGCCAGAAATCTCACATGCAAGGCTGGCCTGCGCGATCGAGGCGCCTGCAGGCGTGTCGTCGGCACTCGACAGCTCAATAGTCACTGACCACGGGGCGGTGCCGGCTGTGAATTCCAGCCGCATCTCCTCATCCTCACATGTCCCAGCGCGTGCAACAGCCCTGCCTTGGCGATCGCTCGAGAGGACTTGGACCGAGGGCAGCGCATTCATCTGGACCGTGAGGGACCCCCGCACCTCACCCAGACAGCCGCGTGAATCCGTGAAAGTGTCCTTGTCAATCTCGTACTTGTCGCCCGCTTGACCATCCACAACCTCCTCGGTGTTGAAGACGAAATAGCCAGATGAATTGGGCTGGCCGCGGGCGTGGAAACGTCCGTTGCGCAGCACCGCCAGCTCCCACGGCGCCTTGGAGCCTCTGGCTGTCACACCGACACTCGCCTCTTGCGGGCCATCGCCTGGACACAGGCCGATGAATTGCTGTTTGAATGCGGCCAGTGCGACGGGAAAGTGCGTAATCTCCACGCGGTTGCTCGGCTCCTTCCATGCACATTTGTGCGCATCCTGCACCTCTCCTATCCAGTAGACCCCCTTCTTTTTCGCATCGAATGAATAGCGGCCATCATGGCCCAGGACGGACATCCATCCTTGCTGACTGTCGCGATGCACCAGGATACGGTACGGGCCCTTTCCTCCGGTAACCTGCACCTGAATTGCTATATCTTCCCCGGTCCCTCCCTGCTTGCAGATGGAACCGCCCCCCGAAAGATGCGCACGCGGAGCCTCAAGCCGCCGCACCGCCACTGTCCTGCCTTTGACTTCAGCGTCGGCATGCGAGGAATTGGCACTGGGAGTAGCGGAGTCGTCATAGGGCTGCAGCACGGCCAGGCAGCGGGGCTTGAGCGAGAAAGCATCGAGCAGGACATAAGTTCCAGGCTCCGACACCTTGACAACCTGTGCTTCGGACCCAGTGCCCTTGACCGTTTGCTCATGGCCGCCTGGGTGGCGAATGAGCGCATTCCAATCACCCATAAACCCCCCTCTTGCGCGTATCTCGAGCGAGGCCGCGTCCTTGACTGCACAAACGTCCGTGCCGCTGCCTCGCATCACGATTTCGGGTTTTGGGTGCACCATGACCGTTTGCGAGGTAGCAGATGAGCACTCCGCATCGCGCACCCTCGTGATGGTGTACTGCCCTGCCGTGACCTCGCCGGGGGCAAACAAGGGGACATTTTTGCGATATCTTCGACTGAGGTCGCCCTTGCCTGCGTCGCTGCCCTGCACCTCGACGTCGCGCGCGTGCGCCCACCCAGAGGCCATTACTGTGACCACACACGCACCGGACGCATTCACGTCGAGCGTGAGCGCGTCGCCATCGCAAGCGTGAGCTTGTTGCAGACGCACGGCTGGCGTAGGCTTTTCGGAGACAGAGACTCTCCCTGCACCTGGCGCTGAGCACTGGGTCGAGTCTGTCACGCTGTGCAGCGTGTAGTCCCCGGGCGCCTCAACTTCAAAGGAGAAGTGCCGATCTGCGTCTGAAAAGTCGCGGGGCACCTTGGCGTCTCCGTCTCGGGACGCGTCCTCCTGGTCGCTGTCTGCTTGGCGCGGGTGGCGGATGCGCCGCCAAAACGCATTGTTTCGCCGGATTTCCAACCACCAGGGCCCGATGCCCTGCACCTCGCCATGGATCTGCTTGAAGACGCCAGGGCAGGTGGCAATATGCTGCTGGTGCAGAATGCCCCCGACTGGCGTTCGCGTCGAGATCTCGACCGCATTCGTCGGCAGGCCGTCCGGCAACGCCTGACAGGCTGCATCGCTAGCATTCACCACGCTGTGGTTGCCACGTTCCCGCGTGCGGTGCACATACGTTCGATCTGAGACACCAGCCACAGACTGCAGCGAGCCGTCGGGCGCCTGGAGGGTGAATGACCATGGCGGATTGCCCTGCACCAAGCGGACCAGGATCAGCGCATCCTGCCCACCGCACGTCTCCATGGAGAGCAGCTCGATGGAAACTTTTGGCCGAGGCAAGACAGTCAGGGTCGACGCCCACGTGATGGAGGCCATGTCTGCGGGGCATTCGCTTTCGTCCTTGATCATCGACAGCGCCCACAGGCCCTTTTTCTTGAAGAATTCCTCGGGCAGGTAGTGCAGCCCCGGGGAGTCGTAGCGGACCGAGTTGCCATCGCCATCGCCCCAGCGCTTTTCGTGCTGGTGACCGACGCGCACAAATTGCGCGATGATGGGGGGCTTGCCTTGCACCTCAATCTTCCAGCCGCTCTGGTTGGTGTTGCCCAGCCGGCTTGCCGAGTCGTCCACGCAGACGGGTGTCTGCGGCAGGATGCGCGCCGTCGGGGGCCGTGCCAGCGTCACCTCCACCACCCTGTCGCTGACCGTTCCGTTGCAGCCGCCCATGTCGCAGACCCGCGACAGCGAGTAGCGCCCTGGCAGCGGCAGGCTCAGCTTGCCCGTGCCTTTTGGCGACCAAGACCAGGACTGGTCGATGACGATGCGCGTGTACAGCTCACCGTCGCGCATCAGGGCCACCTTCCACGGGGGCGTTCCGCCTTCGACGTTGATGGTGAGGTTCGCTGCCTTGCCATCGCACAGTGGCACGGTCGCGTCGTCCCCGCCCCCGCCCTCCTCGACAACGAGCTCCGCCGCCGCCGCTGACTTGGCGCCCACGACCTCAAACCAGGCGGCGCGGCACGCGGGGGCCCAGAGCACGAGCGCACAGAGCCCCAGCAGCAGCGCGCCGCTCCGCCCGGCGCACGCGCGCGGCATGCGTCGGAGGAGCTCCTGACCCACACCCCCGCGGGGGTGCGGGTGTCGCAGAGCTCCGCTCGCCCGCCGCCCGCGCTCTCCTGCCCCCGGTGACACGGACCCGTTTGACTTGTTGAGAGGGGTCACGGTCCATTTGTCGAGATTCGGAACTTGTACTGGCCCGCCGATCCAGCGCGTCGCGACCAGGCCGCCGCGGCCGGCGCCCTCGGCAGCGCCCGCAGCACGAAGGTCGGCCGGCGTGGCGACGCGCAGGCCTGTGCTCTAGTCCCGCACCGGTCGTGTGCTGACAACAAGCGTGGTCTGTGTGTGCACTCCTTGTGCTTTGCACGGCGTGCGTGTGTGTGTGCGCACCCACACGTGGCAGGCGTGCGGGCGGGCCGATGCGGGCGGGCCGGTGGGGACGGCGAGGCTGACGTTGCACCCCCCCGCTAGCACGCGTCCTCGCCTGGGAGGAGCAGACGCCCCGAGGCCAAGACGGGCGGGGCGATGGACTCCAAGCTGGCCGAGTTCTTTGCCCGCAAGCGGAAGACGGAGCAGGAGCAGGACCGCAGCAGCGAGGACGGGGCGGCGGCGCGCGATGCCGGGACGGCCCAGCCGGGCCCCGGGATGCCGTCGCTCCGCAGGCGCGCGGAGCCGGCAGCCGGGCCCGAGGCTTCAGGGGCAGCAGGCAGCTGTGCGTCGCCCGGCGGGCGCGAGCAGCCTCCCGCAGCTGCACTCGTCGAACAAATCTCGCCGCGTCCTGCGCATGCCACAGCCGTGGTACCGGCCAGTGGTTCTGCGCTGGCGAAGCTGAATGCCGAAAACGCAGCGCTGCGACAGGCAGCAGCAGAGTCGACAGTTGGCGCAGGTCGCCTCTTTTCGCGACCAACACCGGCGCAGCTCCTCAAGGGGGGCGACCCTTCCGGAAGCGTGCCTGTGGCCCACGTGGTCGCCCCCCGCGGAATACCAGTTCAGCCTGCTACGGACCCCTCCAAGCCAAGCACGGTGATCAAAGAAGCGGCAAAAGTGGCAGTGCCGAAGACTGTGGACGAGGCGGCACACAAAACAATCAAGGCAAGCGCGAAGGCCGAGCCGCATGAAATCAGCAAAGCCGGGCCCGCTACCGCAGCGCCAGTCTCGAGTGTCAGTGTTAGCATGGCATCTCTGCAGAACCAGAATGTGCAGCCGGAGGCACAGGAATCAACGATCGGAGCCGGACGACTTTTCGAACGACCCAGCCCGGCAGAACTGCTCAGGCTCAAGTTAAAGGATAATCCGAGTGCTGGCGGATCTGGCAGCCCAGACGCATCAACTAGCCATCGGACAGAGGAGGAATCACCCACAAAACCTGCCCGGCGATCGAAGATGTCAAGTAACACGGCTTCCCAGAAAGCAACTGAGCAGTCTGGCCGCGTCATGACGCCGCCAAAGGCAGAGAAGAAAAGGGCGCCAGCACCAGCCATACACCCGGACGCCGTCCAAATAGGCAGACTCGATCCGATTGCTGAGGGAGACGAGGAGGAATGGACGAGCGCTAGTGAGACAGAGACGCCCAGGGAATCGCGGCAGCCGCCTAGTATGAAGATACAACTTGACGACGTTCAGATCCAGGAATCTGGGCAGGGCACCGGCGGACCTCTGGACTGCGAAGATAGTGCCTTTGCGGGTGTAGGATTGCTGCAGAGGGCGACTGTCGAAAGCAGCAGCAGCAGCAGCAGAACTCGAACCGGAAGCGCGTCAACTGTCAGAGGAGCGATAGCCACGGAAAATGACACCAAATTGTCTATGCAGAGAAGAAAACCGCAAGTACCAGCACCCTCAAAATCACTGCAGCAACTTTCTTTTGTCAAATTGGAGCCACAGACAAAGAAATCAGAGGCCAAGCGCACGCCTGCGCCGCAGTATGAATCTCTGCAGGAAGCAGACGCAGCTCGCGAAGCTGAGGTGCTGAGGCGCCAGGGAGTGCTTGACTCATTGGACAGCTTACCCTCTGCAGACCTGCCTTTGCAGCTTGAGGGTGTCCTAAAGCAGGGAATCGTAGCCAACAAACATGCCAGCCAAAAGTTATCGACCGACGATGATAACTCAGGTTTAGATGAGCATGGCGATCCACACTACAAAGCAGACATGGAACAACCGCCGCCCCCGCCTACGCCCTGCCCCTCATGCCCAGAGTGCAAGGGCAAAGGATGTGCTTTCTGCCCCGCAGCAGCCAAGCAACTCAAAGAGCAGCTTTCTGGCTGGACGGAATTTGCGCGCGAGCGGACCAAATTTCTGGGCCGGGCTGTGGATGATGCCGAAAACGCGGGAGGTAGTAACGCCAAGCTCAAACTAAGGCCTGGTGTCCATGATGTCCTGCTCTGGCTCCGAAACATCGGCTGGGGGCAATACGAGGACACTTTCGCCATCAACCAGATCGACTTCGACGAGTTGTTTGTTCTGACAGACAGCGATTTGCAGGCAATGGGGATGAAGCTTTCATCCAACAGGCTCATGCTGCTCAATGCCATTGCTGCTCTCAAGCAAGCGTTCCAAACAGACCGGGATGGTCGAGGCACGTCGTCGGTTACGACAGCCAAGAACAAAAATGTTTTTATTGCTGGTCATGACAAGCGTGAAAATGACAATGCAGAACTCATCGCAGACCAGGTCAACTTTGAGCAGAAGAAGGGCTACCTCACGTGGAGCGACCATAGTGGGAAAAAGTGGAAACGTGGCTTTGCAGTAATCCAAGGCTCATCGTTGCACATTTTCAAGTCGTCCGACCACGTTGTGCTCAAACCAGTGGTGTCGAAGCAGCTGCAGGGGGCTCTTCTGTCATCTTCTCTGCATGCTGAAAATTGCATATATGTACAGGTGAATTCAATTAAGGTGAGCAGAGACGATATTTACCTGTGTGCACCAGATGAGGAAGAGCGCGACATCTGGCTGCAGCATCTCGTTGCTGCTTCCAGTCTCCAGTTCCTGCAGCATGTCATGACAAAACATGTCAAAGTATCACTGCCGCCTATCATAATTATGCTGGACCAATTTCATGTCAACAAGACGGGACCTTATGCGCTGCCGCATTTGGAGATCACGCTGGCAGACAAAAATGGTAGCGTCGTCACGAAATTTGAGGAAGTGGGCTTTACAGACCTCGAAGACGATGTTCTGCAGCCAAACACAAAGGGTTCAATTTCGCAGGATCTCAGTTCGCGAGTAGGGAGACAAGTCACAATCCACAAGCGCCTTCGTCTAGATGTTGGACCAGGCGGTATCCTATTCTTTGAGTTTAAGCACACCTCCAGGGAGAAATCAAACTCAGGCGCTATTGTGACACAATACTGGGCCTACGCGTTTGTCGACGAAATGCGTGGTGGTGATTTGAAACTAGATCTGTTGAAAAGACCCGCTGTGTATGACCCTGCGGTCCTTCGAAAGGGCTCGTTGCCACGCAAGGACAAGTCTTTTATTGCCTTTACGGCGCACATCAAGGATGAAGAGGGCGTCAAGCAAAACGATGATACGCGATCGAGTGTGGAAGACTGCAGTCGGTTACTTTGTAGTGCCATACGCTCAAAGCTTGGCTCGGCAGACGAGGTATCTTTGGCTCGATATGCTTGTGGGCTTCGCAAACATTTGAGTGCAAGATGAACACACAAAGAGCTGCGCATCAGCTGAGTTTTGGTGTTTTTCTCTTTGTTGTTGGCAGGAAGTATTGTCGTCAATGCAATCTTTAGAGATGCTCCTAGAGTCGCTGCATGTCTTAGACAGACCAAACGTTGACGCCCTGAAGGAGTGGGAGAAGATTTCTGCACGGATGGCCACTTCCGTAAGCTCGCTCGGGGATGCCGGACCAGCATTCGGCACCGGGCACGAGATCAGTCACAGCAAAAGAATTGCACAGCTGGAGGAGCAGCTTGCTGCAGCCAAACTCGAATTAGATCATCTCAGGAATGAATCCAAGGCTGTCATTCCCGGGGGAGAAAGTAGTCCCGTGCAGCAATGGACGCCTCCTTCCACATCTGACAAGAGGTCTTCTTCAGACGTGTTACCTAGAGCATCGCTCTCTTCACCATCTCCAGGCACTGATGTTCCGCCTCCGCCGCCATTACCAGGAGGTGGAGGCGGTCCGCCTCCGCCTCCCCCTCCACCTGGCAAGGCAGTTGTCTCAAAGTACGTCAAGCTTGCCACAGCAGAATATTTGGGTCCAAGTCCTTCTCTCAGGATGAGGCCGTTTCACTGGAAGAAGGTACCTACCAATGAGAGCGTGGACACGCTGTGGAGCAGGACACAGGTGCAGGAGTGGAACGATATTGTCGCTCTGCTGGAGCCTGCCAAGATGGAAATTTTATTCTCCGCAAGCCAGACAGTGAGAATTGGGACAGATTTACCTCCGCAGTTCAAGAAGTCGCACAAGACGGCCCTGATAGATCTGCGTCGAGCTCAGAATGTAAGTATCATGCTGTCAAAGTTCCGGTGCAGTATTAAGGAGCTAAAACAGGCTGTGCTGAGCCTCGATGCAGCAATCTTGGACGTTGACAACACAACAGAGCTATTGAAATTTGTTCCCTCCGACGAAGAGATTGAAGTACTGAAAGCATATACAGGCGACGCTACGATTCTGGGTTCAGCCGAGTGCTTCTTCTTAGAAATGGCAAGCATCCCTCGATATGCAGAGCGTCTGCAAGTACACCACTTCATGCTCACATTCGATGACAGATGTGCGGAGTTGGAAGAGAAGCTATCGAACCTAATCAAGTGCCTGACTGAACTTACAAAGAGCAGGCGTCTCCATCGCTTCATGTTGCATGTGCTTGCTGTCGGTAATTTTATGAATCACGGAACGAGCATGGGGAATGCCGCCGCATTTCGATTGGAGGCACTGAATCAGACCATCAACATCAAGTCAAATGTTGAAGGGGTGACACTACTTCATTTCTTGGCGTCTCACGTGCACAACACAGATCCAGATCTTCTGAAATTACCGGGTGACCTGGCACATGCCGAGGCAGGCGCATCGATATCTCTGTCCTCGGTCTCAGAACTGATGGCAGGCGTGAAAAAGGAATTATCAATAGCCGTTGAAGAGCATAGCAAGTGCACAAGCCAGGATGGATTAAAAAGCAAATTGTCTGGATTCCTGCCTCATGCTAGAAAGTCGTTTGATGATGCCGTCAATCAGCAAGCAAAATGTCAGGCGCTTCTCGGGGACGCCAAAGCCTTGTATGCGGAGGCACGGCCAAGTGTTACTCAAGAGGAGCTCTGCAGCATTTTCTCTGTGTTTAAGAAAGCCCTCGTGACCGTGATGAAAGAAAACGAGGCGTCTCGTTCCAAGCTCATGCGAATTCCAGATGATTCCCTAGACAGCACACTAGATCAAAGTGCTCTGGAACCTGATTCGCACGGAGCCGGCATCGATAGCTCATTCTCTGAATTGGCACCCACACAGTCCATCTTCGATGGCACAAGCCCTCGAACAGCAACCAGTCCTCGGCAAAATGTCGAAAGCCCGGCCGCACACGCCCTTCCTGGCACGCCGCTGGAGGAATGGTTGGCAAAGAACCAATTAGAATCACATGTGCAGGTGCTCAAGCTGAACAGGGTAACGATAGATGGACTGCTGGAACTCACTGACGAAGACTTCCAAGATCTTGGCATTATTGACAACGATAAGACACGAATGGTCAAAGCAATCGCCAAACTAAAGCGTGATCGCCAGGGTGTGCTGGCAAGTTCCGAGCAACGCAGCGCCAGGAATCGGGCAAGCGTCCATTTATCTACTGACTACCCCTCCGTGGCGCCCCGTTCGCGTGGGCCTGTGCGACAAGGCCCGATCGTGTGGGGGGTCTGCTACGGAGAGGCTGGTGCACCCACGAAGGGTCAAAAACATGGATGGGTAGAGATCTTAACGCGTCCGAAGACCTGGGAGAAATTCTACGCCAAGCGTGCAAGGAATACTCTGGCAAGTTGAGAATGTGATTGTTGATGTTGCGTGCTAGCTTCTCATCAAAGCCTCATCCATTGATTGTCGCACTCGGAAGTAACTGCTCTCCCTCTTTGCCTGGGGCGCAGGTACTCTTCGCCTCAGATACCGACCTGAGCACGCCTGCAAGACTGGTGTGTCTTGATGGTGTGGTGGTGCATCAGTCTGAGGACAAGCGTGCATTTGTTGTTGAAGCTCGCAGGAGCATCTTCCAGGAGGTATGTGTTCATGTCAACATTCTGCCCCATGACGCGTCTTATTTTCTTGACACTGACTATTCACGTACGTTGGGACTGGTAGACAAAAGACGACCTGGCCCTGGCTGCTGATTCGAATAAAGAAGCGGCTTCGTGGGAGAAGGCCCTCATCAAAGGGTCCATGTGGCATGCCGAGAATAGCAAGTCGGCAGCAGGGCCAGCAGCAGGACCTAGAAGCAACGGGGCATCATCATCATCGGGAGCTGCTGTGTCTGCTGCGGCTGCACCGTCCCACCCGTCTGGCAGTGGCACATCGGCGGGGTTGACGCCTCAGCAGGTCGAGTCCGTTGGACAAACCTTCACTTTCAGGAGCCAGCGACCATTGACTAAACCAGGAAAGGGTGAATCAGTGGATTCGCAACCTACTGCCGGTGCCAGTGGCGTGTCGTTGGCGGAGCAGGTGTCGCCACGAAACGCGCCCATTGGGGCTCGAGATCCCAGCGTTTCCTTGGTGCTCGTTCAGGTGTCAGTTGTCCTCGTCTGTCATGATAGCTGTTGTTGGAGAATATCGTATTTATTCGCGTATTATGTATGCCGTTGTGCGTACGTGTGTGTGTGTGTGTGTGTGCGTGCGTGTGTACGTGTAGGTTACCATGTACACATGGTGCTGCTGGAATGATTCTCATCTTCATTCATTGGCAGCTTGAGATGGAACGCACAGAGGAAGAGACGTTTCAAAGTCCATTTCTGGCCATCACCACTACTGCCACCGTAGGCGGAACTTTGATGATGGTCTCGTTCGATGCCCTGCTCCTCTTCCTTGTTGGTTTGAACTGCCCGCTGCCTCTATCCTGAATGATCTCTGATAGGGTTTGGCCGCGTGGGTTGGTTTCCACAGGAGCCAATGGCAGATGTCCAGGTTCGAGGGCTTCCTGCGGATGAAAGCCACGTCATGACTATTGGCGTGTCCCGTGCTATCTCAATTCCCCCTGTCTTCCGAGGCGCCGCCGACCTAAGGTGACTTTCAGCCTGCGCATCAGCATGCATCATGACTTGTGTCCGCAAAATCGCCTTCGTTTGCTGGCGCAAGTATGTCTCCATATGCCCTGTACATGCCCACAAAATGGATGCTCGTTCGTCTGACCTTGTGCTCGTGTTTTAGCGTGTGCCTGGAATTGCGGCATCAAAAATCGGGCAAACTTAGCACGCGTGCATGGACCTACATTGAGCTCAGCGATCTCAAAAACGGAGAGAGGCGGTTGCAACTATATGCAAAGCCTGTGCAGATTGGTATCAAATCTCCAAAAACCTCGCCCTTAAAGGTATGTGTGCATTTCCCGTGTCTGCCGAGGCATGTAGAGAGAAACAGAAGGAGACAACGAGAGAGGGAGAGAGGGAGAGAGGGAGAGAGGGAAAGAGGGAAACAGGGAAAGAGGGAAAGAGGGAAAGAGGGAAAGCGGGAGAGAGGGAGAGAGGGAGAGTGGGAGAGTGGGAGAGTGGGAGAGTGGAAGAGAGGGAGAGAGGGAGACCTAACAGATCCCGCCTCGTGTCCAGTCAAGCTGCCGGATACACCGGTGTGTGTAATGCATTGCACCATGTCTGCTGCAACTGAAGGTTTTTTGCAAATGCGCATGCGCGCGCACTCCTAATTTCTTGCTCTGTCCACTCCCCTGCGCAGGGTTGGGTGCTGACGGTGGAGGTGCACCGCTGCGATGCTGCGTAGCTGTCAGCAAGCCGCGCTTCAGGCAGGTGCCGTGTTCCACATGCCAGACGGCACGGAGAGGTTGACGGGCAGCCCCGTGTTCGCTGTTTGCATGACGCGCAGGGCACACACTGCCCTGCATCGGCCGGGGGTAATTCTGTGGGCGTCAAGCATGTAGACAGCTGGAACATTCTGACAGACACCGCCAAGAAGGCGAGGGGGGAAGAGAGGGTCAACCCTCGCGACAGCAGTCTTGAATGCTACTGTTTTGCAACGCGTTCTGCATCGCGTCCCGTGATACTGCGAGGCGAGAATAGAATTAGAACGGAACATGGATGAGTTCCAACCCTGTGAAGTGCTCTGT
>Ga0209713_10001820_pt1 | contig 12962 bp, 2 predicted proteins | sample ArcOceMetagenome_3_FD_187444 | JGI IMG/M metagenome (GOLD analysis project Ga0209713, IMG submission 187444) | Marine eukaryotic phytoplankton communities from Arctic Ocean - Arctic Ocean- Svalbard ARC20M Metagenome (SPAdes) (version 2) | ecosystem: Environmental > Aquatic > Marine > Oceanic...
AATTTTCAGCGTTTTGCGGTTGAAATCGACTTTCCCAGCGTCAAATCGTCCACACCGTAAGGCGCCGCTACGCGGCGAAGGCGCTACGCGCCGCGCTACGCGCAAGACGCTACGCGCCCATACCCACGTGCCGATCCCACTTCTGAAACCCAGCGGTCGCGAGCGCTCAAAGGCGGCCGCACCTCTGTTTGAGCTTGCGGCAGGCTGCAGCAGGCGGCACGCGAGCAGCGCCGCAAACAGCGCCGCAAGAACGCCGCGGCACGCACGCGCGCGAACAGCTGGCTCAGCGCGAACTGCTGCTCCAGCCAGTTAAACCAGGGAAGCATGCTGACTACGGCCTCGGCTTCGGCCCCCCTGCCCGAGCTCCCGGAGGAGAGTCTCCAGGAGATCGAAACCGCGGTGACAGATGCCCTGAACGAGGCTCTGCTCAACCACACCTCGCCAGCCGACGTGATCGCATCCATCGGCCAGAAGCTCAGCCGCCATGCCGGTGCCGCAGCCACGGCCAACGCCGACGATGATGAGGACAGTGAGCTACCTGCTGCGCTTCCTGAGGAAGCTGATGGTGACGACAACCAGTGGAGCGTATCCAGCTGGCTGTCCAGCCTCGGGCTGCACGCGCAGATTGCCGCGGCGCTCCGCCCGCCTGGGACTCGCGAGCAGGACCAGTTCCAGTACGTGCGTGGGCTGGAGCGCGGCAACGTGGTGCAGCTGCTCCGCGCAGCGAAGCTCGAGGGCCTGACGCCGATGATATGGAAGCACGTCACGGCGCTCAAGGAGCAAAAAGCGGCCACAGGCGCCGCCCTCTCGCAAAAGTTCAAGGAGGACGCCGCGTACCAGCTGCGCTTTGGCGGGCTGGCGGAGTACACTGGCGGGCTGGACGCGCTCATCGGGCCGCCACTGATGATCGACGGCTCGCTCGAGAAGGCAATGGAGGTCGAGCACTGCGGCAAGGACGACGCCCAGACGCCGTTCACGTCGTCCAACCAGGTCGACACGACGTCGCTTGACGAGTGGGAGTTTGTCCACGCACCCGACATGACAAAGGAGTACGCGGAGCGGCGCGGCTTCCGCGACACGCAGCCAGAGTGGTGCCGCAAGCCGACGGCGCCGCAGGCGCTGAGGGACGAGATGGAGGTGCAGAACAAGCGGCTCGACGAACAGCACCTGCCGCTGATGTGCTGGGAGGAGGCGCTCGCCGCGCGCCTCTACACCGGGCCGATGTACGAGAAGTACAACGCGGCGCTGCGCTCTTTCTCGGGCGACCCGTTCCTGGCGGACCGCTTCAAGAAGCTCTGCCTGGGCAACTACTACCCGACGACGATTCACGCGATCAACTCGTGCGTGATCAAGCTGCAGAAGCTGATGCGCGTGCGGCCGGTGTGGCGCGGCGCGGCGGGCGCGTCGATCCCCGAGGAGTTCCTGCGCGCGGACAAGCTCGGCGTGCGCGGCGGCGTCGAATTTGCCTTTTCGTCGACGTCGACCGACCGCGCGGCGGCGGTGCACTACTCGCAGGGCAAGTGCTCGACCATCTTTGAGATGCAGATGGGGATGGTCGACCGCGGTGCCGATGTCTCGATGTTTTCGCAGTGCGCCCGCCGCCACTGCCCATCATGCACCCGCGCCCGGCCACTCAGGCCCCACTGCCCCACGACCACAGGTACCCGTTCGAGAAGGAGATCCTCTTCCCGCCTCTGATGGGCATCGAGGTCCTGCGCACCCGCGTCGACGGCTCGACGCTCGTGCTCGAGTCGCGACTGAGCGTCAATCAGATGACGCTCACGCTCGAGCAGGTCGTCTCCAAGCGGCGCAAGCTCGTCGCCGACATGTGCCTGCAGATGAAGGCCGAGCTGCAGACGCGCATGGGCTCGGAGTCGTGGGCGGCGCTGATCCGCGTCGAGCCCGCCGCGAAGCCTCGCGCGACGGAGCTGCTGCGGCTGCTCCTCGAGCGCATCTCCACCGCCGCCGCGGAGGAGTTCAACTCGGACGACTTCTTCGGCGACGCCATCGGCGAGGCGGTGCTCGCGGCCTCGATCATCAAGGGGTGGCCCACGGCGCTCCACCGCGTCGCGGCCGTGCTCGGGCTGCGCGGCGAGGCGGAGGTCGAGCGGCTCACCGCGCTGCTGAGCACGCCCGCCGTCATGCTGCCCGGCAAGAAGCTCGGCCACGACGGCTCGGCCGCCGCGAGCGCGCTGCTGTGCTGCTCGCGCGCGCTGACGTCGCTCGACGTGAGCGGCAACGAGCTCGGCTCGTCGTGCAAGATCGTCGCCAAGGCGCTCGAGACCAACCGCACGCTCAAGAAGCTCAACGTGCAGGGCAACGCCATCGGCGTCGAGTCGGCGCTCACGCTCGCGGAGGCGCTCGGCACCAACTCCCGCCTCACCCAGCTGTTTATCGCCAACAACGGCCTCGGCGACCGGGCGTCGGATGCGCTCGTACGCGCCATCGAGGCGAAGCCGCAGCTGGCGGGCTGCGCGGCGGCGACGGAGCTGATGATCGAGGCGCAGCTCAAGAGCCTGCAGGCGGAGTGGGAGGGCGTTGACCTGACGTTCGCGCCGTACAAGAACCGCGGGCCGATCTCGCTCGACAAGGACGCGTCGAACAAGCTGATCGTGCAGCTCGAAGAGGCGCAGGCGGGCCTCGACGCGATGCTCGCGTCACAGATGGCGCTCGGCGGCGTGCTGACCGAGCCGCTCACCGCGTGGAACAACAAGCTGCTCTCGGTGCAGCAGACCGTCACGCGCTGGCTCGACGTGCAGCAGCGCTGGTCGTACCTCGACATGGTATTCGAGGCGCCCGAGATCTCACTCGGCATGCAGGAGGAGACGCGCCGCTTCGCCGCGGCCGATCGGCAGTGGATGCTCGCGATGCGCCGCGCCAACGAGGTGCGCAACGCCGTCGCGTACTGCTTCCTGAGCACGGAGCTGCGCATGCTGCTGCCGCACCTCAGCGAAGAGCTCGACGCGTGCCAGGCGTCGCTCTCCGCCTTCTTCGAGCGCAAGCAAGACATGCAGCCGCGCCTCTACTTTGTGTCGCAAGCAGACCTGCTGGAGATCCTCTGCTCGAAGCCTACCGAGGCGCGTTTCAAAGTTCACATGACCAAGCTTACCGATTCAGTGTCGGAGCTGCACTATGACGAGACCTACCCGGACCTCGTCGTCGCGCTGGGCAGCTCAGAGGGCCAGCGCCTCGACTTGACGACGCCGCTCAAGGCGGAGGGCGCCGCCGAGTATTTCATCACGAAGGTGCTCGAGGCGATGAAGGAGGCCGTTGGCGCGGCCATCAAGAGCGCGCTCACGTGGCCGGGCAGCTACGAGCAGCTGGTCTTGCAGGCGAATGCCCAGGCGACGTACCTCGCCACCCACGTCATCTGGACCACTGTGTGCGAGGTGGCGCTCGCCGACGGGTCGGTCACTGCAATGCAGGCGGCGCGCACGGCCAACGACGCGCGGCTGGCGACGCTCGTGAGGCTAAACCTCAAGCCGAACGCCGAGCTGATGGAGTACGGCAAGTGGACGCGCAAGAAGGTCGAGACGATGATCACCGTCGAGGTAGCGCAGCGCGACATGTTCAACGATATGGAGGATGCTAGCGGAGGCGCCGAGGCCTTCGAATGGCAGAAGAGGCATCGCGCTTACTGGCTGGCGGAGGAGGGCGTGCCGCAGGTCCGCTGCCTCGACGTGGCTCTCGACTATGGCAACGAGTACATGGGCGTGAAAGAGCGACTTGTCTTCACCCCGCTGACCGACCGCTGCTACCTGACCCTCGCGCATGCGATCGCGCTCCACCAGGGCGGCGCCCCGGCGGGCCCAGCTGGCACAGGCAAGACGGAGACGACCAAGGACTGGGGATCGACCCTCGGCCGACCGGTCTACGTCTTCAATTGCTCCGACCAGATGGATTACCTTGCTATGGCGGGTATTGCCAAGGGCCTCGCCAAGACAGGCGCCTTCGGCTGCTACGACGAGTTCAACCGGATCGATATCGAGGTTCTCGCGGTGTTGACGATGCAATTCAAATGCATCTTTGATGCACTTCGTGAGGGTAGGGAGCGCTTCGTCTTCACCGACGGAACGGAGTGTCGCCTCGACCACCACGTGGGCTACTTCATCACGATGAACCCCGGGTACGCTGGCCGGTCGGAACTGCCCAGCGGCCTCAAGGCACTCTTCCGTGGCGTGATGATGCTGGTGCCCGACATGGAGATCATCATGAAGGTCAAGCTGACCGCATCCGGCTTCACGGAGGCCAACGTCCTCGCCAAGAAGTTCAACGTGTTCTACCGGCTTTGCAAACAGCAGTTCTCTGCACAACCCCAGTACGACTTTGGGCTGCGCAGCATCCTCTCGGTGATTAGGATCATGGGCAGCTCCCGCCATAACAGCCCCGACACGCCGGAGGCAGAGCAGTTGCTGAACGCACTGACGGGCATGAACAAGTCCAGGCTCGCCCAGCAGGACGTGCCGCTCTTCGTCGCGCTGCTCGGCGACATCTTCGTCGGCGTTCCCAACAAGAAGCCGCCCGAGACCATCGAGCCGCACCTGAAGCGTGCGGCCGCCGACGCCAATCTGCAGCACCCTCCGCAGTGGGTCCTCAAGGCGACGCAGCTCCTCGACATGGCTCGGGTCCGTCACTCGGTCCTCGTCCTCGGACCCGCTGGCAGCGGCAAAACGAAGCTTGCGGAGACGCTCCTCGCAGCCCTCTCTGCGTGCCCGGAGCAGCCTGCAGCTGGGCCGATGCTCGGAAAGCCGCACCGTCAGGTGAGGATGAACCCGAAGGCGATCACCTCAAAGCAGATGTACGGCTACATTGACATGGGCTCGAAGGAGTGGCATGACGGCATCTTTTCCAGCCAATTCCGCAAAATCAATCATGACAAGAAGAACTTCACGTGGCTCACGCTCGACGGGCCCATCGACGCCATCTGGGTGGAGGACCTCAACACCGTCATGGACGACAACAAAGTGCTCACGCTCGTCAGCAACGAGCGCATCCTGCTGCTGCGCCCCAACGTGACGCTCCACTTCGAGGTCGACAGCCTGGCTGTGGTGAGCCCTGCGACCGTCTCCCGGGTCGGTATCGTCTGCCTCGACCCAGCGGGCGACGAGGGCTGGCGGATGGTCCTCGACAGCTGGCTGGCGGCGCGAGATGAGCCAGTTCGCGCCCTGCTAGCACCGCTGTGCGACCGGTACGTGCCGCCGCTGCTCGAGCTGGTGGCGGCGTGCAAGAAGCTGCTGTCGGTGCCGCAAGTCTCCCTTGTTCTGTCGCTGCTGTCGCTGCTCGAGGGGCTGCTGCCTTCGGCCGCGCTGGGCGCGCCGCATGCGGAGCGGCTCGTGCTCTTTGCGGCGGCGTGGGCCTTCTCGGGGCCGCTCGTCGCGACCGAGCACGCCAAGGTGGGCGCGCTGCTGCAGGAGCTCGGCGGCGCGGCGCTGCCAGCGAACGGCACCATCTTCAGCAACCTGGTAGACGAGGGCGAGGGCGGCGGCTGGCGCGCGTGTCGGTCCGGCGGCGCGGCGGCGTTGATGGACGACTCGGTGACGCCGTGGGCAGCCGACGCCGTCTTCGTGCCGACGACGACGTCGCTCGTGCTGTGCGAGCTGATGCGCGTCTCGATGGAGCGCGCGAGGCGGCCGCTGCTGCTGCTCGGGCCGGCGGGCGTCTCCAAGACGGCGACGGCCAGCCACTACCTCACGACGCTCGCGCCCGAGGCGTGGTACGGGCGCACGGTCACGTTCACGCGCTCGCTGACGGCGCAGTCGCTGCACCGCCGCCTCGAGAGCTCCGTCGAAAAGAAGGCGGGCCGGATGTACGGCGCGCCGGGCGGCCGCAAGCTCGTCTTCCTCGTCGACGACGTGTCGCTCGCGCCGATCGGCACGTACGGCGACCAGCCACCGCTCGAGCTGCTGCGGCAGCTCATCGAGCAGTCGTACCTGCTCTCGCTCGACACGCCGGGCGACCTGATGGTCTTCAAGGAGCTGCACGTGCTCGCGACGATGCTGCCGCCCGGAGGCGGCAAGAACGACGTGCCCGAGAGGCTCAAGCGCCACTTCCTGGTGGCGGGAGTCGCGACGCCCACGGCCGACCAGGTCTCGGCCATCTTCTCGCCGGCACTGCAGGCGCACTTCCACGTTGGCTCGGCAGCGGAGGCGGCGGGTACGGCGGCGGTGCCACGCGAGGTGCACACGGCGGCGGAGAAGCTCGTGCCGATGACGTGCGACGCATGGGAGGAGGTGACGGCCAGGGCGGCCGAGGCGCGCCGTCTCCAGCCGCTCCTGAAGTTCCACTACTCCTGCAACCTGCGCGAGCTCGCGCGCGTCTTCGGCGGCATCCGCAGCTGCCCGGCGAGCGCCGTCGGCTCGGCCGACGTGCTGTACGGCCTCTGGCAGCACGAGTGCGAGCGCGTGCTGGGCGACCGCCTCGTGGACGACGACGACCGCGCGTGGCTGAGCGAGGCGCTCCACAGCGCCCTCGCCAAGCACGCGGGCGGCAACGTCGCCGCCGAGCTCCGTCGCCGGCCGCTTTCGTTTGCGCACTGGGGCGGCGCCGCCGGCGGCGTTGGCCGCCGCGGCGACGCCGAGGGCACCGTCGCGGACGATGGCCCCGCTGCCGGCACGGCGTACGTTCCAGTGCCCCACAAGGTGCTGAGGGACGCCGTCGAGAAGCTGGCGACGGGCTACCTGTCGCGTCACAAGATGCACGCGCTCAAGCACACCGATCTCGTCATCACCGACGACGTCATCGCCCACTTCGGGCGCATCCTGCGCATCCTGCGCACGCCGCGCGGCGCGGCGATGCTGCTCGGCGTGCGCGCGGGCAAGTCGATGCTCGTGCGCCTCGCCGCGCACGTCGCCGGCGCGCAGTGCGTCGAGGCGACCAGCGGCTACACGGTGGCCAAGATGCTCGACGACCTTCGCCCGATGTACCGTGACGCCGGGATGGGCGAGCAAGTCGTCTTCCTCTTCCCCGAGAACGTGCTGACCGGCACCGGCGGCAGCAGCGGCGGCGGCGCCGACTTCCTCGAGCACCTCAACACGTTCCTGGCGTCGGGCGAGCTGCCGGGCCTCTTCTCGCACGAGGACCGCGTCAACGTCGTGCAGCAGTTTGCGCAGACGCTCAACGCGCTGCGCACGAGCCACGACCCCGAGGACCTGTGGGTCAAGTTCCTCGACGCCGTCCGCTCCAACCTGCACGTGGTGCTCTGCTACCCGCACCACTCGGACGCGTGCCGCGCGCACACCTCGCAGTACCCCGCGCTGCTCTCGTCGTGCGACATCGACTTCTTTGCGCCGTGGGCGAAGCCCGGCCTCGTCGCCGTCGCGTCACGCCTGCTCGACAAATCGTGGGTGAGTGGAGCCGCCGAGGCCGATGCCGAGGCCGACGGCGCGCCGCCGCCACACGCCGCGTCGGAGCGATCGAGCTACACCAACAGGACGGCGACAGCCGCCGAGGCACTCGCCGAGCTCTTCGCGGCGATCCATCTGTGGGCCGAGACGGCACAGGCCGAGCTGCTGGCGTCGGCGCAGCGGCGCGCCTACGTCTCGCCGCTCTCCTTTCTGGGGATGCTGCGCACGTTTGCGCGGCTGCACAGCGAGAAGCGCGCCACGCTGTCGGCGCTGCTGAAGGCGCGCACGACGGGGCTCGCGACGCTCAGGGAGGCGGACGGCGACGTCGCCAAGATGAAGCTCGAGCTCGAGAGGCACAAGCGCGCGCTCGTGGCGCAGAGGCAGGCGTCGGCGGCGGAGGCCGACTGCGTGGCGGCGCAGGCGAACTGCGACGGGTGCGCGCTGCGGCTCAGTGCGGCGACGAAGCTGCTTGCGAGGCTGCACGGCGACGCGGCGCGGTGGCGGCGCGAGCAGGCGGCGCTCGTCACGGAGATCGAGCAGCTCTCGGGCGACGCGACGCTCGCCGCGGCCTTCCTCACCTACGCGGGGCCGCTCACGCAGCCCTTCCGCGCCCGGCTGCACGCGCACGTCAGCAAGGAGGCGGCGGCACGCGGTGTGGCGCTCACGCCCGGCCTCGACGCCGTGCGCTTCCTTGTGGGCTGCGCCGCGGGCGAGGTCCTCGAGGACACGGCCGACGTCAACGGATGGCTCTCGGACGCGCTTCCGTCGGACGAGCGCTCGGTTGCCAACGGCGCCATCGTCGCCAAGACGACGCGGTGGCCGCTGATGATCGACCCGCAGGGGCACGCGCAGGGGTGGGTGCGCAAGCGCGAGCAGCTCAACCGGCTGCTCTCGCTGACGGTGCCGGCGCTCGAGGGGACGAGCTACGAGCTGCAGCTGGCCATCACGCACGGCCGGCCGGTGCTGCTGAGCGTCGAGGAGAAGCTGCCGCCGCTGCTCGATGCGCTGCTGGCGAAGCAGGTGCAGCGCAAGGGCGAGCACCTCGTCATCAAGCTCGGCGAGCGCGAGGTGCAGTACTCCGAGCACTTTGCGCTCTACGCTGCTTCGCCGCTCGCCAACCCGCACTTTGCACCCGGCCTGCACGCGCAGCTGGCGGTCGTCGACTTCTCCGTGAGCCTGGCGGCGGTCGAGCAGCAGCTGCTCGCCCACCTGCTCCAGCAGGAGCACACGTCCCTCGCCGACTCGCGCCACGCGATGCAGCGCACGGCGCGCGAGCGGCGCAAGGCGCTCGACACTTTCGAAAAGGAGCTGCTGGAGCGGCTCGCGGCCGACCCGGGCGCGCTGCTCGAGCAGAGCACGTGGGTGCGGATGCGCAAGCGCGGCGTGCTCGCGGTCGCGCGCTATTTGGCGTCGTCGCGCTCCGCCCAGCAGAAGCAGACGCCGCCACAGCCGAAGCTCTTCGACGCCATGTGGGAGGCGGAGGTGCGCAGCGAGGCGGGCACCGCGACGGACGAGGAGCAGCGGCTGCTGGCGCGGCGGAAGCGGCAGCCCGACGGATCGGCGCCGCTCGCGCTCGCCGATCTGGTGGTGTCGACGGAAACGGCGGCCGCCGAGCTGGCAGAGCTGAAGGAGGGGCTCGTGACGGCGGAGGCGAAGCTCAACGACGCGCGGGCGCTGTACGCGGCGCCCGCAGAGCGCGGCGCGCTGCTGTACGCGCTGATGCAGGAGACGGCGTCGCTCGACCGGATGTACTCGAAGTCGTGGGGGTGGTTCTTGAAGCTCTTCGACAAGGGCGTCGCCGCGGCGGGCGGCGCGGGCAGCGCGGGCACGGAGGAGGATCGCGTGGCGGCAATCGTCGACACGATCACGCGCGTCGTGACCCGCGCCGTGCAGCGTGGCATGTGGGCGCGCCACCGCCTGCTCTGGTCGCTGCTGCTGGCCATCCAGGTGCAGGTGCGCGCGGGCGCCATCGACGACGCGGCGATGCGGCTGCTCCTCGGCGGGAGCGGCCTGACCGGCCTCGGCTCGTCCGCAAAGCCGCAGCCCAGGCCCGCCGCGCTCGACTGGCTGAGCGACGGCGCGTGGCTGCGCGTGCAAGCGCTCGCCGACGCGATGCCGACGCCGTTTGCGGCGCTGCCGCAGCAGCTGAGCAGCAGCGCCGGCGAGGGCAACCCCCCGTGGCGGCAGTGGGTCGAGCTGGAGACGCCCGAGGAGGCGCCTCTGCCGACGCCCGTCGCGGCGCCGACCACGTGGCAGAGGCTGCTGCTCGTACACAGTCTGCGCGACGACCGCACGCTGAGCGCGGCGCGCGCGTTCGTCGGCGAGGCGCTGGGCAGCTGGGCGGCCGAGGCGGCGCCGAGCACGCCCGCCATCTTCGAGGTGGTCGAGGAGAGCGACCAGTCCACGCCGATCCTGCTGGTGCAGGCCGAGGGGATGACGGTCGACGTCGTGCGCAAGGTGGCGATGAACGAGCGCAAGACGCTGCGGAGCGTGTCGCTCGGCCAGGGCGAGCCCAACCGGCTCGCCAAGAAGTGGCTCAAGGAGTGCCAGGCGAGCGGCGACTGGCTGCTCATCGAGAACTGCCACCACGGCCTCTCGGCGCTGCGCGAGATTGCGAGCGAGCTCGAGGCGCGCTCGCGCGCCACGAGCGACCGCGGCGTCTTCCGCCTCTTCCTCGGCACGACCTCGCACCCGCAGTTCCCGATCGCGCTGCTGCACCGCGCGCTCACGCTCACCGTCGAGCCGGCGATCGGCGTGCGGCAGCAGCTCGTCGAGCAGTACGCGTGGCTCAGGGAGTTCACCAAGGTCGAGCCGCAGCTCTTCCGACCCGAGCCGCGCTGGCGCGCCGCCCTCTTCGCGCTCGCCGTCGTGCACGCCGTCGCCAACATCCGGCGCACCTTCCGGCCGCGCGGCTTCGCCAAGCCAAACGGCTTCACGCAGAGCTCGTGGTTCGCCTCGGCCATGTTCGTGCGCACCGGCCTCTTCGGCGCCGGCGACATGTCGGCGACCGACCCGCCGGGCAAGCTCGAGTGGGTGGGGGTGCAGCACATGGTGGGCGAGATCTTCTACGGCGGAGCGATCAACGACGACTGGGACCAGCGCATCTTCAACACGATGTGCAAGCAGTGGCTGACGCCGAGGCTGCTCGAGCCCGGCTTCGAGTTCGCGCCGGGCTTCGCCCTGCCCGCCGCCGACCTCAGCCTCGAGGAGACGCAGGCGCACGTGGCGGCGCTGCCCACGCAGACGTCGTTTGCGCTGCTCGGGCTCACCGAGGACGCCGACGACGTGGCCAACGGCGCGGAGGCGGCGCAGCTGCTCACCGACACCGCCGCAGTCCGCCGCTCGCTGCTGCGACTGTGGATCGGCGAGACCGGTCGCAGCAAGCTCACACGCGGCGCTACGGTGGGCCGTGGCGTTGGCGGTGGTGGCGTTGGCGGCGGCGGTGGTGGTGGTGGCGACGGCGGCGGCGGCGGCGGCGGCGCGCAGGAGCCGCACGAGATCGCGGCGCTCGTGCTGCAGAAGCTTCCCGCCGACCCGCCGTCGCCTACCGACGAGGCGAGCACGAGCCCCCTCGGCATCTGCCTGCGACAGGAGGTGGAGCGGCTGTGCCGCGCGCTCGGGGCGATGCGTGCCGACCTCGCCGCGGTCGAGCTGGCGTCGCGGACGTCGACCGAGATGTCGGCGGCGCAGCGGGAGACGAGCGACGCGCTGGTGGCCGACACGATGCCGCCGCGGTGGCGCAAGCTCTACGAGACGCACACGGACGGCCTCGCGCACTCGCTCGACATCGTCGCGCAGTCGGCGGCCTTCTTTGGCGGCTGGGCGAGGGAGGGGCGGCCGCGCTCGTTCCCGCTCCTCGCCTTCCGCAACCCGCAGGCGCTGCTGGCATCGGTGCGGCAGGAGGCGTGCCGCGCGCACGCGGCCGACGGGTGGGCGCTCGAGAGCGTCGTCGGCACGACGCGCGTGCTGGCGCCCACGGAGGAGCAGGCGGCCCTCGGCAGCGGCAGCGGCGGAGGGGCGGCGGCGGAGGGCGCCATCCAGCTGCATGGTCTCGTGCTCGACGGCGCCGCCTGGGATGCGAGCGCCGGCACGCTGACCGACGCGCCGGCGCGCACCCGCTTCAGCCCGCTGCCAACGCTCCTGTACTCGGGCGAGCTGGCGGGTACCAGTAAGCCGGCCAGCGGCGACGCGGGCAGCCAGAGGTACGTGTGCCCGTGCTACACCAGCGAGGCGCGCGGGCGTTTCAACATTGGAGGCGCGCCGGAGATCCTCACGGTGCGCCTCCCGACGAGCCACGCGGTCGAGCGATGGATCCTCCGCGGCGTGGCGCTGCTCGCGTTTGCGCCGGCTTGAGCTCTGAGCTCCCCAGCATGACTAGACTGCCAGACCAGACCTTACTTACTTAGACCAGACCAGAAGCCTCAGTGCACAGTGGTTCTTCCTCTCGCGTCATATGTTTCTGATTCCGAGTTCCATTAGCGACGCAAGTGCTCGGCGCCGCCGTGGCCGAGGACGTTGCAGCGCGGACCGACGAGTAGTTTTTGTGCTCCCCGCGCGCCCGACGCACAAACCGCCATGTTCGTGACGGACGGCAAGCCCCTGACAGAGCCGCTGCTCCTCTATCCCGAGCCGGCCGCGCGTCAGCTGGTGATTCGCCACCGCCGCTCTCTCTGGGTCGCGCTGGGGCTGGTATTCTGCCTCTACGCGGTCGTTCGCTCGCCGGAGCGCGACGTGCTCTTCCTCAACTATTATCCGCGCGAGCCTCTGAACATTTTATTTGTGGGCAACTCGTTCACGTACGGCCCGCCTGCATGGGAGGTCTCGGACCCGAAGCGCCAGCGCAGCGACCGCGATCTGAAAAACCTGCCTCGGCTGTTCAAGCTGGTGGCCGAGTCGCTCGGTCACAAGATCAACCAGGCCGAGGACACCATCGGCGGCTGCACGCTGTACATGCACCGACCGCATGCCAATCCCGACGGATGCACCGACCCGGCGGTCTGCCAAACCATCGACCTGCCGCGCGTCTCGGCGGCCGAGGAGTGCACGGTCGACGCCGGTATCCCCAACCAGACGCTGCTCAACCAGTACCACCCGTGCCCGCAGCTGCTCGGCCGCCAGCCGTTCGGCTCGTGGGACGTGCTCGTCGTGCAGGACCAGTCGATGCTGCCCGCGGTGCAGGCAGCGCGCGACATCCTCTTCCTGCCCACCGTCGCCGAATTCGCCAGCGTCGTGAAGCGGCAGGGCACCGAGGAGCGCCGCCGCCGCCGTGCGCGGCCGCCCGTGGTGGCGTCGTACATGACGTGGGCCTACTACAACGGCTCGCGATGCACGGCGCCCGGCTGCGCGGACAACTTCACCGACAGCCACGGCAACCTCGGCCCGGCGGCGGGGAAGATGGGGATGGCCGAGTGCCCGGGCGGCAACCGGGCGGGCTGCTTCCCCGAGGGCCTCGACCTCGACACGCTCTCGCGCTGCAACGAGACCGAGGCCGGGCGCGCCTTCAAGCTCAAGATGGGGCGGTGGCCGTGCCAGAGCTACGCGCTGGCGCGCGGGTACGCGGCCGCGCTCGCGCACGGCGCCGACGTGCTCGTGCCGGCGGGGCTCGCGCAGGCGGCCGCG
>Ga0209713_10001821_pt1 | contig 12961 bp, 6 predicted proteins | sample ArcOceMetagenome_3_FD_187444 | JGI IMG/M metagenome (GOLD analysis project Ga0209713, IMG submission 187444) | Marine eukaryotic phytoplankton communities from Arctic Ocean - Arctic Ocean- Svalbard ARC20M Metagenome (SPAdes) (version 2) | ecosystem: Environmental > Aquatic > Marine > Oceanic...
ATAATCACGGAACTACTACTTCGGAGTTCGACGTGTGTAGTTGAGGTAAGCTAACAGCCTAAACAGCCTAAACAGGGCCGTCAGCGAATGGCGGCAACTGCCACGGCTCTCTGCGCGGCCGTGAGCGACGGTCACGCCGACCTCGTCTCGCAGCTGGTGCGGGCCGGCGGCGTGCGCTTGGACGCACGCTGCGCCGCACAGCTGATGTCGACCGTTTGGAGTGGAGAGCACTGCGACGCGGATGCTGAGGCCACGGCACGCCGTGAGCGAGTGGCGCGCGCGGTGGTGCAACTATCTGACGACGCCGCAGGCAGCGCCGAGCTGATGTCGGCTGCTCGCAGCGAGCTGCTTCTCCGTGCCGTCCCTGCATGGCGTGATGGCACCGGCAGCGACGTGGGCAAAGGCAGCGCCACGCGAGCGCCATGGCTGCAAAACAGAGCGCCATGGTTTTGGGCCGACCAGCTGACACGCCTCGACGCAGCGGGTGAGGTCTATCTGGTGCGGGAGCTGCTCGCGGAGTGGGAGGTGGACCACGTGCTCGCGAGGGTGGCGGCGATGCGTTCGCCAGTGCGGCCGCACGCCACTACGGTCCTCAGTGGATGGGACAGCCGCGGACGCGTCGTGGACCCGGTGATGGTGGCGGTGGAGGAGCGTGTCGCCAACCTGACGGGAATCCCGCCACACGGCGCGGAGGGCATGCCCCGAGTCACGCTGACGAGGCCAGTGGGCGGTGTTGGTGAGGGCAGCGGCGGAGGCGGCGCGTCGTCGGCGGTTGCCGAGGGCAGTGGAGCCGACGTGGAAACTGCCGCGGCTGCGCTCAAGAATCTGCACCACGACCAGAACAGCGTCGCCGACGACGGTCGGCGCGGTTGGAAGCGACGGCGGGCGGTGACGGCACTCGTCTACCTGACGGATGCCGAGAACGATGGGCTGGTGGGTGGCGAGACGCTGTTCCCATGCGTCGCACGCGACGGGAGCAACCGTACCACCGAGGACGGCGAGGAGTCGACGTGTACGCGGCTCGCGGAGGCGTTCTCTCGCGGCGAGCTGGAGCTGGCGATGCGCGGCGGCTTCGACGAGGCGGCGGCGCGCGACGTGAGCGGCATGTGCGGTGTGAGCCGCATCGGTGGCGAGGACGGGGGTGGCACGGGGCTGCGCGTTGCCCCGCGGCGGGGGTGGGCGGTGCTCTTCCTGTCGGTCAGGCCGGACGCGCCGGCAGAGGGGCTGCCGCATATGTGGCATGGCGGCTGTGCCGTGAGCGCCGGCGAGAAGTGGACGCTCCAGGTGTTCAAGGAGCTGCCGAGGGTACGCGAGCTCGTCGGCTGGTGATGATGGGCACCGAGATCTGGCGGTAACTCAGACAATGACAAATAACCAGAATGTTGACACGATCCTAAGGATGCTAAAGTGAAGAGACTGGAGAGAAAGATGCATTCAGCGCGCCACCATCCACCCGCCCTCCTTGAGCGCGGTCCGCAGCTTCCGCGCCGGCACCGGCTTGGGCGCGACCGCGAGCACGAACTCGTCCACAAAGCCAAACGTGACGACGTCGGCGACCGACGTCGCGCCGGAGCGCTGCGCCCACGCCGCCGCCGCCGGCAGCCGCTCGCTCATGCCGGCGTGCAGCAGGAGCGCCTCGAGCTGCACCTCAATCGCCGCGTAGTCGCTCTGGCTGCCTCTGTCTCCTCCGCCACCTCCTCCGCCGCCTCCCTTGCCACCGTCGGCGGGCTGTGACAGCGTCAAGAGGCACTTGCACCACTGCGCAAGCACCGACGAGCCACCCGCTGCGGCGTCGGGGGTGGGGCCATCAAGGGGCGCCGCCGACAGCAAGGGCGGTGCGTCCGTCAGCCAGCCGTGGCTGCGGTTGGGCGTCGAAGGCGGCGGCGACGGCAGCGTCGGCGAGCGCGGAGAGAGCGGAGAGAGCGGAGAGAGCGGAGAGAGCGGAGGGAGGGGCGAGCGCGGCGACGAGCGTGGCGCGCGCGGCGGCGGCGAGCGGGGTGGCGATATGGTGGTGGTGATTTCCTCCCAGCTGGCGAGCCGCTCGCGCAGGCTCAGCGGCCGCGTGGGCGACGGCAGGTCGTCGTCGGGGTGCGGAGACGAGGGCGGTGCGGCGGGGGGCGGGCGTGGCGTTGGCGGCGACGGCGTGGCGGCGCCAGCCGCAGACCCGTTCGCCTCCGCCCGCGGCAACGGCTCGTCGTCGTCGTCGTCGTCGTCGTCGCCGCCGTCGTCGTCGTCGTCCTCGTTGTCGCCGTCACGCGCGTCACCAAAGGCGAGGAGGCTCGCGACCCACCCGCGGCCACCGCTTCCACGCCCGCCGGCTCCCGCGGCGACGGAGTCGGCCGTCGCGTCGCCCCGGCCAGTGGCCGTGCTGCTGGCGGCGCTCGCATCGGCGTCGTCACCGCGGTCGACGGCGGCGGAGGCGTCGGCGTCGCCCTCTTGCCGCACCGCGCGCATCGCGAGCACGGCGGGCGAGAGCGGCGGCATTCCGATGACGTGCAGCACCCGCGCCAGCTCGACCTCCACGCCGTGCTCGCGCGCCTTCTGCGCGCTGTACGCCGCGACGCCGCGCGGCCCGTCCACCCGCATCGCCAGCCGCAGCACGCGCGGCTCGCTCGTCGGCGGCTCCTGCTCCGCCACCTCGGCGGCCGCCGCGTCGGTGCCGACCGCGGCTGCAGCGTCGGGCGCGGGCTCCTCGGGCGTCGGGGCCGCCGGCGCGGGAGCGCCGCCCGCGAGGCGCGTCGCCCGACGTTTGGCAAGCGTGTTGTCGAGGACGGCGCTCACATCATCGGTCAGGCCCGTCGGGGCTGCAGCCGCGGGCGCCGCTCCGTCGTCTCCGCCCACAGACCCTGCTGCCTCTGCCACCGATGACGAGGCAGCCGTGGGGGCCACCGCCGCGGCTGCCGCCTCCGCGGCCTCGTCGAGCGCGGCCACACACTCGTGCGCGCCCGCCGTGACCGCAAGCGCGCGTGCCGTCTCGCCCGCGCCGTCGGCGGCGGCCACGTCGGCGCCCGCGCTCAGGAGCTCCCGCACGCAGTCGACGTGGCCGCGGCTGGCGGCGGCGAGCAGCGGCGTCGCGCCGTGACCGAGGCCCCGCGCCTCGCGCTCGGCCCCCGCCGCGAGCAGCGCGCGTGCGCACGGCGCGTGGCCGAGGAAGGCGGCGATCAGCAGCGGCGTCGCGCCGTGGGTGCGTGCCTCGGTGGGCGCGCCGTGCCGCAGCAGCAGCGCGACGCACGCCTCCGCGCCCTGCTGCGCCGCCACGTAGAGCGGCGCCGCGCCGGCCTCGCTCGCGGCGCCGGCGGCGGCCCCCGCCTCGAGCAGCAGTCGCACGCACTCGTCGTGCGAGTGCGCCGCCGCCGTGAGCAGCGGCGATGCGCCGTCGGCTGCCGGGCCGCGCTGCAGGTCGGCCTTGGCGTCGATCAGGCAGCGCACGCACTCGGCGTGGCCGTTCTGGCAAGCAATGTAGAGCGCCGTCGAGCCGTCGTCGGCCGGCTGCTGCGGCGGCACGCCCGCTGCGACGAGCAGCGCGACGCACGCGGCGTGCCCAAACTGCGCCGCCGCAAAGAGTGCCGTGTAGCCCTGGGACGTCCGACGAGAGGCATCGGCGCCAGCCCCGAGCAGCAGCTGCGCGCACTCGGCATGTCCATTGATGCAGCACATCGTGAGCGGCGTCGCGCCGTCCTTGGACGCCGCGTCCGTCTGCGCGTTCGCCGCGAGCAGCAGCTGCACGCACGCCGCATGTCCGCCAAGGCATGCGAGCCAGAGCGGAGTGGCGCCGGCGTGCGGCTCGTGGGCGTTGACGTCGACCTGCGTCGCGAGCAGCAGCCTGAGCCGCGCGTGGTCGCCCTTGAACGCGGCGTCGCACACCTGCGCGAGCAGCTTCTGGCGCGCGGCGGGGCTCCGAGGCGACCTGAGATGCGGCCAGGGCAGCGCGCCCGACAGGCGGGGGCCCGGCGACGGAAGCGTGGCTCCGGAGCGGGCGTGCCCGTCAGCTGGCGTCTGTCGGCTCTTGCGCCCGCGTGGGGAGAGCAGCTGCTTCCATCGGCTCGTCATGATGGAGGTGGTGGTCAGAGGCTAGTGGAGCCGTTAGATACGGCGGGAAACTATTTTGCATACTTTGCTCGTCGCAGATACATTTTACTTGATAGTTTAACACGAACTTTCGTGGCAAACTAGTTTATGGTGGCCTCCACTGGGACGTCCTCCTTCGCGCCTGCGGCTGCGGGCGCTGCGAGCGGCGCGTGCCAGGTCCTGGCGGAGCACCCGCTCGACTCGCTCAAGATACGGCTGCAGTCGCGACTCGTCGCCTTCGAGGGCGTGGGCGGCCCGCTGGCGATGCTGCGGCACACGGTGCGTGGCGAGGGCGCGGCCGCGCTGCTGCAGGGCCTGGCCCCGCGGCTGCTGACCTACTCGGCCGTCAAGCTCTCGCTCTTCTCCCTCTACGAGCGCAGCCTGGTCCTCTGCAACGGCAGCCCCGCCGCTGCCGGCGCCCTCGCCGGCGCAGCCAACACGGTCCTTAGCTGCCCACAGGACATACTCAAGAGCCGTCTGCAAGTGGTGCGTGCACTCGGGCCGGCAGCCTGCCCGTCGCCCATCACGCTCGCACGCCAGCTGGTCCGCCACCACGGCCCGCTCGTCTTCTACCGAGGCTGGAGCGCGCTCGTCGTGCGCGACACGCTCGGGTACGCCGCGCTCTTCTCCATCTTCGAGGCCAGTCGGCAGCGGCAGCTGCCCACGTGGCTCACGGGTGGCTTCGCCGGCGTCTGCTTCTACGTCTCGACGTTGCCCATCGACCGAGCCAAGACTATAGTCATGACGCAGCCGATCGAGACTACTGCAGCGGGTGCTGGCGGCGGCTGGCCGGCGTGGCGCGCTGCGGTAGATGTCGTGCGAAGCGAGGGCTGGCGCGGCCTGTATCGCGGCTGCTCGGTCACGCTGCTGCGCACGTTTGTCGGGCAGAGCGTTGGACTGAGCGTGTACGCTGCGGCGCTGAGGACGCTCTCGTGATGCTGACATTTCGGCGCAGCTGTTAGTCGACATATTTCTTCTTCACAAGACGTATGACAACCACAAATGTGTAGGTAGAAAAAATCACCCAACCCACTTCACACCGAAGTTGAGCTGTGAACATGCTCGGCGTCCGGACTCTAGCTAGCTAGGCTCCGCGTTTCTCTGTCTGTCTGTGTCTGTCTGCATAAGAGTTTGGTCGCGATGGACGCGTGGCATCACGTCCAGCAGGAGGCAGCGCCGGCAACTGACGGCTCGCTAGGGCTGCCCCCACTCGCACCGGTCGCATCGGCGTCGCAGACGCCATGGTGGGAGGAGCCGACGCCACAGCCTGAGCCAGCGCCGAAGCCTCGCCGACCATCGGCCTCCGCCGCTGGCAGCCAGGCGGTCAACACTGCACCTGCTCGAGACGATTGGCCTGCTGCACACGCATGGTTGGCTACAGCGGTGCGGGCGAGACCGGCAACCGCAACTGCCCTAGACGCATATCTTCTCGAGCGGCGCGACCGCAGCCAGCACAGCCAACACGGAAAGCACACAGCCAGCAGCACGCAGCGGCAAACGCAGCAGCGCGGCGCGTTGAGTGAGGAGGGCTTTTTCAAGGCCTTCTGGGATCGTGAGGGTCGCCAGGCCGAGCCAGCGCTCGCGGCGGTGGAGGAGTTCTTGCTGCTCGAGCCGATGCGCAACGAGCTGGCCGAGCGTCACTTGTCAGCCCACGTGCTGCGATGGCTGGCGGCGCGCGGGCTGCTCGATGCGCGAGAGGGCGCGCCGCCGCCAGCAGATGCGGGCGGCTCAGCGGCGCGTGGCGGTGCTACCGGCGGCAGCGGTGGCGCGGCGTGGGAGGCGTGGCGGCGGCGCGTCGTGCGGCGGTTGCTGGACCCTCCGTTGCAGCAAGCGGTGCGCACCGTGCGGCAGAAGCAGCCGGGCCTGCACCGCGGCTCGCTCGAGTTTGCGGAGGCGGCGATGCGCGAGGCGCGAGCGACGCTGCGACGCAAGATCCGCGCCGCGCAGGAGCAGCAGGAGGAGCAGCAGCAGCAGCAGCAGCAGCAGCAGCAGCAGCAGCAGCAGCAGCAGCAACCGCAGCCCCCACAGCCGCCTTTGCAGGCTGACCCAGACGACGGTGTGGTGGTGGAACGCGTCGTCAGCCGCGAGGAGCGCGATGCAGCGCTGCGACGAGAGGCGATCAGCCTACTTGACAGCGATGACGATGACAACGACGAAACCGGCGGTGTCGAGGGTGGCGACGGCAACAGCAAGCGGCAGAAGACGGGCCACGAGCAGCCTGGTGCCTCCGAGGAAAGCGCAGGTGCGTCCGGCCCTGCCCCCGCGCGCTTTGACACGTGAGCGCGACGCGTTGCGTCATTTACGCATGAATTTCGTAACATGAGAAATCGCCTGAGCGCCAGCAGGGCGCGCGTTACGTAGCAAGTGTGCGACAGGTTGGTCAGCACTTGTAGCAGCATCACCTCGTCGAGCAGCACGACGGCGCCAGGGCCCAGCCCCGCCTCCGCCAGCGCCGCCGCCGACGGCAGCTCAGTCAGTCGAATGCTTTCGCCCCTCATCGCGTCGGCCTTGGTCTCACGCCGACTCTTCGTCGGTTCGGGCGCGGCGGCGCTCCTCGCGGCGCCGTCAGCAGCGCAAGCCTCGACCTCGATTACTGAGGCCTTCACGGACCCGCGCAAGGCAGGGTTTCAGCGGCCGGAGGTCGTGCAGTGGGGTCCCTTCTCTGGTCTGAGCAACGCTCAGATCGACGAGCTTGACGAGAAGAGCCAGGACCCGTTCGCGGGCTTCCTCTTGCCGAGTGGCGTGCGCGTCATCGACCTAATCGAGGGTGAAGGCAAGGAGGCCAAGCCAGGCGATCGTATTTACGTGACGTACAAGGTTTGGGCCAAGGGCTTCCGCAACGGCGTCGTCGCTGACTGGTCGTACATGGACGGCCGTCCGTACGGCTACATCTTCGGCCTGCCGACGTCTCGTATCCCGCCCGGCGTCGACGAGGGGCTTCGAGGCATGCGCGAGGGCGGATGGCGCCGGCTGGTCGTGCCCGACGCCTTTGGCACGGCCGGGCTGCGCAGACAGGTACCCGTGCGCGGGGGCGGACGCTCGCAGCCACCCTACGCGGGCTTCGTCGTGTCCCCGGGTGCGTTTGCGTGGTTCGATGTCATCCTGGTCGACGCGGGGTCGGGTCGATGCGACGCGGTGCTGCGGCCAGCGGGCGTCTCGGAGGAGCGAGCCGCGCAGCTGCGCTCGCTGACGTGCCTGCCGGGCGAAATAAGCACCGAATTCAACATGGGGACGGGCGTGGTGGTACCGAAGTGAGCTGCGGTCTGACTTTAGAAGTTTACACTCGCACTCTACGCTCACTCTACACGCTCCGCCACGCGCGCGCACAGGCTGACAGGCACAGGCAGGAACCACCCGAGACATATCATGAGATCATGTCTGGTTTGGCTACGCCGACGTTTACGCGGCGCGCGACGACGATCACACGTGTGAGGCCATGCGATCGCCGTGCAGAGCCCACGTGACGCCGCGCGAGCGGATCACGTCGGTCGTCGCGCTCGGCGGCAGCGACGGCGGGCCCGCCGAGACGAACGACTGCTCGTCAAACTCCTCGACGAGCGGCGCGGCGTCGTCGCCCGCGCCCGCCGAGTGCGGGCAGTAGCCGAGGGTGGGCTGCGGCGGCTTCGTGCCGGCGGTCATGAAGTAGGCGACGTACTGCTCGTCGGTGACGTCGCGCAGAGGGATCATCTTGATCGTGGCGCCCGATGCGGAGGTCGCCGCGAACTCGAGCGGCTTGCCGGCGCTCGAGTTGCGCACGATGAAGGACGACGGGTCGGCGCGCGCGGCGGCGGTGCCGCCCCTGGGCACGAAGATGTCGGTCTGCAGGTGGACGCCCGCGAGCACGAGCGGGCCGTACATGAAGGCGAGCGTCGCGTTGTGCTCGGCGTGGTAGTCGTTGAGCGGGTCGGTCCACAGCGCCGGCGCGAAGCGCAGCTCGAGCGCGTCGCCGTCGCTCCAGCCGCGCGCCGACGGCGGCGGCACGCGCAGGTAGGTGCCGGGCGCCGCCGCGCCGCCCACCGGCTTGCCGTTGAGCAGCACGCAGCCCGCGCACGCCTTGGGCAGCCAGCCGGGCACGCGCAGCCGGAGCGCGAGCTGCGGCGCCGCGGCGCCGGCGGGCACCGCGAAGGCGAGCGTGCTGGTGGTGTCGGCGGTGAAGTCGGACGCGAGCTGCGTCAGCGTCGCGCCGCCACCGCCGTCGCCGTCGCCGGGCAGCTCGACGGAGGCGGAGACGAACTGGTTGACGAAGAGCTCGGTCGCGTCGGCGGAGGCGAAGAAGATCGAGTCGCTCAGCTTGGCGAACGACTCGGAGAGCGTCCCCCAGCAGCACGGGAAGCCGTAGTCGCTCTTGCCCCACGCCTTGAACTGCGCGCCGCCGAGCGGAAGCATGTAGATGTACGAGGTCATCGGCGCGTCGGCGAGGTCGGCCATGTTCGGCCGCCTCTGGTTGCCGACGATGCCGTTGAGGAGGGCGCGCTCGTAGAAGTCGGCGTAGCGCGGCTCGGCGCCCCACTGGAAGAGGTGGCGCGCCACCTTGAGCACGTTGTACTGCGTGCAGCTCTCCTCGGTCTGCGTCGAGAGGAAGTTGCCGAGGTCGCGCGGCCGCTGCCAGCACTCGCCCGAGTTGGAGCCGCCCGTCGCGTACGAGTGGTTGGCGGTGAGCGCGTCGAAGAAGGTGCGCACGACGGCGGCGTCGGTCGCGTTGGCCGTCAGCTCGAAGGCGCGCGCGTTGCCCACCACCTCGGGCAGGTGGAAGTTGGCGTGCGGGAACGGCTGCGTCGCGAGGTCGTCGACGCCGACCGCGAGCGGCGCCGTGAAGACGTACGCGTTGAAGCGGCGCGCGGCGCGCAGGTGGTCGGCGTCGCCGGTGACGGCGTGCAGCCCGTACAGCACGTCGTTCATGCCGCCCCACTCCGTCAGCAGCACCTGCTGCCACAGCGCCTCGCCGCCCGCCGCGATCGTCGCGTCGACGCGGCGCGCCACCCAGCCGGCCATCTTGCTGACGAGCGCGAGCGCCAGCGCCGAGCCCGCGTGCGTGTGCTGGTCGAGCAGGCCGGCCATCAGCTTGTGCAGCGTGTAGAAGGGCACCGAGTAGTACGGGTACGCGCCGTGCCCCGCCAGCAGCTGGTCCCACACCAGCGGGTCGAACGGGAACAGGTAGCCGTCGTCGCCGTACTTGGCCTTCCACGCGCCCATCACGTCCTCGTACACGCGCATCACGCCGTCCGCGGCGGCCGCGACGGTCTTGTTGCCCGTCGCGTTGACGAGGAAGGCGGTCGCCGAGAGCCAGTGCCCCTGGTAGTGGCCGTAGTAGCCGCCGCGGCCCATCTCGCCCGGCAGCGGCGAGCAGACGGGCCGGCCGTCGCCGCCGGGCGCCACGCAGTTGCCCTGCGTCGACGACGGCGTGAAGTGCAGCTCCTTCTTGAAGTAGCACGTGACCGGCGAGACGGGCCGCGCGTCCGCGGCCTGGAAGGAGAAGCCGAGGCACGCCGACATCTGCGCGCACGTCGCCTCGCACCGCTCAAAGGGCAGCTCCGCTGGGGCGCGGGCGTCGTCGCCGGCCGCCAGGAAGCCGAGCTTGCCCGTGAAGTTGGAGGAGCTCGGGTCCGCGCGCGTGTACGTGTGCCAGGGCACCGCCTCGTCGGCGCACGCCGTCAGGTTGGCCGTCGTCGTGAAGTGGCACGTGAGGCGGCTAAAGTTGAGGCTCATCAGCACCTCGCGGTTGGCGTCCTGGGCGGCCTTCCAGCCGCCGTGCAGCGAGACGCGCGACATGGAGATCGGCACGGCCGCGCGCTGGTCGGGGGCGGCGAGCGCCGAGGCGGCGAGGGCTAATGTCGTGAACATGGAGAGAAGGGCTGCGCCACGGGCTGTGCCACGGAGAGAAGGGCTGCGCCACGGTCGGCGGCTCCGACGCCCTGGTCGCGCACCGTGGCACATCAGCGCACGTTCGCAAGACCAAAAGGACAAAGCCACGGCCCCACGAATAGCTACACTATGTACGGTAGACAGACAGACAGACAGACGCGCCAGGGGCTCACCGTGCTCGGACGCGCGTCGTGCGGCCGCCGAGCGCGACGCCCACCGCCAGCGCGCACAGCAGCGGCGCCACGAGCTGCGCGGCGAGCCACATCCGGTGCGCGCCGCGCACGCGCCGGTACGCGGCCTCGGCGCGGCGCGCCTGCGCCTGCGCCTCGAGCAGCAGCGCGTGCTGCTCGTGCAGCCGCGCCTGCAGCAGCGACGACGTCGACCCAGACCCGCCGCCGCCGCCGCCTCCGCCGCCGCCGCCTCCGCCGCGATTCGGCTGCTGCTCCGCGGTCCGCTCGCCCGAGTTGCGCGGCGTGCGCTCGCGATCGGCTGCGTCGTCGGCGCGGGTGAGCGCGACGGCCGTCGAGGCGATCGAGGCGATCGGCGGCGGGCGCAGCATGCCGGGCGGCCGGCGCATCGGCGACTGCCTCGAGCCGTCGGTGGCGTCGGGAGCCTCGCTGCGCCGATCGGCAGGCGGCAGCGCAAAGGCCGCGGGCGTGGCGGCGGCGGCGGCGGCGATGGCGCGGGGCGTCGTGTTGCCCTTGTCGGCGTGGCGCTCGGGCGAGACGGGGCGCGAGCTGAGGCGGCGCAGCATCGGCGAGTCGAGCGCGCCGCCGCCGCCGCCGCCGCCACCGCCGCCGCCGCCGCCGCCGCCGCCGCCGCCGCCGCCGCCGCCGCGTCCGCCGCCGCCGTGGGACGCGCGGCCGTGCTGCGTCGGCAGCGGCGTGGCGGGGTCGGACGAGGCGCTCGAGGCGAGCGCCGCGCACGCGCCGACGAAGGCGAGCTCCTGCGAGAGCATCGTATGCCGGTACTGCACGCGCATGTTGGGGGGCAGGTTGGTGCGCGTGATGTCGTTGCCGCCGACGCCGGCGGCGCGGTAGCGCGGCCCGATCCAGTGCGCCTTGACGCACGGGTCGAAGGACGACTGCAGCACCGAGTTGCGCGCGATCTCGGCGACGTCGCACGACGAGAGGCGCCACACCTGCTTGGCGACGCAGTACTCCTCCATCAGCGGCTCCTTGGTGTGGTGGAACATGAGCGGGTCGGCGGTCGCGAGCGCCACGTTGAGCCCGACGGCGAAGAACTCGTCAAACGGGTTCTTGCTCAGCTGCAGGAAGAGCGCGTTGTTCGAGAGCGGCGAGAGCGACAGCCCCACCTGCGCGAGGTAGTACAGGTACTGCAGCGACGGCGTCTTGCGCAGGTTGATGCCGTGCGAGATGCCGCGCGCCGTCAGAAACGTCGCGTGCAGGTGGTTGACGTCGCCCGCCTCGCCCGCGTGCGGCCGGAAGCAGAAGGGCGCGAGGCCCTGCGCGGCGCGCAGCTGGTTGAGCACGTGCAGGTTGGCGTACAGGTAGTAGCAGTAGTACGCGAAGTGCGGGTTGCCGCTGCCCCACTCGGCGGGGCACGGCGCGGGGCTCTGCGGCGACGGCAGCGCGCCCTCGGCGCGCGACTCGTCGCCGACGCAGTCGAAGCCGACGACCTGCTGCAGCATCAGGTGGAGCTTCGGGTGGGAGGTGGGGTCGACGGCCACCTCGAAGAGCGGCTCGAAGATGTTGCGCAGCATCTGCTCGAAGCTGTCGAGCTTGCCCTTCTGGTGGTAGAGCCCGTGCAGCCGCGGGATCTGCACGAGCCAGCGGTTGTTGACCGAGTAGAGCTGGTGGTCGACGACCCACGCCGCGAGCCGGTCCCACTCGTCGCGCTGCAGCCCGAAGATCGAGAGGCGGAACTCGGTGTTCTGGTACTTGGACTCCTCGAGGTTGTCGAAGAGCTCGCGCGTCAGCTCGGCAAAGTAGCGGCCGTCGACCTCGTTCTCGGTGCGCAGGAAGACCCGGCCGATCTGCGACTTGCCCATCGGGTTGTACTTGAGGTTGAACTTGTCGAGGTTGCGCCCGTACGTGCCCATCTCCGCGTGCATCGCGAGCTTGTCGAGGTTGAGGTCGTACGGCTCGATGCCCATCTCCTCGAAAATTTGCAGCAGCGTCAGCCGCCGGCCGTTGTTGTTGAGCACGATCTCGTTGGGGCGCGTCTTGATCTTCTTCTTGATGAAGCGCACCAGGTGCTTCTGGTTCATCGCCGCGTCGAGCGCGAGCGAGTCCACCTTGCGCGTGTTGTAGAAGTCGCGGTGCGGCACCGCGCGCTGCTCGGCCGCCTCGCCCGGCCCGTTCTCCATCACGTACATGCCAAACGACGCCTCGAGCTTCTGCAGCCGCTTGTAGCAGAACGAGTTGACGGCGGCGTCGGCGCAGAGCGCGATCAGCCGCGACAGGTCGGTCGTGTACGCCTCGAGGCTCGGCGGCGGCGTGAACGCGGGCGGCGCGCTCGCGGCCGCCCGCGGCCGGCGCGGCAGCTTCGGCGAGGCGTCGCGCGAGGCGGCGCCGGCCTCCTCGTCGCGCCACACGTGCACGACGCCGTGGCGCATCTCGAAGGAGTACCCTGGCTCGCCCTGCCACGGAGGCGCCACAAACGGCCAGCCGCGCACCTCACCCGCGTTGAGCGACGCCTTGAGAGGGCCGCTGCTGCCCGGTGGCTCGCGCTCGATGGGCTGACGGTACTTCTCGCGGAGCGCGACCGCCTCGCGCAGCTTGAGACAGACCGCCGCAAGCTCGGCGTCGCCCATGTGCCGCTCCTGCTCGGGGACTCGCCCCATGATCTGCTCGACCGTGGCAGCCTCGAGCTGACCGGTCGTGGCCGAGGCGCCAGTGCCCAGGTCGACCGAGGTGGTGCCGCCCATCACCGAGTTGCGACGGACCGGGCTGGGGGACACAGCGTCGTCGCCCGTCTCGATCTTGAGACCCATTAGCTTGCCTGCGCGCGGGTCGGGTCGCCTCGGAGACTCGGAGCCGGGCAGGCAGGCCCTGGTCCACTCGGCCAA
>Ga0209713_10001822_pt1 | contig 12958 bp, 4 predicted proteins | sample ArcOceMetagenome_3_FD_187444 | JGI IMG/M metagenome (GOLD analysis project Ga0209713, IMG submission 187444) | Marine eukaryotic phytoplankton communities from Arctic Ocean - Arctic Ocean- Svalbard ARC20M Metagenome (SPAdes) (version 2) | ecosystem: Environmental > Aquatic > Marine > Oceanic...
GGCGAGAGCGCATCACTCTCTTCATGACGTCGACATGCCTCGAGAAACGCGACCGCCAGGTCAGACCTTCACGGGCGCGAAAGCTACTGGGAAATCGAGCATAGGACGTGTATATGCACCCAACACAAGCAACCTGGAACACCGACAAGCCGCGCAGCGGCCCTGTGGGTCGCCCAGGGCCGCGTGTGTCATCGCTGCCACGACCCGGTCGCGCGAGGGACGGCTTAGGAACTTACTGGTATGTAAGAGCTCGGCCACCTACCAGTACTGAATCTGGCGAAGGGCACGTACTCGGCGCAGATCCGGCACGTGAAGGAGGTGGTCGAGCGCAGCCAGCTCCTCGTCCCTCCTTCGAGAATGTGACTGACTGACGGGCCTGGCCGCCACATGGCTCTCTCGCCTGGGCCCTGTTGTGCGCCTTTGCCGGCGTGCCCACCCCCCGCTCGCGATCGGTGACACGGTCTCCCCTGGAACACTCACGAGAGCAAGACGAAGCTCCGCACGATCCCGTGCGAAACAAAGCGGCAGCTTGAGGCCTTCTACGCGCCCTGGAATGCTGCGCTGTATGCCGAGTTGGGACGCGACCGAGACCAGCAGAAGGTGCCATGGCAGGAGATCCCGTTCCCCGAGTTCCAGGAGAGCGTCCATACCCCCGCACGGGGCCACGCCCCCAGCTACCACGTACACTTTTAAGGGTCAGGGGTCCGCAAGCCATCCGGCATGGGCGTCGCAAGGGGCGAAGACAATGGAAATCCGAATTTGAGTCAGTTTTTTGTTAAAAATCGGAGCTTTTGGCGCGCCGCCCCCCCGGTCAATGAAGATTTCCTCGCGCCCCATAGGGCGCAGCCTTCACCAAGGCAGCGCAGCGAGAAAAAAATGATGGTTGCAGGCCTCAGATGGCCATTTTCTAGACCAAAAAAGCAGCCATGTCGACCAGGTTCGATTCGACCAAAGTTGTAGTACTCGCTGAGTTGATTGGACTCGGCACCTCAATACATTTTGAATTTCGTCGAGGCGTTGGCGATCATTTTGATTTTCTAGATCCTGGGCCCAGGCCCCAAATGTACGTGGTATTAACTAGATACGCCCGTGCAGGGGTATAGGAGAGCGCGCCTTGCACGGACTAGATGAAAATAAATTGCGCCTCGGACGTATCGGTCGGGGGAACGATCCATTCCGGCGGGTATAGGCCAGGGTAGAGCGAGCAGTTGTATGTGGAAGCGCGTACCGAGTATGTGGAAGCGCGTATGCTACTACCGCCCACAGCGCCGACCTCTGCCAGAGATCCCAGTACCACTCGAATCATACGAACTATGCGGTACTGTATACGATGCGGGATGAGGAGCTAAAAGTCGAGCTACTTTGTGAATTTGTGTCTGTGTTCGCGCGCAATGCCGACAAGCGAGGAGGCTCTCGCTCGCCTCGACGAGCAGCGGCTAATCATCCGCGAATTACTCGGTCTGTGCACGCGCCGGGAGGAGATCCTCGCCGCACACACCAAGCAGCTGCGCGAGCCGCCCACCGTGGGTGCAGACGCTGTGGCTCCCAAGGACGGGCGGGGCAGCGGCGGCGCGCTCGCGCTGCGCCATGCGCTCAAAGAGCACCCCAACTACCTCGCTGCCACGTCGCTTCTGGCGCCTCCGCCGGGCTCGCAGCGCCTCGAGCCCGACCGCGAGCAGGCCTTCCAGCGGCTGGCGCAGCTGGACGAGGCCATCGCTCAGCTCGAGGTGATCGCCGCTGCCGGACTGGCCGCTGGCAGCGGCGCGGGCGGCGCGCCGGTGGGCGGCTCATCGTCCGCCTCCACCGCTGGCAGCACCGACACCGACGCAGCGCAGGCGCCGCGACTCGGCATGCGGCTCGACCGCTTCCGCACGATCGGTGGCGCCGACGCTGAACTGGAGGCGGGACTGCGCGTCGCCGCGAGCGGTGTACGCCGCGCGCTGGACGGCGGTGACGATGAGATCGCCTCTTGCATGCTCGACGCAGGCAGCACGCTGGCCCGCCCGTTCCTCTCGCTGCCGGCGCGGAAGCGCATGCGCCGCTCCTGCGACGAGGCGGCCGACGGCGCGTGGCCGATGCCAATCGGCGCCACGGGCGCGGTGCCAGCGCCGCGGCTGCTGCGCGGCGACGTGCTCCACGTGCCGTTCACCGCGGCCGAGGTCCGACTCTTCCAACGCTTGCTCGCGGAGCACGGCGTGCCGCCCACCGCCGCACCCGCCGCTCCCGCCGCACCCGCCGCGCCCGCCGCACCCGCTGCCACCGCGACGGCCGCTGCGGGGAGCGGCTCGTCGGCCGCAGGCAGCGCGCCGCCGCCTTCGCCGTCGCCGCCTCCCCCCGCGGTGCTGCAGCTGGCAAGCGCGCGGCTGCCCGGCCGGACGCCCCTCGACTGCTTGCGGTTCTGGCAGAGCGGCGAGGGTGCCGCCGGCGCGGCGGGCGGCGGCGGCCGCGGAGGCGCGGGCCGACGGAGCGAGGACGACGAGGGCGGCGCCGAGCAGATGATGGTGCGCAGCACCGCACCCACCGGCACGCAGCTGCCGTCGGCGTCGGCGTCGGCGCCGCGACGCGCGCCGTCCCGCCTGCGCGCGGCGTCGGTCGCGCCGGTGGGCGGCATCGCCGCGTCGGCGCTGTGGCGGCGTACGCACCACCCGGCCAAGCAGCTCCTCGAGTGGCGGTGCGGCGGCGGCGGGCCGCGTGGCATGCTGCACGGCGCCGCGGCTGCGTCGCAGCTGTGGCGCGCGCTGCGGCAGGGCTACGCGCCCTCGTCGGTGTGCTCGCAGCCAACGGGCAACGTGACCGACCTCGCCTTCTCGCCGAGTCTCGGCGGCTCCCCGCGCCTCGTCGTCGGCTCGACGCTCGAGCCCAACGAGCTGCTCCTCTTCGACCTCGCGCGCGGCTCCTCGCGGGTCCTCGGCGGCGGCGGCGGTGCCGGCCACGCGACGACCGTCTCGTGCGTGCGCTTCTGCTGCGACGGCAGCGCAGTCCTCTCGGCGTCGTACGACCGCACTGTGCGGATGTGGTCGGCGGACGACGGGGCGCTGATGCGCGTGCTGGGCCACCCGGTCCTGCCGCAGCCGCCCGAGCCGAACGCGGGCGCAGTCGCAGCGGGCGGCGGCGGCGGCGGCGGCGGCGGCGGCGGCGGCGGCGGCGGCGGCGGCGGCGGCGGCGGCGGCGGCGGCGACGGCGGCGGCGGCGGCGGCGGCGGCGGCGGCGGCGGCGGCGGCGGCGGCGGCGCGGACGACGACGACGACGACGACGAGGCAGAGCCGGGCGTCGGCGGCGAGATCGATCCGGGGCAGAGGGCGGCCGATACGCCGCTTGCGCCGGGCGAGGGCGTCTCACAGCTCAGCGAGGAGGAGGCGGCGATGGTGGCGGCGGCGGCGGCGCAGGTGGCGGCCGAGGACGCGCGGGGTGCGCCCACGTGGGAGTACCGCGCCGATCAGCTGGGCCACACGGACCATGTCGTCTGTCTGGCGGCTCACCCGTCGCGGCCGCGGCTCGCGGCGTCGGGCGGCAAGGACAGCACGATCATCCTGTGGGACCTCGAGGGCGGCAAGCCGCTGACGACGCTGCAGATGCCGACGATGCCGCTCGACCTCACGTTTGGGCACGCGGCGCACGAGGGCTCGCTCTTCGTCGCGCTGGACACGCACGCCGGCGGCGGCGGCGGCGGCAGGCTGTGCGCCTTCGACGTGGCGACGGCGCGCGAGTTGTACTCGCTGCCGCAGGCCAAGGGGCACGTCTCGTGCCTCCACGCGAGCCGCAGCGGCGACGCCTTCCTGCTCGGCGCCGCCGACGGCGTCGTGCGGATGCACCGCGCGCGCGACGGCGCGCAGCAGTTCTCGTTCGCGTCGGGCATGTCGGACGTCAACCTCGTGTCGCTCTCGTGCGACGAGCTGTACGTACAGGCGTCGGGCGACAAGGACCTCACGTACGTGCTCGACGTGCGCCGCCCCGATCAGCCGCTACACGTGCTGCCGCACGAGCGGCCCAACGCGCCGAGCGGCCAGCACGTCAACGGCGTCTCGGCGCAGTGGTGCCACCGCTCGCGCACGACGCTCGTCACCGGCTCTGACGACGCCGTCGTGCGCATCTGGGACGTCTCGCTTGGCGAGCCGCTGCAGGCTCGTATGGAGGCGCACACGTCGCCCGTCTCGTGCGTCGGCATCTCGCCGGAGGATGAGGTGATCGCGAGCGGCGGCGACGAGGGCAAGGTCGTGCTGTACAGCCGCGCCAGCCACGGCGGCGAGGAGCCGGGCAAGTCGCGCGCCGCCAGCGGGTACTCGGTCGGCAGCGAGGACGACGTGCTGCTCGGGCGTTAAGGCTCTCCAAAGATGTTGATTCGCCGCCCTCTAAGTGTTGATGTGTGGAATGTGGACACGATTCCCTCTAAGTGTTGCCAATAGAGTTGATTTGTGCTTCGCTCAGAACACCTCGAAGTGTTGGAACATGTTGAAAAAATCACGCCCTCGGACGCGCATGAGGGCAATGCTGGCCCAAACCGCTTCCAGAAGGCCAATTTGGAAGCAATTTTGATCATTTCTGAAGACCTTCCGAGCAAATCTTGAGCTCATTTGAGAGCGTCACGACGCAGTGCCGACCTCTACAGCACCGGATGATGACTACGGTAGGACCGGCCGGAGCCTGCAAGAGTTGACAATATGTTGGTCCTGAGCGCGCCCTCCAAGTGTGGCGACAACATATGCCACATCTTTGGAGAGCCTTATCGGGCGTTGATTGAGCGCGCGGTTGGCCGTCGCCGCAAGGTACACAAAAGGAGGCGCCCGTAGACGCGTACAGTTAGATACCAGCTCATTTGAAAATGAAGCCAAATCGCAGCGGGTGAACCATACCCATCGCCGCCGTTCTCTGATGGCCAACGTCCAACGTCCCCCATCGCAGGGTGGTTTACCCCCACGGGCTTGTTTGCAAACTTCTACAAGTGCCCCACTGATAAACTTTCGGTTACACGTTACGCGGTGTGGACAGCGGTGTTTCGGGCTGCGTTACGGGGCTGGCTAGAGATGTGTCGCGCGCGCAGCGCGCGAGGAAAGTGTGTGGGACCCGGGTGACTGACCCGGGCCCCTACCCACGACCACGCCCCTCATCTCTCCCCTTACTACCATCTCCTTCATCTTCTCTCCCCCCCTCTCCCCACACCCCCCCCCCCCCCCCCCCTCCCCAGCCGCTGCTAGCGGCTCGAGTACTAGCTTAGCCTAGTCTCCATTGAGCTCAATAAACTCACCTAAGGCCAAAAGTAGCCTTTTTAGATGGCCTTTAGCCGGCGCAAACCACCGACCGACCGCAATCGGCCACATCGAGCAGCAAAAAGGAAGCTTAGGAATGCAGAACCAGCGCAGGCTGGCGGCCACGCTGGTCATCATGGCGGCCGCCGGCGCATGCAGCTTAGTTGACAGCCTCCGGCTTCTCGCGAGGAAGATTTTCTGTCGTAGCGGTATGGATGGACATACTCGTGCTTCGCGCTCGGATACGCGCCCCCTGCGCCGAGTGTTTCGCAGTTACGTACGAAAATTATTAGTCGGCGCACTTGTAGTGCGATGATGTTGAGAACGATGCAAATTGAATGTGTGGCCTAGCTGATCGAGAGATGACGGCGATGATACATGTAGTTGGGATTGTATTTCTTTTGCTGTCCAAAACAGTCCCATTCGGCCGATGCGCCCCATGCAGGAGATAAGGAAGAAGCAGGCGAAACATGAAAGTGACCTGCGAGCATGGGAGGGCTCGGCGTAGGACATGCTAACCAAGCATGACCAGCATTCCAAACGACGAGAAGGCGAAGGGACGCGGTGCGCAATGAAAGCGCTGCGTCGGAATGATTGCCTTATCGGAGCGGTGACTGAAATCAAGAGGATAAGCACCGCACGTGCCGCAGCTCCGTAGCTAGACACCTCCAGATAGTGCCTATCGGCATGCCTCTACTGTTGTTAGCAAGTCCGATCCGTATCTTTCGCTACTAATACTAGTACACAAGTTTTCCGCACATCCGCCACGGCGCGCTCCCGCGCGCGCTCCCGCGCGCGCTCGGCGTGCTCGAGCACGCGATGGGCCGCGGCGTGCCGCCTCCGCTCGCGTCGGTGCAGCCGCTGCTCGTGATGCTCGCGGCCTCGCGGTGCGTCGCCGCCAGGCTTGGAACCCAGTTGGAACCGGGGCCCACCACCACCAGCCTCGGAGGTGTGCTCGGATCACACCGCACGGCACACACGACGACGACTACCTCAATTCATATGGTCCCTAAGACCGCGGCGACGGGAGCCGGGCAGCACCATCTCCCCGCGCGATTGCCACCGGAGGGGAATTTATGGTACGACTCTACTAAGTACGTGTCTAGAGTCTCCAAGCGCGCCGCATCGCCACCTTCAGAAGCTCTTTGTATACATACTTTAGATCGTTGCTTTGCCTAAGCGGCCGGTCAGGAGGGCCACAGGAGGGATACACTGATTCCGAGCCAGCCGGACCCGCTGGTTGCCCCAACATGTCCACCCCAGCTTACGTGCGCTACTCGACCCTGGAACGCGCGCGCGCGCGCGCGCGCGCACCGCTGCAGCGCAAGAAACTCTGCTTGGTAGAAAAAGATTTCTCTGCCCTTGACGCGTCGCTGCTGTGCATTCGTTCCGCCAGCGCCGCAGCACATCTTTGACGTGCTTCCGGCTGCAGAGGAGGTCCGTCTGGATCTGTCGGTGGCTCTGACCGTGCAGGTAGTGCTTCTTGACGATCAGGAGTCGCTGGTCTTCCGACGCGGCCTTGGGCATCGCACGCGCAGAATACAGTTTTTAGACGACGTACGTACGTCGTGGGGTCCCAAAGCCCCCCTCTGGCAGTGCACGATCCACACCAACCACCATCATTGGCCGCTCCTGCGCAAGCACCGGCACCGGCGTACCGATCTCAAGCATCCCTTCGACCGCGTACCCAACGCGGTTCAGCTCTGAGCCAGCCTCCGCCAAGGGCTCAGGATGTGGAGCCTCAGTGCGGCCAATCTCTGCCATCTCCGCCACGTTCACCTCCTGCTGCAGGTGGCCTCGGTACGCCATCGCCAGTAGCAAAACCACCGACCACGCCGTGCGTCGGGGTCGCTCGCCAGACGTGACGCCTGACATGACGTCCGACGCACGATGGCGGACACGCCCCTGGCGACCCGCTTCCCGATGCCCGTGGCGATACTTTTCGTCGCCATTCCGTCCGCCGCCGTCATGGCGCAGTCCGCCCTCGCTGTGCGCACCCAGCGCGCCCACTCCCGTGTCCCCATTCGCCCTCCCCACGAACCACCCCAGAGGGATGCAGAACTTGCGTCGCATCTCCTTCCGATCCCTATCTCCATCTACTAATACTCAAGTTCTGCATCCTTCAGTATGCTACGCGCAACTTCCGTCAGGATCAATAGGCAAGGCGCACATGGGCTCCACCGAGCCACTCCACGTCTTCATGCACACCAACCGGCCGACGTGCCCGCCGCCTCGCGGTTCGGGCTACGTGCTGCACACTGGCCGCTTCGAAGGCAACGTGTCGAGGCTGATGACGGCCGACGCAAAGGCCCGCGTGGACGCTGGGAGCAAGTGGACGCGTCACCCGGACAAGGCGCGTGCGACGTGGATGCTCCAGCAGACACACAAGTACCAGTGGATGCTAGCGGCTGCGTCAGCAGCGGGCGTGCCGGTGCGTGCACCCATGCACATTCGAGCCACGAGCCTTGACATGCCACGCATGCGAGTGAAAGCCACCGTCCACTGCTCGCCGCAGGAGCCGTGGCTGCTCGCCGACACTGACATCGTGCTGCAGTGCCGCGCCGACGAGGTGCGGCGGCGATGGGCGGCTGCGAAGACGGAGCTGCTCGTGGGTGCCGAGGTCGGCTGGTGGCCCAACCACGACCCGGTGCCGGCACGCAACCCGTATGTGAACAACCCGAGCGGCGGGTGGATCCGCTACCCGAATTCGGGCATGCTCCTCGGCACGCGCGAGGGCTTTGCACGGCTCATCGCGCAGATGCGGCGCGCCTCGCGCTACCCGTGCTGCCCGCGCGTCTTCCGCGGCGAGGAGTCGCTCGAGTGCTGGGTGGATGACCAGGCCTGCATGCTGGCCGCGCTCCAGCGAGACGAGATGCGCGCGCCTCAGATGGCGACGCTCGACCTGCGCGCCGACGTCTTTCTGAACGCGTACCGTCTGCACCGCCACCCGCAGCCTGGGGGCAGCCTGAGCATCGACAAGCAGCGCGGCCAGCTCATGTACTCGCCGCTCGGCGCCCACGGACGCCGGCAACGCGCCAACCGCACGACGCCATGCGCCCTCCACTTCAGCGGCAAGTCCAAGTCGCGTCACTTCATCGAGGTGGTCAAGCAGCTCGCGGCCGATGCGTGGGTCGTCGACCCCGAGGCGGCGGCGCAGTCCGCCTCGCCGTGCGGATTGGGGCGTGATGTTGGGTCCACAGCCGGATCTGTTCCACCCGTTCGTAAGGGGTCCAAGGGGACTGGCGGCCGAAGGGGAGGGCTGCAGCGCGGAGCCTGATAGGAGCCTGACGATGGATTTCAGCAATAAAATAGAAAATATACTCGCTGAGTCATATGAACTCACGCCTTGGGCGAGTAGAAGCCGAGCGTCTGCTTGTTGCACGACAGCATCACCTGCGAGGCGGAGGTCCACTCGAGCTGCAGCAGCGCCGGCTGGGGCAGCGCCTGCCCGGCCACCTCTTTGACGTGCGTCACGTGGATGCACGAGCCCTGGAGGCCTAAAAAGGAGAACAGGCCTGACGAGCCCGCCTGCCACCAGCGCAGCGTGCCGTCGAGAGCTGAAATGGACGCGACCGACTCGCCGCCCGGCGAGAAGGCGAGCGCCGAGATGGCCGCCTCGTGCCCCTGGAGGATGCGCCACTTGGTGGCGGTGCGCAGGTCGTAGATGAGGACGACGCCGTCGACGGTGCCCACGGCGAGCCGCTGCGTGCCCTGGTTGAACGCCATCATCGGGTACCGCTTGACCAGCTCGCGCAGCGCCGACGTGCTCGCCGAGAGGCAGCCCTCGCGCAGCGAGGGCACCGACGGGTCGAGCGGCTTGATCACCGCCTCGACGACCGCCGGCAGCTCCTCCTCGAGCGAGACGCCGCGCGCCTTGACGAGCGAGATGAGCGCGGTCACCGCCGCGACACGCGCCGACGCGACGCCGCCCATCAGCACCGCCTGCTCGCCCATCGCCTGGCAGAAGGCGCGCGGCTCGACGACGGCCACCGACAGCAGCGCCGCGTGGTACCGGTTGGGCAGCGACGCGGCAGCGGACGGAGCTCCTGCCGCGCCAGCCTTCCCGGACGCGGCCTGGGCCTGCGCCTGGGAGCCGGTGGCTGCCGCGCTCTGCTGCGCCGCTTGGTCGGCGGAGAGGCGGAAGAGCTGCTTGATGAGCACGGTGGGGTCGGCGAGGTGGGGCCGCCACGTGGCGTATCCCTTGCCGAGGAGCTCGGCGGCGGCGACGCGCGTCAGCTCCGACGGGCTCGAGAGCAGCTGCAGCAGGTGCGTCACGAGCACCGAGGAGACGTCGGGCTCGAGGCCGACGGCGAAGCGCGACGCGAGCACCGCGAGCACGAGGAGCGAGACGCCCTGAGGCGAGGTGAGGTCGGGCGACGCGCCGCCTCGCCCCAGCCGCAGCACGCGCGGCGCCCACGCGTTGACGATCTGCTGGCGCACCTCGTTGGACATGCGCTGCAGCGTGCCCTCCATGAGCGCGCGCGCCGCCTGCTGCACCTCCTCGACGGCGTCGACGTAGTGGCGCGCCAGCAGCGAGAGGGACGGCGCGCAGAAGAGCGGCAGCTTCTCGGGCAGCACCACCGAGAAGTGCGTCACCAGGCTCGAGCACACGTTGCGCACCTCGTCGTGGCCCGGGCACATCATGAGCGTGTTCGAGAGCGAGACGGCCGCGATCGAGTGCAGCGCGGTCAGGTGCGCTGAGCACTGCCAGCGGTGGTGCGCCGCGGTGCCGGCCTGCCCGCGCGGCGTTAAAAAGGAGAAGTGGCCGCCGTGGCCGCGCACACCGTAGGTCACCTGCGGCAGCGGCGATCGCAGCCCGATGTCGCCGTTGCACTGCCGGTCGAAGGCGGCATCGACGCCCCAGCACGTCATGTATGACAGCGCCGACTGGCACGCCGCCACGTCGGGCGGCGCCGGCGGCGATTCGGCGGGGTCGTGCGGCACCTGCGGCGGCGGCAGCTGGCTCGAGATCTGCACCTCGCCCGTCAACGCCGCCGCCCCGCCCTTGTCAAGCTCCAGCCGCCGCTTGTCATCCGCGCCGTCGGCCGGCGCCCCCGCCGCGTCGTTGCCGTCCACCTCGACCAAGAAGGCTGCCTCGCCTGGCAGCAGCGTGCCGCCGCCGCTGGCTTCGCCTTCCGTGGTGGCGTCGGCATCGCCGGCACCAAAGGAGTATTGACGACGCTCGCGACTCGGTGATGAGCGTGCCAGGAACTCCTCCTCTCGCTCCTGCGCGCCCTTCTTGGCCTCGGCCGCGAGCCGCTTCACGTTGAAGATGACCACCGAGAGCGGCGCGTTGCTCGCGCCGAGCGAGAGGCGCACGTTCTCGAGCAGCCGCTTCGAGGCGGTCGAGCGCAGCTCGCGCGGCGGCGTCGTCTCGGGCACCGTCTGGCAGAGCGGCGCTCGAGACATGGCGGCGAGGTGCGGCTGCGCCTCGGCGCCGCGCAGCACGCGCTCGAGCCGCCCCGAGCTCAGCTGCCACACGTACAGCAGCGCCTCGCCGCCCGGCGCGAGCGGCGCGCAGTGGCAGCAGAGCAGCTCTTCGGCGGGCCGCCACAGCACCTCGAGCACGGGCTCCGCGTGGCCGGCGAGCAGCCCCATGCACCGCGCCTCGCCGCCGAGCCCGCCCGCCACCGAGCGACGCGCCGCCTCGGGAGACAGCGCGCGAGGCGGGGCCACGCCGCCGCGCAGCACGTCGAGGTCGGGCGACGTGTGCGGGTTGCGCCGGCGCTGCGGGTGCGGCGAGGTGTGGGCAGGCGGCTCGCCGACCTCGAAGAGCGCGATGGTGTTGTCGTGCGAGACCGACAGGAAGTAGTGCGCCATGTGAGGCGCGACGCCCGGTGGCGCCTGCAGCAGCGCGCGCACGCCCGAGCAGTGCTCGCGGAACGACGCGAGCGGCTGCAGCTCGCGGTGGCGCCAGACGAGCACCGTGCCGTCGGCGGCGGCCGAGACGAAGTGGCCGCGCCGCCCGTTGCCGCCGTGCGAGCGCAGCGCCAGCAGCGCCGTCACCTCGGCCGTGTGACGGCCGCGCATCCACTCGGGCGAGCGGCCGCCCGGCAGGTCGACCGCACAGAGGCTGCCGTCGGCATGGCCGAGCAGCAGGCAGACGGGCACGCCCTCGTGCGCCACCATCGTGCTCGCCGTCACGCGCGGCGACGACGCCGGCGGCGTCGGCCACGTGGCACCGATGCTCGTGCTGCCCAGCGCCGCCATCGCGCCCTCGGAGCGCGACGGCAGCTGGTACAGGTGCAGCTGCCCCGCAGCGTCGCCCACCACCGCCACGTTGCCGGGTGCACCCTCGAGCGTCGGGTGGCCGAGCCGCATCAGCCAGCGCGAGACCACGCCCACGCCGCACTGGGCGCGCACGTCGACGGCCGCCGTGCCGTCCGGTTGAGCCGCCCCGCCGCGGGATGGAGGCGCCAGCCCGGCGAGCGGATCCAGGGTCGCCCCGGCCGACGCGACGGCGGGCGTCTCGTCGCGAGCCTCGTCGTCGGCCGCCTCGCTGCGCGCCTCGCCGTCTGTCGGCGCGCCGCTCTCGCCAGCCGGCGCCGCCTCGCCGAGCTCGAGCGGCTCGGCGTCGGCCGCCGGCAGCATCAGCACATCGGGCGGCCCGCTCTCGCGCCACGCCGCGACCGCCTGGCAGCCGGCGGTGCGGAGGATCGCCGCGCCCTGCCACGCGCCTCGGCTGCGAAGGCGCACGCGCAGCACCATCCGCTCGCCAGCGCCACCGCTCCCGTCGGCGGCGGTGCTGCCGCCATCGCCGGCGGAGCCATCGACCGAGGCTGGTTCGAGCGCCATCACCTCGAGCGTGCCGTCGTAGAGGATCGTGAGCATCAGCCCGGCGTCGGCGTTGATCTCGCACTGGCGGATCAGCGGCGGCGGTGCTACAGGCGACGCCGGCCACGCGCGCGTCGCCCCGCGCGGCACCGCGTCGACCTGCGCGCCCTGCACGCTGAGGTCCCAGCTGCGCAGCTCGCCGCCCACCTCGAGGCTGAGCAGCCGCACTCTGCCCTCGCCCATTGAGCAGGTCGCCAGCGCGTGCGTCCAGTTCTGGCAGTCGGCGAGCACGCACCGCACGGTCATCGTCGAGAGCTCGACGACGCACAGCTGGAGCGACTCGCCGCCGATGACGGCGTGCGTGTGCTGCGGGAACATCGCGCCTTGGGTCGCGGCAGCGCCTCCGAGCACCGGCCCCGACGTTGATGAGAGGCAGCGGCCATCCATCGGGTCCCACACGTTGAGGAAGCCGCTGCGGCAGACGGAGACAAGCGCGTCGGAGCGCTCGAAGGCGCAGCACGCGAGCCAGCTGATCTCCGCCGTGTGGCCCAGCAGGATGACCCGCGGCGAGAGGCGAAGCCCGTCGTCGGCGCCGCCCTCGGCGGCGGCGGCCTCGACGCACCACAGGCAGACCTGCCCGCTGTCGGAGCCGGTCGCGAGCGCCGTGCGCTCGAGCGAGGTGACGAGAATCCGACGGATCGAATGGACCGGCGGCGACGGCCACGCGGCCACCGGCACGAGGAGGGACATGGGGAGGGCGAGCCGAGGCACAACGGCGGCGACGCAAACAGTGGGTAGTGGGCCGCTGCCAGCACGAGTTCCACGGTTATGCACCCACACTACTACGTGGCTAGAGGCCAAACCACCTAGAGAGTTAGCAGACGCGCCGCGCTCGGGCGCGGGGTGGGTGGATCAGCTCAGCACGGGCGCGCTCACGCGCC
>Ga0209713_10001823_pt1 | contig 12957 bp, 6 predicted proteins | sample ArcOceMetagenome_3_FD_187444 | JGI IMG/M metagenome (GOLD analysis project Ga0209713, IMG submission 187444) | Marine eukaryotic phytoplankton communities from Arctic Ocean - Arctic Ocean- Svalbard ARC20M Metagenome (SPAdes) (version 2) | ecosystem: Environmental > Aquatic > Marine > Oceanic...
TGCAAACAGGTGTTCAGACCTGCCTCCATGGTGAGTGAACCTGCCTGAGGCCATAGGCTCAGTCACCAGTCAAGTCGGCCTTTGGTGGCGGCTGTCTTTGGTCTTTGGTGCCTTTGGTGGCGATTTTTCCGGATCTTTAGGAATTCCCCATTGGGTGCGGAGCATAGCTCACGCCGCCTCTTGTGATGTTACCCCACCCAGCCAAACTTCAAAAACACGACGGCGAGAGGCGAGAGGCGTCTCGTCCTCGCGCAGCGCCACGCCATGTTGGCTTCGCCTCACCAATGTGCGTGCTTTGCGTGCATGAGCACCCCGCTCCCGCTGGGCTGCCGCACACTGCAGCCCGCGCCGCCGTTGGCATTGCAGCTCACGGTCTGCAAGCACGTCGCGGTGGTCCCACAAACGCACGCGCAATTACTGCGAGCAGCCCACACTGCATGCGTGCACAGCTGACGGTCCCATGCGCCATGTGTGCCAGCCATACCCCACTGTGTTGCACATTGCACCGCGTTGTCGCGACATTTGAGCCTAAGTTGCGTGCACACCATCGGCTGCGCAGGCGGGTGTAGCGCCATGGCCGAAAAGGCGTCATCGTTCTTCGAAGCCGCGTCAGCAGCCAGTGATCTTGGTGCGGATCGTGATCTTCAGAACGGGACGCGTCTAACGCACCTACGCACGCAGTCATTGCCTGAGGTGGCGTTGCGTGGTGAACTTCAACAGAGGGTAAGCTCGCATGCGATGCGCATGAGCGCGTCGGGCGGGCATGTCGGAAGATTATCGTCGTTCTTTGAGGCCGCGTCAGCAGCCAGTGATCTTGGTGCGGATCGTGATCTTCAGAACGAGACGCGTCTAACGCACCTACGCACGCCGTCATTGCCTGAGGTGGCGTTGCGTGATGAACTTGAACTTCGAGTTCGTGGTGAGTGTTGTTCTGCTACGTTTGGTGCGTCTTTTTTGCCTAGGAAATGGTCGTTTTGAAGCTGGAATTACTCAAAATTTCTTCGCGGGGCTCTGCCCCGCACCCCACTGGGGCTGCCCGCCCCGGACCCCGCAACCCATCTCTGGACGCACCTCCCCGTCATCCCCGACCGCCTGTCACGCCCCCAGGGCTTGGCAACAAACAAGCTGCGCGACGCCGTGACGGACAATCCAGATCTTTAGGAATTCCCCATTGGGTGGCATGCTCAAAAAGCAGAGGGCGCCTCCGGATCACATCCGTCTCCCCTCGTGTGCGGTGTGCGGGCAATGTTTTGAGAGTTACTGCGCGTCAACCAGCAGCGCTGCTTGCGCCCCTCCCCATCATAGTTGCAGGCGAGGTGGCCGGAGGTCCAGGGGTCCCCAATCTCCCTTGCGCACCCCTTCGTCAAGGCCACCGCGATGCTCGCGGCCATGCTATCCAGGCCCTACGCGGCCAGCACACCTCTGCCAGTCTCTGGCGGTGCGCAATGCAGCGCACTGTCACCTATAGTCGCCAGGCCGACCGCCACCATGCATCGCGCAACCGTGTTCCGCATGGACGCGGCTCAGGACAAGGAGATCAAGGAGCTCAAGGCAAAGCTGAAAGCGGCGGAGGCGACGATAACAAAGTTGAGGTCCTCTGCGCCGGCGCGACCATGGCATGCGAGCGTGGTCGGAATGGATGTCGGAGAGCAGGAGGTGCTCGAGAACTCGCGCTTCCCGATGTTTCGGCAGCTCCAAAGCAGCGTGTCGAAAAGCTACATCGACTACATCGACGACAAGAAGAAGGACGAGGAGCGGCCGTCGGTGCAGCAGCTGTTCACCAAGTACGACGCCGACCGCTCGGGACTGATCGACATCGACGAGTTCCGCGACATGGTCTGGGAGCTCGGTCTGCCGGTCGATCTGAGTGTGCCCGACTTTGGCTCGATGGCCGGGGACGCGGCCAAGTCGGCGGAGACGTTCGCGTCCGGCCTGGCGAAGGACACGGCAAAGGCCGCGTCCGGCCTGGCGAAGGACACGGCGAAGGCCGCGTCCGGCCTCGCCAAGGGCGTCAACGACCTCGCCGCCTCCGCCGGCGTGCCGGGCGCGACCGCCAGCGTGCCCGTGACCCTCGTCGGCGGCCTGGGGAGCGGCTACAAGGAGATCCTGTCCGGCACGTCGCTCGTGGGCGGCAGGGACGTCCCCGTGGAGCCGCTGATCCGGGCGATCGAGCGGCAGGCGACGCTGACCAACCAGCTCGGCGGCTTCATGCAGCTGATCGTCAAGCTCGACGAGGGCAACATGCGCACGGTCCGCACGTCGTGGGAGGCGCACGGCAAGCCGTCGACGCTGCGCGCGCTGCTCGAGGCCGAGGTGGCGGAGGGCGTCGTCGAGCCGGCGCGGCTGAGGGAGGGCTCCGCCGCGCTCTCGCTGCTGTGGTCGATGCGCGCGAAGCGCTTCTGGACGACGGTCGCCGACGGCTTCGCCGACCATGAGAACAGCGAGTCGTCCAGCGCGTTCGGCATCCGCGCGTACGCGGCCGAGCTCGAGCCGTACCACGGCTTCATCTTCACGCGCACGTTCCGCACCGCGCTGCGGGCGCTGCCGTCGCGCGCCGAGATGCTCGGCAACATGGCGCTCACGCCGTCGGCGTCGATGGGGCTCGACACGCGCTGGCAGGGCTGGGAGGACTCCGCGGCGGCCGGCGAGGATCTCACGCCCGACGAGCGGATGGCCGCGTGCCTCGTCGAGCTGCGCGAGTGCTCGGAGGCGACGAAGCGCGTCACCAACATGGTGCAGGCCCAGCTCGACGAGCTGGGGCTGAGGGACGACCGAAAGCTCTAATATCATGCTAGGACGTTGCTTATGTTTATCCGGTTATTTGACGTTTGATGCGCTCGGCCTGCGATTTACAAGTATAAAAGCCGCTCGGCACCTGCGGTACTTCACTCGCACCAGCCCATGCACCAGCCTTGGCTCGACTTGTTGCTGCCCCGTGGCGTGAGGCCTTGGCGACGGACACCTTCCCTTGCTGCACGCCGCAAGCGTAGTCTAGAGATGCTCTCAGAGCTTTAGCATACACACGCTAGTCGTTGCCACTGGCGAGATGCTTGTCAGCGGGCGGCGGACTCAAGCAGGGATTGTCCGCGTCTAACCGGACAACTGCGACTCAGGTTGAAAGGGAACCCCTTTCGAACCCTTTGATCTATCAAAGGAAATACAGTCAGTTTCACCAGGTACGCCGCGTAAAGCATGGTCTTTGATAAGCTGCGGTGGTTTGCTACCTTGCCTCGATCGCGTTTTTAGAGCGCATTCAAGAGCAGGACGCGTACCAAAATGCCAGCCCTCGCCGACCGCACCAACAAGACGACGGTAGTGCCGTCGCGCTACGCCGCCGCTGGCCAGAAGTCGGGCATGCCCTCCATCCGGTCTCAGCTCGAGCAAGCGGCCTCTGCTCGGGACGAGGCGACCAAGCGCTGCGCCGAAGCCATCGAGGCGAAAGCTGCGTTGGAGTCACGCGAGCAGGCGACGCGTGCCGCCGGACGGTGCGCGACCCAGATTATGTCTCTTGAGCTACGTCAAATGGAGCAGGCCACGCGTGCCTCGGCGGAGGACCACACGCAGACTGTCAAGCAGCTCGAGACCGCCACGGCGGGGCTGGAACAGGCGAGGGCACACGAGCAGGCGAGCGAGTCGGCTCTCGAGAAGGAGCGCGAGACCAACTGTGGGCTTGTGCGGCGCGTCGAGGACCTCGAGGCGCAGCTGGCCAGCTGCCACGCCGGTCTGACTCAGCTGAGGGACTCGGCCTTGCCCGCGGCGGCTAGCCAGGCCGCTGCGGCAGAGGCGCGGCTGCATCGCACCGAGGAGCGCCTGCGGTCGAAGGAGGCGCGACTCGCCGAGCGCGAGGCCTCGCTGCGCGAGAGCCACGCCCACTTTGAGACGCTCCACCAGGTGCTGCTCGGGGCGGAGCCGCGTGGCCTCGCGCCGCTCGCACAGGAGGCGCTCGGCAGCTTTGGCGTGCTGCACGCCGAGCTGGCGCTGCACACCGACGCGCGCTTCTGCGCGGTGCAGGACGCGCTCGTGCAGCTCAGCATACTGACGGGCCGCCTTGGTGGAGAGTGGCTGCCTGCATTCCTGGCTGCGCGGCAGGCGGAGCTCCACCAGCTCGACCTCGCGCCCGCGGCCGAGGCGGAGGCCGAGCATGCTGAGCAGGGAGCGCTCTCCCCGGAGCTCACGCGTCGGTGAGCTAGAGTATTATAGGTGAGCTGCAAACAGCGCCGTGGCGGCGCTGTCACTTTTATGAATGACATGAGAAATAAAACGGCGAATAGGCACCTCGGTAAGGCCGTCAGCCGCCCTCGCACGGCACGAGCAGCGTGCCGAGGCGGAGGCTCGCGCCGTCGCGCAGCGCCCATCCGTGGCTGCCGTGCGCGACGGGGCTCGCGGTGCGCAGCCAGCCGTCGCACTCGGCGCCCACCATCACGCGCTCGCCGACGCGCGCGATGCCGAGCATCGGCGCCTCGGTGCTCGGCCCGGCGCGCAGGAAGACGAAGGGCGAATGGGTCACCTTGTACGCGATGGCGGTTGGCAGCTCGACGGCGGAGGCGCCGCGCGCGGCGGCGGCCTGCAGCGGCGCGGCGGCGGCCGCCTTGGCCCTGGCGGCCTCGGCGGCCTGCGTGCCTCCCGCGGCGGCGGCGGCGGCGGCGGCGGCGGCGGCGGCGGCGGCCTTGGCGCGCGCGGTGCGGCGGGCGCCGTCGAGGGCGCGCGCGTAGGTCTGGTAGAACATCTCGCGCAGCCCGTCGGCGTTGCGCTCGTCGTAGAAGTTGCACATGAGCGTGATCGACGGCGAGAGCGACGCGGCGAAGTGCCACCACCCCTCGGGCACCAGCAGCGTCTCGCCCGGCTGCAGCACCACGCCGTACAGCCGCGCGCCCGCCGCCTCCGCCTCGCGACGCGCCGCGTCGTCGAGAGGGTCGAGGCGCGCGCCGCGCGTCGTGCCGCCGCCGCCGCCGCCGCCGCCGCCGCCGCCGCCGCCGCCGCCGCCGCCGCCGCCGCCGCCGCCGCCGCCGCCGCCGCCGCCGCCGCCACCGCCACCACCGCCGCCGCCGCCGCCGCCGCCGCCGCCGCCGCCGCCACCACCGCCATTGCCGCGGCCGTTGCCGCCTGCCACCGCTGCCGCCGTCGTCGGCGTCGCCGCCGTCGCCGCGGTCGAGTACGGGTGGATGGCGGCCGAGTCGGCGGGGGGCGACAGCACGTAGAGCTTCCTGCCGCGCAGCTGGTGGAGCCAGGCGTGCGCGCGGTGGTTGTCTTGGTGCATCCGCGTCACGGCGCCCGCCGGCCCGATGAAGAGCTTGACGAGCGAGCGCGCGCGCGCCTCGATGCCGCGCTCTTCCATCCCGACCGACTCGTGGCACTCGCGGTAGGTGCGGCGCGTCCGGCTGGCGGCGCTGCCGCCCTCGAGCTGGTCGATGCTCGCGTCCCACAGCTCGGGGTGGGCCTCGAAGACGTCGAGGCCGTTCATGTACAGCAGCGGCGGCGGCATCGTCGTCGGCGTCGTCGGCGGCGTCGTCGGCGGCGGCGTCGGCGTCGGCATCGTCGTCGGCGGCGTCGCCGTCTTCGTCGTCGTGCCGGCGCGTGTGGAGGAGGAGGAGGAGGAGGAGGAGGAGGAGGAAGGCAAGGAGGAGGAGGAGGAGGAAGGCAAGGAGGAGGAGGAGGACCTGGCGTACTCGACGTACTCTCGGAGCGACGTCTCGGCGATGAGCGTCTCCGCGCCGCGGTCGTCGTCGAAGATCGGCGCGCGCTGCTTGCTCAGCACGAGGTCGTCGCCGCACCGCCGCGCCCAGAACCGCCACCCCCACCGCCGCGCGCGCCACCCCACCCGCTCGCCGCACAGCACGAGCGGCGAGACGCCGTCCCACGCCGCGCCGCGCGCGCCGCGACCGATCGGCCGCGCCCACGCCGGAAGCGGCGCCTCGCCGCGCAGCACCGCACCACGCGCCTCGCCCAGCCCGCTCTCAAGAAAGGCAAAGCACAGCTGGGACTCGCGCGTCGGCAGCGGCAGCCGCGAGCGCAGCTGCGCCAGCCACGCCGCGGGCTCGCAGCCCCCGCCGGCGGCGGCGGCGGCTGCCCCGGCGTCGTCGGCGTCGTCGTCACCATCGCTCTCGTCGTCGCCGTCGGCGTCCGTCCCGGCGTCGGCCGCGGCGGCGGCCGCTGCCGCGGCGGCGGCGTTGGTGGCCGCGGCGGCGGTCGCAGCGTCGATGCGCGCGGGCGTGCGCGGCTCAAATGGCGCGTCAGGCGCCAGCACGACCGGCAGCGGCAGCAGCGCCCGAAGCAGCCGCGGAGAGAGGCCGGCCACCCGCCGTTGGTTGACTGCGAGCAGCTCAACCTCGAAGAGCAGGTCGGCCGAGGGCGGAATGATGCCCGCGCCCTCCGAGCCGTACGCCAGCCGCGCCGGCACGTGCAGCCGCGCGAGCGCACCGAGCGTCAGCACTCGCAGCCCCTGCTCCAAGCCCTCGACGACCGCGCCAGTGCCCAGCACGATCTTCATCGGCTGCCGCGGCGTGCCCGCCTTGGACCGTGACGCGTCCATGCAGCCGCCGGTGCTCGCGAGCCGGCACGAGTAGTGGATCAACAGCGTGTCTCCGTCGGAGGGCAGCAGCTCACCACCGTCACCGCAGTGGAGGAGCTCGACCCACAGGTGCTTTCGACCCACCGGGAAGGCGCTGGTCGCGACATGCGGGGCTCTAGCCGTGCGCAGCCGAAAACTCTGTGAGCTGCGAGAGCGCGCAGCCATGTGCACAACAGTTGTTGTGATCACAACCATACTTTTCACGTGAGTCGCCTGCATGCTTCCCTGCATGCGTCTCAATAGCTTCCAATCGCGAGCAAAGCACGCAGGCTCCCGGGGTTTCCATCGGCAAACGCCGCCTCAATAGCGAGTGTAGCCATAGGTTTTCCCGTCTTATCTACAGACCGTTTCTTTCAATAGCCTCAAGATAGCGAAAGTTACCAAACTAGCCTCTTTCTCGAGGGTCTCTCTCTCGCTCTCGCGCTCGCGCGCCCACACTCTCTCTCTCTTTGCCTCATGCGGCGACGTGTGTTCAGTCGGCGTCGGATGGCCGCCAGTCCTCCGCCAACGCCACCTCGACATTCTCGACGAGCGTCGGCGCGGCACCCGCGCCGGCCGCGCCCGCGTCGGCCGCGCGGCGCCGCACCTCCGCCTCGGGCGAGGGCGAGGGCGAGGCCTCCGGCGTCGGCGTCGGCTCCGGCGTGGGGTTGGCGGCGGCGGTGTCCCTCGCGAAGACCTCCTCGAGCCGCCTAACCACCATCGGGTCGTCAAAGTCCTTGCCGGCCGGCAGCCGCACGCAGAGCTGGTTGTTGGTGGCGGGGTTTACCGTGCAGTACTGCTCGAACTCGACGCGCGTCGGCGTGCGCGGGCAGCTGCTCCGCTCGGGGTCGCGCAGCTTGTACGAGTAGATGAAGTCGGCGCCGTCGCCGCACCACAGGTCGCCGTCGCCGCAGTAGCCGGTGGCGCCGCAACAGTACTTGCAGACGGTGCCGTTGCCGTCGACGCCGCAGCGCGCGCCGTTGGGCGCGAGCTCATCGCAGACGTACTCGGGCGGCGGCGGCGGGTTGCACTCCTTGGTACAGTAGCACTGGATGGCGAGGCCGTAGCTGTTGCCGTTGAGCCAGTCGTTGCAGCCGGCGCCGATGGCTCGGCCGGTGTTTGGGTTGGCCATGACGCACGTCAGGATGTCATTGTGCGTGCAGTCCTTGACGACGCAGGCCTCGTTGAACCGGTGCGAGAACTCCCAGTCCAGCTCGGACACGGCCTTGGTCTGCCAGTCGAGGTTGTTGGCGTTCTGCGCGCTGTAGCCCGCCCAGTTGGCATTCGACACGTACTTGATCGTGCCGACGTCCGTGCACGAGACGACGTCCGGGTTGCCGTCGTGGTCGACGTCGTAGACCATCGTCATGCAGTGCGTGTTGTGCCCACCGGGGCCGCCGCTCGGGTAGTCGTACCCGTCCTCCTGCGCGCCGACCCATGCTCCAGAGCAGCCCCACGTAGTGCCCGTGTTGCACGCGAAGCGCGCGCCCGTCGCCTCGCCCCCGATGATGTCGCACGTCTCCTTGCAGTTGACGTACCCGGAGTAGTCGGTGTTCTTGTAGTCGGCCGGCGTGCCGACCACGTGGTTGGCGTAGTTGCCGAGGTACCAGCCCCCGCCGCAATACGGCGCCGGCGGCGGCGGCGGCGGCGGCGGCGACGGGCGGGCGGGGCAGCCCTCAGCATCACCGGCCGAGCCAGAACAGTAGCACTGGATGGCGAGGCCGTAGCTGTTGCCGTTGAGCCAGTCGTTGCAGCCGGCGCCGATGGCTAGGCCGGTGTTTGGGTTGGCCATGACGCACGTCAGGATGTCATTGTGCGTGCAGTCCTTGACGACGCAGGCCTCGTTGAACCGGTGCGAGAACTCCCAGTCCAGCTCGGACACGGCCTTGGTCTGCCAGTCGAGGTTGTTGGCGTTCTGCGCGCTGTAGCCCGCCCAGTTGGCATTCGACACGTACTTGATCGTGCCGACGTCCGTGCACGAGACGACGTCCGGGTTGCCGTCGTGGTCGACGTCGTAGACCATCGTCATGCAGTGCGTGTTGTGCCCACCGGGGCCGCCGCTCGGGTAGTCGTACCCGTCCTCCTGCGCGCCGACCCATGCTCCAGAGCAGCCCCACGTAGTGCCCGTGTTGCACGCGAAGCGCGCGCCCGTCGCCTCGCCCCCGATGATGTCGCACGTCTCCTTGCAGTTGACGTACCCGGAGTAGTCGGTGTTCTTGTAGTCGGCCGGCTGCCCCACGACGTGGTTGGCGTAGTTGCCGAGGTACCACTTCCCGCCGCAAAACGGCGGCGGGGTCGCCGGCGTCGGCGGTGGCGGCGGCGGCGACGGCGGCGGCGGCCCCTGCTCGAGCAGGGGCGGGCAGTTCTCCGCGACCGGCTCGCAGTAGCACTGGATCGCGAGCCCGCTCAGCCAGTCGCGGCAGCCGTTGCCGCCCGTGACGCACTCGTGGATGCTGGCATGCGTGCAGTCCTTGACGGTGCACTCGAGGGCAAAGGCGTGGTAGAAGTCCCAGCCGAGGTCCGCCATGTTGGCCGTCTGCCAGCTGCCCTGGTACCCGCTGTAGCCGTTGGCCGAGCTCGGGTAGCCCGTGTACAAAGCGGCGTCCGTGTACTCGACCGTCAGCGAGTTGACGCACTTGACGATCTCGGAGGTGCCGTCGCCGTCGATGTCGTACGCCATGACCGAGCAGTGCGCGTTCGCGCCGCCCGGGGTCTCCGCCGGGAAGTCGGTCCCGTCGGGCGCGTTTTCGTAGCCGTCGGCGTAGGCAGGCACGCACCCCTCGGCATCCCACTGCGGAATGTCCGTCTCCGGGTCGTTGCCGAAGTAGTTGCACGCCCAGCGCGCGCCGGTCGCGGGGCCATAGCCTAGCCCGGCGCACGTCTCCGGGCACGAGACGAGCTCGCCGCCGTACGGGATCGAGGTCGGCTGGGTGCCGCCGTAGTTGACCGAGTCGTACCGCGGGACCGTGCCGAGCTCGTGGTTGATATAGTTGGCGAGGTACCAGCCGCCGCCGCAGGTCGTGGATGCGGCGTCGGCGAGCTGCGGCAGAAGCGCCAGGAGGAGGCTGGCCGAGCGCCCCATCGGGAGGCTCGCCGAGTGCCCCATCGCCGAGACGATTGCAGCCATGCCGAGCTTGCCGCTCCTCGAGGAAGGCTTGGTTGCGGTGATTGTACTCAGCGCCTCGCGATTTCGGGCTCTCAAGTGCGGAGCCGAGCTCCGGGCTTACTACCTCGTAACTCACAGCACTACCTGACTCCTTTCGATCCGGTCACCCGTTCGCAGCTATCTGTTTAAGCTGGCCGCATGAATTTAATCAACGCACCAGCCACCATAATAAATCACGAGTTAGACATTTTGTTCACTTCATGAATGCCAAAACAAAATTCAAAATCAGGCAAAGGTGCATAGTTTCGCATGTGGTCTTCCAAACAACAAAAGAATTGGCTGCGGATGGCAGACGCCAATGACCAAGGCGAGGACGGCTGCGCCAAGTCCTGTTGCAAGGCCTTCTGCGTGCCATTGGGTGAAGGCAACTACACCCATCGCGCGTGTGGGAAATGGGTGTGCGGCCCAGGAATAGGCAAGCACGTTCCGATACTGACGCCAACGCTAGCGGTCGCCTTTGTCGTTTGCTTCTTCACGTCTCCTGGAGCATGGGACAGCTCGAGTGCCGAGGTCCAGGACCACTTCACGTACGTTGGGCCTGGCGGTCCATGGTACACTCCTCTGTCGTGCATGTTCCTCCACCTGGATGCCAGTCACGTCGGGATGAATGTGGCCCTGATGCTGTTCGGCGGCGCCTCGGTAGAGATCACCGAAGGGACGACGCGCGTGCTCTTCGTGATCTGGGGCGGACAGACGCTTGGAATTGGGCTGCATGGCGGCTTGGATGGGCGGGACGTCGTTGGCGCATCCGCATCCTGTTATGGGCTGCTGTACGCGCAGGTCGCTCTGCTGTTGCTGAACTGGACGGAGATGCCAGCGAGGTGGTTCCGCGCTGGCATGCTACTGGCGCTCGTCGCCGCGGAGGCTCTGGTGATCAGCCTTACCGATACCGACCGTTCGGCGCACCTGGGGCACCTCTTCGGTGCGACTGCGGGCTTTGCGTCCGCAATCGTCCTCGCCATCAACGTGAAGCGGCGCTGCTGGGAGCTCTGCCTCAACTTTGGACCGGGGGTGCTCCTGTACGCCGGCCTGGTCGTTGCCGCATTCGCGACCGGTCAGACCGCTGCTGGGTCGCTGGCCGCCGTCGAGCTGCCCGTGCTCCTGGCGTGGGCCATGAACGAGGTGCGCCTGTACCGGAGAGACGCGGCGGCGGAGGCGGCGGCGCTCGACACGAAAGGAGACGGAGTCGCACAGAGCGTGTGACTTTTGCTTGAATCAAAATTGAAGAAAAGTCGTTAGGGTTCCTAGTTGAGGTAGATCGTAGAGGCGACGCGTTTGCCGGGTAGAGGGCCCGCGGGTCGGCTATTGAGGCTATTGAGGCGACGCGTTTGCCAGCGATTACCCCAGCACCCTGCACTAGGGCGTCCGCGGGTCGGCGCCCGCTCGTAGCGGTCGTGAGGTCGATTGAGGTCAAATGCATACCGCATGCACAAGTTAGCGACGATCAGGCTTGATTGCGGCGTCCGCAAGGCAGATAGCGAATGCGACTGTCGACGTTCGTCGTGCGTGCAGCCGCCGCTGCGCTCGCCTGCGGCACCGCCGCGGCGCTCGCCCTGCTCCACCGCCGTCGCCGCCGTCGCCACCGACCGCTGCGCGGCGACGAGCTGCCTTCGCTGTGCACCGCCATCCCTGGGCCCAAATCGGTGCGCCTGGTGGACGCTCTGGCTCGGCACGAGTGCCCGGCCATCACCGCCAGGCGCGCGCGCCGGGCATGCGCGCTCGGCTCGGCCGCCACCGACCCGATCGTGTGGGCGGCGGCGCGCGGGGCGACTGTGCGCGACGTGGACGGCAACGTGTACATCGATGTGACGAGCGGCTTTGGCGTGGCGACGCTCGGCCACGCGGCACCCGCCGTGTGCGAGGCGGCCATCAAGCAGGCGACCACGCCGCTGCTGCACGCGATGGGCGACGCGTTCGCCGACGAGTCGCGCGTGCTGCTGCTCGAGGAGCTGTGCGCGCTGGTGGGCCACGGCCTGAGCAAGGCCATCCTGGGCTGCTCGGGCGCCGACGCGGTGCAGGCGGCGCTCAAGACGGCGGCGCTCGCGAGCGGCCGCGCCGGCGTGCTCGCCTTCTCGGGCGGCTACCACGGCCTGGCGCACGGCGCGCTCGCGCCGACGGCCTACAAGGCGGAGGCCTTCCGCGAGCCGTTTGCGGCGCAGCTCGGCGCGCACGTGACGTTCGCCGAATTTGGCGCGCTGCCGCTGCCGCCGCTCGCGTCGGCGGGGATCGGCGCCGTGCTCGTCGAGCCGATCCAGGGGCGCGGCGGCATCCGCGTCGCGCCCGCGGGCTGGCTGACGGCGCTCAAGGCGCACTGCGAGGCCGAGGGCGCGCTGCTCATCTACGACGAGATCTACTCGGGCTTCGGCCGCACCGGCGAGTGGTTTGCGTGGCAGGCGGCGGGCGGCCCGCCGCCCGACCTGCTGTGCGTCGGCAAGGCCCTCGGCGGCGGCTTCCCGATCTCGGCGTGCCTGGGGACGCGCGCGGCCATGGACGCGTGGGGCGCCTCGCGCGGCGAGGCGCTGCACACTCAGACCTTCCTCGGCAACCCGATGGGCTGCGCGATGGCGCGCGCCGCGCTGCGCACGCTGCGCGCCATCGACGCGCCCGCACTCGCGCGCGCCAAGGAGGCGGCGCTGCGCCGCGCGCTGCTCGCCGCCGGCTTCGAGCGCGGCGCGGTGCGCGGGTGCGGCCTGATGCTGGCGCTGGCGATGGACGACCCGCTGCACGCGATGGCGGCGCTGCTGCGGCGCGGCGTCATCGCGCTCCCGTGCGGCGACGGCGCCGACTTTGCGATGGCGCTCGTGCCACCGCTCACCGTCACCGACGCGCAGCTGCGCGCGCTCGCCGCAGCGCTGCGCAGCTGCGAGGACGAGCGGCGCGGCGCGGCGGCGGCCTCGGCGTGAGGCCGCCAAAAGCGGGAAGTCGGCAGTACTTTGCGGAGCTACACTCCCAGTGTGTGGGATGACTGACTGACTGACTGACTGACTGACTGACATTGTTTAAATCTGCCCGGTTACACTGCACCGAACATGACTTTAGTGTACTTACTGACTTACTTTGATGCAGGCTGATTAGCCGGTTAGCTAGCGGATCGCACCTCCCAGGCCGCAGATCGAACAGTGATGCTGCCAATAGGTGCATCAATTGAGTGAAAGGGGAGTCTAAAGCCACGGTTGTACCGACATTTTCTAAACGCCATTGCACCTCGCCGAAAATAGGGGCAAAATGACGGGCGCCGGGACCC
>Ga0209713_10001824_pt1 | contig 12955 bp, 13 predicted proteins | sample ArcOceMetagenome_3_FD_187444 | JGI IMG/M metagenome (GOLD analysis project Ga0209713, IMG submission 187444) | Marine eukaryotic phytoplankton communities from Arctic Ocean - Arctic Ocean- Svalbard ARC20M Metagenome (SPAdes) (version 2) | ecosystem: Environmental > Aquatic > Marine > Oceanic...
CAACGTCTCCTATACTGGCTCCCCAGCCTGCAGAGAACCCGTCTAAGACTTCTACACTAGTTTGTATCAGAAATCCATATGACCCGCCAATTAGCGAGTATTGTTTCTTATTGTATCCAGCCCACTTCATCATTTCTATGCCTGCTACACCTTCGTAGTAGCAGGAGAATGCGTGACCTACTTTGTCCATCTGTTGCCAGTCTTTGTTATCATTAAAGAAGTGAAATTTCTCTAATGGGTAGTCTTTGTACCACAGGGCATATAGACCCGTCATAGTAGCAGAGTATGCTATTGCATTTCCTCCTATGACTACTTTTTTACGAAGTTTATAATTTACCTGTGTACTATCTTGTGCTTGGCACAAAATGGCAGAGCACACTAGGAGCCAAGCGAATAGATGTCTATGCCAATATGGTAGCCTTAGTAGCATCTAGTATAGCTATGGTGTCTTCTTCATTAGCTGCTTGAGCATATACACGCAGCAATGGTTCTGTACCACTAGGACGTATCATTACCCAGCTATCATCACTGAGTATGAACTTGTATCCGTCTATGGTTTCTGTACCGCTTACATTGTACGCACCGAAACTCTTATATTCAGCTACTTTACACTTTTCTATGATGGATAGTTTTTGTTCTTCAGGCATACGCAGATCATATCTATCCATAGCAAAAGAACCAATCATATCATAAATCTCTTGTATTAACTCATCCAAACTTTTACCTGTCTTAGCCATATACTCCCATATGATTAGTCCCATCCAGATACCATCACGCTCAGGAATGTGTGTACTTACGGCTATTCCACCACTTTCTTCACCACCCAGTAGGCTTTGGTTTTCTATCATCTCCTTGCAGATGTATTTGAACCCAATCTTGGTTACGTGATTTTCTATACCATAGTGATCACATAGGTTTTTAATTTTAGAAGTACAGCTAAAGCTAGTATATACATTTCCTTTTACTCCTTTATGCTCAACAAGGTAGCGTATGAGTAATAGTATAATGTGGTGCGAGTCTACAAATTCTCCTTTTGCATTAAATAATCCTATTCTATCTGCATCTCCGTCTGTAGCTAGTCCACAAGCTATGTCACTGTTTTTTATAAGCTCTGAAAATGGTTTAAGGTTTCGAGCTATAGGCTCTGGAGCCTGCCCCATAAAACTAGGATTGTAGTCTGCGTGTAGTAATGTAGCCTCAGGAAACAGTCTGCGTACTACATTCATACCTGAACCATACATAGCGTCATAGCCCAGTTTTATGCCACTGTTTCGTATTCCCTCTATATCGAAATTGGCTTCTACGTGATCTATATATTCTTGCTCCATATCTATAATATGTACAAGCTTATTTTCACGTAATTTGGCCATTGATATAATGTCTATGGCATATGTATCCGGTATTAGAGCTTCTAAGGCATCTATCTCTTCCTGTATGGCTGGTCCTCCATAATGTGCCTTTATTTTATAGCCATTATACGACGGTGGATTGTGACTAGCGGTAATAACGATACCTGCAAAAGCCTTATGTTTTAGTGTACTAAGTGATACCATAGGCGTACTCACAAAGCTATCGGTAGTATATACCGTGATTCCTTCTTGTACCAATACAGAAATAGTAGTCTCTGTAAATAGTTGACCACCAAATCTGCAGTCGTATCCTATGACCGCACTATGATTATCTGATGTGTTTTTTATCCATTGAGCAGTAGCATAAGCTACTCTAGCTACGTTAGCTGTAGTATATTCTTTAGCAATAATGGCTCTCCAGCCATCTGTTCCAAATTTAATTTTATTCATTTTTTATTTTTTATTTCTTATTTAATGTGGTTCCAGTCTTTGGTTAGCAGTTTTTTATAGTACGTCTCAGACTGTTGAGGCAGAATTTCTTGATCGTTAATTTTTTCTAGTAAAAAGCTAAACCTTTTTTCACTTAGGTATTCTTCTAAGCCCTGAAAATTAATTTTAATTCCAAGTTCTTCTACTTGTTTTTTTGTTAATATGATTTCGTGTTTATCTATAAAGAGCTTCATATTGATTAATTCCTGAAATGGGATGTCTTTATAAAGACTCCATTTTTCCTCAAAGCTTATGTTATCTATCTTCCAAGGTAAGAACATGATATTATAGAAATGATCTACACTCGTGGCATTGAGTATAGTCTGCTTATTATCATTTACATATTTTTCTAAAGCATTGTAAATAGTCGCATTTTCTATGTTGTAGTTTATAGATGGAGTAAGCACCTTGTACTCTAGGGTCTTTACTGCAGGGATAGCAGTGAATTCATGGAATATTTTAGGATCATATATTGCTTGGTATTGTAAAGCCGGAGACATTCTTAAATTGCTTTTAAAATCATTTTTTCCAAATTGGACTAATCTAAATTGAAAAATATTAGAATGCAAAGCGTCCCAATAGCTCAAATCTGAAGTGCCATTAGCATTACATGGTATCTTGTTATTTTTCATTAAATCAATTACATCTTTGGCATCTATATAGCCGTAATTCATTAATTTACCAGCTTTCGTTTTCCCAGTGAAAGTAAACCCTTGGATACCAAATTCGAAGTTCCTTTTGAATAATTGCCAAAATTCATGGATGAATATTTCATCTGACCGAACAAAAGGACTAAGAGCAGTTTTTTCTTTTTCAATGAAGTTTTGAGCACCTACTACTAATCTTTTATCGCTGTTTTCCCATATAGCTAGATCACCACTTATTATTCTAGGATATACTAGCTCAGGTATTGATTTCACAAGGTTGAAACCTATACTATCTGGTTGTTTATCGTTGGATAAATAAAGAAGTACGGGGGTGTACTCATAATTTTTAGGAAGAGAATTTGTCGCCTTACAAGAGATAAGTAATAATGTAAATAGGATTATTATTTTATTCAAATGCATTTTCTCCAGTTATTTCCATTCCAAGTATTAATAGGTGAATATCGTGAGTGCCTTCATAGGTTACCACACTTTCTAAGTTCATCATATGTCTCATCATTGGGTATTCACCAGTGATGCCCATTCCGCCATGCATTTGTCTTGCTTCTCTGGCTATATTCATAGCTATTTCTACGTTATTTCTCTTTGCCAGCGAGATTTGAGCGGGTGTAGCTTTGCCAGCATTCATAAGATTACCTAGTCTCCAGCATAGAAGCTGAGCCTTGGTTATTTCTGTTAGCATTTCTGCAAGTTTCTTTTGCTGTAGCTGAAAACCACCTATTGGCTTACCAAATTGCTGTCTCTGTGCAGCATATTTTTTAGCACTTTCATAGCAATCCATTGCCGCACCTATAGCTCCCCAGCTTATACCATATCTGGCAGAGTTGAGGCATGTTAGAGGCCCTTTTAGACCTTTTACTCCAGGTAGGATATTGCTTTTTGGGATTCTCACATTATCAAAAACTAGCTCGCCAGTGATACTAGCTCTTAAGCTCCATTTACCGTGAGTAGTAGGCGTGGTAAATCCTTCCATTCCGCGTTCCACTATAACACCGCGTATCTCTCCGGCTTCATCCTTGGCCCATACTACAGCTATATCTGCTTGTGGCGAATTACTGATCCACATTTTGGCACCGTTTAATATAATATGATCTCCGTCTTCTTTGAAATTGGTGGTCATACCATTTGGATTTGACCCGTGATCTGGCTCCGTTAGGCCAAAACAACCAAGCATTTCACCTGATCCTAGCTTTGGAAGAAATTGTCTCTTTTGCTCTTCACTACCAAACTTATGAATGGGATACATAACTAGCGAACCTTGTACACTAGCTGTAGATCTAATGCCACTATCACACCTTTCAAGCTCTTGCATCGCTAAACCATAACTTATATAGTCTAGCCCGCCACCTCCGTACTCGGCAGGTATCTGAGGCCCAAAGCAGCCTACATCGCCTAATTGCTTGACTATATGAGAAGGAAAATAGTTACGCTCTGCACAATCTTCTATTATGGGTGAAAGTTCACGTTTCACATAATTGCGTACGCTATCTCGCACCATTAAATGCTCTTCTGTGAGCAAGTCGTCTATATTATAAAAATCAGGATGGTTAAAGGTATCTTTACCTTTCTTACTTTCCTTTAGTGAATTTATTTCTGCTTCTGTCATTCGTTTTAAAAACTATGTTTGCAAAGATAAAATTTATACCCAAAGACGGTTTATAATGGAACATAGTTTACAAACAATACTCAGTATAGAAAATGTCAGAGTAAAAGCTCATCATGGCTGGTATCCTGCAGAGCGAAAAATAGGAGGTATGTATAGTATTTCTGTATTTATTTATAAGTATACAGATGCTGCTGAAAGTTATAATGAGATTACAGATACTATAAACTATGAGAGTATTCATTCTATTATATTAGAAGAAATGAAAGTAGAATATACGCTTATCGAGCATTGCACAAAGTCGTTGTGGGATAAGTTAAAGGTGCTTCAAGAAGAATCTATTTGGGAAGTGAAACTAGTTAAAGAAGATGTGCCTATTAAGTTTGTAGGTCAAACCAGTTTTACTATCAAAGGCTAGCTAGTTCACTAGTTCATAGTCAAAACAAAAAGCTTTATCCAAACAATGAGTATTAGGGAGGCTGCAATTGCTATAAAAGCATATTTTCGCATCCTAAATTTTAAAGAATATTCATGGGAACATTAATTATGGCAGGTCAGTTGATTCTGGCACTAGCAATATTGGTATCGCTTCACGAGTGGGGGCATTATATAGCAGCAAGATCTTTCGGTATACGAGTAGAGAAATTTTTCATCTTCTTTGATGCTTGGGGTGTTAAGCTTTTTAGTAAAAAAATAGGTGGTACAGAGTGGGGTATAGGCTGGCTTCCATTAGGCGGATACGTCAAAATATCAGGTATGATAGACGAGAGTTTAGATACCGATCAAATGTCTACTGAGCCAGAAAATCATGAGTTTAGAAGCAAGCCAGCTTGGCAACGACTCATAGTGATGATCGGTGGGGTCACTGTTAACTTTATTTTAGGGATCCTAATTTTTGCTTTAGCTCTATGGCATTATGGTCAAAAATCCTTGCCAAACGCTAAAGTATTGGAGAAAGGCGGAATAGAAGCTTACGAAATAGGTAGGTCTATTGGATTGAAAAATGGTGACGCTATAGTTTCTGTAAAAGGTGAAAAGGCGGAAAATTTCTTAGATTTATTTAATCCAATTCATTATATCAAAGAAGGCTTAGAGTATGGAGTTATCAGAGATGGAAAGGAGTTCACAGTAGTAGTGCCAGATAGCACGCGTAAAGCGATTTTAGAAAGTAGAGGCTCACAGAAACTTTTCACTTACAGACAAACTGCACTAGTAGCAGAGTGGCCACTGGATGAATCTTTCACTTCGGGAGCTAAGACTGCAGGTATACAAGGTAATGATCTCATTCTGATGATAGATAGTGTGCCTATCAATTTCTTTGATGAGATAAAGGGTTCTATAGTATCTAAAAAAGGTAAAACTGTAGAAGTAATAGTGCAACGAGAATCAGAAACGGTAGCAATCAATGTACTTGTAGATACTGCAGGTAAATTGGGAGTTGGTCCAGCTAATCTAGGGCAATACAAGGACGATATTGTAACTGAAGAATTTGGTTTTATACAGTCTTTCCCTGCTGGATACGAGAAGGGCATGGGGCAGTTGAAGGTCAATGTAATTGCATTTGGCGAAATGTTCAAAGGGAAACTAGATCCTGTAAAATCTGTTAGTGGCCCAGTTGGTATAGCCAAGATTTTTGGTGCGACATGGAATTGGCAACGATTTTGGGAAATCACGGGTATGTTATCTTTCATACTGGCATTTATGAATCTACTACCTATTCCTGCACTAGATGGAGGTCACGTTATATTCTTATTAATAGAAATGGTAAGACGCAAGCCATTGCCTGAGAAAGTGATGTATTATTTCCAAATAGTGGGTATGATTATACTCTTTGCTTTAATGGGCTTTATTATATTTATCGATACATTCAATGCTATATTTAACTAAATAGCGTTGACTAATTACTTCGATTTTTATGATCTAGAGGAACTGTTTTTTATAGACGAAAAGCAGTTGAAAACTAAGTATATCGAGGTAAGTAAATCTAGTCATCCAGATTTCTTTATAAATGACCCGGCCGCTTATCAAGCAGCACTGGCTAGGACTAGTCTAAATAATGTAGCGTATAAAGCATTGTCAAATTGGCAACGCAGAATTCCTTATATATTGAAGCTTAACGGAGTTTTACAAGAATCAAAGAATGATATACCTCAAGCATTTTTAATGGAAATGATGGATATAAATGAGGCTGTTATGGATTTACAAATGGAGCCTTCGGAAGGAGCTCTTGAGATTATAAAAACTAAGGTAGACTCATATGATACATCTCTTAGTGATGAGCTTAGGTGTAAAGCAGAGCAAGCAGATGAACTCAAGACAGATTGGTTAGTAAAACTAGAAGAGGTAAAAGAAATTTATCTTAAAAGAAAGTATGTGTTGCGTTTGAAAGAAACTCTGAATACTTTCGCACCTCCAAATTAAGAAAACAACCATTTTAGATGCCCGGATGGCGGAATTGGTAGACGCGTCGGTCTCAAACACCGATGCCGCAAGGCGTGCCGGTTCGAGCCCGGCTCCGGGTACAAAAAGCTTCTCATATGAGGAGCTTTTTTTTTGTCTAAAATAAACGTCAAATCTCAATTAAATAAAGAATATTTCATCTAAATATTTAAGTTTTAGGAGTAGTTTCGTCGTCTTGTTTATATCTAATATTATCCTTTACGGAATAGTCACTTTTTTGTTTTCTATATTTGGAATACAGACCAAAAGCTCATCTATTAATCCTACTATTTTCAACAAGTCTATTGAGATATCTGAGACACGAAGCTCTAAAAATTTCAATGATATAATGACTGCATATCAAGAGTTTTACGGAAATTCGTGTAATAATTTAAGTGTTAAGATGGGAGATCGATCCTCTATTATACAACGAATAAAATTAAAGTCTGATAATGATGTTTTGGAAATAGTGTTCGATGAAGGAATCTTCCTTGAAGGTAATAAGCTTAGTATGAATGTAGAAATTGTAGACATATACTTTTATAATAAAAGTAGGACTAGGTTTAAAAAATTGAAGTCCGATGATATTAGGCGAAATTCTAAAAGAGGCAAGATGTTGCTGCATTATATAGAAGATATTAAAGTGAAGTGTGAGAAGTTGCTGACCCACCTAGCATCTTAATAGACCTACTATTTTACTAGAAACACGGGGATCCTGTCGGCAATTTTTACTCCATCAGGGTCTCCTGTAAGGGACCCTGAAGACAAAACATCCAATCCACCTTAAAGTAGTTTTTTACTTTCAAACTCCCTAACTTTGAAAACAAGCAATGCACCCGTTTAAACTTCTTCTAGTCACTCACGTAATACTAGGCAGCATAAGGCTGCTGGCAGGAATCCCGTGATCTCTCTTGTGTGTAGTCGATAATTAGGTGTTTAATAACGTATCCAAAAATAAAGGACAGTCGATTGCTCAACTATCCTTTTTCACATTTTTATATGGTAACTATAGCATACTACTATTTCTCCAAAGCCATAGAATTAGGCTCAGCAGAACGCTTGAGGTAACACTCTAATAGAAGGATAAATATATATTTGTGAAATGAAAAACATCTCATATATCACATTAGTATTTTTCACATTACTACTATTTACCGAATGTAAGAAAGAAGAGATCACGTCTGATGTACAATTTCTAACGAATTCATATTTTGGCGATTGCTTTTTTTATTCAGCGAGTGAATCCGATGAGATAGTCCTGAGAGACCAAGAAGAGTATGCGTCTTACTTCGAAACGTTACGCCAAAGCTCATATAATAAGGACTGTTCAGAAGCAGTGCCGACAGCTATAGACTTTGATAAATATACGCTTGTAGGTCAAAGGACCAGTGGCGGAGGATGCTCTGTGGAGTATGAACGTACACTAGAGAAAAAAGGAAATAAAGAAGTCACCTACCATATTACAGCCATATATTCCGGATTATGTATGATGCTTATTTCAGATATGAACTGGGCTTTGATTCCTAAGGTAAAAAACAGAACGGATGTCATTTTCGAGGTGGAAGAAATACATCAAAACTAATAGATGTAAGAAATAATTGCAGTTAGGATTACAGAAACACTTTACGCCTGTTCACGCCCTTACTACTTTTACACTACCTAAGACAAACTAAAATCCTATATCTGACTTAATGCTGCACACCGTTCATGTCATACTTGGTTTCATCGGTCTTACCGCTGGCATCTTTGAGTTGTTCTTAAAAAAGGAAACCAACTGCATAAGAAAATAGGTTCAGTCTTTCTATACGCGGGCTGTTATCTGCTCTTACCGCTCATTATCAAATGGCAACCGAAGTATATTCCTACAAAGTAAAATCAATTAAGCTAATTACAAGCTATCAACTATAAGAGTAGTCATACTAAAACTGCTCTATAAAAGTCAATCGTTTTGTAAGACCCCTTTTAGCACTACTTGCTAGTGTATCCAACTCCAATGCTCTGTTTATCTCGGGAACATCTGTAATTTCAGCATTATATCTGAGCCAATAGATACGAGACATAGTAAATTCTTCTTGCACTCTTTTTATGAGAACAAGCTCATCACCTGTTACTACTTTACCTGGACGCAATACCCGTACATAAACACCACAGTGAGGTTGATTGATAAATGATTTTAGAACCGCTTGTGTTCCAAACCGGATACCTAGCTTATAACAAGGTTCTCTAGGTTCAGATACTTCTACTAGAGCCTCTCCTATTTGGTATTGATCTCCTATATAGATTTTGCGTTCATCTAAATCTGCTATAGTCAGATTTTCGCCAAACATACCTAGACTCCACTCCGCTTCGGGAAACTGAGCCTTCCACTCATCATATATATTTGCGGTAAAGAGATAGCATGCCTTATCTACTCCACCGTGATATTTTCTATCTACCACGGCGTCATGTACTACGTCTGTATTGCCCAGATATATTCCCGTATCTACGGGCTTTTTGAAGATGCCTGTTAGTTCTTCTTTTCCTTTCCAAAGTATAGCCTTAGCTTCTGATATGTTGGTGGAAATGACTTTCATTTTTAATAAAACAAAAGTAATGGAAATACATCTAAACAAAATTTATCAGCTTTTTAAGCTACTTCTATGTGTTTTGGATACATCTTGCTCCGGCCATTTTGTAGGGTATTAAATAAAAACTTTTAAAAAATATTTGCCATTCTTTTACCTCGCAAATGTAAAAGTAATAACTTCGCTATCTAAATGAATTTTACCGATAGAATCAATAGAGTAGAGGAATCTCTTACCATAGGTATGGCTAAGAAAGCTCGTGAGCTAAAAGCATTAGGCAAAGACGTAATAAATCTAAGCTTAGGCGAGCCAGATTTTGACACCCCACAGCACATCAAAGATGCTGCTATAGATGCTATAATGCAAGGTAAGACCAAATACACTCCGGTAGGTGGTATCCCAGAACTAAAGGATGCAATATGCCAAAAGCTTAAAAGGGATCAAAATCTAGACTATGCTGCCAATGAGGTAATGGTAAGTACAGGTGCTAAACAATGTATTATGAATGTAATGCAATGCATAATACAAAAAGGAGACGAAGTACTTATTCCGCTACCTTACTGGGTAAGCTACTCTGCTATGGTAGAGTATAGTGGTGGCACGTGTGTGTACATTCCTTCCAAATTTGAAGAAGGATTTGCTATAGATCTAGAAGCTTTGGAACAAAAAATAACACCTAAAACTAAAGCCCTAATTTTCTCAAGTCCTAATAATCCTGCAGGCTCTATGATGAGCGATGAGCAACTAAAGAAAATAGCCGCTATCGTAAAAAAGAATCCTCAAATTACAGTCATCAGTGATGAGATCTATGAGTACCTCATTTTTGAAGAAGAACACAAGAGCATCTCTCAATTCACAGAAATAAAAGATCAATTAGTGATAATAAACGGGGTGTCCAAAGGCTTTGCAATGACTGGATGGCGAGTGGGCTATATGGCTGGCCCGGCTGCACTTGTAAAAGCATGTGACGTACTTCAAGGCCAGTTTACCTCGGGCACTTGCAGCATAGCTCAGTGGGCATCTGTAACTGCCCTTACCGGCGACCTGAAACCTACCTATGAAATGGTAAAAGTATATAAGAAACGCCGAGATATAATGGTAGAACTCCTAAGCCAAATAGATGGACTAGAAGTAGACACCCCAAAAGGGGCCTATTATCTTTTCCCTAGAGTATCTTCATTCTATGGCAAAACCATAAACGGATATACCATTAACGATAGTCTTGATTTTTGTAATTATATCTTAGAAGAAGCACTAGTAAGTACTGTTCCAGGTGTTGCTTTTGGTATGGATGACCACATACGAATAAGCTATGCAAGTGGAGAAGAAGACTTGAGAAAAGCTGCTGACAGAATAACTAAAGCACTTAGCTAATGAACATATCTAGACTCTTTGATCAATTTGAAGACACTAAAGTATTGGTACTTGGTGATGTAATGATAGACGCCTATTTTTATGGCTCAGTATCGCGTATAAGCCCAGAGGCTCCTGTGCCTATAGTAAATCTCACTAAAAAAGAGCAACGCTTAGGCGGTGCAGCCAATGTCGCTTTAAATCTAAAATCACTCGGTGCAGTACCCATAATTTGCAGTATAAAAGGGAATGATGCTGATGGCCAACGTTTAAAAGAACTTTGCCGAGAAAATGGTTTAGTTATAGAAGGATTGATAAATGACTACAAGCGTGAGACTACTGTAAAGACTAGAATTATAGGCAATAGCCATCAACTGTTGCGGATCGACGAAGAAGACACTGCAGACATAGATGAGTCAGTAGAAGATTTAGTCTACGAAGCAGTGAATAGCTTTATAGACCAAGTGGATGTGCTTATTTTTCAAGATTACAATAAAGGACTTTTAACTGCTGAATTGATACAACGCGTAATAGCTCTATGTACTAGCAAAAAGGTGCCAATGGTAGTAGATCCTAAGTTCAATAATTTCTATGAATACAAAGGAGTTACACTATTCAAGCCTAACAAAAAAGAGATACAGCAAGCCGAAAATATTACAGATAAACTAAACTTAAGAGACATCAAGGTTTTAGCAAGTACTGTACGTCAAAAACTAAATGCCAATAAAATAATGACTACCCTATCAGAGGATGGAGTCATTATTATTAACGAAACTGAGACTATTCATTTACCAGCTCATGCTCGTAAAATATTAGATGTAAGTGGTGCAGGAGATTCTGTACTCTCTGTAGCGGCTCTTTGTGTGGCAGCAGGGATTAGTGACGAAATCACCGCTGCTCTATCTAACCTAGCAGGTGGGATAGTGTGCGAGCAAATAGGTGTAGTGCCTATAGACAAAGATCTGCTCCTTGGAGAGGCGATGGAGTTGAATGTAGCTAATGGATATTAAGGAGTTCTATAATATTTTCAAAAAAAGAGCATTCAATATTCGCCTTATGTAAATATTGAGGTGGTTGAGTAGACTTCTAATCCAACAAATCCGGTCTTCTTTCTTCTGTGATTTTTAGAGCTTGTTCTTCTCGCCATTCTGCTATTTTACCAAAATGACCACTTTGCAAAACTTCTGGTACTTTTAAGCCTTTATAATCTGCTGGGCGAGTATATACAGGTGGGGCGAGTAATCCGTCTTGAAACGAATCTGTAAGAGCACTTTCCTCGTCAGATATTACTCCAGGAATAAGTCTACAGATACTATCTGCTACCACTACTGCAGCTAGCTCTCCTCCGCTTAGCACATAGTCTCCTATGCTTATTTCTTTTGTGATTATCTCGTCACGGATACGCTGGTCTATGCCTTTGTAGTGACCGCAGAGAATAATAATATTTTGTTTGAGTGAAAGCTGGTTTGCTGTACTTTGATTATACACATCCCCATCTGGACACATATAGATAATTTCGTCATAGTCTCGCTCCGCTTTTAGTGCATTTATACAATCAAATACGGGTTCACAGCGAATTACCATTCCTGCTCCACCTCCATATACTGTATCATCCACTTGTCGGTATTTTCCTAGTCCAAATTCCTTTAGATCGTGAAGTACTATTTCTACTATCCCTTTATCCTTAGCTCTCTGCACAATACTATGATTGAGCGGACTTTCCATTAGCTTAGGTTGCACGGATATAATATCTATTCTGTGCATCATATTTCTAATAACCCATCTGGCAGAGTAAGCCATATCTCCTTATTTTCCATAGAGATATAATCAATAAAATCATCTGCAAGGGGAATATACTTAGTCTCACCATTATAATGTACTAGTAGCATTATCTGCTTAGGCAACTCATGAACGTCTTCTACTTTTCCAATAGCTCCCTTGTGCTTGTCTATTACCTCAAAACCTATAAGAGACAACTCAGATTCTTCTGGTAGCACTTCCGTATCGGTATACACTTCGTTACTCGATATTTCCTCTGCTTTTTCAAAAGTATCTATAAATTTTAAAGATAAGATAGGTTCATCTTGCTTTCCTTTAATCCCATTCATTTTATAGGGAATAAATTGACCTTGAATTTTTAAAAAAAGAAAATCGTCCCGTTTTAGCGGGACGATTTTTCGGTCCAGCGTTAGCTGAACGTCTCCTTTATAGCTATGAGGACGACTGATGTATCCAATACATATCAGGCTGTCCTTGTTTACCATAACGTATTATGCTTTTTCTTCAGTAGTTTCTGCTGCTGGAGCCTCAGGAGTTTCCTCTTTAGGTGCTTCAACTTCTGCTACTACTTCTGGAGCGGCTTCCTCTGCAGGAGCCTCTTCAGTGACTGGAGCTGCCGCTTCTGCCACAACTTCTTCCGCTACAACTTCTTCAGCTGCAGGAACTTCTTCCGCTACAACTTCTTCAGCTGCAGGAGCTTCTTCAGTTACAGGA
>Ga0209713_10001825_pt1 | contig 12954 bp, 8 predicted proteins | sample ArcOceMetagenome_3_FD_187444 | JGI IMG/M metagenome (GOLD analysis project Ga0209713, IMG submission 187444) | Marine eukaryotic phytoplankton communities from Arctic Ocean - Arctic Ocean- Svalbard ARC20M Metagenome (SPAdes) (version 2) | ecosystem: Environmental > Aquatic > Marine > Oceanic...
TTACATCCACGACGAGGGCGGGCCAAAGGTCACGGGGAGCCAAGGACCGGCGACGATGCGCAAAACGGGCCTCGCGGATCGAGCCGGTGGCAAGGACGATCGTGTGAAGGGCGGTACCCAGAAGGCGCCCAAGAAGGCGCCCCCGGCCAAGGAGAAGTCGAGGATCAACGTGCTCAAGTCTGCGTCGGGCAAGGCGGAGTTGACCGCGAGGAACGTCTTCGACAAGTTTGACGACGACGGCGAAGGTCAAATCGACCGCGTCGAGTTCAAACAAGCTTGCATATTCCTGGGCCTTGACAAGGAAGAAGGCTTCGATGCCGAGGACGAGTTCGACGATTGCAACAAGTCCGACACCGGGATGGTCACCTGGGTGGAGTTCAACGTTTGGTTCAACGCCCTCAAGGGCAAGTCCGTGACCAAGGTTGAGAAGGTATCGTCCGAGTTGGCCAGCGACAAGGAATTCAAGGCTTTGTTCGAAGATTGGGCTACCGTGGGCATCCCCGCGAAGAAGCAGAAGAAGGTCGCCGAGATGCAAAGCTCAGGCATGAACCGATTGCTGACTAAGACGGGCCTCAAGAAGCCAGGAATCGAGCACGCGTGGATGGACAACATTTTCAAGAAGCACGCGGAGAAGCCCCTCGCCAAGATTATGAAGTACAGGGCGTTCCTCGATTGCCTTGCTGAGATCGCGGCTACGGACAAAAAGAAGATCGACGATTACGTCAAGACGATCAAGGAGCACGGATCCCCTAAGTCGAAGGCCACGGAGGTGGACCACCTCGGACGTCCAATCCGCTGATCCTAAACTAAGTCGAAGGCCACGGAGGTGGACCACCTCGGACGTCCAATCCGCTGATCCTAAACTTTTTAATGTATGTGAGATAATTATATTCATTCATCAACATCAATGGTACCACGCTGTGCTCTTCCTGCCGTAGTTGGGCACAGCGGGTCTCGCCTGCGCGGCATCGAAGTCAATCATGGACTGGTAGTCCTTCTCCGCCTGAAGTGCGCCCTCCCATGCCTGTCGGGCGTCCTCCTTCTGCTTCCTCTGGATGGAGTCCTTGTACTGAATCTGCGTCTCGATGTCAAGCCTGTTCTTCATGCGCTGCGCGTGAATCCTGGCCTTGTGCTCTTCCTCGACTGCCTCCATCTCCGCGAGTTCCTCGTACATGCGGACCCTATCAGTCATCTTTGCCTCGGCCGACATTTCTCGCGCAACTGCGTGCTGCGATAGCTGTCGCTGCCGGTCGGCGTGCACCTCCGACATGAGCTTTGCCCTCGCAGCCTCGGCGCGGTCCTTCTCAGCTTGGCGCTTCGCGTCGTAAAGAGCCTGCTGCTCCGCCACCAGCCTGTCACGCTCGGACTCGTCTTCGCCGTCCTTCTGGACCAAGGCGGCGAGATGGGTTCGGTAGATGGCATCCTGCTCCTTCTTGCGCTCCTTCAGCTCAGCCTCCCTCGCCTCCTCCTCAGCCTTCTGCCGCATAGCCTCCTCCAGGAGCTCCCTGTCGATCGCCTCTTCGCGTTCCTTGATCGCCGCGAGCTCAGCTTCGCGCGCCGCCTTGAACACCTTGCGTTCCTCACCGATCCTCAGATTCTTGGCCAACTTGGCCGCGATGTCGGCGTCGTGCCGCGCCTCCTCCGCCGCCCACCGCGACTTCATCTCCTCAACCTCGCGCTTGGCAACCTCAGCCTTCTCCGCGCGAAGCTTACGGTTCTCGACCACCTGCTGGTCCAGCACCTGCACGGCTTCGTCCGCTTTTTGCTTGATGTCCGCCATCTCACGCGCGTGCCTCTCCTCCTTCTTGAGGCGCTCCTCCTCGTACATCACCTCAAACGCTGCCTTCTCCCTCGCCACCGCCTCCCTCGCCGCCGCCTTCTCCTCGAGCTGTGATGACCTGCCCTCCACGGCGGCTCTGAGCTGCAAGTTGGAATCGCCCTGGCGGACACCGTCGCAACCCTCGCGCCACTGACGGTACAGCATCTGCTCGGCGAACGCGACGCGCTCATCCTCCCTGCGTCGCACCAGATCCACGGCGCGCTTCTCCAGCGCGGCTCTCCGCTCCTCGGGCGTCACCTGGTTAGCCACCAGCTCCTGCTGCAGGGCCAGCTCCTCGGCGTGGAGCTTGGCCGCGAGCTTACGACGGCGCGCGTCGACGTTGGCCTCGGCTTGGGCCTTGAGCGCCTCGAACCTAAGGGGAAGAAGGTGGAAGGCACGGCGGTCAGCGAATGCGGTCAACTCTCAGGAAATATCGGGGGGAACCGAGGTTGGGAGGTGAATATCCAGGGGAATATCGGTTCGTCGCGTGCGCTTACCGCTGCTTGAACTGGTTCCTGGCTATCATGTTGTTGCTGTTGTGCTCCCAGACGGCGCCGAACTCCTTCGTCTTCCAGGACTGAGGCGGGAACGGGACCGGGGACGATGGTCAGTCGTGGACAAATTGAGGGGAAACTCTGCGCGCGCGGGGACGAGTGTCGACGACGGGAAAGGACAATTGCAGCGCGGCATGTACCTTGACGTAAGCCTGCATCTGGTTGCTCTTCTCGTCGGCGGCGCGCATCCTCTGGATGCGGAAGTCCGCGGGGGGCCTGGTGGAGAACATCTCGGCTCGTTCCGATGAGTCTCTCCGCTTTAGGCTCCTCTGCAAAAATGCCGGATTCGGCTAGTCCGGAAGTCGGTCCTGGACGGGTTTACGCGCTGACAGCGGCGTGCTGAGACCAACGACGCGAACTGTGGGTGACGTGTGGCGATGCCTGCGTCGTCTTTAGTGGCTGGGAGAACCGTCCTCGCGCACACTACCCTCTCTCCGGGCTATTTGTTTTCCGGACGGGGGTACGAGCCCAACGGGCAATTTTCGTCTCCTCGCCTCGTCGAGAAAAGCGCTCCAACTTTGCTGGTCGACGGCAGAAGACAGGTCCAAGCCACGGAGGAAGGATCTCACAAGCATGGCGACCCTCGCAGATTCCTTTCTCGCGGATCTCGATGACCTCAGCGACGACGACGATGTCGCTGATGAGCCCGTGAAGGACGAACCCGCGGAGGACGGCGTGAAGGCGGAGGCGGCGGAGGGACCCATCGGCGGGGTGGACTTCAGGTCCCTCGACGCCGTCGCAAAGCTGGTGGGCGGCGAGCGGTATCGAAGGGTCATCTCTCAGGTGGACGACGCGCTCGCGGCTGACGCCAAAAAGAAGGAGGAGGAAGGCGACGCATCCACGGGCCCCGGCAGCACTCTCGGCGTCGTGGACGAGGGCGCGTACCAGCTCATTGTGGACTGCAACGCGCTGAGCGTCGAGATCGAGAACGAGATCCAGGTGGTGCACAACTTCATTCGGGACAGGTACAGGGCCAAGTTTCCCGAATTAGAGTCGCTGGTGATGCACCCCATCGATTACGCGCGCGTGGTGAAGGTGATCGGCAACGAGATGGACATGACCAGGGTTGAGCTGGAGAGTGTGCTGCCGAACGCGACAATCATGGTGGTGTCCGTGACGGGGAGCACCACCAACGGGCAGCCGCTGAGCGCAGAGGACCTCGAGGCCACCGTGCGTGCGTGTGACGTTCAGTTGCAACTCGATGCGGACAAGCGCAAGCTCGTGGCACTCGTGGAGGCGCGGATGGACCGCACCGCACCTAACCTAAGCGCGGTGCTCGGCCCGGAGGTTGCGTCCAAGCTGATGTCAGTAGCAGGCGGCTTGGTGGCGCTGTCGAAGATGCCGGCGAATAACGTGCAGGTTCTGGGTCAGAAGAGGAAGGCGGCCGCGGGTATGTCCAGCGCCACTGCCGTCAAGTCTGGCGACCTGCACGTCGGTTTCATCAACCAGTGCGACATCATCCAGCGCAAGACTCCGCCGCCGCTTCGCATGCGCGCCGCTCGTTTGGTCGCGGGGAAGTGCACGCTGATGGCTCGGGTGGACGCTTTCGGCGAGGATCCGAGCGGAACCACGGGGCGCGGCATGCACACGGAGATGGTGAAGAAGATCGAGAAGTGGCAGGAGCCCCCCCCGGCGAGGACCGCCAAGCCCCTCGCGATCCCCGGCGGCGAGGCGAAGAAGCGAAGAGGCGGCAAGAGAGCTCGCGCCTGGAAGGAACGGTTCGGCGCGAGTGACATGAGGAAGGCTGCGAACAGGGTCAACTTCAACGTCGCCGAGGAGGAGATTGGATACGAAGGCGAGGGCCTGGGAACACTCGGAACCTCCGCGGGCATGGCGGCGGCCAGTGGGAAGCTCAAGCTCACGGCCAAGCCCACAAAGATGAAGGTGCCCAAGAATGTGCAGAAGAAGTTGATGAACTACGGCAGCGGCGGCGCAACGAACGGTCTGTCCTCCTCCCTGGCGTTCACTCCGATCCAGGGTATCGAGTTGGCCAACCCGACAATCAACAAGGACGCGACTTCAGGGACGGACTCTGTCTTCTCAGAGATGAGGGGTTTCCGAAAAGTCACCGCCGCCGGTTTGCAACGTCAGCTGAAGGACTGACCGTCCCGACTTATAGATTCCATAGCTAACTCTTTCTTTCCTAAAGATACACGGTGCCTTCGGGCCCGAAGCGTTAGGCCTTCGATCGCTCTCGTATCGGCCTGAACCGAGCACGTATTTCGCGCTTTAGCGGTGCAGACGTCATCGCGCGTCGAGGCGGCGGTTTCACTCGGCTCGAGGCATCTCTCAAGTACTACAACTCAACCCTGCTCGCGCGCTCGGCGAACCCGTGCGAGGCGAGCATTCCCCTGATCTCCGTCACGGTCATCTTCTCCAGATTTATCCTTTCCTTCTCTTGCCCGGTCAGGTCGAACATCACGAGCTCCGGCGCGTTCCCGGGGATGTATCTCACGCGCACCCCGTCGATGAGCCCCTTGTCCACAGTCTCCTTGAAAAACTGCTTGAGCTCCGGGTGCTTGTTGAGTCGTCATCCGCTGCAGGTCTGGAACTCCATCCTGCTGACGTCGGAGGTAGTGCTGAAGTCGGAGGTGGTGTATTGCTCTTCCGCAGCCACCGATGCGACTGCGAAGAGCAGAAGGGCCGAGACGACGACCCCGATACGAGTCATCTCTCCCGTGCTGCCTGATATGAGATCCTCGGAATGTCACGAAACAGAAATAACAAAGGCCCAGATCGAGCCCAGACCACAGTGCACAGTGCGCACCCCGGGTTTTCACCATGCTCCGCACTGCTCGTCGCCTCGCCGGGGCCGTCAAGCCGCTCGGCAACACCCCTCAAGTCCGCACTTTCGTCGCGGCAAAGCTGCCGGACCTCGATTACGATTACGGGGCGCTCGAGCCCGTCATCACCGGCGAGATCATGCAGCTGCACCACTCCAAGCACCACAACACGTACGTCACCAACTTTAACGTGGCGATGGAGAAGTACTCCGAGGCGGAGATCAAGGGCGACTACGCCACGATGATCTCCCTTCAGGGCGCCATCAAGTTCAACGGGGGCGGGCACGTCAACCACTCCATTTTCTGGAAGAACCTCGCTCCCACGAAGGACTGCGCGCCTCCCGATGGAGAGCTGCTGAAGCTCATCGAGCGAGACTTCGGCTCCGTCGCAAAGCTTCAGGAGAAGTTCTCCGCGCAGACCGTCGCCGTGCAGGGCTCAGGCTGGGGCTGGCTGGGTTATGACAAGGCTTCGGGCTCGCTCAAGATTGCAACCACCGCGAACCAGGACCCGTGCGCTACTGTCGGCTTGACCCCTCTTCTTGGCGTCGACGTCTGGGAGCACGCGTACTACCTGCAGTACAAAAATCTGCGCCCGGACTACGTCAAGGCGGTTTGGGAAATCGTAAACTGGAAGAACGTGGCGGAAAACCTCGCGGCAGCCAAGTGAGGTGGCGCGTCTGCGGTCAAATAAAGTTTTTTTAATCATTCCATCTTGTCGTCCGGCCCCACGATGAACTCCTCCGCCTCCTCACCCTCCACCTCGATATCATCCTCGTGCTCCTCGTCCTCTACCCCCGACGCCTTCAGGATGGCATCGATGCACTCCTGCCTGTCGTTGTGCATCGCCTCGTCCAGCGCGGTTCGCCCACCCGCGTTGCACACCGCCGTCTTGGCACCCACACCGAGGAGCTTCTCAACCACGGCGGTGTGCCCGTTGACGCACGCCCAGTGCAGCGCGGTGTTCCCCTGCGCGTTCGCGATGTTAGGGTCCGCCTCCTTTTCCAACAACAGCTCGACAATCTCCAGATGGCCGTTCGCGGCCGCGAAGAAGAGTGCAGTGCGCCCCTCGACATCGACCGCGTCCACCGACACGCCCTGACTCAGGTGCTGCTGCACATCCTCCATGTCGCCGTATCTCGCAGCCTAGTTGTATGAGTGTGAACAGATGGTCAGCGGAGGAGGATATGTGGACGAAGAAAAGGCGACGAGGGGACGCCGAGGAAGGAAGGGAAGGAAGGGAAGGAAGGGGTGGGAAAAATTTGTCGCGATTGTGCTCACCACGACGAAGTCATCCACGGTCTCCTGCGCAACCTCGGCCGACATGTCGACTCGTTTCGAAACTATCGATTCGAGGGCTCGTTCGGAATCGATGCGAGCGAATCCGACGCGACTAAGCTAGACGCCTCCCGCCAAAGGTATGTGGTGGCGGGGTCGCGAGGTGTGAAAACTACAAGTGAGCAACTTGCGGCGCTTCTCGTCTTCAGTTGCAACCGACCTCCAGGTGGGCGGGATGAGTTGCGCGGCGCTGGGCGAACGGGCGTACGAACGGGCGAACGATTTGTTTTTACGCGGTTATCATCACAACGATAAACAGCGCGCTAAACCCTTGCCGAGGCGGATACCCATCCCCTCGGCACAAAGCACTACAAAGAGCAAACCCCCACAGCTGTGACGTGCACGCCGATTACTCGTCCTCCTCGCTCCTGAGCTTGGCCGACTTGTTGATCACGTTCACGTTGAGCTGCTGCGCACGCTCCACGATCGCCTTGCGGTTCTGCGCGGAGACGTTGTGGGCAACCTCGGCGCAGTATTTCCTGTTGTGCATCAAGAGAAGGTCAAGGTCGGCGACGTTGTGGACGACGAACTTGAGGAAGCCGTTGGGGAGCAGGTGCCTGGTCTTCTTGTTGGACCCGTAGCCGACGTTGGGGTGGGGGGGAAGACCCTTGAACTTGCGCCTGAAGCGGCCATCGATACCACGGGGCTTCCTCCAAGACTCCTGTTACCGAGAAGGGGAGGGATGGGAACGGGCGAGGTCAGCGCGGGTGTCGGAGAGAGATGAGCAGGAGAAAAAAGCCCAGAACCCTAGTTTCTGTAGAGGATGGCCAAGCCGCGGGCGGAGAACCGCGCGGGCGGTCGACGAGCGTTTCCGAACACGCCTCATGCCCCGCGCATGCGTCCGGTGTATTCGGTTGCGTCCGGCGACCGCACAAACTCTCGCACGGAAGACTCGCGCCGCGCGAGGCTGCGCGCGGATCCGTTCGGGGTCTCGTCCCGCACGCGACTCCGCTGCTTGCCAGTGGTGTGTGTTTTGCCGGAATCTCGACGCACCTTGACGGTGACCTTGCGGTCGCTCTGGAACCTCTTGAACTTAAGGGTTCGCTTCTTGACGATTTTATGCTTGACGAGGGGAGTGACCTGTTGAGGGGAGGGCGTGATGCGAGGCGTCAGCGTGACGGCGACGGAGCGCGACGCGGATTTCAGATTTTAGGGCTTGAGCCGAGAACCCGAGGAGGGCCCATCGCCGGCGGCAAACGAACGCGACGGCGTCCCCGCCGAACGGCGACGAGGGAAGCCGGACGCGACCGATGTGGGACGGTCGAGAGGATCGTTCGTGGGGAGTGACGCACCATGTTGTCCCGTTCCCGTGTGCTTCTAAAGAGGGCGAGGCAGTCCGCGCGTCCGATGCCCAAATACTCATTTCTCCTTCTCTCCTTCTTCTGGACTTCCAATCTCCATCCCATCTCCTTACTCTTTTGCATACAAAATAGCCTCCGAAATACGGAAATACGGAAATATCCCACACATTATTACGTGTGTCATTCGGTTGTATTTTCGCGATTCAAACCTCCCTTTTGATAGTGAACATGGCTGAAACATTGTGGTGAGATAACCATAGTTAGCCTAGGTCTGGGTATTTGTGCACTGAACGCTGTTTCCCGCCGAGGTCTTCCCCGTTGTTGCCCAACTTTTGGATGTCCGTGACAGGCCAAAAGCTCACCGGCCGGGCGGTCGTCGCGCCAATCGCGCACTAGCAGCGCTTAGTTGACCCAGGGAGCCCTAGCTTTCACTCCCGGGCAACTTTAGGTATCGCGGGCGGGGCGACCTCCTCGAGAGGGCTCGACTCTTATAGGAGCCGGGGTCGTCGCCCACACCTTTGTTGAGTTTCCCAGGGACCCTCGCGCCTGGCAGGTTCGAGCAACAGCGTCGTTCTCGACGCCTCGCCGGCGGCGGGTGCTGAGGTTTTCCTCGGAGGGGACCGCCTCGTCAGTGGAGGAGACCGCACATCGTATTGTTGTCTTGTTGTTTGCCCGTTTCGTTTTCTTTTAGCGGTCAGGGGGAGCGGCGATGGCGGTGCTCCGGGGCGAGAGGGTCTCCGGGCGTGGGCTGGCGCCCTGGCGGAGCCGAGGGCGCGGCGGAGAACGCCTGTGGGGGAAATTCACTCAGATACTTATGATGCTTTTATTGGTCGTCGTTCCCACGGGTAAGTCATGGTCTACTCCGCGCATCTCCTTGGGCGTCTGGTCGCTCCGGGAGACGCGCGACTCGCGGCGACCCCGCGCATTTTGGTGATTTTTTGCACTGTTTCCTCCCGCGAGGGCGATTTTTGAACGAGTCCCCGATCGCGACGTCCCGACTGATCTGACCTGATCCCCTCCGTCGCGTCGCAGTGGGCTATGAGGTGCCCGAGGTGGAGTGGCTTTATCCGAACGAGGGATCGACCAGCGGTGGGGACATTCTCACGGTCGCGGGCACCAACCTCGGGGCCCTGAAGCGAATGAAAAACGTGGAGCTTCGATGCAGGGTGGATGCGACTGAGACTGCGACGAGTTACCTGCACGACGATCTTGTGACGTGCATCACGCCTCCCAGAGGGGAAGGTTTCGTGCACGTGGAGTTCACGGTGAACGGCGAGACGGTGCAGAGCGAGTCGCGATCGCGATACCCCAAGGCTGACGGATACCAGTACGTAGCGGCTGGCAAGGTTGACAGCATCTTCCCAGTCTACGGCGAGGTTGGCGGGGGCGCGGTGATCGATATCAGGGGGGAAGACCTCAAGCCGTCGTACAGATGTAGGGTGGGAGAGAACGCGATGGGTGCTTACTTTATTTCGAGCACCCTGGCCAAGTGCGAGGCTCCCGCGCATTACGAGGATGGGGTGACGGTTGACGTGTCCAACCCCAACGGCGTGTTCAATCAGTTCTCTGACGTTGAGTTCCAGTATGCCCCGAAGGCGTCGGTGGAGAGAGTACAGCCCAGGATGGGCAACTCGCAAGGTGGCACGGTGATGACGGTGAGCGGAAGGAACTTCGCGAGCACCAACGCGCTGAGGTGTCGGGTGGGTACCATAGAGTCGAGCGGAGTGTGGCGGGGATCGCATCAAGTTGAGTGCGTGTCGCCCGCGATGCAGCCGTCGCCACCCAACTCCAGGCGCGGTCATCCCGTCCAGATATCGTCCAACCAGAGGGACTTCACCCGGAGCGAAGTCAAGTTCGTGTATCAGGAGATGTCCGGAGTGGACGCCGCGTTCCCCACGCAGCTTCCAGCGGCTGGTGGCGCGGAGGTGGCGATCCATCTGCCGCTTGCGCACCCGATGGAAACCCCCAAGTGCATGTTTGGGAGCACCGAGTCACCCGGCGTGTTGTCTGCTGATTACGTCACGTGCATCGCTCCGTCGGTATCCGCAGGGTTTCACACCGTCTACGTGGCGAGGAACGGCAAGGACTACGAGCGCCTACCGGTTGGTGCCTCTGAGTCGAACGCCGTGTTTGTCGAGGTGAAACCCGCGATTGAGGTTGACGTCGCGTACCCGGAGGTTGCGTTCAACGGAGGTGGAAGCGTGGTGCAGATCACCGGTCGAAACTTTATTTTCGACGATGTGCAGTGCAAATTCGGCTGGGTAGGAGCCACTGCGTTCGTGGTGTCTTCAGCATTGATGCACTGCGAAGTTCCTGCGCTAGAGTCTGGAGCGTATGCACTTGAGGTGACGCAGCCCGGATCCACCGCGGCAGAACCCTTGGTGCGTCCTAATTTCATATTTGACGAGATACCACGGGTCACCGGCGTGGCTCCGTCACGCGGCACCGTGAACGGCGGCAACACGGTCATCGCCGCTGGGTATTACTTCAGCGAGCTACACGAGATGGCGTGCAGATTTGGCACCATCGGCCCGGTTTCCGGCGAGTGGATAGCACAGGATGAGTTCCGATGCATCGCTCCCGCACATGCACCTGAGGTGGTTCTCTTCGACATCGGCATACAGAACGATTACCACACGTACGATGACCCCAACGATAGGGAGGTTTTGTATGAGTACGTGGTGACACCCGAGCTCACAACGGTGACGGACAACAACGACGGAACCGTGACCGTGATCGGGGCAGGGTTTCATCCAGGCGAAAAGGTGTATTGTAACCTGGGCAACAGTTTGGGCTTCGTCCCTGGGACCGTGCAGGACGCGAACACCATCCTGTGCACTGTTCCAAACAGTGGAGACGGGATGGGGGATATTGACGAGGCAAACACCGTCATCACAGATGAGTTTGGGAACAGTCTACTGTCACCCGCTGATCCCGATGACAAGGATGAAGATTTCCTCAAAAAGTTACCTTCACAGATTGATACCGTCGGGCCCACTTCGGGTGCTGCGTTCGGTGGCACTTTCGTGATCGTACAGGGCATCAACTTCACGCCCCAGACGCTGTGCAAGTTTGGATATTACCCAGAGACGACTGCGATATTTGTATCGTCAACGCAGATCATGTGTGAGTCGCCACCGCATACCTCGGGACTCGGACTTACTGTGGAGGTGTCAAACAATCTGGGCATGGACTGGAGCGGCGCGGGATATTTGTTTGCTTACGAGTCAACCGCACAGCTGGATTACGTGGCACCAAGGCAGGGCTCCGTGATTGGGGGGTCCTTGCTCAAGCTCGCCGGTTCCGGGATGCGAAACACTGAGACGTTGTCCTGCAGGGTCGGGACAATCTCGCATATCGCGTCCAGGTGGTTGTCGTCGTCGGCAACATCGTGCCAGGTCCCGGCACACCGCGAAGGTCCGGTGCCTCTTGGCCTCCACTCCAACGCAGCCGACTACGATATGCACGATGTCTCGTTTACGTACACGCCTCCACCAAACATCACATCCATTTATCCGACAGCTGGCGTGGTGAGAGGAGGCACGAGAGTAACGGTAGATGGCGTGAACTTCCCGTCGAGCGGCAGGGCGATGTGCAAGTTTGGCTCAACTCCTGTAGCGGCACTGTCTCGCACGGCAAACCAGATTGTGTGTGCAGCTCCTTCAATGAAGGCAGGCTTGGCTACTATGGAGGTATCCGTGAACAAGCAAGATTTCACTGTCACGGGCACGCAGTTCCACTTCGTTGTGCCTCCGACAGTGCTCGGTATCACTCCCAAGTCTGGTTTTGCTCGAGGTGGTACTGTCATCGCAGTGAATGGCGATCATTTCAACACCGCGGGTGATTTTGATGAGGGAACCAACTGTGTGTTCTCTAACCATACCAGTGATGGTTCCAGCGATACGACGCACGTCGTGTCATCGCGTCTGCTGAAGTGTGAAGCGCCCGCTAGTGATTTGGGTAAAGCAAATCTCGAGCTCTCTGTCAACGGATTAGATACCACAATTGACATGCAGGCGTTCAAGTTTGCGCAGTCGCCCGAAGTTGAGGGATTGTACCCGTTGGCTGGTTCTGAGCAGGGTGGAGGTATGCTGGTCATGCACGGCTCATATGTGGGCTTCATGGACTCTGACGATGTTATGTGCCGGGTAGGCACCATATCTGGCGTCCATGCGTCGCACGTGAGCACCGATGAGATATCCTGCCTCATGCCAGCGCATGCGCCGGGCAATGTACCCGTGGAGATAACCTTGAACGGGTTCGATCATACCTTCAGCGAGGCCGCGTATCATTACGAAGCCATGATTAGCACTCTCGGTCCTATCCCAACCCGCGTGCTAGCTGAGGGAGGAGGAGAGATTACGCTATCGCTGTGGCCTTCGGAAGATACCGACATGTCCCTGGTTTGCATCGTGGATACATTCCCAGTGCCCGCATCAAAGCTGTCTGCTGGCACATTCCTGTGTATGACCCCCCCTAGAGCCCCAGGCTTTGTGGCACTCGACATGGCGATTGAGGACTCGGACATTTTGTCGTTGCATCCTACTGTGCTGGAGTACCAGATAATGCCAACAGTGACAGGGTTAAATCCAGTGATCGGCATTGACAGTGGTGTGTCGGTCATCAAGGTATCCGGTAGACATATGGTCGGCAACGAGGCATTTTGCCACGTTGGGTACGATTCTCAGGTGCAGGCAGAATTTGTGTCTTCTGTGCTGGTCAAGTGCGAGGCCCCCGCTCATGAGCCCAGTAGGGTGGTGATCGAGATCAGCACAAGTGACCACGGCGAACAATTCAGCCACAACGACATCATATACGAGTACATTGAGGAAGGTGCAGTGGTGGCGATCGTCACGCGAGAAGGGTCACAGAGTGGCGGTACTGTCGTGCGGCTAGCAATGAGTACCCTCGATGTCGGCACGGCGTCCTTCTTGACGTGCAAGTTCGGAACCATTGCTCCACTCCGCAGCCGTGCTGCTGGATTGGGCGTGGAATGTGCTTCACCGGCGCACAAAAGCGGACTGATTTCAGTCGCTGCCAGCGTGAACAGCGAGGTGTGGAGCACATCCGAGCTTGCGTTTGAGTACATGTCGTCGGCGACCGTGTTTGCTATTGCTCCTGCATCTGGTCCCGTGTCTGGCGGGACCGTGGTGCATGTCATG
>Ga0209713_10001832_pt1 | contig 12926 bp, 10 predicted proteins | sample ArcOceMetagenome_3_FD_187444 | JGI IMG/M metagenome (GOLD analysis project Ga0209713, IMG submission 187444) | Marine eukaryotic phytoplankton communities from Arctic Ocean - Arctic Ocean- Svalbard ARC20M Metagenome (SPAdes) (version 2) | ecosystem: Environmental > Aquatic > Marine > Oceanic...
GACAGTGCGGGCAGTGAATCAATAGCATCCTGTTACGCCTCATTGTGTATTTTTGATGTTGGCGTTCGCCACATCATCAACGCATGCCAACCGCGATACTCGCCGCCGCTGCCTAACTGCCCTAACAATTCAACCGCTCAACCGCACACCTGCACACCTGCACACCTGCACACCTGCACACCTGCACTGCACACCAGTGCGTCAACTCAGTGCGCGACGCCCGCCGCGCCGTGCTCGTCGATCAGCGCGCCGGTGTTAAAACGATCGACGTCAAACGGCGCAGCCAGCGGGTGCGGGTGGTCGTTGGCCACGGTGTCGGCAAACACGTAACCCGAACCCGGTGTGGCTTTAAATCCGCCGGTTCCCCAACCGCAGTTAAAATACAGTCCGCCCACCGACGTCTTGCTAATGATCGGACAGGCATCTGGGCAGGTATCGACAACGCCACCCCACTGCCGATTCATGCGCACCCGGCTAAACGCCGGGAAGAGTTCACAGATCGCCTGTAGCGTGTGCTCGATAACGTGAAATGAGCCGCGCTGACCGTAGCCGTTATAGCCGTCGACGCCCGCACCAATTACCAAGTCACCCTTGTCTGACTGACTGACATAGCCGTGCACCGCATTCGACATGACCACCGTGTCGAGGCAGGGCTTGACCGGTTCAGACACCAACGCCTGCAGCGGGCGCGATTCCACCGGCAAACGCAATCCGGCCATCGCCGCAACCACCCCCGAATTACCTGCGGTGACGCAGGCAACTTTGCGCGCAGCAATAAAACCTTCGGTGGTTTCCACCCCAACCACCGCACCATTCTCGCGGCGTATTCCGGTGACTTCTGTCTGTTGGATCATATCCACGCCAAGCGCGTCAGCACCGCGGGCATAGCCCCAGGCGACGGCGTCGTGGCGGGCGGTGCCGCCGCGTGGTTGCCAGGAAGCTCCGAGAATCGGGTAGCGGCAATCCGGCGAGATATTGATCAACGGAGCGATCTCTTTAATCCGCGCCGGCGTCACCACCTCGCCATCGATGCCGTTGAGACGATTGGCGTTCACGCGCCGTTCGATATCGCGCATGTCTTGCAGGTTGTGACCTAGATTGAGCACCCCGCGCTGGCTGAACATGACGTTGTAGTTCAGCTCTTGGCTCAGGCCCTCCCACAGCTTTAGCGATAGCTCGTAGAGTTGCGCGGCCTCATCCCAAAGATAATTGGAGCGAATGATGGTGGTGTTGCGCGCGGTATTACCACCGCCTAAATAGCCTTTTTCGACCACCGCCACGTTGCTGATACCGTGCACTTTGGCCAGATAGTAGGCGGTCGCCAAACCGTGGCCGCCGCCGCCAACCACGATCACGTCGTATTCGCGCTTGGGTTTCGGGCTGCGCCAGATTTTTTGCCAATTTTCGTGGTAGCTGAGGGCATTGCTGAACAAGCTAAATCCCGAATACTTTTTCATGCCTAGATTCCGCCAAAGTACCTTTGATGAATGCCATTGGAGCAATTTGAACCCGCTCATTGCTAGAACAGAACTGCCAAATACCGAGCAAAAAGCGACAAAAGCGCCTAAAAGGCCACATTTTTCACCCCAGATGGCACTTTTATACGCGCTTTGCCCTCGATCTGTTGTCTGTAAGCGCCGTCGAACCTACAATATGGGTGGCTCATTAGTGCGGCGGTGCTGCGACTAGCTCCCAATCAAACTCGCAACTAGGCTTGCAAATCGGTTGCTAAGTAGGCTCTCAAATAAGACCACGATCAGGCTCTCAAATAGGCTCTCAAATAGGCTCCCGACTATGCCCCCGACTATGCCCCCGAGCACCATCGAAACCCCGCGCCCTTCACCGAGTTTGTCGGTGGGTTTTGTACTCATGCCAAGCTTTACCCTGCTGCCCTTTTCGGCCTTTATCGATGCCCTTCGATTAGCCGCCGACGAGGGCGATCACAGCGAGCAGATTCATTGCCAGTGGACCGTGATGGGCGCCACCACCGATCACATCACATCCAGTTCCGGAGTCGCTATCCAACCCTTTGAAACCTATCGCGACCCCGCAGAATTCGACTACATCGTGGTGGTCGGCGGTCTGCTGCCAGAAACCCTCAACGGCAGCGCCCACGTCATCGACTATTTGCAGCGTGCAGATCGCGCTCACACCCCGATCATCGGCCTGTGTACCGGCTCGTTTGCAATGATCCGGGCCGGATTAATGGCCCATCGACGCTGCTGCGTTAGCTGGTTTCACTACCGCGACCTGACCGACAGATACACCGATGTCACCCCGGTGGGCGATCAGTTGTACGTCGACGATGGCGATCGCATTACCTGCGCTGGCGGCGCGGTCGCCGCCGATCTTGCAGCGCATATTATCGAGCGTCATCTGGGTCAAAATTGGGCGCGCAAAAGCCTGCGGATTCTAGTTATGGACAGCCCGCGACCGGCGAGCGCACCGCAGCCGCAACCACAGCCAATATCGGTCTATCAGGTAGAAAATAAGTACGCAAAAAAAGCCCTGCTAGTGATGGAGCAAAATCTCAGTCGACCGCTGACCACGCCGGCAATTGCCGCGCGCATCAATATTTCAAAACGGCAACTGGAGCGCCTATTTTTGGCCGACACCGGCGAAAGTCTGCAAAAATTTTACCGCAAGATTCGTCTTAGTTACGGTCACTGGCTACTGCAGAACACCGACCGGTCGATCACCGATATCGCCGAGGAATCGGGCTTTGCCGATACCGCACACTTTTCTCGGGCGTTTAACACCGCCTTTGGACAACCGCCCAGCGGCTATCGCAAGCGCGCGTCGGCAACCCCCTTACCGGCGCCATAACTGACCCCAGCCGCGGACGGCGAAATCATGGCTGGCGTTATGCTGTGGTTATTGAGTGGCGTTTATGGCCGGGTGGTTAACGGTCAGGCTGCGCCGAATAGCAAATTTAGGCGGCGGCGCTATGCCGTGCGCCGCCGGTGTGCTTGGGCTATCGATAGGCAGTTCGACCCGGCGATAGCGCAGTGCCTTATTGGGTGTGCAGATATTAGGCTCGCAAGCGCCGTTCGTTACTCGGCGGTTTGCCATACACATCGCTGTAGCACTTGCTAAAGTGCGGAGCGGTCGAAAAACCACAGCTTATCGCTACGTCGATCAACGAAATCGAGGTCTGTAACAGCAGCAAGCGGGCCCGCGACAGGCGCAATTCCAAATAATAGCGCGAGGGTGTGCGGTGCAGGTAGCGATTGAACAAGCGCTCCAACTGTCGCCGCGAAATACCGACGCAATGAGCCACCTCGTCGAGGCTCAACGGCTCTTCGATATTTGCCTCCATCAGTACCACCGCATCGACCAAGCGCGGTTGGCTAGCGCCAATCAGGTATTTGAGCGGCGCGCGCTGCGGATCCTGCTCGGTGCGCACCCGATCACAGGTAAACTGTTCGGAAATTTCTTGGACTAACTCGTGGCCGTGAATACTGGCGACCAGATTGAGCATTAAATCGATCGAGCTGATACCGCCAGAACAGGTGTACCGATCTCGATCGATAACAAACAAACTGGAGGTGATATTTAGCTTGGGAAATTGCTCGCGCATACTGGCGATATTCTCCCAGTGAATGGTACAGCGATAGCCATCGAGCAGCCCCGCCATCGCCAGTACGTAGGTGCCGGTGCACATTGCACCCAGCGGAATTTTGGTCTTGGCCACTGCCCGCAACGCGTCGATCAGCGGTCGATCGCAGTAGTTCTTGACGTTGTAGCCACCGCAGACGACTAAAACGTTCATCTCGTCCGCCGCCTGCAAACTACCGGAGAGTACTATTTCAACTCCCGAACTCGACACCACCGGCTGACCATCAAAACTAACAACGCTGTAGCGATAGAGTTCTTTACCGCTTAAGCGGTTGGCCATACGCAACACCGATACCGCATTTGAGAAGGTGCTGAGGGTATATTCAGGCATCAACAAAAAACCGATATGCAGAGTGACATCGGCTTCGGTTGCATAAATTTTATCAACGATCTCCATGGCGGCCTCACATTGGATTGGTTGTTTTTATAATTATTGCAGGCCCAAAAACACCTGAAAAACAAGTCCTTATTTTCGCGATTATATGCTTAGAACGAAACGATTGAGTAGCTATTTTTGCAGTTGTTTTAAGCGAGGGTATAAAACCTGAATTAAACTCGCCGACGGCGCTTGCGACCAGTGCCAGAGATCGCCTCTGGAACGCGTGGTTGCGGCCTGACAACCTCCGAAAAAAGCTTTGGAAAGGCGTCGCTCTTATTCGGGAACGCCATGGCGTCGACAAAGTAATCTTGAAATTTTGGCTCCAGCGCGGTTTCGATTTTTTCGATCCGTTTAACCAGACTTTCAATCAACGCCCGCGAGCCACGATTAAGTAGTGCAATCCGCGCCCCGGTGCCCGCGGCATTGCCCGCCGAGGACACCTGATCGAGCGCGCAGTCGGGAATCAGCCCAAGCACCATGGCGCGCTTTACGTCGATGTGGCTACCAAAGGCACCCGCCAACCGAATGCGCTCGATATGCGGCGTACCCATATGGTCCATCAGCAGTTTGATGCCGGCGTAGAGCGCCGCCTTGGCGAGCTGAATCTGACGGATATCGCTTTGCGTGATCAGCAATTGCGCGCCGTCATCATCGGGATGGTGCAACAAATAAGACCAGGTGCGGCCGGTTGCGACGATTCTGGCCGAGCGCGCGCGCAACGCGCCATCGATCACCCCATCTTCGCTGACGATACCGGCAAGATACATTTCGGCGACCACCTCGATAATCCCCGAGCCACAGATACCGGTCACCCCGCGTTGATCGAGGGATGCAGCAAAGCCCGGCTGATCCGACCAGAGTTGTGAACCAATCACCCTAAAGCGTGGCTCTAGACTGCGTGGATCGATCCGCACGCGCTCCACCGCCCCCGCCGCAGCGCGTTGACCGCAGCTGATCTGAGCACCTTCAAAAGCGGGCCCGGTGGGACTCGAGCAAGCCAGCAATCGCTGGCGGTTGCCGAGTACGATCTCGGCGTTGGTACCGACATCCACCAGCAGCGTCATCTGATCCTGACACTGGGGCTCCTCGGAGAGGATCACACCCGCGGTGTCCGCGCCCACGTGTCCGGCAATACAGGGTAAAATATACAGCCGCCCGCCGCCGTTAATCGTCAGTTCTAACTCCCACGCGGGTATCTCCACGGCAGCGTCGGTCGCCAGTGCAAAGGGTGCACCACCGAGTTCTACCGGACTGATGCCGAGCAGAATATGGTGCATAATCGGATTGGCCACCAACGACACTTCCAGAATATCGTCGAGCGTGCCGCCAACCTGCGCCACAACCTCGGCAAAGAGTGTATTTAACGCCTGTCGAATCGCCCGCGTCATCTCCTCGCCACCCTCGGGATGCATCATCACGTAGGACACGCGACTCATTAAATCTTCGCCAAAGCGAATCTGCGGATTCATCGCGCTGGCGCTGCCGAGCACCTCACCACTGGTCAGATCACAGAGGTCGGCAGCGATGGTCGTGGAGCCGACATCCACGGCAACGCCGTAGGCGACTTCGCGCAGCCCAGGCCACAGGGCGATGATGTTTTTAGCCTTGGATACAGCCGCGGTGAGACCTCGATGACCCTCGGCAAGCGCCGGTTGTAGGGTTTTTAGCAAGCGACTGTCGCAGCGTAAATCGGGCAACTGCCAGCCCTCATCGAGCGCCTCGATCAATCGCTGCAAATCGCCCTTGGGGACGTGCATATCGGCCGCCTCGACCTCGACGTAGTAAAGCCGGGTGGCGGGATCGAGGGCAATATCGCGGTACTCTGCCGCCTTGCGCACGATTTGTCGATGCACCTGACTTTCCGCCGGCACATCGATCACCACATCGTCCAGCAGCAGGGTGTGACAACTGAGCCGGCGACCGTCGAGCAACGGGCTCTTGCGCTCGCCGTATTTTATTTCTGTGGCACAAAATGGTGACAGCGAGGCGCGCGTCGACTCAATTTGATGCTTGGGAAAAGAGCCCTCGGCGCAGGTAATTTGACAGCGCCCGCAAAGGCCGCGACCACCGCACACAGAGTCAATATCGACGCCAAGAACCCGCGCCGCGTGCAACAGCGGCGTGTTGACCGCGAAGCTACCGCGTCGCCCTGACGGCGTAAAGACGACCTTGACCATCTCCGCCAAGAGCGCGCTACGCCCGACGCCTACGGCCGCCGCGAACGCGACCTTGGCCCTCGGCCGGTGGCTCGCGATAGGCCTTGATCCACTGGCTGCAATTGGGGTCGTTACCCATCATTACGTCGCCGCCGCGCACCGCGGCCATAACCTCCGGATGCAGGGGACTGGTGATCGCAGAGGTCATGCCGGCACCCATCGCCATGGTCAGAAATGCGCTGTTGATACCATTGCGGTTAGGCAGACCAAAACTGACGTTGGATGCGCCACAGGTAGTGTTGACCTTGAGTTCTTCGCGCAGTCGTCGCACCACATGCATCACTTGAAGACCGGCGGTATTGATCGCGCCGATCGGCATCACCAGAGGGTCGACCACCACATCGCTGTAGTGAATGCCATAATCAGCGGCCCGCTCGATGATTTTTTTGGCCACCGCAAAGCGTTCGTCTGGGTCTTCGGAAATTCCAGTCTCATCGTTCGAGATCGCCACCACTGCAGCGCCATACTTGGCCACCAGTGGCAATACCCTCTCCAACACCTCGTCTTCGCCGGTCACCGAATTGACCAACGCCTTGCCCTGATAGACCGCCAAACCAGCCTCGAGCGCCTCGATAATCGACGAGTCGATACTTAGCGGCACGTCGGTCACAGACTGCACCAACTGCACCGCCTCGGCCAGGATCCGCGGCTCATCGGCCAGCGGAATACCCGCGTTGACATCTAGCATCTGTGCACCAGCGGCGACTTGCGCCAAGGCATCAGACTCGACGCGACTGTAGTCACCAGCCTTCATTTCTGCGGCCAAAATCTTGCGCCCGGTGGGGTTGATACGCTCACCAATCACCACAAAGGGTTGATCGAAGCCTATTTTGACCTCGCGTGTGGCAGAATTAATCGTCGTGATGGTCATACTAACTCCGGTTATTTTAGGTAATTCGGGCCCTGCAACCCGCGCTTCGCCGGGTCGTTCAAGGTACTCTGGGCAAGATTAAAACCGCGCCCAGAAAATTCGAAGTGACCATCCTGTACCTGGTGCATCCAGGCCGCAGTCCTTTTAAATCCCCCCAGTGGATAGAGGTGACAGCGGCGGATAAGACAATCCGAATCGGCGTGGATACCGGCGAGTAAATCGCAAATCAACTGGCTCGGGTCAGAATCCGGCGCGTTGATATGACGGCCGAGAAAGCTGTCTTTAAACCCGAGACGCAACATATCCATCGGCTTGCGGGTTAAAAAGCGCATCGAGGGGCCAACACCGCAATTTTGCGCATGCCGAAGCAAGGTTTTGATGGTTGCAAGGCCGGGAATTCCGACGTGTATCGGCAATCGATTGCCCTGTTCGCGGATCATCCTTTCCCAATCGAGTACCGGTTGCGCTTCAAACACAAATTGAGTCGCCAGATACAGGCGCATATCGGTGTCCCGCGCATAATCGTTCTTTTCTTTAATCGCCTGCGCGCAATCTGCCGCCGAAATATCTGGACTGCCCTCGGGATGACCCGCCAGACCGATCTCGGTAAAGCCGTATTTTTCAAACAGTCCGGTGCGCAGGATCTCGATCGAGGCGCTAAAATCGCCCACTGGTCGATCGACGCCACCGCCGATTATGAGCCCCTCAGTGATCCCCGTCTCGCCCTGTAATGCCGCCAGATTTTCGCCTAAAACGGCGGCCGAGGGGATCGAGCGCGCCGCAAAGTGCGGCACCGGATGATAGCCCTCCGCTTGCAAACGGCGCACCGTATTCATGGTCTCGGCAAAATCCGAGCCGGGCAAAAAGGTCACATAGATGGTGCAACCGCGCCGAACGATCTGACTAAAGTCGGCAATCTGAGCGGCACCACCGGGCGTCAACTCTAAGCTGGTGGTCGACATCAGATCGATCAGCGCTGATTTTTTTTGTTCTGCGTTCATTGACTCGTGTTCCATGGATTGCATTGCGCGCCCTCGTCGACAGGGCGCCCCGCTAGCTGGCCTTTAAGCCCTTGGCTTTCACCAGAATTTTAATGTCGTTGTCGGAGTACTCGCGCTCGATCGCCAACGCCATTTGCTCGGCGAGGGATTGCGGACTGCCGTCGCCGTCGAGGGCGCTCGATTCGCGCCGCCAGTCGGCTAGATATTCATCACTGCCACCCTTGCCGGCGCGCATTGCAGCGCGATCGATGGCCTCCTGAAAGCGCTGACTGAGGATCGCCTTGCCGCGATCACGGCCGCGCTTGACCAGCACTTGCGCGGGAATATCGCGCCAGAAAACGAGGATTTTTTGCATTTCGATATTGACTCCAGATCGTCCGGCTAAGACTGCGCAAATTTTAAGACTTGCAACTCGAGACCCGACTGCAAATCACCATAGCCACAGGGCCGGTGTTGAAAACTAAGCTCGAGGGTCGCCGCCGCGTCGCGCGCTTGCGCCAACAAACTCTCGGTAGGACGCTGTGACAGATACACCAAGCGTCGATAATGGCCAAAATACTGGTCGCGCAACTGCGGGTAGCGGTCGACTTTAAGGCCTTTAATTACTAGGCGCTCAAAGTGACGAACCAAAAAATCGGTGAGGAAAAAAGTTCCTAATTCTTCATCAGCTATGCGCTGAAAGCGCTCTTCACCGGCAAATACCGAGTAGCAATGGGCACCGGGCAACCGCTCGATGCCCTCTTCGGCGAGTACTTTGTCGATCTCGCCCGCGCTACCGCAATCGGCATAGGCGACAAAAATATGCGCGTAGTAGGGGCGCTGTCGGGCGATTTCGGCGCGCAATTTACCGGCGATCAGTTGCGGGCGATTGTGCAACGCCGGGTCGAGGCATTTAAGCTGCAGGTGCCGCCACTCGTTTAACTGCTGCAAGCGCACTATTTCGCGAGACAATGCACCGCAGGCAATCACCAAGATCGGTGCAGGGCTCAAGTCCACGGCGCGGAGCGCGCTCATCAGGCGATCATTTCCAGTTCGCGGCGCTCACTCACCAAGCGAATCGCCGTGGTCGCAGCATCCGCGGCATCCCGACAGTAGGCATCTGCACCCACCGCATCGCCAAATTCTTGGTTGAGCGGCGCGCCACCCACCATGACGATATAACGGTCCCGCAAGCCCTTGTCTTTTAGGGCGTCGATCACCACTTTCATATACGGCATGGTGGTCGTCAACAGCGCCGACATACCCAATATATCTGGTTGGTGACGCTCGAGCGCGGCGACGTATTCCTCGACCGCATTGTTGATACCAATGTCGATGACCTCAAACCCGGCACCCTCCATCATCATCGCCACCAAATTCTTGCCGATATCGTGAATGTCGCCCTTGACCGTTCCGATGACCATGGTACCGACCGGTTTGGCACCGGTTTCTGCCAGCAGGGGCTTTAAAATCGACATACCGCCCTTCATCGAGTTGGCTGCCAGCAGCACCTCGGGCACGAACAAAATACCGTCGCGAAAATCCACGCCGACCACGGTCATACCGTCGACCAACGCCTCCCCGAGCACTCGCTCGGCACCCCAACCGCGACCGAGAAGGATCTGCGTACCCTCTTCGATTTCTTCTTTTAAACCGTCGTATAGATCGTCGTGCATTTGCAGCACCAGATCTTCATCGGATAATTCAGCCAATACGATATCGTCTTCATCGGACATAATAATACTCTCTAAAATCAACCACCCAGTGGTCTAATGCTAGTAATCGCGATCTGCAAACGAGCCCTTGCGACGCGCCATAAAATCCAACAATGCCTCGTCGACGGCGACATCTAACGCCGGCGGTTGATATTCGCCGAGCATTTTTTTCCACAACCGGTTAGCGCGTTGCGCGGTGTCTAGCGAGCCATCTGCCTGCCACTGCTCATAGCTATTATTGTCGGCCACGGTCGAGCGATAAAAAGCCGCTTCAAAGTTCTTTAACGTGTGCGCCGAACCGAGATAGTGCTTGCCCGGCCCGACCTCGCGGACCGCGTCCAGCGCCTGGCCGTTTTCGGACATATCCATGCCGCCCAGCAGCACCGAAATCATGCTCGCCTGATCGCAGTCCATAATGAATTTTTCGTAACCCATCGCCAAGCCGCCCTCTAGCCAACCCGCGGTGTGAAGCATAAAGTTTACCCCGGCCAGCGCGCTGGTCTGCAAGGTGTTGGCTGACTCGTAGGCGGCCTGCGCATCCGGCAGCTTGGAGCCGCAAAGCCCGCCGCCGCTTCTAAATGGCACACCGAGGCGTCGCGCTAGCGCAGCCGCCGCATAGATCACCTGACTCGGTTCGGGCGTGCCAAAGGTCGGCGCACCCGTGGCCATCGATACCGCCGCTGCAAAGGTGCCAAAAATCACCGGTGCGCCCGGCCGGCAGAGTTGAGTAAAAGCGATCCCCGCCAGCGCCTCGGCGAGAATTTGGGTTACCGTTCCGGCGGTGGTCACCGGCGACATCGCCCCGGCCAAGATAAACGGCGACACCACCGTCGCCTGATTGTTGCGCGCATAGACCTTTAACGAGCCGAGCATGGTGGCGTCGTAGGTCATCGGCGAGTTAACGTTAATCAGGCTGGTAAGCACGCAATTTTGGTCGACAAATTCGGCGCCAAATACCAGCTTGGCCATGTCCACGGTATCCTGCGCCCGCTCGTGGTGGGTGACCGAACCCATCAGCGGCTTGTCGCTGTATTTAAAATGGCTGTAGACCATATCGAAATGGCGCTTGTTCACCGGCAGATCGACCGGCTCGCAAATGGTGCCGCCAGAGTGGTGTAATCCGGGCGCCATGTAGGCAAGTTTTACAAAATTCTGAAAGTCTTCAATGGTCGCGTAGCGCCGCCCCTGATCGATGTCGTGCACGAAGGGCGAGCCGTAAGCCGGCACCAGCACCGTGCGCTTGCCGCCAATCATCACGCTGCGCGCCGGATTGCGGGCTAGCTGTAGGTATTCGCGGGGCGCGGTTGCCTGAATTAACGCGCGGCACAGACCGCGCGGAAAATGTACTCGACAGCCCTTGACGTCAGCACCCGCCGCTTGCCACATTTGCAGCGCCTCGGGATCATCGAGAAAGTCGATGCCAATTTCTTCCAGCAAAAGATCGGCATTTTCCTCGATAATTTGCAAACTCTCTTCATCGAGGTACTCTAGATAGGGAATCTTGCGCTCGATAAAAGGCGCGCTCTCGACTACCGCAGCGGCACGCGCTGCGCGGCGTCCGTCGCGCCCGCCACCCTCTCGCCCTGCTCGTCTCCGCCCGCTTGTTTCAGTCATGGTGCTTCACCCGCTAGAGTTCTTGCGACACTGTGTGCATCTGGCCAGCGTTGTGCCTGGCCAAATGCGGCTATTTTGGGCGCCCCGCGATCCGCCTTTGGGCTGTCGGAACAGGCGGTGTTTGATTGCAGTCTATGCCTGTTTAACGCCTGCCGCATACGTTTGCGCGACACGCCATTGCTCGTCTGCGACGCGTCTTGCTACTAACTGCGTAAACGCTGGTTATCGGCGTCAAACGGCGACTCATCGATGACCGTGGCGCGATAGCGCTGACCGAGAATTTCGATCTCTAGTTCGCTGCCAACCGCGCCGTGCTGCACCTGCACCAAGCTCAACGCCAACGATTTATTGGTGCGAAACCCAAACCCTCCAGATGTTGCCCGACCGACTAACAGACCATCCTTATAAATTCCTTCGGAGCCGCGCGCATCGGCGTCTTTTACGCCATGGACCTCGAGCGTGGCAAAGCAGTTGACAAAACCGCGGTCGCGCCATGCCAGCAGCCCCTGCTTGCCGATAAAATCGCAGTCTTTGTCGAGTTTGACAAAGCGCTCGAGGCCGGACTCAAGCGCCGAGTACTCGATCGACATCTCACGGGGAATCAACCGATAGGACTTCTCCAAACGCATACTCTCCATGGCGCGAATACCAAACGGCGCAATCTCGTATTCGGCACCGGCCGCCATTAACTGATCAAAAATATAATTTTGCATTTCGATTGGATGGTGTAATTCCCATCCCAATTCACCGATAAAATTAACCCGCAACGCCTCCGCCTGAGCATAGCCAACGTTGATCGACTGACCGGTTAGCCACTTAAAATTATCGTTACCAAGATCGGTGTCGGTGAGCTTTTGCAGTACCTCCCGAGCCCTCGGGCCGGCCAACACCAGCACCCCCATTTGGGTAGAGATTTTTTGTAAATTAACCGCACCATCGCGCGGAGCCAGCTTGGTTAAATAGTCCCAGTCGTGGCGCTCCTGAGCACCGGCAAAGACCAGGTAATAGCTATTTTTGGCGCGCTTGTAGATGGTGAATTCGGCGCGGACACCGCCATTTTTCGACAGCATGTGGCACAAGCCAATTCGACCCACGGTTACCGGCACCCGATTGGCGACGATACTGTTGAGCCACGCCTCGGCACCGTGACCGGTCACCGTGGCCTTGGAAAACGCCGACATATCCAGCACGCCGACCTTTTCGTGCACGTGACGACACTCGCGGCCGACAAAGTCAAAATAATTAGAGCGTCGAAAAGAATTCTTTTCAACGATGCGACCATCGGCGAGCGCGGTCGAGTGATTTTTATTCCACAGCGTGTCGCCCTTAGCGAGCTCGGCGTCCGACAGCGCATAGTCCACCGGCGCAAACCAGTTCGGCCGCTCCCAGCCATACACCGAGCCAAACACCGCACCCAGCGCCTTCATCCGGTCGTAACAGGGTGAGGTCTTGAGCGGTCTGGCGGCACTGCGCTCCTCATCTGGGTAGTGGTTTTTAAAGACGTGGTGGTAGGCCTCTTGGTTTTTCGCCCGC
>Ga0209713_10001833_pt1 | contig 12926 bp, 9 predicted proteins | sample ArcOceMetagenome_3_FD_187444 | JGI IMG/M metagenome (GOLD analysis project Ga0209713, IMG submission 187444) | Marine eukaryotic phytoplankton communities from Arctic Ocean - Arctic Ocean- Svalbard ARC20M Metagenome (SPAdes) (version 2) | ecosystem: Environmental > Aquatic > Marine > Oceanic...
CTGCCCTGGCTTGGCTTGGATTGGCTTAGCTCGGCCTTGCTTTGCTTTGTCCGGCTCCTGGCTCGGACGCGTGCGCTAGGTAGTCCGCGTCTGTTTGGTACCTTTGGTGGCTCAGGCTATTGAGGCGGTCTACCCCCCACACGGAAGCCGTCGTGTCATCCGAAAAAGGCAAGCAAACACATAATTATGGCCGCTGGCATCGCGACGCTGCTCGCCTCGTGCTTGGCGGTCGCGCACGAGCACAGCCGATATCACCCGGCGGCAGGCGTGGGTGCCGTGCTTCAGGAGCTCGAGGACAGCCTGGACCAGGCGCTGCTGCAACACAGGTTCCACGAGGGGCTGCTGGAGCGCAGGACTCGCTACCTGGACGCGGCCACGGTGCTGCGCAAGGTCGGCATGGCCACGCAGCACAAGGTGACGGCCATATTGCTTCAGCATAGTGTGCTGAAGAACCAGCTGACTGGCCTTCACATGCGCATCAAGTCGCTCGAGGACAAAGGAACACGGGAATCCGAGGACTTTGTGAAGTGCTGCGGAGACCCTGGCGAGGAGGAGGACTCGCTCACATCCAAACTTGCGGATCGAGCAAATGCCAGTAACCCCCCGGCCACTGACCTTGCGTCGGTACTGAAGGTAGGATTGGCAGAAATGGGCGACTTTGTGCGCTACACTCTAATGGCCAGCGCCACAGAACCTAAACTTCGAGAGTGCGACGCAGAGCGACGACGGCGAGCCGAAGAGCCTGCAGCTGCAGCGCCTCCAACTGCAGCGGCTAAAGCTGTAGCTGAAGCCGCAGCGGCTGAAGCTCGTGCTCGCACTCTCGCGGCACCAGTCGATGACGGCGCTGCCCAAGGACCAGCAGGCGGTGCAGCTCCATGCACGTCTGACGCCTACTCCCAGATGGTGGTCGATGCGCACACGACGCTGACAGGCTCAGCCTCAGGCTTCGAGATGAAGAAGTTCAAGAACTACTGGAAGCCCGGCAACTCGTACTATGGCGTCAATGCGGTTTATGAGGTCAGGATCCGTGTCTCCGAGATCGAGACGGACTCGTATCTGATCAACCCGAAACACATGGACCCATGGCAAATGGAAACGCAAAAGCCGTTTGCACTGACTGCCGAGGAGAAGGCTGCTCTCGTAGCGGCAGCTGATGAGCTAAACGGCGGCGACGGGTCTGCAGAGTCACTGGCACGGTCTGCAGAGTCGGTGCCGGTCAGGTTTGAGGTCCAGTTCAACGAGGAGAAGGCGCAGTCGGTCAAGGAGGATACCATGCACGGGATCTACGAGGTTTCGCGCGAGATGGGGGGCTCGCTGGACGAAAACAAGAAGGATTTCAACGAAGTGAAAGCCATGCTAACCGGGCTCATGGTGAAGATCAACGAGAAGGATGTGCAATTTCCACCGGACATTGACAAGGTCAACAAATTGTTAGGCGATGGAAAGGCGGCACCCGTTGACAACAAGGGGGCGGCGCCCATGACGAGTCAGCTGCGGCACCTGATGAATGTTTGGAATCCGGATAACGACGGGATGACCAAGGCAATTCAGCTCTTCATCCAGAGCGAGGGTGAGCTGCTGAGAGACGAAAGCTCTGACTTGCTCAAACGGAACGAGGATGCCGAGGAGCTTGCGGACCCGGAAGGCACGCGGGCCGACGAGTGGACCACCCCGGAGGATTTCGATAACAGCCTGAAGATGGCCCTCGAGACTCTGCAGAAATGGGTGGAGACGCCCGAAAAGCAGTCCCTTCAGGGTGCTGCAGAGGCTCTGCAAACGCTGGAGGAGAAACTGTGGGACGATGATGCAGCGGCCATGGCCAATGGTGAGACAGTGCTTCAGAAGAAGAAGGAGGTCGATGACCTTTTGTTGGCGCTGAATGGAAAGCCCTTGATCAACGATCAAAACGGCATAAACTGGGTTACCGATCTGATTCAGCGCCGGGTGAAATTGGAGAAGGAGAAGGACGAGACAGCACAACTCGTGCGGTCTGCCGTCAAACTAAGTGATGACGCACAACAAAAGATGGTGGACGCCATGCGCCACGCTAAACAGCAGCAGCAGCCGCCACAGCAACCTGCGCCTGCTGCTGAGCCTGCTGCTGCGCCTGCTGCTGAGCCTGCTGCTGAGCCTGTGCCTGCTGCTGCGCCTGCGCCTGCTGCTGCGCCTGCGCCTGCAGCTGCGCCTGCGCCTGCTGCTGCGCCTGCGCCTGCAGCTGTGCCTGCGCCTGCAGCTGAGCCTGTGCCTGCTGCTGCGCCTGCGCCTGCTGCTGCGCCTGCGCCTGCAGCTGTGCCTGCTGCTGCTGCTACAACCTAGGACTAAATAGCCGTACCGTACCAGGACGGTTGACTGAAGGGCGCACCCGACCCGAGCGCTTCATTTGCTACTTGTTCTCAGTATGTGGGATATCCATTTGAGTAACCGTGTCCATTGCTTTGTAGTAGTACGTCTGTTTACTTACAAAGAGCTAATACTGGGAGCGCCCGTGCTTATGCCTGCTCGTTGAGGGGCAGACATTGTCTTGTTCGTGGCTGTGGCCGCCGTCGCACGCGTGGTCGTCCGCGCCATGGCCGCTGCCCCTGAGCCGCTTCGACCGGCGCTGCCTCGCACGTATCAGGTCGTCCGCGTCCGACGGCACCCAGACGCAGCGGTTCTCGGCGTTGCCGCGGCCGCCCTCGTCCTCGAGCTGGACGTGGTACGGCGCGACGACGCCCGGCGGCATCTCGTCGTCGTCTCGGTAAAGGAGGCCCACCACCCTGCCCGCCGACCACTCGTCGAGGCCCGTCCTGCACTCGACCTCGTCGTCGAGGGTGAAGCGCAGCACCTCCATCTTCACCTCCATGCTCTCGGCCGTCGCGAGGCAGTCGTTGAACGAGTCGGCGAGCGCCTTGGCGTCGAGGTCCTTGCCGATGAAGACCATCTTGCTTTCGCGTCGCTCGTCGGCGCCCCACGCCGTGTCAAAGTAGCCGTGGAACGACATGTGCACGGCGTGGTAGACGAAGCGCTGCTCCGAGTGCGCGATCGCCAGCACGCCCTTCATGCGGAACATGTCGGCGCCGCGCGTCTGCAGCAGCTCGCGTATCCAGTCGTGCAGCAGCTCGAGGTCGAGCGCGCCCTTCTGCACGGTGCGCAGGTGGCGCGGCGCGCCCTGGTCGAGGCTCACGCTGCCGACGCTCGCGTCGTGCTGCGTCGGCGGCGCCTCGGTGTTGAGCAGCTCCGGGCTCGCCCGCAGCGCGCGCTGAAGGTCGAAGCCGTGGATGCCGAGCACGCTGCCGACCGACACCTCCGACCGCTGGCAGCGGTGGATCGGCGCAAACGCATTGATGCCGCGCAGCCGCGCCTCGAGCCGCGAGAGGTCCTCGGCTGAGACCAGGTCGGTCTTGTTCAGCAGCAGCCGGTCGGCGAAGGCGACCTGCGCGCTCGCCTCGTTGACGACGCCCTCGGGCTTCTTGGCGTCGAGGTGGCGCTCAACGTGCTTCGCGTCGACGAGCGTGACGATGCCGTCGAGGCGGAAGTTCTCCGCGATGGAGTCGTGGACCAGGAAGGTCTGCGCGACTGGGGCTGGGTCGGCCATGCCGGTCGTCTCGATCACGATCGCGTCCAGTTTGAGGCTGCCAGTCTGGATGCGTGCCGCGAGCTTCTCGAGGATCGCGACCAGGTCCTGCCGGACCGAGCAGCAGATGCAGCCGTTGAGCACCTCGATGATCTCCTCATCCGAGCTGAACTTGCTCTTCTTGTTGATCAGCGCGTCGTCGATGGCCACGTCGCCGAACTCGTTCTCGATGATGGCTATCTTCTTGCCGTGCTCGACAGAGAGGATGTGGTTGAGCAGAGTCGTCTTGCCGCTGCCGAGGAAGCCGGTGATGATGGTGACGGGCACGCGCTCCTGCTCGTGGCTGTCGGTCTCGATGTCCGATACCTCCATGGGGGGATCAGAAGGCCTCTCAGCACAGGAAGCGGAGAGCAAACTGGGCCCCGTCCGCGGGCGACGCGACACGCTGAACCGATCGAGGGGCTGAACCACCCAAGGTGATTCTATGACCGGCAGCTTAGGAAAAGCAATGATCTAAAGTATCTAAAGTAAAGTATCTAAAGAACAGAAAATCACAGCTGACCATGCATGTGCACGCTCACACGCCGCGCGCCTTGACAAAGGCCACCTGCGCGATGGACGCGCCGCCGGCGGCGGTGTCGTCGTGTAGCGCCTGCGGCATCGCAAAGAGCACGTGGTAGAGCACGCCGAAGACCATGACGGCGCCGACGGCAAACGGGAGCGAGACGTAGCCGAGCTCGCCGCCCGCCTTGAAGAGCGCGCCGTGCATCGCGAGCGCGCCCGCCGCGAGGCCGTGGATGATGGCGGAGAAGGTCGCCTGCGTGCTCGCCTGCTGCGAGGGCGGCGCCTGCGTCGAGAGCAGCAGCAGCACCGCCGGCGCGAGGCACGACGCGAGGCCCATCAGCAGCAGCGCGAGCACGAAGAGCACGACGTTGAACTCGGCCAGCGCCATCAGCACCATCGCGCCCGTGATCAGCGAGACGCCGAGGCGGATCAGGTTGGCGTTGCCCAGCCGGCGCTGCAGCGGCAGCGCGAGAGACAGCGAGAGGATCGCCGCCGGCGCCGCGGCGAACTTGACGTAGTTGACCGTCTCCTGCTGCCAGCCGAAGGCGAGCACCGCCCAGCCGTCGATGGTCGTGAACGCGGCGACCGCGACGACCAGCGGCGAGCAGAGCGTCAGCAGGAAGCGCAGCACCGGATTGGTGAAGAGCAGCTGCTCGCTGAGGCGGCCGCCGCCACCCGCGCCGCCCGCCGCGCCGCCTGCCGAACCCGCTGCGCCTCGGCCGCGCCCGGCGCACACGACCTGCGCACACGCGTACAGCCGCGCACGCGCGCTGCGCGGCCTCGCGGTGGCGGCGGTGCCGTGCAGCGCCTGGCTGGCGGCGTCGGGCGGGAGCGTCTCGGGGCACACGCAGCCGAGCAGGCAGCCGGCGCCGCTGAGGCTGGCGAGCACCAGCCAGAAGAAGCCGTAATTCGCCCAGTGCTTCGTGAGCACCTGCCGCGTGACGCAGACGAAGGCAACGGCGCCGATGACGGCCGACGAGAGCGTCAAGATGCCGTACGCGAGGATGCGGTCGTCGGGCCGGATCACGTCGGCGGTCATCGACATGAGCGCCGGCCACAGCCCACTCAGCGCGCCGCGCACGAAGCAGCCGAGCATGAAGACGGGCACCTTGGGCGTCGCGGCGTTGATCAGGCTCTCGACGAGCATGCCGACAAAGTGGATGATCACGAGGACACGCCGGCCGCCGACGTCGCCCAGCCGACCGAGAAAGGGCATGAACAGACAGTGCGCCACCAGGCCGGCGCCGCGTCCGTAGCCGACGATGGCCTGCGCCTCCCGCGTCACCAGCTTGCGGTCGCCGCAGTGATCGGAGCCGCTCCATTCGCTCGTGTGCTGCTTCGCGGGGTCGACCGGCGTGGCGCAATGCTGCAGCGTGCGCATGTACGGGAAGTAGACGACGCTCTCGGCCCGCATCAGCACGGTGTTGAGCGTACCGAGGAGCAATATCCACCGCATCCTGTGCAGCATGCTGCACACCTGCGCCCAGGTCGGGGGCTTCTGCTCGCCGCTGCTCGCGGCGCCGGGCGGTGGGCCCACGAGAGGCTGCGTCTCGTCGGGCTCGTCGTCGTCCTGCATATCGATCCGGTGACAGGCTTTTTGATTTTCCTAAAGTTTGAATTGTACTGTACGAAGAATGCAAAAGTTAAAAAAAAATGAAATCACTTGATTTTCACCGTTGACGCCGACGCAGCCAGCCTAACGCCATCTGCGATAGCCACCGCCGCCGCCGCAATCGACGCGGCCACGAAGGCAGAGCTCCGACGGTGCCCGCCGGCAGACGCCTCCGCGGGCGAAGCGCTACGTCCGGCTGCAGTGCTGCCGACGCTGTTCGTGCCATTGGCGCCCAAGGCCGGCACCACGCACCTGTGGGACTGCATGGTCGCCGCGTTTACACCCGAGGTCTCGTGCAGCTCCACCAATGCCAGCGAGTGGCCACGACGCTGCGGCGACAGGCGCGTCCTGCTGCCCGTGCTGACCGGTGGCGACCTGTCCCCAGGCTCGACTGGCATCGTCAAGGAGCTCTTCTTTTTTGTGCGCAGCCAGAAGCACGGCCCGGACCTCGACGGCGGTGCGTCGCCTAGCGGGGCCGTCGATGCCGCTGTGCACATGGGCGCGCTCGCTGCACAGCCTGCCGCTCGCGACTGAGCGCAACGTGCTGCGGCGGGTGCTGCAGCTGCCGCCCGAAGCAGCAACGCGGCTCGCGCGCCGACTGATGCGCGAGGGCGACCTGTCGCTGCCCGCGGCGGCGGCACCGCTGCGCGCCTCGCTCGACGGCTTCTGGGCGGCGCTCGACGGACGGCTGCGCTCGTTTTGCGAGCGAGGCGGCGGCTGCAGTGGCGTAAGCAGCAGTACCACCGCCACCGCCTCCGCCTCCTCCGCCGCCTCCGCGCGCCCACCGAGGCCCGGCTCGGCGGGTGGCGCGCGAGCGCGCTTCGGCTACGCGCTGCCGCGCGTCGGGTTGCTGCCGGGCGCGACGACGCTCGATTTCACTCCGGACATGGCGCTGCACTCAGCCGCGCTGCCGCGGATCGCCGCGCTGCTCGGCGCCGCCCCCTCGCCGCAGCAGCCGCCCGCGCAACCGCTTGGCGCCAAGCTCTTCCTGATGCTGCGCGAGCCGCTGGCGCGCGCGTGGTCGCACCACCAGCACTTCTTGGCGTGGGGGTGGGAGCGCAACGCCTTCAACGGCAGCGTGGCGCGCGACGTGGCGGCGCTGCGGCGCTGCTGGGCGACGCTTCCCGAAGCGCAGCAGGGCGCGACAAGGACGCCGCTCCCGCTCGAGGCGCGTGCAAGCGTCGTGCGCGGTGCGAGCGCCGGCTGGGTTCGCGCGAAGCTGGCGCCGTGCTGGGAGAAGGCGCGCTACCTCGGATGGTCCATGTACGAAACGCCTCTGCTCGCGACGTACGCCGTCTTTGCGCGCGAGAGATGCCACGTCATCTGGCAGGAGGAGCTGCAGACGATCTCCGCCGCCGAGCTGATCGCGCGCGTCGCGCGCTTCAGCGGCCTCTCGCCGCCGCCGCGCGGAACGCCGCCGCCGCGCACGTGCACACCGGCAGGCGCCAGGCCACCGAAGCCGGCGGCGGCTGGTGCGGCGCCCGCGCCGCCACACCGTCCGGCCTTTGAGCGGCAGCTCGAGGCGGCGCAGCAGCTGCACGCGACGCGGCGCCTGCTCGCGCCGACGCTCTCGCTGCTACGCGACCTGATCCCCGGCACTTTTGAGCCCGATGCACCGATGGCGGCGCTGGCGCGTGTCACCGAGCAGTCGTCGTACGCAGATGTAGACTCGTATTCGTATTCGTAGTTGGTACTTTAGCCGTGTCTATCGAGTCTATCCTTTATTTCCTGGATCCTGGTTCGCTATCCCAACGTGGCAAGCAGTGTAAAGTACTAACGACCAGACCGCAAAAAAAGAGAGTATGAGAAGAGCAGCGCACGGAAGGAGAGAAAAAAAGATAAATTAGGAAAATAAAGCTGAATAAAAAGAGGAGATTGTGCGAGGTGTCGACGACTACCCCGACTCGCCGGCTAAAAAAAGAGAGTGTGAGAAGAGCAGCGCACGGAAGGAGAAACAAAAACGAAGACACAGCGATGCGTACCTCGATGGTAAAAGGACGTAGTCGTCGGCGGCCGCTACGGCCGATGCCGCGCGCTATGCATGCGCGCGGCATCGGCCGAAAAAACGTGCGTCGTCAGACGTTAAGTTCGGAGCCCTGCGCCAAACACACGGCGGCATGATCATCGTGACACCGATGGCCAACGAGGTGTGCTTCTGGAGCCGGAGAAGATGCGTGACCACCACCGGCAAGGTGCTGCAAAAAGGAAGAAGGGCGACGCGACCCGCCATTGTTTGCTGAGCGACGCTTCGAAATCCTGGTGACTTTGGCGCGAATTTGACGCGTCGCCGCCCATCGCCGAGTTGGTGAAGCGAGCTGCCCACCCTCGGGCTCCGGTGCCACCACTGCGGTGCCGGTCCCATCGTCCTTGGGCTCGGCGTTCGCAGCCGCGGTCCTAGCAAAAAACGATCGCATGGCGACGGCAGCGGCGCTTGTCATCTCCGCCGTTTTCACACTGGTCTTGTGCCGGTGGCCCGCAAGCGAGTCCCGGGCATCCTTGCTGCCGTTCAACATGGCCTCCGCCGCGTCTAGTAGACCAGAGAAGAGCTCATGCTGCTCGAGCTCCGGCTCAGCACCCTTCATGGCTCGCATCTGAATCGTTTCATTCTTGGGAATCATCGTGAAGGGAGGGAAGATCTCGTCACGTGCTTGGGCAATCTGTTGCAGCACGCCGCTCTCCAGCTGGTTCTTCGACTTGAGGCGCCGACCTTTCACCGGGGAAGTCGTAAGGGGCATGGAATGACGGTGAACGTGCCCGTGCCACAGGTCGTTCACGAGCCCGGAGACATCGTGCGAGGCCGTCTCCAGATCATGAAACGCCTTCACGGACCCATGCAGAGCTGACACCTCGAGGTCATGAAGCGCCTTCATGGTCTTCGCCGAACCCCGATGCAAAGCTTCGCCCAGTGAGCTCTTGTCGGCGACAAGATGCTCAGTCTGTGACTGCTGCTGCGGGTTTGTCTCCGGCTCTGTATTCTGAGTCGATCCCGACGGCGTCCGCCCTGAAATCCGCCTGCTGGACTTTCCAGCAATCTGAGCTGATGCCGACGTCTTCGTCAAGCGTGCAAACCGCCTGCGGTCGAGAAAGCCACGCGACCACCGCTGCATCACAAGCACCGCGCGAAAGAGGTATCGGAAGAAGGCTCGCCGCAAAGCACGCTGTCGCTGCCGATGGTGGTGGCCTCGCCAGACCGATTGAAGCAGAGTTGCCGCCTCGTTACACTCGGCGAGCCGACTCCTCGCGTCTTCGCGGGAGTCCTTGCGCAAATGTCGTGAGTGTATACTGTTACGGATGCCCCTGCGCAAAGGCCTGGGCGCGGTAAAATCCTGGTCCAGCTCCTGCCGCATGAGGTCAGCAGCGTAAAGCTCCTCGTACAACCCAAGTACCGGCAGCACCAGCTTCAGTCGGTCACTTTTGAGTGTGGCGTCGCCCTCAAAGACACGCAGGATGTCGTGGAGCCATCCCTCCTCCGACTCGAGCAGTCGGCAGGCGCTGCCGTCGCTGATGTACATCATCCGCGTGCCATTGCGCAACGAGTGGAACAGCTGCTCTGCGCGGCACCACATGCGTCGCATGTATGCGGCGCGGTCGCACACTTTGCTGGTGTTCTGATGTTCCACCGTTGGCACGATTGCTATGAAGACATTGGCACACGATGAATAGCTGAAGAGTGACTGGATCGCCAGCTGCTGCGTGCTCGAGGCGCGTTGAGGGATGCTGCAATAGTCACACCACACCTTGGTGTTCTCCAACGGCCAGTGCAGCTCCGAGCAGATCTGGCGGATAGCGGCGACCATAGCCTCATACTGCGTGTTGGTGTGGTCGGGCTCTGTCCATGAGGTCCACTCTGTTCGATCGCGCAGGGTGCAGACGCGTGAGAGGCGCATGGAACTGGCCTGCTGGACGATGGTTCGAGCTTCACTGAGGCATGCGGTGCGAGATGAAGATCATCAGCTCTTTGCACGCGAGAATATCGTCGATTGTATCAAGGAAGCGGAGGAGGCCGCGGTCGCGCAGCTCCTCATGCATTACGAGCTTTCCAAGACCCAGGAAATCAAGCGCCTCGACGCTGGCCGAGTTGAATATCAGCGTTTTGGTCATTGCGATGGATTCGTCAAGCTGCTGTTGCGTCCACCGCTCGCGATTCTCCCGTGTCTTCCGCCGCAGCACAGCCAGACGAATGACGACGTACGCGAGGGTGGCAAGCACAGAAGCGACGACGATCGAACCTGCTGCCATGAGCCCATTCCTCAGAAGATCGGCACGCGCCTCGTGCTCTTCCGCTGACTCTTGAGCGAGCTCGAGTTCACTCCTGAGCAGGCCCTGACAGCGCTGGAAGCACCGGTCGGCACTTTCACTGTCCTCGCCCGTGTCCTCGGCGCACACGCATGCGTCTAGTTCGAGGCGAAGGATGCCCAAATTCTCGTAGAAGCTGTCCATCCCCACCATGACACGCACCTCTAGCGGCTCATTCGTCAGGAATGGCAGCCCCTTGACAAACCAGCCTGGCCCCTTGCGCCCCTCGCTTGCCCACCAGTTTGCGCCACGCCTGCCGTTGCTACTGACGCACACCTCGCTTGAGTTGAACATCGCCCGCGTCTTCCACGAGTTCGAGTAGTCGTATGCCGGATCGTCGCTCGTGCCACCATCGCAGTACACATCTGTGCCCACAAACGACGGCACGCCAAAGTCGGTAGGAGCTGCTACACCTTGCGCGCCCAGGCTGGCCGACCGCGCCTCTTCGCCACCGTGGCACTCGCAGCTACCGACGTAGCATATCGCCTCCAGATTGGTCGCGAGCGGCCCGCACATATCATGGACGTATTTGAACTGATCGAGCTCATCCGGACGCCATGTCGTCAGCATTCCTGCAGGAAGTCCAGTCGCTGTTCCCACCGCATACGTCCATACGTGTTGGCGGCCAGTGCAGCCATCCTGCCGCACAGTCAGGCTCACTCCGTCGACGTAACTTCCGTCGACGCACGATGGTTCGTTGGCAGGGCAGCCCGTCGCGCGCACGCGGGCATTGTCCCACATGGCGCCGCCAAATCCGGCTCCGCACTGCGTGGCGTCTGCGCACGATGCGGATGAGAAGTCGTGCGGCGTGCTCGTATTGAGAAAAGCATCCATCTGCCCACGCGCCATAGCGACGACACGGCCGCGGAAGCCGGCAACGCGGGCATTGTTGGGCAGAGAAACGAAGAACGAGTGGGCACCGCCCTCGCGCAGCTGGGAGCTCAGCTTTGGCGCGCATATGAACTTCTTCGCGACTGGATGCCAATACTTTGTGAGAGTGCCGGGGCAGCTCGCCAGCGTGGTTGCCGCTGCGCGATTAGTGCACGTTTCGCCCTCCGCTATCGCCTCCTCCGCAGCTCGGAAAACCGCATCGAAGTCAGCGTCGGCAATGGTTATCCACGCGGGCAGCTCCGTTGATCCAACCTCGTTCTTGCCCGGCATGTCCTGACCGCGTGGCTCATCCTGCAGGACAGGCGCGCACGTCCCAAACTGCGCGCAAGCGGAGGGCTGCCACGCCGTGCAGCCAAGCGAGCACGAAGTGCCCGCTCCGTTCGCACTTAACGTGAGCGTCACGTTGCCATCCCCCGCTTCCGACGAATTCCCCAGCACATATGGCACGCGGCTTGTTCCTAGCTGTGCCTGCGCCGTCGCCTCTGCGAGCTCACGCGACGACGCGGTAACAGTCCAGCTACCGGTGTCGCACTGCTCCGGAGACACCACCAGCCCGTCACCGCAGATGCCCTGATGTTGCGCCTCCTCCTCGGTCGCCTCGTGGGTGCGGCAGCCGAAGACCTCAAGCGTCAGCGCCCGAACGGCCACGTCCTCATTGCCGGTCAGAAGCTCGCCGGTCTCCGCGTCAACCGAACCGGCACCCTGTCCCGCCATGATGCGCGCCTCGATGGGATCGGATGCCCAGCCGCCTGGAGCATGGCCACGGCGCGCAACGTGAGGGGGCAGCGGTAACGGGCGAGGCTGAGCTGGAGATGCGGCATTCTCTGATTGGAGGACTTGTAACGTACCGTCCGGCACCGAGTACAGGAAGCTCCCGAAAGGTCGGTCCTCAAAATCGGCGGCGGTGGCGTACCTGCCATGGAAGGTGCCGTGGCTCGGCTTGGGAAAGAGTCAGGGCTGGTGGGCATGCGGCTCGAAGGGATTGGGCCAAGGCAGTCGCTGGACCTCGGACCAATGCATAGGAAGCCCTCCGAGGTGTTATCGAATATTGGCGCGGCCTCGTCCGCCTCATACCACAGCCCGCTGCTGAAGAAGGTGTCGCAGCCTGCCGCCACGCACGCCGCCTCATCACGACAGCCCGCCTGCTCAAACGCGCCAGCAGCGGCGCAGTCACGCCCACCGCGCAGGCCCGAGTCGCAGTAGTACGACGAGCCCAGCCAGTCGGGAGGTAGATCGGATCCACCGTGGCACATGCAGTTGCCCTCGATGTCTTGTGTGCGAGCGGGAGTGGGAGATCGTCAGACGACTTGTGTGCACGCGTGGCTGCTAGAGGGAGCGGCGGTGCTGCGCACAGAAGGAGTAGCCCCGGGCGTTGAATGCCAGGCCGGCTGTGTACGAGGCGACGTGTTCGCGTCCCTGAGACGTGAAGCGCGCGAACCCGACGCCGTCCATGTAGGCGTCGTCGATCGTGCTCTCGCCCCGCCAAGCCTCTGCTCTCAACGCGTCGGGTGAGCCCATAGCGAAGCTCGTGAGCGAGCCGCGCACGTGTGTGTATGTCCACCCCTCGCCTAGGACTGCGCTGGCCTGCGCGAGGGTGGGCCGCTTCCCACGGCCGCATATAGTCACGTTCAGACCGGCCTCGTTGCCCAGACCCGGGACGGTCAGCGGCATCCACTCGCCAGGGCAGCCGTCCTCCGGCACAAGTGTGTATGCCGTGTGCCACTCCGGCGCACAACAGCCACCGTCGCACAGAGCATCGATGCTTCGAACCAAGCAGAGGCAGCCGAGCAAGACTCGGTGACACATGCTGGTCGCCATGGTTGAGTTCGGTGGTTTTCGGTGAGCGCCCTGCAACACCGGGGGGAGCAACACCCTGAGTAAGTCAGTATTAGTGTAGCCCTGTATGCGTGATACCATAATCTTACTTACTTACCCTGAGTGTCTGCCCAAGTACATAGCGCACCTTGACACGGCGTGAGGAGTCAAATACACTCGAATAGAATCATAATT
>Ga0209713_10001834_pt1 | contig 12920 bp, 5 predicted proteins | sample ArcOceMetagenome_3_FD_187444 | JGI IMG/M metagenome (GOLD analysis project Ga0209713, IMG submission 187444) | Marine eukaryotic phytoplankton communities from Arctic Ocean - Arctic Ocean- Svalbard ARC20M Metagenome (SPAdes) (version 2) | ecosystem: Environmental > Aquatic > Marine > Oceanic...
CGCTCAGTCGCACTGCCATCGGTCCCACCGCCCGAGCGCTTTTCCGCGTCGAGCTGAGCTTTGCGATAGGGATCGATATCGCTTCACTGTGTCTCGACGCGCGGTCCGTTCCGCACGCGGTCACGCAAGCACCCCTGCACCGATCGATGCCCATGGTCGGTCTCCTCGCCAAGACCATGACCCTCGGAGCGGCCGCGTCCATCGCCCGCCGCGGCGCCCTCAGCGCCCGCGTGCCCACGGGCGCACAACAACGCGGGATCACCATCTCCACACGCGCCGAGGTGGACCAGACCCTCAACCCGCGCGTCGCCGCCCTGCGCCCGTCCAAGACCATGGCGCTCACCGACAAGGCGCGCGAGATGAAGGAGAGCGGCCTCCCCGTCATCGGCCTCGCCGCGGGAGAGCCCGACTTTGACACCCCCGACGCCATCGTCCGCGCGGGATGCGACGCCATCAAGAACGGATTTACGCGATACTCGCCAAACACCGGCACCGCGTCGCTGCGCACAGCTGTGTGCAAGAAGCTCAAGGAGGAGAACGGGCTGGAGTATGCCCCGTCCGAGATTGTCCTCAGCAACGGGTGAGTCATCGATGTCATCAGCGACGCCACCGTGTTGATCCCCTCGACCCGGTAACCCCCGACGACGATCAATCATGCAATCTTTCGTGTACACAGCTGACCTCTTCCCGCGAACACTCACCGTCGCAGAGCTAAGCAGTCCGTGGCGCAGGGCGTGATCGCCACGTGCGGCCCCGGCGACGAAGTCATCGTCCCCGCCCCGTACTGGGTCTCCTACCCGGAGATGTGCCGCCTCGCGGGCGCCGAACCCGTCGTCGTCACCACAACCGCCGACGAGGGCTTCCTACTCACCGCGGAGAAACTGAAATCGGTCCTCAACGAAAAATCGCGGTTGCTCATCCTATGCACACCGTCGAACCCATCCGGCGCCGTGTACAGCGAAGCTGCGCTGGCGGCCATCGCGGACGTCGTCAGGTCCCATCCGAGGCTCTTGGTGCTCGCGGATGAGATTTACGAGCACATCATCTACCCGCCCGCGTCGCACTTCTCCTTCGCGGCGCTGCCCGGAATGCGGGAACGAACGCTCACCGTGAATGGATTTTCCAAATCGTTCGCCATGACCGGATGGCGCCTCGGGTACCTCGCCGCGCCGCAACACTTCGCCACCGCGACGGCTAAGATCCAGGGCCAGACCACGAGCGGCCCGTCGTCCATCTCGCAAGAGGCGGCGCTCGCGGCGCTCGGTTTGGGTAAGTTCGGGGGAGAGCCTGTGTCGGTGATGAAGGCGGCTTTTCAGAAGCGCCGCGACTACGTGTACGAACGTCTGGTGTCGATCGACGGCGTGCGGCTCGAGGCGCCGGAAGGGGCGTTCTACGTGTTCCCCGACGTCTCCGGCTTGGTCGGGGACGGGTGCGAGGCGGATGGCTTCGGCCCCGTGCCGATGCAGACGCATTGTGCGAGTATTTGCTTGAGAAGGCGCAGGTGGCGCTCGTGCCCGGTAGCGCGTTCGGGTGTCCGGAGTGCTTGCGGATCTCGTACGCGGCGAGTGACGAGACGCTGAAGGAGGCGCTTGATCGGATCGAGGCGGCGTTGGACTCGAAGGTGTACAAGCGGGGGGGTAAGTGAGGAGTCGTAGCTGCGCGGTTAGCACTAGAGAGATCGTGCTAACACTTATAAAAAGTTATCGATGCGTTTCGTGCGTTGAGTTGTGGTTTTGCACGTGTGATTTTCCCGAGGATTGAAAGTTCCGGCCGAATTCTGTCGTCTCCGGGCATTTGGTTCGGGCGCTCCTCCGCGTCGGTGTCACACGCGTCGGCGCGCGAGAGACCCGAGGGATCGAGACATCCGTGCGTTGGTGTGCACTCGGGCGCGAGAACGACGCGTGAACCCGCGGGGTAAACCCGTATCGGAGGTGTCAAACCGCCCGGTTCGTTGGTTAATTTTGGGTTAAAAAGGCACCCCAATTGAGCCCCGATGACCGAGGAGCCTCCGACCGAGCCGGACCCCGAGATCCAGGAGATGTGGGCCAAGGCTGTTAAGAAAGCGGACGCCCTCATCGCGCTCTCCGAGAGCGTCGAGAAGCGGGCGAGGTTCAAGCAGGCGGCGGGCGCGTACGCGGACTCGCGGAGCCGCGCGTCCAAGACGCCGCAGCAGCGCGAGCGTGCCGCCGTGAACGTCGCTAAGGATCTAGGCGTGGACGTGCCAGCGGCGTCGCCCGATACCACCTCGCCCGCGGCCGCCGACACGCAGACGACGACGGAAACGAACACGCCAAAGCCCGCGGCGCTCGACAGGTCCGCATCCACCAAGAGCGACCGCTCCGATGCCTCCTCCGGCGGCAATCGCGTGGACAAATCCCAAATGAGTAATCGCCCGAAGAGCCAAAATACGCCTAAACCCGCAGTGGACAACAGCGGCGACGTGCTCGGAATGTGGGACGAGAAGGGCAACATCCGAGTCGCGAAGGCCCTGTCGGATAAGCACACAGATAAGAACCCACACGAGGTGACACTGACACAGGACCAGTACAAACTCCTCTACCTCATCTCGAGACTTCAATCGGTATCGTTCGATCCGCCGCCAGCTCGGCGACGGGGTGTCCGCACGGAGCTGACACGCAACGAACTTCCCAACACCGCGTCCGCGATGTCGCGGACGTCCTCGGTGGACTCGCTGGAGAACGCTATCCGCCTTGGGCGGGAAGAGAATGAGAAGGCGAGGGTTGAGGATGAGAAGAATGAGGTCCGCTACACCAACGAGAACCGCAGGGTGGTTAAAAATATCCTCGGCGGCGGCCATGGCGGCGGGAAGGTCGCGCCCGCGCCCGCGCCCGAGGGCGAGGTGGACGCGGCCAGCCCTAAACAAAAGTCGGTCACCATACGCGATGAAATGGACCTCGGCGACGGCGACGCGAACATCGTCTTCCCGGCCGAGGCGAGTGCCGGTTCCAGTAAGCCGGCGCCGACGAAGCAGTGGTCCACGAAGACGATGTGGAACACGGCGGTGAAGTCCGTGGTGAACACCATGAAGCTGCGGCACACGCTGTCGCGCAGCTTCCAGCACGTGCCGAGCACCATGCGCGAGTTACAGGACAGCGCGAGCACGCGATTTGTGCACAGGACGCCGCTGTTGGTGTACATATACGAGGGTATCCTTCTCGATATTTTCGATTTGTACGATTTTTACCCCGGGTCCGAGATGTCCGGCGTGTGCAAAGGAGTTCTCAACATGAACTTGTCCACCGAAGGCGTGGACGACCTGTCCGATTTACAGGAGATGGGACTGTTGTTACGGCTAAAGCTGGGAACCAAGGACCACTTCACCACAACGTCGTATCAGGTCATGCCCGCCGGTGTCGCCGCGTTGAAGTCGATGAAGCAACTGGACAAAAACGACGTGGATCGATTTTTGATTCACGGCGTGCGTGTGGAGACGCCGCAGATGCTCCGCGCGACGCACTACGACCCGCACGAGTACGCGTGGCTCAACAACGGCGAAGAGTTTGACGCGTTGGGTGCGCCCAAGCCGGAGTTTACGCCGTTTGAAATTTCATTCGACGATCTCACCGGGGAGTTTAACCTGGTGGACCCGGACGGTAACGAACGTGTGAGCACGGTGACGGAGTTTGAGGATGTCTCGTACGTCTGCTCGCCGTACCTACCCTCGTGCGTCCGGCCGAAGGAAACCAGGCATTCGACGCAGCGCGACTTTAGCGATTTCTCCTCCCTGGCGCACATGTCCGCCGAGGGCACGCACACGATGCGAGACGCGGATGTTCGCAACCACGTCTTCTTGAACAACATCACGCTGCTGTCGTCTCAGTACCTGGTCAACGGCCCGAACGAGGTTAACTCACTGAACCAGAAGCTCTCGTTGCACGCCAGCCGGGAGGAGATGCGTAAGGGCCAGGCTGGGTTGGTATCCGCGCACGTCGATCACTCGCCGGCGTCCACCGTCTTCGACGTCGCCATGAGCGGGATGTGCGCCATATTCCCGATGGATTACGTCCGGTCGACGATGGCGAACTTCGAGTCGAAGGTGTACCTTCCGGAAGACCCGGGGGTGGTGCAGTTGGAAAACTTCGGGATCCACCTGCACAGCAACGGCGAGGTGATCTTCGGGGTCAAGGTGGAGAGCGTGATGGACAAAGTGAAGGACCACATTCCGGTGGACTTGATCGCGCGGCTGGTGTTTGACCTGCACGAAGATTCCGCCAGCACCCTGAGCTCCATCTCCAGCTCGCACCAACGGTTACTGATGGCCAGCCTACGGGGCACGCAGTACGTCAACGAGGTTCGCAACGAACACGCGGGGTCACACACCAAGCGCAACAGGCTCGACATCGGCGCCAGTAACAAGAAGCGGTCACTGGAACTGACCGGGAGCAACGCGCTGGACAACGTCATCGATAACCTCACCACCGTAGGATCCAAAGTCACGGGAGCCGCCGCGTCATTCGCGTCGGTTCCGAAAAAGGTTCGGGACCAGGTCATGAGCGGACTGGTGCAGAGTAAATCACGGAACGTCGGCGTACGGAACGATGGCCCACGGCCGCTGCGACGAGCGGTGACTCCGTCGACGCTGGCGCGCAGCCCGATGGCCGCGAACGGAGTCGGCGTCTCGGGCGTCTCACGGACGAAGAGTACCAATAAGTCGATTTCCTCCTCCGTCAAGCGAGGATCCGTGCCGATGCTCATGCGCCAAAAGTCCGCGGTGTACGACAGCGAGGACGACCGATCCAGTTACTTCGACTCGGACGAGGAGGACGAGGAGCTGATGACGCATCAGCTCATGAAGGCGGCGCAAGCTGGCGGCGGCGCTCAGGCGTTCGCCGGGGCTAAGTACGCATTTAACATGTTCACATCGTATTTTTGTGATTCGGTCACTCCGGCTGTGTCCGCTAAAGAGCTGATGGACGGCGAGGATTACGAGAACGACTTGATGCAGATCATCGGCCGGATCACCAGTGGTGCGGACTTACCGGGCGGCGGGATCGTGTTGAGTGGGGAGAAGGGTTTGATCGTCTCCGGGCCGGCGGGTCGGAAGTTCGAGCAGCTCATCGTGGTGCACTGCTCGGTGATGGCGCGGCGCATCTTCGTCAGCGAGTTCTTCCACAGGCTGTTCGAGATGGAGTCTGAGATTGACGCGATCCAGGCGGCGATCAGCGCGCACATCGGGAAGCCGTCGCAGCTCTCGGATATCCGCCGGCGGGTGATGGAGGCGTGTAAGCAGGCGAGCTTGTTGGACTCGTTGCTCACGCAGTGCCGCAGTTCGTCGAGCGAGTTGCCGGATATTTCCCAAAAGACGATGGAAAAAGGTAAATCCGACCCGGCGTACGAGGTTCTCCTGGAGACGCTCAACACGCAGGACTACAGGGAAGAGCTGGTGCTGCGTTTAAAGGACCTGGAGTCCTTGCTGCACTGCGCGCGCCTCGGGCTGGATTCGCTTCGCGAAAATACGGACGTCATATCGGAGATGCAGATGTTCAAACTCCAGGAGAGCCTGCAGTCCAACACGCGCAACCTCGAGTCATTGTTCAGGAGTAACGAGAGCGCCAGTAGCAGCCTGCAGATCATGCAGCTTGTCATCGGAGGCTCGCTCGGGTTCGCCATTCTGGACAGGATGACCGGCGAGTGGTCCGCGTTGGACACCCCGTGGGGCCAAACGTTCTGGAAATACCTCGTCGACCCTTTCGGTGTCTGGTTCGTGGTATCGATGACTGTCTTCGTGGTCATCGTCGTCGGTTTACACATCACCATGAAGTTCATGATCAAGCAGGCGTCCGCGGACATGTCTCTGCGGTACTCCCTGCACGTCCGCGCGAACCTACACGCGCTGCGGCAGTTTCTTAAAAATAAAGTGCTCTTCAGCGAAGAGGCGGAGACGGACGTCGAGGGTAACAACGTGTACAAGGTATCGTGGGACGAGCACAGGTCAGCGTACGGCGGTTCGCCGCTGCGTGTGAGTATATCCGTGGACCAAGGTCACGCGCGGCTGTGCACGGTGACGCTGCAGTATAACAGACGCGAAGGGTCGCTTTCCGTGCCAGACGTGCAGGACCGGTTTCTGCGCGAGCTGGTGGACGCGAGGATCATCGTGGATGAATCCGAGCTCGGGGATCTGATCCGGCCGGAGGCGCACACGTTCGAGGAGCGCGTGCGCATGGCGCACGACGAGCAGAAAAGTAAGGATCGCGCGCGGAAGCTTCGGAAGAGGGGCGAGGATCGGCAGGCGGTGCAAATCATCGAGCGAAGGGCTATTCGCTCCGACGGTTCGGGCCTCACGCCCAGGTCCCGTTGAGTACAGGTTTAATTAAATACGGGTTTCTATACGTGAATAGCGTCGCGGGGGAGGTACGGGTACGGGTCACGCCGGGACCGCCAGCTGGGGCTGCAGCTGCGCGCGAAGCTCGCGCAGCGCGGCTTCCTTGGCGAGCCTAAAGTTTTCAGCCCGTTCCGCCGCTCGCCTCGCGTCCTTCGCCGCGCGCTTCGCCTCCTTCGCCTCCCGCTTCGCCGCCTTTGCCGCAGCCTTCCGTGTCGCCTTCTCGTCAATCGCGGCACCCTTCATCGCGATGAACGCGCGTTTCATCGCCGCTCGTTGTCGATGCGCCGCGGCGACTTTCTTTGACACCCTCGCCTTCCCGTCCGCCGCGACTGCGCCGCCAGAGCCAAAGCCAAAGCTTTGACTCCCTCCGAACGAGGAGACGCTCCCGTTGACGCTCGCCCTCGGCCCGGCGCCGCCGAAGATCGTCCCTTGCGAGGCGGCAGGGTTAACATGCTGCGGCTGCTGCGCGCCGCCCCACCCCAGCATCATCGCCTGCTGCTGCTGCATCATCTGCGTAAACGCCTGGTACTGCTGGAACTGCTGGTACTGCTGGTACATAGCCGCCTGCTGATACTGAGCCTGCTGTTGCAGCGCCATCGAGTTATCGACGGAGGTACGCACGGGAGGTGAGCCGGTGTCCTTATGACCCGGTCTCGTCGGGGAGCGCGCGCTGCGGGTCGGGGAACCGCCCGCGACGGAGGACCCCGCCGGCATCCCCGCGAAAGTCGGCGGCATCCCCGGCATCGGAGCTCCCATCATCATCGGAGCTCCCATTCCGCCGCCCGACATGAAGCTCACGACCGGCGACCCCGGCATCCCCGGCATCATCATCGCGGGTGAAGGACCAAACGCACCTTCCGCCACCTCGTCATCCTCGGACTCGTCAGACTCGTCAAACTCGTCGGACTCGGACGCGGACTCAGAGTCTGAGCCGTCGCTGGGAGCGTAGTCGGAGTCGTCGGATGAATATTCGTCGAGCTCGGAATCGTCATCCGTCAGCACGGGCCCAGGAACTGCGCGGCCCAGGCGCTCGATGTCAACCTCGAGGCCGCTTTCGCCGAAGATGGCCGCCGCGAGTTCCATCTTGACCGCATCTTCGGGCGCGAGCGGAGTCTCGTCCTCGTGCGGGGGCGTACCGGGGGATCCCGAGATGGATTCAACCCCGCCGGCGTCGACGGCGTCGAAAGGTCCCGGGGTCCAGCTTCGTTTCGCTTTGGGGGTTGGAAGCAGGCCGCGTATGAGGTCGCGGCCGATCTGTGTCGCCTCGGCGAAGACTTCTTCCTGGACGTCCGCTTCTGATTGAACGGGCTCTCGCTCTCGCGGCGACGGCGGCGGGAGCACCTCGCCCTCGAGCAGCGCCTCGCCGTACGCGCCGGCGTTGGCCTCGATCGGGGACTTCACGAGCCACTCCTTCTCCCGTTCTGATATCCCGTTCACTCCGTTAGCGCGCGGCGTGGTTGTGGTTTTCCCCGGTGACAGATCGATCGATTCGTCCATCGGAGATTCGCCGATGGATTCGTCGGCGCCTTCGATCGCGTCCACGAGCTCGGCGAGTGTCTCCGCCGCCTGCAGCTCGGGCGGGATGTCAACCGGCGGCGAGGAAGGCGAAACGTCAACCGCCGCGTCATGTTGGCCTCCAGCGTCGCGAACCCTGCGAACGACGCGGCCGCCGAGTTGTCGGAGCGCGACGGCGGCGTTTGTGGCGACTTTTATCGTGTTTTGCATCTTTGGATGTTGATTGAAGCCGGTTCGCTTCGCCGCTTTGGCGACACCCGCGCACAGGGTACCGACCGCGGCGCATAGGAACAGCGGGAGCGCGGCACCCGCGGGCGCCGACCGTCGGGATCCAGCCGCCCGGGAGGCGTTACGTCGCGGTAACGGTCCGCGCGAGTAGGCGACGACGGATGGGTGGGGAAAGTGCGTCGGGTCCGGTTCGCTGAATCCTACGACGCGTCGCGCGGGTGCGACGGTGGAGGGGGACGCGCGGCTCGGGTCGTTGGACGGGGAGCCGAAGTCGTCGGGGGTGGAGTCGAACGGGGGCGCGGGGGGCGTGGCCGGCCGGGCGGCGCGCTTCGTCGGCGACGCGGGCGCCGACGCGGGCGCCGACGCGGGCTCGACGACCGGGCACGGGGATGGCGTCGTCGCCTCGGTCACCGCGGGGGACGCGAATCCCGCGGGCGGGACGTCGCCGTCGGTCAGCGGCCTGTCCTCGGGCGCGACCACCTTGATCCCGAGCCTGTGCTCGTTGAGAAAGTCGAACGACGACGACAGCGCGGTTCCCGGGTCCAGCCCCGTCGCGCGCGCGCGCTTAAGGCTCGAGGTGAGATTCGCGGTGTTGGACACACTCGAGTTTGCGACCGGGAGGACGGGGTCCGCCGCGCTGTCGGGTTTGCCCATCGCGGAGGGATGCGACGAACGAACTCGGGGCTCGAAGATCTCCGCGGAAAGGAGGACTCGCGAGCGCGGAGACCGGAGCTGTCGAGCCGTGGCGCCGCCGGAAGTGTTCCTCTGGGGGCGTGGACCGGTCCGAGAAGAAGAGCGTTGCCAAAATTTGCCAACGGTCTCGACAGATTATTTGAATATTCTATAGGCGAACAGTCTGATGAACGTAATTGCCGTTACAACTGTACAATTAGGTTCCTTCGTGAACTGTTTGGCTATGAGCTCCCGAAGATTGAACTGAAGAACCCACCGCCGCCGCCGCCGCCGCCGCTCGAGTCGTCACCCTTCCCAAACGACTCCCCTTTCTCTTTCTCATCCGCCACCGCGTTGACGATCTCCCGCCTCGCAGCCTCCAGCCGTTTCACCGCCGCTCTCAGCCGTTTCACCTCCGCGCTCACCGTCCCAGAGTGCTTACGCCTGGCGACTGACTTGAAAGACTCGATGAAACGAACCCCGTCCTCGCCGCCCACTAGACTCTCCGTCACATTCACCCACTCACTCGCCTTTGAACCGTGCCCGTTCACGTCCGTTTCACCGATGAAACCAAGCCCGCACTCGGCGAGCCGAGCGCAGGCGTGCGCGGCCGCCGCCGCGGCCCTCACCGTCTCTGTTTGCCCATACGCGCTCGAATTCGACTTGGATCGCTTATTCTCCCGAGCGAAACGCTTCTCCCCGCGAAGACTCGCGGACCTCAGCGCGACACAAACGTCCGCGATATCAACCGGCGCGTTCGCGGAACAAACGACGGGGCTCGCGTGCACAGCTGTGTCGGCACCCCCATCGGCACCCAAGTCGGCACCCGGGTCGGCACCCTCGATGTCCGACGGTTCGGGTTCCAACGCTAGACTCGCGACGGAATCGAAGTGCGCGAACCGGCTGGACCACCGCGGCGCCTCCCTCAACACTTGCGCCGTGAGCGCAGCCATCGCATCGGCGCTAGGTTCGTACGCGCCGCGTGACTTGAGCGTCGCGAACGCGGTCAAAGCGCCCGCGGGACGGACCGAGGAATCGTTCAACCCTGAATCGTTGGTTGAATCGTTCGACGATCGACGACGAACTCGATCGATGAATTCGGACTCCGCGGCCGCGGCTTCGGTTCGTAAGATTTCACCCGGGACGTCCACCCCGGCGCCGACGCAACGCGCGAGCGATGATAGCCGTTTGACCCGAGTGTCAGCCCGAGTATCTCCTGACTTTTCATCTCCAGAAGCGTCCAGAAGCCTCGTGACCAGGCCGGCCGGGACGTGCCTCGCGAAGACGTCCGGGGATTTGGCGGCGGCGAAGGAGAGCGCCCGCAGGAATGAACCCGCGCCGTCCGCGTCGCCCATAACGCACCGCTCGCACCGCTCGAACCACTGCGCCCATGCGTGCGAATCATCGACACCCGGGTCGGCACCCTCGGCACCCAAGTCGGCACCCGTTTCCTCCTTGGAGAGGAAGAAGGAGAGCCGCGCCGTCTCCGCGGCGACCCGCGCGGAAGTCATCGGGGAATTCTCCGACAGCGTCCGCCGTCGAAGCAATCTCATCGCGCCCGCAACCTCCTCGCCTTCCAGTACACGCGCGTCGAAGTGAACGACACCCGCGAGGTTCTCCGTCGTTTCTTCGAGCGCCACGAAGCACTTCCCCGCGGTGATGACGTCATTGTAACTCAGTCCGGCGACGACGGCGGGATCGGAGAGTTTTTTCGCGAGCGCCGCGACGGGCTTGACGCTCTCCGGGAAGAAGCGTCCGCGGCCCCAGTTGCCGACGACGCTCAGTGATTCGAGCATGTCGACGTATCCGCCCGGGTTAGGGAGCGGTGTGCCGCGCGTGCATTCGCCGATTATGTTCCACGCGATCGATTGAACGCATTGCGAGGTGACCGGGGTCACGAACCGATCCTTCGGCGCCGGTCGTTTGCCTACCCGGAGTTCGTGCTTATACTCCATGTTACGCACCAGGGTGGATACCGATCGCGTCAACGCCACGAGTGCCTCGCCGTCGTGCCGTACCCAACGCACGTCCTTGGTCCCAACTCCCCGGGCGCCGGAGGATCGCGCGTCCGTGAGCGCCTTGGTCAGCAGCGCTCCAATCGCGGGAGTGACAAACTTACTGATTGGACCCCGGTTCTCGGCTGCGAGCTTTAGGGTATCGGTAGCCTGCTCGCGGGTCATGTGAATCGCCGCGTCGCCGATCTGCGACTTGAACTGGCGCAACAACGCGGTGTCCATGCGACCTGGCACATTGGCGAACGTTTTAGACCAGTGGTCCAGGCACCCGATCACTCCGCCGCGGGCGAAGTAGTACGCCTCTCTGGCGCGGTGTGAGTCGGGTTGAAGAAGCTTTCGACGCTCGAGAAGCTCCGCCATTCGTGACTCCACGCGCGCGCGCGTTCGTTCCCCCACGACGGTATCGCCGTTGAACCCGTCAAGCATGCGCACCGCGTGGGTGAACGCGTCGACGGCGGCGCTCTCGAACGAGTGTATCCCGTCCTCCGCCGCGCCGAGCAAGTCTCGAAGCGCGTAGTTTGAAATTTTGAAAACGCCGCCGTCGGCGGGGTCACCCGCGCGCCATCCCACGGAACGAAGCTCGCAAAAGTACTTGAGCAGCACGGCGGCGGTACCCGTGGACAGCGTGCCGGACTGCGCCAGCGCTGACGCCGCGTCGTTGATCCCGGCGATCATGTCATCGGTCGGGGGAGTCAAACCAACCGACTCGTTTGCGTAGAACCACGCGGCGGCGCGAGCGAGCGACGCCAGCTGTGCCCCCTCCAGCTCGCGTGCGCCCACCGTCGCGGTGCGGAACGCGGCGTCGAGGTGGTCCGGGGACATCTTCGCGACGTCTAAACCGGACACACGAACCGTTTCTAACCGTTTCGAACCGTTTCGATCGGAGCCCGTTTTTTTCGCGAGCCTGGAATCCGCCGAACCTTGGTTCGAAGCGTCCATCGCGACGGAGCACTGCCTGTCCAGTAAGCGCGTCGCCCTGTGCGGGGGCATGGTCTTGAGGCCCTCGTCCAGCCCGAGTTGCATGCGCTCGATCACGGGAGGCATCGGAAGGTTAGGATTGGCCTCGCGCGCTTTGCGGTAGGCGAAAACCGCGGCGATGGCGTCGTTCTGCGTGGAGCGTTTTTCGAAACGCTCGATGCACCCCGCGACCGCCTCGTACACCGACCCCGATACATCCCACGTACCGTGCGTTGTCTGGCCGATGCCGGTGAGCGCGAGGAGGGCGGAGCTCGGGAACCAGGCGATCTCCGTGTTGGCACAAAAGTTTACGATTTTTGCCTCGATTTTAAGTCTCAACGAGTCGGATATAGCCTCGTCGACGCTCGAAGCCTTTCGCGCCTTGATCAGCGCGTTCACCGCGGTGAGGAACATCCGTTCGCTCACGTCGCCATCGAGCGTCGCGCCCAACGCGCGAGTGAGCGCGTTCGCGGACTCGGGGGAGGACCGACTCGCGCCGTGCTTGGCCAGCGTGTTGTGCGACGAGAGGATCGAAAACGCGGCGTGCGGCTTCAGCGATTCAACCCCGTCCCCGTCCCCTGAAAGGGTCCGCGCGAGCCCGGCGTTGACCGCGTCGATCGCGCGCGTTAATCGGCCAACCTTCCTGCCGATCATCTCCACCCAAATCGCCAGTCCCCGCAGCGCCTTGGCCAAATCGTCGACACTCATGTCATCCTGTACACAAAACACGACGTCAGTCAGTCCAATTGCCTATACGAGAATGAAAATAAACGTACCCTCGCGGTTCGAGTCACCGCGTCGATGAGCGCCACGTCGGACGGCTTCAGCGATTCCTGACCTCTCGTCTGTCCGACGTGTCGCATCTCCCGGCGGAGCTTCGCGGAGGAGAAGAGCGCGATGGCCGTGTGCCGCCCGTGCATGTCTAAAGCGCATTCACCCAGGCGTTTGTTCAGCGCTCGGACGCTGTAAACAAAATACGACGTCAGTCGAATTGCCCATACGAGACTTAAAAATAAACTTACCATTCGCCACCCTTCGCCGGCTTGGCGACGTTCATCACCATGAGCGCGTAGAGGCACTTGGTGGCTTCGCGCGCGCCCATCGTGTGGGATTCACGGGTCACCGCGGACAGTAAGAGGTCCACGGAGGGGTGAGTGACGCCTCGTTTACGACGACCAGCCGCGGGCTCG
>Ga0209713_10001837_pt1 | contig 12912 bp, 3 predicted proteins | sample ArcOceMetagenome_3_FD_187444 | JGI IMG/M metagenome (GOLD analysis project Ga0209713, IMG submission 187444) | Marine eukaryotic phytoplankton communities from Arctic Ocean - Arctic Ocean- Svalbard ARC20M Metagenome (SPAdes) (version 2) | ecosystem: Environmental > Aquatic > Marine > Oceanic...
TTTGTTTGGTCTGTGTCGTCCTTATATGTCTCGAGTTGTGGTGTGTGGTGCTTTATATAGATTCCTGCAGTTCACACTCGTTTGCCTTTTTCGGCTAGTGATGATTGTGTCAGCTGCTGTCTGTTAGTTTAGATAAATCAGGATTGGCTTTGCGCTTATTTTGATGTTTGTTGTTGCATGCAGATCTCAGCGTCAGAGCTTCTTTTGAGAGGGCAGCTGCAGAGGCGGAGGCGGCGACCGTGGCAGCAGCTGTCGACAAAGCAACAAGTGAGAGCATACAAGCAGCGGCATGGGAAGCCATGGATAACGCAGGAGCAGCCGCAGAGGCAGTAGCTGACGCGGAAGAGGCCAAGTACAGGGAGCAGCAGGCAGCTGAGCTAAAGGACAGCCTTGAGCTAGGCGTGGGCACGACGGAATGTCGCAAGCAGATGGCTTTAGAGATGCAGGACTCAGAGGGTGGCTCGCATGGCCTTGATGCCACGACTGGCGAAGGCCTCAAGTTCAACAACCGTGTCCTGCAGCTGCAGGCAATGCGAGTGAAGCTTGAAGACTCTGCTAGGAGAAAGCGGGAGCGCGAGAGTCAGGCGCCGTTAAATGCCCCGGTGTGCACCAACTCTGGCTCTGGCCACATCTTCTTGGGGAGGGCAGCCCAAGCCAGCGAAACGACATTGCCATCAGCACCGCTTGCTGGCGCTGTGGAGTGCGCTGCAGCGCTTGTGAAGCTGGCGGGGATCCAGGGCGAGCATGGCAAAAACTCTGCTCAGTGGAAGCAGGCCAACGATGCCCATCGGGAGTTGTTGCATTGGACTCTCTCCAGGGGCACGGAGACGGTTTTTAGTGTTGATTTGGAGGTACTTGGCCCCGATGCGCGTGTGCAGCTACGCAGTGGGTCGACTGAACAACAAGACACGCTCGCCAAGCGCGCGTTGGAGCAAAGCCAAGCTGACTCGCGACTTGAGAGAGAGGCGCGCAAAGCCAGGAACTTGTTGTTCGCCAACGCTTGGCTAGGCTTGGGTGTCGATGGCAAACAGACCAAATACTTTAAGATGCTGGCGTGGTTTAAAGAACAAGACGAGCTGGCAAACCACAGGCGGACGAACAAAAGTCACAGTTTGTTAAAGTCAAAGTTTGTTAAGTGCCCAGATCGCAGTTCTCTGGGTGGTGCGGGCCACGCCTCTAACTTTGGGTCTAGTGATTGGCTCTCGCCCAGCGACCCACCTAGCGAGCAACCGAAGCGCGCGAGAGTTGACCCTAAACAATTGTGTGTGGCGAAGCGCACCACAGTGCCATTCGACATTAGTTTCATTTTTGGCCCCGGGGCCTCCTTGCCAACTTGCGAGCAGCTTGATGGGTGCATGCGCCGCGAGGTGGCAGCAGCCGAGGCGCCAGCAGCCGAGGCGCCAGCAGCCGAGGCGCCAGCAGCAGCACCTTTGGCTTACTTCGATGCGTTTGGTGTGGAATGCGACGCCGACGATGCTGTTGATTATGGGGATGATGACACCATGTTTGCGATCTTGGCTGGGTTTGAGAGTGGGCATGGGGAGGGTGGTGAGGGAAATAAAGCTGATCTAGATTGCGTGGCGTTTAACAGTGCAAAGGTAGCAGAGTGCGCCGGGGTGTTAGCAGCAAGGGTGGCAAAGGCAGGCGGGGTGGCACCAATGCCAGTTGACGCAACAATGCCAGTTGACGCAACAATGTTGGCACCAGTTCCTGAACCAGTTCCTGGACCAGCCCCTGAACCAGTTCCTGAACTAGTCCCTGAACTTCCAAAATCTCCAAAATCTCCAGAGAGCAATGAGCGCGTGGAAACTTATCGCGAGCATTTCGTGGGAACTTATCGCTTGCCCGAATCCACTGCATGTTGCCCTCGGGAGCACAACCTTAAGCAGGGCAAAGGGAGAGATGCGCGAGGCGAGGGCAGCTGCGATCGCTGTGGCGAGGGTGTGGGGCTCGAGGACGACATCGAGTTTTGCGTCAAGGTGTCCAACCTACAAGAGAGTTTGGATTGCAACTTTTACTTGTGTGGGTCCTGCGTGTCGAGCAAAGAGGCAGCAGCAGGCAGTGGGGCTGACAGTGGTCCTGAACCAGTTCCTGAACCAGTCCTTGGACCAAACCCTGAACTCCCAGAACATCCAGATTCTCCAGAATCTCCAGAATCTCCAGAATCTCCAGAATCTCCAGAATCTCCAAAACCAGTTCTTGGATCAGTTCCTGAACTTCCAGGATCTCCAGGATCTCCAGAATCTCCAGATTCTCCAGAATCCCCAGTGCAGGCAAACTACGCACTCAATGAGGAAGTGGAAACTTATTATGAGGGGAAGTGGGGGTACCGTGGCAAGGTCACCGAGGTGTTGGGCCAATCAGAGGATGGCGTGTTCGAGTGGGAAGTGGGCTTCAAAGGCGGCAGCAAGCAAGTGTTGTGTGCACTCGAGATGCGCCCGCCGCCACCCAAAGTGTGCAAAGACCCAGGCTTTGGCGATCCCCAGGACGAATCCATGCCGGCACTTGGCAGGGTCCACACGCACGGGTACGTTGTCATTGACTCGTTAGTGGCACATGACAAGCTTGATGCGCTCGCTAAGGAGTTGTGTGACCCTAACCTCTACCCTGACAGAGGCCCAAAGGACATGTATGATTCGCTGTTTGTGCGCAACCACCCTCGGAAAGAGTGCGACACGGGGAAGAACCAGCGCCGGATGGCTCCACTCACAGGGGAACAATTCGAGTTTTGCAGCCAAGCAATCTCTAGTCGCTTGCAATCACAGGATTTGTTTAACGATGGCCGACAGCTACTAGAAGAATTGGTGGTGATACGATCGTACGAAGGTTGCCCTGAACAAGGTAGGCACAGTGACTACAATGCTGGGCAGCTGGCTAAGGTCCCTGACACAGGCATCCCTTTGTCTGTGTTGTGGGCCCTAGAAGATGGCAGCCAGCTCATACTTTTTGGCCGAAATGGCACAAGGGTGGTGCTGCCAGTGCTAAAGGGCAAATTTGTGGTGTTCCGAGGCGACTTAGGGCACGCTGGGGCTGGGTACAAGCAGATGAACATGCGCGTGCATTGCTACGTCAGCCTAAAGGACAAGGTGCAACGATTGGAAAACAAGACATACTTTATGAGTCAGCACTTTTTTGTGCCCAGGAGTGCCCAAGTGCTGGGCGAGTTGGCAGCAGCAGAGCCAAACACCGATGGCTCGGCAGCGACTGCTGACACGAGTGGCTCGCACTTTATGGCTGGCCAAGATGGGTGCATGTGCTTTATGCACGCTGTGCACAATGCCTTAGGCACTGATGGTGCCCCTGGCTTGGCGGTGGAGGATTTCAACGCGCTCCGGGTCGAACAACGCATTGACAAGGATGGGAGTGCCGCCCCGCCGGCCTACCACACCAACGCCGGCTTTGACGCACCGATAGCACGACGCATCTTTGCGGCTAGCGGGCACTGCATCCACCATTTTGTGGTCGCCTGCACCACCGGCCATTGCCTTGGCGCTGGTGCATGCGCCCTCACCGCGCTAGCCAATGTCTCAAAGGGCTTTGTGTTGGGGACGCCGGGCCACTTCATTGCTTTCCGCAAGATCGGGGGCGAGTTTGTTTGCTTAGATTCGTTAAGGCATGAGGGGGGCCCCCGGAGCAAGGTGTTTTGGACCTTGGGAGAATTACACGAGAAGCGCGAGCATGGTTGCACTTTTTCTCATGACTTGTGCCGGCTGTTTTGTGCGCACCCTGGTTTCAATGGGTCCACCACTGCCTATTCAATTTGCACCAAAGACCACATTAGCGCCGCCGCAGCAATCACTAAGGCACCAAGCCTACCCAATTGCCTGCCCAGGCCTAGAGAATGTCTTGTGGGCTTCGCGCCCAACTTGTTTGGCCTCTTAAACCCTTCCACTTATTGCTTTGCAAACGTCGCTGCACAAGTTTTGAGTTCAATGTGTGCCATCCTCCAACTGCCTTGCCCCTTCGCAGTTGCCACTTCCCAAAAGAGGTGTTTCGGCACCCGCACCCTCCGAAGCACTTTGGCCTTCAGCCCAGAGAATGCAAACCTACTCCAAGGCGATGTGCTCAAATTTGTGGAATATTGCAACCCTGGATCCAACCAAAATTCGATAGGGCAGCATGACTGGTTTGAGTTCTTCAACCAGATTTTAACTGGCCACACCGCTGTGGCGCCGTTGGATTTGTGTCCTTGGTGGCTCGACACCACACAAAAGGAGCATGTTTGGCAGGAACATGTGGTGCAATCAACGCACTTGGTTGACACGTGCAGTGAGTGCGGGGAATTCAGACGAGCGGCAATTGATGGGCGCTCCAACATGCGAGCTGTCATGTTAAATCCAGAAACAGACATCACGTACCATGATGATGGCACCGTGGATTTCTTGCAAACCGTGTTTGTGCAGTCCCAGGCCCAAAGCTTGCGGTGGGGCCTAGAAGCTGGTGGGCAGTGCCTGCCTTGCGTGGAAAACCAAAAGCCTATCAGCCGTGCCAAGCTCCAGGCTTGCCTTGCAAAGACCGGTGGACACTTCAAGCGGCACCAAGAAGTTTGTGGCTCACCCAAATTGTTGTTGGTCAACATACAACGCAAATATTGTGAGAGGAGGCATAACGTGCAACCAGAGGCGAACTCACTGCTTTACAAGACGCGCCTTGAGCTTGGCTCCCTAGAGTTTGGGGGGCCTGCCGGCACGTTCAAGTACAAGCTGTGTTGTGTAGTTTGCCATTCTGGTGACCAAAGAGCCGGCCACTATTGGTGCATGAAGCAAGTGTCGTGGCCGATCCCCAGCTGGAGCGGCTCAATTGCAGAACTCTCGCGCTCCAAAATTGATGCCCCTAGTGGCTTGTTGTGGGTCGAAATTAGTGATGGCAAAGCCGAGGTTGTGGAACCTTTGGCATTCCTCAAGGACAATGCTAGCCAAGTAGTCGCGTTCATGTACAGGAGGGTCGAGGTTAGCCAAAGCCCCTAAAATATTTGTGACATTTTTAAGATTTAAGACATTTTAAAGGTTAGGGTTAGGCTTGGTTAAGGTTAGGCTTAGGGTTAGGCTTAAAGTAATGGATCGGGCCCGGGGTGTGTTGCAGGGTGATGGCGGGGTTGGGGCATTCCTAGAGAGGGCTAAGCTAGCAACTGCCAACAAAAGGGAGCGGTTAAGAGTGAATCAAGAGAAATGCAGGGCCAACAAAAGCCCTGGGTCCAAAGCACGTCGGAAGGACATGGACAGGTTGCACGGATTTGCTGCACGTGAGTGTGTTTGATTGGGGGTTGCTTGGGTGGCAGGTCGCAACACGCCGAGAAGGCAAAGGCGTCTAGCCCTGGGACCAAAGCAACGAAACAAGTGGCCAACACGACCCGGCAAGCGAAGCGCAGAGCAGTCCCTGAACTTAACCAGCACGACCAACAAGGTGACACCCGGCGCAAGCGCGGAAACAAAGCCAACAACAAGGGGTGTCCAAAGCCAAAACAAGGGGCTGCTGCCGAGGGTGCTGAGGCTGAAGCAACGAAAGCTGAGGCTGAAGCGGCGAAAGCTAAGGCTGCGAAAGCGCGTGCACACCAAAAGCGAATGCAGTCCGCGAGGCGCGCCAAGTTGGCGGTGGCTTGTGCTGAGTTGCAAGCCCACACACCAAAAGTCCAGGCAACCCCTTCCCTTAGCAGGAAGAAGCGTGCGCGAGGCGTGTACAACCATGCCCCTGGCACAGCGCAGCTAGGCGCGAAGCTCACACAACGGAAATTGCCCAGGCCAGTCGCACTTGCTTTTGCGAAGCGGGATGCAGTTGCAAACCTTGCGTCTTCGCAACCGTGTGATTGGCCGAAACCAACATGGCACGCGGATGCTTCTAGTGCTTACAAGTGGGGCTGGTTTAGCTCCAAGCTCATTGGCTGCATCTCCCAATCGAAGAGGTGTGAAGCTTGCAACTACAGTGGGGTCATTAACACAAGGATTGAGGCAGGCATCCAACAAAATCGTGACTGGAAGCCCTCAAGGGGCAAAACCAAGCCAAATTCATGCCCAACAGATGCCGTGCTGCTGCGGCAACTGTCAGCTGGCCATTCTCGTTTAAGTGGGAATTTTTGTGGTGATTGCTTCCAAGAGTTGCAAGCGCTTGGTGCACCCTTTGACAAGGGCAAGACCAAACGGGCGTTGCTTTGCCACCAACCACGCTTGTCCAGCCTAAGCACCTACGACTTGCCTGAGTTAACAATGTCTGAAGAAATGATCTTGGCGAGGACACACGTGAGGGTCGCGGTGCACATGGTTAGGAGTGGGAACTTGGTTTACAAAGGCCAATGCATGTTCCTACAAAAGGAATCTGCAGAGTTGTTGGTTGGGTTCTTGTGGGACTTGGCAGCACTGCCCATCGTTGTGGCCAGGTTTGGTGATGTAAGCGTTGGTGATGTGACACACTCTGATTTCCTCATCCGGCCAGACGTCGTGCTGCACTACTGGCAACACCTTTGCAAAGTGGACCCACAGGATTACTTTGGCAATGCTTGCGGCGCTGTCTTGTGTAGCAACTCTTGTGCTTGCTGCAACTTCCAAAACATGCGCAACCTAAAGGTTGGAGACAAATGGTGTGGTGCCCCTGTGCAAGAGCCACCTGATGGTTGGGATCGCGCAAAGGCTGGCTCGTGTGTGATAAACGCTGCAAGTGTCCTGCCCTGTTTGCAAGTGCCGGACGCAATTGTGGGGGAGGCGGAGGCTGCAGTTGCTGCAGCAGCACTTGCAGCAGGCGCCAAGGAAAAGGTGCACACTAGTGCGGATGGCCCACTTGGCCCACGTGAGCACCCCCAAAAAGATTGCAGAGCCAACATGATGTACAGCACTGTGCCTTTGGGCAGCTCCGACAGCTTGCCGCTAGGCACGTTGACAAGCTTGGTCGCTGAAGAGCTCGCCGCGCAAGCCGACCTGTTGCGGCCAAATGAGGCGGGCATTGGCACTGGTGCTAGCCCTAGCCCTAGCCCTACAATCCGCCCAGTGCCTAGCCCCGCAACTCCCGCTGCAGCCCACTGCGCTACAAACGCGCAACCTACGCCAGGTGTTGGCGACCTTGGTGGGGCTTCGCCAACGCAAACGCCAAGTGCCACACGGCCAACCGCCAAGGGCCCCGCCCACACTAGCAAAAAGAAGGCTGCTGCAACGGCCAACAACATTAGGGGCTTGTCTGGTGCGCAAACCGACGTGGCAAGCCGTGCAAGCGCGCAAGGCCTGCCAGTGCACGCGAGGCTAGCCGACATGCCCAGGTCTCTCCCTGTCGTGCCTGGTCGCTACGCGCACGCGCCTGCAGTGGAGGAGTGTTGCTATCAGCAACCCCAAGCTGTGCTGAAGGTGTCGTTGTTTAGCCAAGAAGGCCGTGATCGATTGGTGCAGAAATCATTCCCATCACTAGCTTGGAATGGGGATTTTGATTACTTCAGCAAAGCCAGGCAAATGAACCGAGAGAAGATGTTAGTGTTTTTGATGCATTACACCACAAGTGATGGGCACCGGCCGTTCGCAGAGCACCCAACATTCATGTATTGCATGCTAAACATCAACTTAAGGTTGAGCATGGACAAGGTCAAGTTTGTTGTGGCTGACCGGGCATTTGAAGGCAAGACGATTGAGAACATTTACGACGACATCCAATCAGGTGACAAGTCTGTCTTTAAAAGAGTTAGGGGCTTTACCAGCAGCATGGTTGGTAGCCAAGCTTATTGGAAGCGATTCCGTGGCATTGCTTTGGCACAGTTGCAGTGGAAATTTTGGCAAGACAATGCGATCCCGACTATCTTTTGGACTTTCACACCAGCTGATAATTGGTGGGGCAGTTTCTTCGAACATTGCCTCCCCCATGACGCAACTAACACTTTGGCCAATTTGAGCGGGCAAGACCCCGGTGCTTGTTTTGATAACAACACTGCTGGCAGTGCAGCTGACACGTTGGAGCGCCAACGCTTGGTTGCGAGGCACGTGGCAACTGCTGTTGAGCACTACTATGCGATGCTCGATGTGTTCAAGCATGGCTTCCTAGAGTGTGGCCTTGGTGCAACTGACCACTTGCACCGCACTGAAGGCCAAGACCGGAAGGTTTTCCATGAGCATGGCACTTCCAACATTGAAGGCGCCCCGTCCCCAAGCACGTTGCAACGTGCTTGCGATTTCTTCCAGACATTCTCAAGCACAAACTTGCCTGAGCGGCGTTTGGTCCCCGGCCGGTTGGAGGAGAGGCAAGCTGTTGAAGAGGTGCTAGAATATGTTGCCAATGCCCTGGAGTTGACAGGCGGCTTGGGGCAGCCTTGCACTGCTTGCCAAGCTGATGCAGCAGCCGTTGGCATCGCAGACAGCACAATTGAATTGAAGTCTTCCCTTGCTGCTTGCGAAGACCCAAGGGCAAGGTGGCTGCTAATTCGACAACGCTTCATGCACAAGCACAATCGGAGGTATTGCTTGAAGCCTCGGAAATGCACCTTGCCAGCTGAAGGTTTGCCAGATGAAAGGAATGCACCCCGAGAATTCTTGAAGTGCAGATTCCACTTCTTCTTTCGCACTTGCGCGTGCAAGCATTGCCGAAAGGCACGATTGTGTGCACCACATGCTGAAGCTGCGAGATTGGAAGTTGCAAAGGCCAAAGCCAGCCAGGCTGGCGTGGAGCTAGTGGAGGTGGCATGTGTCTGTGCTGAAGCTAAAGGCTGCACATGCCAGTGCGGAGCCTCATGCTCAACCATCTTGGCTGGCCCACACATACACGTTACTCGCAATTCCAGAGATGATGGTTCGGCACGCCATTTCCGCATGCACCCCATCATGGATAATGGTGCTTTCAATTGCACCATTGAAGCTGCAATGTCAGCCTTTGGTTGCATGATTGACATCCAGTTCCTCATTGACCCCAAGAAAGCAGTTGAGTATGTGGTCAAGTACTTGTCCAAGCCAGAGACGGATGGTGTGCACTTGTCAAACACACTCACCAAGATGATCAAGCGTTGTGCAACCGAAGCCACCGCCCCACAAAATGTAGCATCTAGGCTGCTCAATGCTTACATCACAGAGCGTGGCTATGGTAATTGGGAGACTGCAGCACTTGCAATGGGTTTAGACTTGCAACATTTGTCACGACCCATGCAAAGCTTGAACACTGCAGGCAATGTGTCTGTGGTGGTTGCAGATGCTGAGGAAAGTGACAACTTTAGCGATGCTGATGCTGAAATGCCACAAACAAGGGACCAATTGAAGAGGATGGAGTCCATGTACAATGTGTATGCCACCCGTGACCTCTTAAGGGAGAAGGGTTGGTATTGGTGCAAATCATGGGCAAGCACCGATTTGAAGAAGGTTTTCAACACACCTGCTGTTGTTAAGGTAAACCCGAACCCTAGGTGTTGCATAGGCAAGCCATTGGAAAATGGCGAGCTGTGTGAGAAGGATAAAGAGAAACTGGCGGGCTGGTGCGAGAACAGGATGATGGTGCACTTGCCGTGGTTTCGGGACCACAACACGCTCATGCTTGGGCATGCTGGGTGGATTGCTGCATTCCGCAGCCACTTGCCTGCGTGGGTCCTCGAATTGGAGGCAGCATTGGAGCTTGGCGATTCTGACATGCCAATGTGGCCACTCGAACCAGCTGCCAACAGCATTTTGCCCGCTGTTGTGGTTGTTGACTTCGCCCAAGCCTTGCTTGAACGTGGCCCCTTGCGCGTTGAGCGGGATTGGGATTCAGAGGATTGTGTGGGCCAGACATCTGAGTCTCAAGATGATGCTGAAGAGCAGTTGTCCGATGCAAGTTCTGGTGACGAAGGGCCCACTTTCCACAACGAACCCCCTTGTGGCGACCAAGATGGCGAAGAGGAAGCAGCTGGCTCGTTAAATTTGGACGACTTGTGCAACGATGCGCACGATTGGGTTGCTGAATCGACCACCACGCTTGCGGAACTAGGGATGACCTTTGCAGAACTACAAGGTTGGCTGGATGAGCAAAAGAAAGCTTGTGATGCTTTGCAAGCTGGCGCTCTGCCTAAGCAATGTGCTAGCGTGGGGGAAATTGCTGCGGCTCGCGAGAAATTGATGCACACAAACAACATGAACCAACGGGAAATCTTCGATTTCATTTGTGCGCATGTCGCAGAGGGCACACACTTTGATGCAATTATCCAAGGCCCAGCTGGGTGTGGTAAATCGTTCATTTATGAGACGTTGTTGTTAGCCCTAGGCAACAAGATAACATTCATGGCGCCAACTGGTGTCGCTGCTTTGTTGATTGGTGGTGAAACTATCCATCGAGGCCTAGGCATCAAAGTGAAGAGCTCTGGCCTAGAGCCATTGCAAAACTTAGCTAGTTGGCAAGCGGAATTCGACGGTGTAGACATCTTCGCGTTCGATGAGTCTTCAATGATGGGCCGGGCCACTGTTGGTCGCGTGATCTACAGGCTTGATGAAATCAAAGGCGAAGGCAACTACTCCGTCTTGTTCACTGGTGATGCAATGCAATTGCCGCCTGTGAAGCAGCTACCAATGTGGGCAAAAGACCCAGTCCAAGGTGAAGGTGCTGGCTCTGACAGCGACAACGAGGCCGCTGTTGGCCCTGGCGGTGGAGCCCAAAAGAAGTCAAAGCGCAAAGGGAAGCAACGTGAAGACAAGGCAGATGCGCACGGCTATGCCTCATACCAAGCGCGGTTCGAGGAGCATGCAACTGTTTTCGTCTTGAGGGACTCGTTCCGGCAACAAAGCGACCCGGCGTTTAGAGATGAAGTCATGAGGTTGCGACAAGAACCGAAAGTAACCCAGTTTTTCAAGAAGGATTCACATGGCAACGCAACAAGCCACAAGTTGAAGCAACCCAAAGTTGCGCTCGATTTCGGGGCCGTGCAGCACGAGTATTGGGCAAGTAGGCATTTGGCCAACTTGTGTGCGCAAGGTGGTGACGACGGCTTTGACGATGCACTGCGCATGTTCGATGTGAACAGCATTAAGAACCCGAAGGCAAACTTGTGGAATGAATCGAAGTTTCGAGGGCTTGTTGCTGGTGCTTCTGGTGTTGCAGTTTACAAAAGCATCGCACAACACAACGCAAGCAACAAGGCTAGGGCGACGTCAAAGGCTGCCAGTGCCAAGGAAGGCAAGTACCACAAGCACTTGTATTTGGCAGCTGGCGCCCATGTGATGGTTAGGAACAACATGTGGACCGAGGGTGGTGTGGTCAATGGCGCCATGGGCATTTTGCGACATTTGATTGTCAACCCTGCAGACAGCAGTGCTGACACAGATGGCATCCGGCCTGTTGTTGCACTAGTGGAGATGCAGAATTTTAAGTGCACCAACCCGTTGATGCCAAGCCAACCAAAGTTAGTGCCTATCCGCATGTGCACGCATGAATGGACAGTTGGGCATGGCAAGTACTTGCAAGCTTGCAGCAGGACCCAATTGCCGCTGGAATTGGCATGGGCGATAACGATCCACAAATCCCAAGGCTTGACCATTGGCCCTGGGCACAACATCCAAAAAGTTGTGATTGATGTCGGTGCAACAGAGCATTGGGCACCAGGGCTGTTGTATGTTGCTGTTAGCAGGGCCAACAACTTGGGGTGCATTGCCTTCGACCCGATCCGCATCACAGAGTGCGGCCAAATCGAGCGCCTGGGTTTCTATGCGATTGAGAGGTTCACAAGGCTAAATTCATCCAACGGCAGCCAAAAGACGTTCGCACACTTGCGACACTTAGATGCAATGCAAGGCTCTAGGCGCCAACAAAATTGATTAAACACACATGTAGCCTACTCGCAGCGCGACCTGCGTCACCAATGCCGCAAAGCCACCTGCGTTAGGGTTAGGCCGCAGGGCCACCCTGCGATACCAAAAACAAATTTTTTCGCGTTGCTCGTTCGCTCGTCCCTCGTTCGCTCGGGCCTAATTTTTTTTGCACGCGCGCGCCCGCACAACACACACACCCCCCTGCCACACTGCCTTGCACACACAAGCTGCTGCACGCTGCCATGGCACTAACGTTGTGTGTTAGGTAATTTAGGCCTGCCAATGGAGCCAAATGGTACAATGGTGGCACCAGCTGCTAGCGAACTGGTCAGGGCCCTTGCAGGCCTGCCTCGCCCCCAAGGGCAGCTCGCTGCGGGACACAGTGGTTGGATCCTGGACCACTTCTCTCGGCACAGCATCTTCGACCTGCAAAACGACTGTTTGCAAACATGTGTCGGTGGCACTTCGGATCTGTGCCTTGGTGAATTGAGCTTGCTTGCCTCCACTGCACCTAAGCTCAGAGCCATGCAGTCCCGCGAGCACTGTGGGCCTGCCGACCACTGGGCGCATTACCGCCAACATGGCCCAGTCCTCAATGTGGCTAGTTTGCTGTACTTTCTCCTCCTCCTACCGCTAGATGCCCTGTGCCCCTCTCACAGGGCAAGCCTGGTTTGGTTTGTTGACATGGTGCTGCACCACAAGTGCGAGTCTGTGCAAGCTTTGCGATGGCTCCATTACGCCCCTGGTGTGTTTGTGCTAGACGGTGCACAGCATGTGCCCCACTCTAATTACTTGAGTCGGGTGAGCCGGATGCACATGCCAGCTCTGGCACTGCTGATACGGGACTTGCAGGAGTGGTTCCCTGAGTGGAGACGACGCCATTCCAAGAAATGGATATTCATGTGTGCAAGTTCCTGTGCCAGGCTCAGGATTTCCTTGTCGCCCATGTTACTAAAGCATGCAGCCTCTGTGCCATTTGGCCCACAGCGTGGGGCGTTAAGCCGGAGACCCTTTGTGGAGCAGATCCTCGTGAGCCTCCAGTTCCAGCGTGGGGCTCACATGGGAGTGCACCCGATATACCAAGAACTCTTGCCATTCGTTTCCCTGGCTGGTGAGCCTGCGCGTGTGACCATCTCAGCCGTCAAAAGGCGGATGGCGGAGGCACAGGCCAGTCTGCCGCTCTCTCACC
>Ga0209713_10001838_pt1 | contig 12908 bp, 11 predicted proteins | sample ArcOceMetagenome_3_FD_187444 | JGI IMG/M metagenome (GOLD analysis project Ga0209713, IMG submission 187444) | Marine eukaryotic phytoplankton communities from Arctic Ocean - Arctic Ocean- Svalbard ARC20M Metagenome (SPAdes) (version 2) | ecosystem: Environmental > Aquatic > Marine > Oceanic...
CCCCCCCTCCCTCCCTCTCTTCCGCGCAGGTGCGCACGTTTCTCGAGTTTGCGTCGGCGGAGCAGCTGATCGGCAAGCTGCACGAGAAGGACCTGATGGTCAACGCGCTGGTGGGCGAGAAGGACAAGGCGATCGAGGGGCTGCGCAGGCAGCTCGCCGAGCGCGCCGCGTCCGAGTCGCGCCAGCAGACGGAGCTGTCCGACCTGCAGGCGCAGCTGCAGGCGGCGGCGCGCGGTGCGCCAGACCCCTGAGAGAGCCCTCGACCACAGCCTCCACTCGATGCGACCGACCCGACCGCTCGCTCACGTGTGTCCTGCTGCCCCTCCCGCTGTGTGCCGTGCGTGTCGTGCGTGCCGTGCGTGGTGGTGGAGCAGAGCGCGAGCAGCTGCGCGCGCAGTCGGAGGCGCAGCTGGGGACGGCGAAGCGCGCGGCGGCCGACGCGGCGGCGGCGGCGAGGGCGGCGCGCGAGGAGGCGGAGGCGCACCAGGCGCGCGTGGAGGAGGCGGAGGCGCAGCGCGGCGAGGCGCACGCGCGCGCGGCGGCCGCCGAGGCCGACGGCAGGGCGGCGCGGCTCGAGGCGGCGGCCGCGGCCAAGGAGCGGCAGCGCGTGGGCGCGGCGCTCGAGGCGGCGGTGGCGGCGCGCGGCGCGGCGGAGGAGGCGGCGAAGCGCGAGGTGACGGCGGCGGTCGGCGCGGCGGCGGTGCGCGCGCATGCGGCGGAGGACGAGGCTGAGCGCCTGCGGGAGCAGCTCGGCTCACAGGCGGCGGCGTCCGAGGAGCGCGTGGCGGCGGCGGCGGAGGCGATCGCGCGCGCGGCGCAGGCGGACGACGCGATGGCGTCGATGCGCGCGCAGCTCGAGGCTGGCGAGCTCGCGGCGGCGGCGGCGGCGCGCAACGGGCTCGCGGCGCAGGCGCAGGCCGAGGCGACGCGCGAGGCCGAGGGCGAGGCGCAGCGGCAGCTGCGCGAGGCGCGCGCGGCGGCGGCGGCGGCGGCGGCGGGGCGCGACGAGGAACGGCTGCGCGGCGACGCGGCGGAGCGCGCGGCGTCCGACGCGGCGGCGGCGGCGGCCGATCGGCTGGCGACGCTCGAGCGCGAGAGTGCGTCGCTGCAGGAGCGGCTGGGCAGCATGCTCGAGGAGAAGCTTGAGGCGGTGGCCGCGGCGCAGGCGGCGCAGGCGACCCAGGCGACCCTCGACGAGCTGCGGGCGAACCTGCTGCCCGCGGCGCCGTCGGAGGCGCCGCCGCCGCCGCCCGGCGCGATCGCGATCGACCCCAGGGAGCACTCGGCGCTGCAGCAGCGCTGCGCGTCGCTCGAGCTGCAAAAGGGGCAGTGGAGGGACGAGAACGCCGCCGCCGTCGCCGCGCGCGAGCAGCTCAAACGTGACCTCGCCGCCGCCGAGCAGCGGCTCTCGGTGGCCGCGCACGACAAGGAGCGCGCCACCGGCGAGGCGGCCGCCGCCGCGCGCGCCGCCGCCGCCGCCTCGTCGGCGGTCGCCGCGGGCGACGCCGACGGCGCTCTCGACGCGCTGCGCTCGCAGCTCGCCGCCGTCACGCGCGAGCGCGACGCCCTCCAGCGCGCGCTCGAGGCGGCGCCCACGCCGTCGTCGCTGTCGTCGGGCCGCCCCACCTCCGCATCGTACGACGACTCCGACGGCGGCGGCGGCGGCGGCGGTGGCGTGCGCTCGGCGGGCGGTGGCGGCGGCGGCGGCGGCGGCGGCGGCGGTGGTGGTGGTGGTGGTGGTGCGGCGCCGCTGCCGTCGCCCGCGCAGACGCTCGGCTCGCTGCAGGCGGCGGTGGTCTCGTACGCGCGGCGGCAGGACGCGGCGGGCGCGTCGTCGTGGTGGGGCTACGCGATCGGCGTCACGACGGGCGGCGTCGCGTACACGCTCTCCCGCCGCTACTCCGAGTTCCTGGCGCTGCACAGGCAGCTCACGGCGCTCGGCCTCCCCGCGTCGCGGCTGCCCGGCTTCCCGCCCAAGCGCCGCCTCGGCACGCAGGACGACAGGTTCGCCGCGCGCCGCCGCGACGAGCTCTCCGAGTACCTGGGCTTCGTGCTGGCCGACGGCGAGCTGCGCGCCTCGACTCACCTCCAGTCCTTCCTTGAGCTCGGGCTGCTCCTCGGCCGCGGCGGCGGCGGCGGCGGCGGCGGCGGCGGGCCGGTGGACCGCAACACGATGTGAGCGCGCGGACGCGGCGCGCGGACAAGCATGATGTGACTTCATCTGAGGGACCTTCATCCGAGAGAAGGACGATGGGAGAGCGAGCCGAGATCGAGGGCAATAAAGTGGGATGCACTCGTGGCACCGAGGCACAGCCAGCTCACGAAAAACAGTTGTCTAATTTTGAAGCGGACCTCGTTCACCCGTCACTATTGCCACGGTCCTTCACTTTGGGCTGCGGCAGCGGCCGGGCGGGCTGCGCCTCGGCGGCGATGTGGTGGGCCGACTTGGTCTTCTGGACCTCGTCGAGCCGCTCCCGCAGCTCCTCGGTCGTGAAGTCACGGTGCTTCCCGCCCTCGTCAAAGAATGTGTCCTCGTCGTGCAGCAGCTTGCGCATCGCCTCCTCGCGGACCGCCTGCACCACGCCCGCCGGGTCCTTGGCGCGCCTCTGCAGGCTCTCCTGAAGCGCGAGCTTGTACTCCTTGCTGATGAGCTCGTCGACGATGCGCAGCAGCTTGGGCACGAGCGAGGGTCGTATCCTGCCCGCGGACTTGACCTCGTCCTTGAACTTGACAAACGCCGGGTGGCTCTCTAACTCAAACTCGATCTCGCCTCGGCTCTTCTTGGAACGGCCGTACTTCTCGACGTGCTGCTGCGCCTGCAGAATCTTGCACTTCTCGAGAAGTGCCTCCTCGGCCTGCGTTAGCTCTCGTCGTGTCTCGCCCTTGCCCAGGGAGAGCGCGGCGATAGCCTGCTCTGGAGTCATCTCGGGCTTGCGAGCGAGCTCCGTCGGTGGGAGTACGCGCTGCGACATTGCGCAGCTCTTCGAGTTACCCTGCGGTGGCACGCCTACCCCGTTGTACGATCCCCGGGAAACAAACAAACAAACAGGTGGTCGCCGACCCTAACTTCACAGCTAGACAACCACTACAACCACCCACCCAAGCCCACTGGGAAAGTAAGCTGCAGCGTTGACTCGATCGAGTAAAACCCGACCGAGCCAGCACGACAGCGTGCTTCCCCCCAGTCGCCAACGCACAAAATCTTGGCGCCGGGTCGTCATCTTCGCCGCCTGGCGGCTGGCCGTCGCAGAAGCCACGCCCTCACGCCAGCCCTCTGGTGCGGGTAAGTTCGACGGGTAAGTATGTGTAGGGTAGGGGGCCTCGCGCGCAGCGCCTCGCAAACAAACGACGCAAACAAACGTTTGCAAACAGCTGGTCTTTGCAAACAGTGGACCGGGTAGCTGGTGGACGCAAACAAACGGCAAACACACGCGAACACAAACGCGCTTGCAAACACGTTTGCAAGCGTTTTGCCAACATCAGTCGCTGCGGGCAACCTGTTGATCGTACAAACCCCGCCCGACCAGCACCGTAACCCGCCCCCCAGTGCCTCAGACATTTGGCGCCATTCCCCCCACTACCGTCACCAACACGTCCAACCTCCGGCAGTCCACGCTTCCCCTCTTTTACGTCGGACCACCCACCTAGTGTCGTGCCCGTCGTTTAATGCCGCATAATACGACAGTACCCCCACCCCAAGCCTTTTTAGGTTGAATTTCTCTCTACGTTACCTGGTCCCTTTGGGTAGGCTGATGTGGAGGAAAGAGGGGTCAAGCCGCCATTCGCACCTCGAAAACACCAACCAAGGGTGTATCGTGTTCGTCTGTAGATCAGGATGGGTAGTCCCATCGTCAGACCGTTTTTCTAAAACACCAACAGCTGATACATGTAGCAAATTCTTCCGATAAGGAGGATGCTGAGTGATTCAACCCCTGCTGGCGCGTGCGTGGCCTCGAAGTGGAGACGACGCTGTTCGCATGCGCTTCTCAACACGAGCAAAGAGCACGCCCTTCCTCCGCTTGCCTTCCTGATGACGACCGCAACACACGATAGCACGATGCCTACGACGATCAAAGCTCACGACACGCCCACGACCAGCGCCGCCGCCGCGCCGCATCTGCACGGCTGGCGCGGCTCGCCCTCGTGGGCGCCGCCCCGCTGCGCCGTGCAGTTCGACTGCGCCGCCCGCGACTACTGCGTCGACAAGACGATCAAGGCGCACGAGTACCTGGACGAGGACGACGTGCTGCGCGCAAAGGTGGCGCTGCTGGCCGACCTGATCCGACGCTCGCGTCAGATGCTCACCTTCACGGGCGCCGGCATCTCGACGGCGGCCGGCATCGACGACTACGCCTCGAAGGCCAAGGCGGCGTCGGTCACGGCGGCGGGCAAGCCGGTGGTCAAGGACTGGAAGGACGCGCGGCCAACGTTTGCGCACCACGCGCTCGCGGCGCTGCACGCGGCGGGCCACCTCAAGCACTGGATTCAACAGAACCACGACTCGCTGCCGCAGAAGGCGGGCTACCCGCAGCACGCGCTGAACGAGATCCACGGCTCGCTGCACGACCCGGCCAACCCCATAGTGCCGTACGAGGGCTCGCTGCGCGACGACCTGCACGACTGGATGCTCGAGTGGGAGCGGCGGCACGACCTCTGCCTCGCCCTCGGCACCAGCCTCTCCGGCTTCAACGTCGATCGCGTCGCCGAGGCGGCCGTGCGCGCCTCGGCGCCGCCGTCGGGCGGCGGCGACGGCGGTATTGCACCGAGGCGCCACTTCGGCCTGGTGCTCGTCAACCTGCAGGCGACGCCGTACGACGACGGCTGCGCGCTGCGGCTCTGGGCGCGCATCGACACCGTGATGGAGCTGCTGTGCGCCGAGCTCGGCATCGACGTGCCGTCGCCCGCCGCTGCCGCACCACTGGCGTCGGCCGCCGCCGCCACAGGCGCGAGCGACGGTGATGGCAACAACGGTGGTGGCGACGGTAGCGGCGGCGAGGCCGACGCGGGTCTGGGCCCCGACGTGGCGATGGTGCCGTTTGACGCGACGACGGGCGAGCCGCTCGCACGTTGCGCCGGCGCGCCGCGCACCCGCTGGGACCTGCGCGTCGGCCGGCGCGTCCGGCTGACGGGCGGCCCGTACGAGGGCGACGAGGGCACGGTCGTCGAGAGGAGCGCGGCCGGCCACTACCGCATCCGCTTCGAGGACTCGGTCCACCCGACGTTTGGCGTCAAGCGGCGCCCCTTCTCGCTCTGGCTCGGCGGCTGGTGGCTGCGCGAGGCGGAGGCGGGCTTCGGCATCGTGCCGGGCGGCAGGATCCCGCTGGTCAACGTGCCCGACCACTGAGTGTTGATGAGCCGCAGGTTTAGGTCGCCGCTTAAGCGGTAGTGGTGGTACCACGACACCGCCACGCAAGGCGGCGAACATGCGGCGCCCACACAAACCACCGCAACCGACCTTTTTAGGCAAGTCCCGTTTGCGACTCTCACGCCAAGTAGGAAAGTCCCGCCCCGCCGGGAGTGTACCCGGCCTGGTTCTTTCGAGAAAAAGAAAAGAGAAAACAGGCCGCCCTTCTTAGGCAGGTAAGCCGCCCTTCGCAGCCCTCGACTCTCCGCCATGCTCTTTCTCTTCGCACTCGGCGTGGCGATTCGCAAACCCTCCCAGCAGGTGCGCAACGAGCCCGCATGAGCGGCCGGTCGCAGCCGTCGGCGACACGCCGCGGCCCCGATCGCCCGCCCCGCACACAAGCACACGTGCATGGCCCCTCACTCTCATCATCACTGGTTCTGTGTGTGGCAGGAGGGCCCGGACACCAAGTCGTGGCTCGAGAAGCGCGGCCTGTCCGAGTGCGCGCACGCACGCGCGTCGAAACCACTCGCGACCATCGTCCCTCCTCACAGCGCCCCCACTCCCCATTCCACCACCCTCCTTTGCTCTGACCCCCACGGCGATTTCCTCCCACTTCCGACGACGCAGCCACGCGGCCGCCTTCACCAAGCACAAGGTCGACCTCGACATCCTCGCCGAGGTGACCGTCGACGACCTGAAGGAGATGGGCCTCGAGGTCGGCCCGCGCCACAAGGCGGCCAACCACATCGCGCAGTGGATCGACGCCAAGGCGGGCAATCAGCACGGCACCGTGGCGCTCCTCGGCGTGGCGCCCGACGGCACTGGCGGCTCCGACGGGCCGGACATGCAGTCGTGGCTCGAGAAGCGCTCGCTCTCCGAGCACCTCTCCCTCTTTACCAAGCACAAGGCGCGTCGCGTCGTCGACGACGCGCCGCAACTCCCCTCCTCACACTCACCCGCCACATCTCCCCCCGTCGCCCTCGACCCACCCCACACATGCCACGGATGCACCCTCCCCTCCACCACCCTCCTCCGCCACACCCCGCTCTACGACGCCACAGGTGGACCTCGACGTCCTCGCCGAGGTGTCGTACGATGACCTGAAGGAGATGGGCATCCGCGAGGTGGGGCCGCGCCACAAGGTCGCCAAGCACATCGCCACCTTCGCCGAGGCCAAGGGCAAGGCCAAGATGGCGCTCTCCGCGGACAAGAAGGCCGTCGCGCTCGCCGCCGCGCAGGTTAATATCGCAACGCCGCTCGCGCGTGGCACTGCACCCCCTCTCCGCACGCGCACGCGCACACGCACACGCACACGCACCGACCGCCCCCCTTCCCGCCCTTGATCCCCCGCTCCACTCCCCGCACCCCTGCCCTCCCTCGTTACCTCCCTCGTGCCTCACCCCCCCTCCCTCTACCCTCCCTCACCACCACCACCATCACCCCTCGTCAGGTCGATGGGCCGTCGATGAAGGACTGGCTCGAGAAGCGCAAGCTCGCCGAGCACGCCGCCCTCTTCTCCAAGCACCAGGTGCGACCGCGCACATGCCACACACCCCACACCACAACTCTCCCATGCATGCACCTTGCCCTCTTTTACACGACGAACCCCCCCAACCCGCCCTCGCCTCCTCCCTCCTCCCTGCCCATCTGCTCACATTGCATGCTCCTGCTGATGATGACTGCCTCTGTACAACAGGTGGACCTCGACACGCTCGCCCAGCTGACGTACGACGACCTCAAGGAGATCGGCTTCGCGCAGGTGGGCCCCCGCCGCAAGGCGTCGCAGCACATCGCGCACTGGATCCAGGCCAAGGCGGCGGGCGGCAGCCACGGCTCCGCCGTCGTCGCCCTGCTCGCGGCCGACCAGGCTGCCGACGGCCCGAGCATGAAGGACTGGCTCGAGAAGCGTGCGCCGCGTTTGATTCGCATCCAACCCCAAGCTCGACCTCGACACGACACCGCAGACGCAGCCTCCCTCCTAGCTCCCTACTAGCTCCCGCCGTCTGCTAAAAATGCTGACGCGTCTGTCGTGCGTCCCCCTACGCACAGGCGGCCTCTCGGCCTACGGCTCGGCCTTCACCAAGCACAAGGTCGACCTAGACACCCTCGCCGACGTGACGGTCGACGACCTGAAGGAGATGGGCCTCGCCGTCGGACCGCGCCACAAGGCCGCCAACCACATCGGCACGTGGGTCCAGGCCAAGGCGGGCAACGGCCACGCCGCCAAGGGCGCCGCCGGCCACTCGTTGATGGCGTAGGGCGCAGGCGACGTTCTCAGCGCACACGAGATCACATGAGTGTGGGGAGGGAAGGGCCACAGGCGGGACGGGGAGGACCGGCCTCCGTCGCACGGGCTTGGATGAATGACGGAACAGCGTGAGTTTTGTGTTTTGGGTGTCAGCGTGGAGAGACGAGAGGGGTGTGTTTGAGTTGATGCGTGGCGAAATACAAGACCTGTGAACTAACCTTCGCTCTGCCAATCGGCGACTCTACTTCATTCTCTCTGCTGGCCCGTCATCTCGCCGTGCCGCTCTCTCTCTCGTCCCTCGTCTCTCCTTCCACTCCATCTGTGTCTCTCCGATGCACCCCCAACGCCAGAAGACGAATGTGCATGCAGCGCCTCTCGTCCTCCAAACGACAACGACGGCGCGCGACCCTCGTCACTTGATGGTGCACCCGCAGAGCGTCGCGGCGCGCACCGGCCCCTTGGCCGTCTGGAAGGGCTTCCCCTTGTACGCGGCGAGCCCGGCAGCGTCGGTGGCGAGGTGCGGCTGGATCGCCTCCCACTGCTTCTTCTTTGGGTTGAGCACCGCCTCCGCCTCGCCCGCGGCGCCCTCGACGCTCACCTTGTCGCCCGGCGCGCAGCCCTCGGGCGGCGCCAGCAGCTCGGCGGCGCCGCCGTCGCCGGAGAAGGCGCAGAGCACCATCGCCTGGCTCTCGACGCCCTTGAGCTTCGACGGCTTCATGTTGGCGACCACCACCACCTTGCGCCCCGCCATCTGGTCCATCGGCACGTACTTGACGAGACCCGAGACCACCTGCCGCGGCCCGCTCGCCTCGCCCAGGTCGACCTGCTCGACGTACAGCGCGTCGGCCGACGGGTGCTTCTCGACGCTCACGATCGCGCCCACCACCAGCGAGAGCTTCGACACCGGCACCTCGTCGCCGCCGCCGCCGCCGCCGCCGCCGCCGCCCTCCTTGGCCTCCTTTGCGGCCGCGCGCTGCTCCGCCTGCTTGGCCTGCAGCGCCGCCGTCCTCGCCGCCTTCTCGGCGCGCGCCTTGTCCTGCGCCTCCTTGCTCGCCGCCGCCTTGTCGCCCTTGGCCTCCTTGCCGCCGCCCTTGGCGCCGCCCGCGGCCGCCCCCTCCTTTTGGAAGAGCACGTCGCCCTTGGTCGGCGCCACCGTCTTGGTGCCCGGCGTCAGGTGGTCGAGGGTCGCACCGAGCGACGATATCGGCACAGGCGGCGTCGCGAGCTGCGCAAACACCTTTGGCGCCGCCTGCACCAGGTACGGCTGCAGCAGGTGCGTGCAGACGTAGACGGCCTCGAGCACCGTCCGCACGACGACGCGCCGCTTCGGGTCGCCCTCCTTCATGTGCCACGGCTCGGCGTCGGTCACGTACTTGTTGGCGTCGTTGAGCGCGCCCATGACCTTCTCGAGGGCCGTGTGCAGCGCGTAGGCCGCGAACGCCGCCTCCACCGACGCCACCAGCGCGGCCACCGACCAGATCTGCTCCGCCGCCTCCTCGGGCACCACGGAGCCGCAGAACTTGTCGCAGAGCGTGAGGCCGCGGTTGACGAGGTTGCCGTAGGTGTCGGCGAGCTCGCCCTCGTACCGCAGCTTCATCGCGTCCTCGGAGAAGGTGACGTCGCCGCCAAACGGCGAGTCGCGCACGAGGAAGTAGCGGAACGCGTCGACCGAGAAGCGCTTGAGCACGTCGTACGGGTCGACGACGTTGCCGAGCGACTTGGACATCTTGAGGCCGTCGGCGCCGTGGACGAAGCCGTGCGCGAGCACCGCCCTCGGCAGCGCGATGCCGCACGCGAGCAGGATGGCGGGCCAGATGACGCAGTGGAACCAGATGATGTCTTTGCCGATGAGGTGGCACCTGCAACGGCCAGACGCAGCGCAGCGAAAAGACAAAAAAGGCGACGTGAGGGTGGGCCTCTTCTCCCGAGTGCGGAGGGATCAGCGGCCTCAAGCCTTCGAACACAGCCTGAGGAGCCCGTGGTGGCCAACTATGGCCTCGCCACGACGGCCACTTTGACCATGCTGTGGCACGCGCACGGCCAGAAGCCCGCCGCCGCGCCGTCGGGGTGCTCGATGCCCGAGAGGTAGTTGGTGAGCGCGTCGAACCACACGTACATGACGTGCTTGGCGTCGTTGGGCACCGGGATGCCCCACGAGAAGGTGGTGCGCGAGACGGAGAGGTCGCGCAGCGCGTCCTTCTTGAGCCGCTCGCGGATCTCGTTGCGCCGCGAGCTCGGCTGGATGAACTCGGGGTTGGCCTCGATGTGCGCCGCGATCTGCGCGTGGTACTTGGAGAGCCGGAAGAAGTAGCTCGCCTCCTCCATCTCCTTGTACGGCACGCCGCTCACCGGGTCCTTGTAGTCGTGCTCCTTGGCGTCGGTCTCCGTGACGAACGTCTCCTCGCGCACATTGTACCAGCCCTTGTAGACGTCGAGGTAGATCTCGCCCTTGCCCGCCGCGACGCCCCACACGCGCTGGCAGTTGGCCTTGTGCTGCGCGTCGGTCGTGCGGATGTACCGGTCGTACGTCACGCCGAGCTTCGCGTTGAGGTCCTTGAACGCGGCGACGTTCTTGTCGCAGAGCTCGAGCGGCGTCACGCCCGCCTTGTCGGCCGTGTCGGCGATCTTCTGGCCGTGCTCGTCGGCGCCGGTGAGGAAGAAGACCTGCCGGCCGTAGGCGCGGTGGTACCGCGCGATCACGTCGGCGCACACGCCCTCGTACGCGTGCCCCATGTGCGGCGGGCCGTTGGCGTAGTTGATGGCCGTCGTGATGTAGTACTTCTGGCCCGCCACCGGGTTGGAGCGCGCGGCGCGCGGCTTGGGCGCCGCCGCCACCGGTGCCGGCGCAGGCGCCGGTGCCTCGCTGCTCAGCTCCGCCTCGGAGAACCACACCGCCGCGAGCCGCGCCGCCTCCGCGGCGCTCGGAGCGCCCTCGATCAGGTCGGCGGCCGCCTCGAGCGCCAGGTCGCCACGCACGGTGCCGGGCAGCGCGCTGGTGGGGTTGTCGGCGCCGATGACGTCGAGCGCGGCGCTGACGGCGTCGGGGCCCTTCCACACCATCGCGATCACCGGGCCCTCGGCGATGGCGCGCACCAGCTTCTTGAAGTCGGCGCTCTCCTTGCTCGGCAGGTAGTGCTTCGCCGCGAGCTCACCGCCCGGCTTGAGCATCTTCATGGCGACGAGGCTGAAGTCGCGACGCTGGAAGCGCTTGCTGATGTCGGCGACCAGCCCGCGCTTGACCGCGGCCGGCTTGAGCAGCACGAACGTGCGCTCCTGCTGCGCCGAGCTGCTGCCGTTGGTGGCTGGGGTCGGCTGCGCCGGATTCAGCGCGGCCAAGGCCGTGAAGGCCGACTGAGGTCCTGACTGTGGTATGGCCATGGCGAGTGTGTTCGTTAGGAGTTCTCACGCCGAGACCGCAGGACCGTCGGGCGGTGTCTCGCCGAGACCTGACGAGGCCAGAGAGATGAGCGGCGCCCCAGCGCCAGCAGGGGTTGAATCACTCAGCATCCTCGCGAAGGCACCAAATCCTTCTTATCGGAAGACGTTGCTACATGTATCAGCTGTTGGTGTTTTCGAAAAACGGTCTGAAGGTGGGACTACCCATCCTGAGCTACATAGAACACGACACACCCTCGGTGTTTTCGATGTGCGAGGTGGTTTGGATCTTGCTACGGAGTCCCCACAACGAGTGCTGCGCTGGCTTTACCGCGCGGGGGCGCGCGCGCCGTCATGCACGGCAAATCACGGCCAAGTGCTCACCCCCGCGACGCTGGCCGCACCGATGAAGAGGGCCCTGATCTCGTTGTTGCTGGGCGCCGCCTCCGCGAGGCGCCAGCTCTTCCAGGTGCGCTTGGCCGCCCTCCATGCCCCAACACCAAACCACCGCCCAACCAAGCCGGCTAACCAACCACCGAGCGCTCACACCCCTCGCCTCGCGCCCACAGACGGACCTGCACTACGGCCTCGACGGCTTCAACACCAAGTACGCCACCCGCGCGCCGAAACTCTTCTCTAGCGAGGACCACTTCCACGAGCGCCTCTTCGAGCACGAGTCGAGCCTGCCCGAGGAGAAGGTGCAGGTCTACGTGGTCTCGCTCGCTCCGGGCGTGCACCCCGACCTCGAGATGCGCAAGCAGCTCGAGGACACCGCCAAGGGTGCGCGTCGCACCGCCTGCCCATCACACGCGCAGCTCCGCTAGCCCACGCGCCGCGCCGCGCCGCTTACGCCCACCATCCCACCTCACACCTCGCCCATCCACGACGCTCAGTGACCATCGACGCCGTCATGGATGGCGACCTGATGATGCACGGCACGCGCGCGCACGCGATGGCGATGCGCGAGCTGCCGGAGGTGCGCACGGTCGTGCCGCTGCTGCCCGAGCTCAAGCTCACGCCGCACTTCGACGCGATGCTCCCCAAGAACGCGACGGTCTCGCTCAACCTGATGATGGCGCCGCTCAAGCGCCACGAGCACCTGCGGCAGCCGTCGGCCGCGCTGGCGGAGGCGTACACGCAGGTGCTCCGCGCCAGGTGCGAGGAGGACGAGGCGTGGCGCGCGCGCCCCAGCTGCACGCGCTCGCCGCCGCTCGGCGTCGTCGCGGCGGGCGACGACCTGCTGGTGGCGGCGCAGCTCTCGCCCGACGACGCGCACGCCGTCGCCCAGCTGCTCGCGGAGCAGGCGGAGGTGCACTGGGTGGAGCCGCACCCCGAGTACCGCGTGATGAACCAGCCGGGCGCGCAGATCGTGCAGGCGGGCTCCACCGCGCTCGACGGCACCGGCACCGTCGTCCAGCAGACGCCGATCTGGGACATGGGCATCCACGGCGAGGAGGAGATCATCGGCTGCGGCGACTCCGGCCTCGACACGTGCGCGGCGCCCCTCCTGTCCTGTTCCCACCCACCCCCGCCATTCCATTCCACCCCGCACGCTGCCTTTGACCCCGCCCCCTCACCACGCCCCCGACCAAGCGCACCTCGACGCCTCGACGCACGCCTCGCCCCACTCTCCCCTCTCCCCTCTCCCCTCTCCACTCTCCACTCTCCCCGCCCCTTCCTTCGCCTGCGCAGCGGCCACTGCTTCTTCGAAGAGGCGACGGGCGGCGCGGCGGCCGACCAGAACTACGGGCCCAACCACCGCAAGGTCGTCGGCTACACCGCCTTCGCCGACAACGCGGCCACCGGCCAGGCCGACCACGGCACGCACGTCGTGGGCTCGATCCTGGGCGAGTCGTCCACCCCCGGTGCGCCCACCACGGAGCACATCGCCCCCCCCCCTCGCACCGCACCCCCCCTCCTCACCCGCCCTACTTGGCA
>Ga0209713_10001841_pt1 | contig 12897 bp, 6 predicted proteins | sample ArcOceMetagenome_3_FD_187444 | JGI IMG/M metagenome (GOLD analysis project Ga0209713, IMG submission 187444) | Marine eukaryotic phytoplankton communities from Arctic Ocean - Arctic Ocean- Svalbard ARC20M Metagenome (SPAdes) (version 2) | ecosystem: Environmental > Aquatic > Marine > Oceanic...
CCCTTCTCTCCCCCGTGAAGTTCCAGAGAACCTTGCCGGCACTAATCGAGTAGGTGTCTAGATGTAGTGTGTCTGTGCGGGCCACGAGCTCCATGCTAGGAGTGTGGTAAAGCAAGCAAGCAAGCAGTTCAGGCGGGAGTGACCGGTTGCATGAAGCCCGAAAAGTAACAGTTTCCGATTGTTAACTGAATGGACATGGAGCAAGGCCACAAAGCCACCGCCGCGCAGCGCGACTGCCTCGCCGTGCTCTTCGGCATCTACGCGGACCGCACGCTCAGCCCGCGCGACGCTCCGCAGCCGGCGGTCGTGCTCACGCTCTCGAGCGTGGGCTGGAGGCGCTTTGCTCGCGACCTGCTGCGAGTGGGCGGCCGCGGCAAGCCGGTGCTTCCCATGTCGGAGCTGCTCGAGGCCTACCGCGTCCATGCGACGCAGGCGCCGCCACGCGAACCAATGCACACGTTTGCCGTCGCGGGAGTGCCGCCCTCGCCGGCGGAGCTGCGCAGAGGCGACCGCAGCGCGGGCCCGGCCTCTTTTGAGACCTTTGTCTCGACCCTTGGCGTCGTGGCGAGTCGTTGGAGGCCGAAAGCGACGCCCAGCCCGTTGGCAGCAATGCTGCACGCGATGGCATGCTGCGCCCTCCAGCACCCGGAGCTCGAGCGCACGCTGACGATGCGGCAGCGGCAGGTCGCGGACGACAATGCCAGGATCCTGCCACTCCGGCTGTGGGACCTGATGCTGACCGAGGCGCCGCTCGAGGCGCCGCTGGTCGACGCGACACTAGCGCCACCGTCGCCCATCGCCTCGTCGCCCGCGGCGACGGCCCGCCTGAAGCGCCGCAGCGTCACGCCGAAGTCGTCGTCGTCGCCTCGCTTGCAGCCGGACGAGAGCCCTCCCGCAGCGCCCACGCCGCCGACCGCGCGCGCGTCCTCGCCGTCGCTGCGCATGACGCCTCTCGGCGGCATGCTCCAGCCCACGCCCTCGACCAAGGCAGCCACGCCGTCCGCAAAGGGCCGCAGCAGCGGCGGCGGCGGCAGCGGTGGCGCCAGTGCCCAGGCCGGCGGGATGATCGTCGCCTCGACGTCCGCGGCGGCGGCGCGCCCCGTACCTGCTCAGCAGCTCTTCGACCTGTATTGCACGCGCGCGACCCTCACACGGCAGCGGGGCCTCGAGTGGCGAGGCTTCGAACGCCTCGCGCTGCAGACCGGGCTGACCGCCCTCTTCTCGGTCCGGCAGCTGCGCGGCGCATTCGACGCGACCTCTTCCGCCGCCGCCGCGTCGTCGTCTGCCGCCGCCGCCGCAACTGCCGAGCCCGCCGAGGCGCCGCCATCCGCCACGGCAACGCGCAGCCTCGCCAAGCTCGGCCGTGCTGCTGCTGCCGCTCCTGCGGCGGCGGCGGCGCCTGGGCTGCTGCGCAGCGGCGCCGAGCTGGGCCGCTGCCTCGCGCACGTCGCCTCGCTGCGATCGGCGCGCTTCGAGCGTATGCTGCGACACGCGACGCCGCGCGCCGCGCCATCGGCCGAGGCGGCGGCAGCGGCGCGGCTGCAGGCGTTGCAGCTGCACATGGCCTACTGGGCGAGCTCGCCCGACGCCACGAGGTTCGTGCTGGGGATGCGGGCGCCGCACCTCTCGCCGTCGCCGTCGGACCGCGCGGGGATGGTGGCGCGTGGCGGCGCGTACATCTGCCGGCTCCCGCACCCGATCGGCTCGTGCCTGCTGCAGCTGCCCGCGCGTGAGCGCACCTCGCTGCTCACTGCGCAGCTGACGCGCCGCCGCAAGCTCGCGTGGGACGCCTTCGATGTCTTCTCGCTGCTGTGTCTCCCGCCGTCGCCCGCACGGCTGCGGCTCGTGCACGCAAACTCGTCGACGCTGTCAGCCGCCGCCGCCGCCGACGACGACGACGACGACGACGACGGTGCTGGACGAGTCCTCGGGCCTCGCATGAGCCTGGACTAAGACGCGACCAGGAGAGTGTAAAAGTAATGGGTCATTCGAATACATACACGGAACTCGAACTCACCCGCCCTCTCACTCACGCGCACCTCTGTATCGCCTTGGCGGCGTCGGCGGCGTCGGCGACGCATTGGCTGCAGCCCATGTTGCTCTCTGCTGGTGCTGGTGCTGCCGCTGCCGCGGTGCTGTCCACCCTCGGCATGGCGTGTGCAGCAATCGCACCCATCCACGGGTCGCCACCCCCCTCCTCTGGAGCGGAGCCTTCCGGCGCGTAGAAGCATCGCTCCAGGCACAGCCCGCGGGGAGGCGCCTTGTAGACGCGAGGGCCGCCGTGACGCGCCAGCGCCTTGCGGCCCTTCGCCTCGAGCAGCGTGGCGACGTCGGCGACGCTCAGCCGGCCGAGCCCCACCTCGACGAGCGTGCCCGCGATGATGCGCATCATGTTCATCAGGAAGCGGTCGCACTCGGCCGTGATCGTGACGAGCGTGCCCTCGCCCTCGAGAGGCGCCGCGGCTGCGGCCGTCTCCTCCCACCGCCTCACTTCGAGCGAGCGCATCCGCTTGACAACCGTGCGCGTGTCGCCGGGCTGCAGCACACCGAAGGAGGAGAAGTCGTGCTCGCCGACCAGCAGCGCCGCCGCCTCGCTCATCCGCCCGATGTCGAGCTGCTTGTCGCGGCCGAGCGCCCAGCGGTGCCTCGCGCTGAACGGTGAGCCGACGCCCTCGCACACCGAGTACACGTAGCGCTTGCCGATGCAGTGGTCGCGCGCGTGGAAGTCTGGCGGCGCGGGCCAGACCGAGAGAATCCGCACCGACAGCGGCAGCCCGGTGTTCTCCGGTAGCCCGTGCAGCGCTCGCTGCAGCGCTGCTGCCGCCACCTCAGGCTTGGCGTCCTCGAGCACAACCCGGCCGTGCCCGCCCTTGGGCAGATCAAAGTGGAACACCTGCCCGCGGGCGTGGACTCCGGCATCCGTGCGCCCACTGCCAGCGATGTATATCTGCGCGCCCAGGATCCCAGACAACCGCGCCTCGACAATGTCCTGCACGGTCCGTCCGCTCGGCTGCGTCTGCCAGCCCTCGAGCTCCGTGCCGTCGTAGGCCACCATCGCCGCGAGCCGCGCCGTGGCCGAGCTCTCGCCGGTGGGACGGTACTGGCCGCGGTCCACGGTGCGAGCAAACTTCATTGCCACGTGGTAGTCTTGGACATATAACAAACTTCATGATTGTCCTCAAACTTAGCTCCGGACGCCCTAGTGCAGGGTGCTGGGGTAGAAGCTGGCAAACGCGTCGCCTCAATAGCCTCAAAAAACAAGCTTGCTAAAAAAACGCACCGCAATAGCGATTAAGCCGCTTAAACTCAGCCTAAAACGCTACAAAACGGGAGGAACGGCGAGAGTCCTGCTTAAAACGCTTTAACTAAACGCTTCTCTCAAGAGCCTCCTTAAACTTTACTAAACACACCTCACAACAACACCAAACCCTACTTACCTAACCTTCGTGTCTTCTCAGCCGGGCACACCCGCCCCTTCGGCACGCCGTCGCACGTCGCGGTGTGCGGCAGCGCCTGGCCCCTGGGCAGGATGTCGGGCTCGCCGAGCAGCACGTGCCACAGCCGCTCCATCGGCAGGCAGCCCACCCACGCGTCGTCGGCCTCGACGAGCCAGCGATCGAGCAGCTGCCGTGCCTTCCGCCAGACGGTGCGCTCGCTTCGGAGCAGCCGTGCCCGTCCCACCTGGAAGTTGGCGAGTCCTGGCCCTCCGAGCCACAGCCCGCCCTTGGCGGAGCGGTTGCACTGCCGGCCGAAGAGCGCCTGCATCTCGCACGAGCGGCGGTTGTACCCCGGGTACTTGGCCTCCTGCTTGCCGTTCTTGAGCACGTAGTACAGCTTGTCGGTGAGCGAGACGAAGCCGTGCGCGGGTGGCGCCGCCAGCAAGATCTGCTCGACGCGGTTGTGGCAGCACGAGTCCGCCTGCACGTAGAGCGTCGACGCAGCAAAGTCGGGCCACCGCCGCTCGATGTGGTCGAGGTAGCACCCGCACTCGCGGCCCGTGTTCGGAGCACTCCACTCGACGACGCGATCGCTCTGCAGCTGCGCCGGATCCAGCGGCGAGCCGTGGTTCATGATCACAGCCGTCGCGGGCGCCGTAGCCGCACCGAGCAGCCGCGAGACCCATCGCACGTCCTCGTCATACCGGCACACCACCAGCTCGAACGTGCAGTCGGCACCCACGCAGCGGCTGGACGAAGAGATCGGAGCCGATGATGCTGGCGGCGGCGGCGGCAGCGGCGGCGGCGGTCGATGCAACCCCGCCGACGCCCGCACGCGGCGAGGAGAGCTCTTGCCCACCTCGGGCTGTGGCTGCAGCTCGTGCGCAACGCGTGGTCGTGCCAGCGACCGGTCGCGAGTCGCTCGCAGAAGCAGGAGCGCCAGGAGCGCGACGGCTGTGCAAGTCACCGCGCGACTCCGCATACTCATATACCACGAGAGTCGCAGCCAATGCAATCACTTGATTGCTACCCTCGCCTTGCTTGCCGCGACGCACATCGGCATGTCATCGCCTGCGGCGGTCCCGTCGCCTTCTAAGCCACCGCCTACATCACCACCGCCCCCGCTTCCACCTCCCAACACGCCGGCAGTGCCGCCGCCTGCAGGTCCACCGCCCATGATGGTGCCGCCGCCTGCAGGTCCACCGCCAATTATGGTGCCGCCGCCTGCAGGTCCACCGCCCATGATGGTGCTGCCGCCTGCAGGTCCACCGCCCATGATGGTGCCGCCACCTGCAGGTCCACCGCCAATTATGGTGCCGCCGCCTGCAGGTCCACCGCCCACGACGGTGCCGCCACCTGCGCAGCCGCCTCCCGCCACGCCTGGGATGCCGCCACCTGCGCAGCCGCCCCCCGCCACACCGGCGGTGCAGCCACCTGCGCAGCCGCCTGCGCAGCCGCCCCCCGCCACGCCGGCAGTGCCGCCGCCCGCGCAGCCACCTCCTGCCACGCCCGTGCCTGTTCCTGAGCCCGCGCTGGCGTCAACCTCGTCGGTCAAGGACGGCGAGATCGTGGTGTCTATGCGACCTCAGGCCCCGTCGTCTCGTCATTCGTCCGGTTCGGCTCCGCCCGAGCGGACGCGCTCGTTCCTGCAGCACGGCTTTGGCTCGCTCGGCCAGATGACGCGACCGGTGGCCGCGCGCGAGGGCCTGCACGCGCCACGCTTCTGCGCGGCGAGCATCGCCCTCAACGTGGTGATGATGCTCGTCGCCTTTGACGCCAACGAGTGGCGGGTCGAGGCGCTCTCCAACAACCCGTCGATCGGCGTCTCGGCCGAGACGCTCGTGAGGCTCGGCGCGAAGCACACCGGCCGCATCATCTGGCGGAGCGAGTGGTGGCGGCTGCTGACGGCCTCGTGGCTGCACGGCGGCCTGGTGCACCTGCTCCTCAACGTGACGCTCATCTGGCAGCTCGGCTCGCCCCTCGAGCGCGCCTACGGCAGCCGAGCCATCGCCCTCACGTACCTGCTCTCCGGGCTGTGCGGCGTGGCCGCGTCGGCGCTGCTGCTGCCCGCGGTCGTCTCGGTCGGTGCGAGCGCCTCGTGCTTCGGGCTGGTGGGCGCCTTCTGGGGCGAGCTGTGCACCAACTACGTTGCCGCGCACGGCTCTCTTGAGGGCGCGCGGATCGGCACGCTCGCGGCCTTCACCGCCACGTCGCTCGTCACGGGCGTCTCGCCCGTCGTCGACAACTTCATGCACGGCGTTGGCTTCGTCACCGGCCTGCTGCTCGCCCTCGTGATCCAGCCCAGGCCGCGCGCCACTGCGGCTCCCGCCACCTTCGTCGGCGCCGTCCCGCCGCCTCCTGGGCCGCCGCCGGCCGCGCCTCCTCCTCCCGGCCGACCACCGGCGCCGCCGCCGGGCGCGAGCCAGGGCAGCGCCATGCACGCCGGGTCGTGGCAGGACGTCGCGAGCGCCGCCGACGTGTCGCTGTCGCGCGAGTGGTGTGGCAGCAGTCGGCGCGCGCTGCACCCGCGCCAGCGCTCGCTGCGCGAGGCATCGCTGCTGCTGCTGCTCGTCGAGGGCTGCCTCGTCCTGACGGCCTTTGCCGAGCTGGCGGACCCCCACCAGACGCCCGACGCGCGTGCAGGGTGCAGCTGGTGCCGAGCGCTCAACTGCGCACCAATCTCGTGGTGGGACTGCTCGGTCTTCGAGACGTCGCTCGCCGAAGTCTACGCCTCGATGCAGCCCAGCCCCACGCTGCCCCCGTCGGCGCCACCGTACCCGCCGTCGTCGCCACCGTCGCCGCCCTCCGAGCCCGCCGATGACCGATGAGCCCCGCCACCGCCGCTAGCTTTGGTATTTACATTTTCCAGCTTAGCCTAAAAAACGGTTCGTACATAGAGACCCACTGAGCACAGAGCACTGTGAATCAGACTGTGAGTCTGTGTCTCACTCACCCGCTTGCCCTGAGACGCGCAACTTCGGCCGTCAGCCGCACGTTCTCGCCACGGAGGCGCTCATTCTCCGTCCTCAGGGCGTTTGACCGCTGTGGCCCGCCGCCACGGGTTCGGTTGAAGCGTTTGGCTGCTCGCCACGCGGTCCCATTCTTGGAGTCGCGACGAAGCTCAGCCAGGTGCTGAGCGGTCCATCGCCGTAGCCGCGCCACGGGGATTGCGTACCTCGTGATCCGCGCAGGTGGCGAGTTGGCCTTCCAGTGTCTCTCCAGGGGATAGGGCGTGAACAGGTCCAGACGCACGCTGGGAACTTCCTCGTGCACGAACAGGAGGACGTGCTCGCCGCTGCGAACAAGCCCGGCGACTGGATGGCTGACGGCGCGGTCGCCGTATGCCTCGCAACTGATCAGGGGCGTCACGGACGACCAGTGCAGTCCGTCTAGGGAGAATGCCATCCCGATGCATGCCCGAAGCAGATGCACGAGCGGGAAGACGGCGATCAAGCTGTCCGGCTGCACCGGGTTCACCTGCGCGGCAAAGAAGTAGAGGTCTCCTTGAGAGTACCTGTACTCGCGGATCTGGATCAGCTCGAATGGCGACCACGTGTGAGTGTCCTTCGACCGGGTCAGCTGCGTGTATCTTTGCCCGTGCGCGGCTGGGTTGGCCCGGACGTACAGCAGGTACTCGCCCTTGAACCACAGGAATGAGATGCGCCCGTCGTACTCGCAGATGCCAGGCAGAATCCACGGCATCTTGATGGGGTCGCGACGCTCGACGCACGCCAAGTGGTTGCCATCAAAGATCTTCCGTGGCGGATGCCATTGCGCCACCTCGCCGCGCGCCTGGTTGACCTTCTTGTCGAGTCCAAAGAACGCCGCGACGACCCGTTTGCTCGAGAATCGCCACGTCTCGCCACGCGTGATCCACACGCCCAGATTGTTGGGCTGCGACTTGTGCTTGTGCTGGCCGCCCACCGCGAGGAAAGAGCCGTTTGCGAGGGGCAGGATTGCAAGGTTGTGGGCCATCTTGGCGCGCGCGCCGTTCGAGGCCATCCACAGGGCCGGGAGCACCAGGTCGGCACTGCCCGTCGCAGACCCAGAGAAACTCAAGCCGCCATCGGTAGACAGCATCGCTGCCACGAGGGTCTCCTGCACCGAGTCCTTGAAGGTCATGCAGATGGCTGGCTCGGTGGAGGATGTCCCACTGCGCTCGGAACTGCTCGGGCAAGGGAAAGTCGAGTAGTAGCGGAGGCCGTGACGAACGGCCTGCGCCAGTCCCTTCCGACGGCTGTCCTCCATCTTGCCTGTCCCACGTGGTGCGTCCCCGCGCCCAAGCCGCACGACCGTTCGAGCCGATGCTTTCAGCAGCGGTGGCCGCATCGCACAGCTGGAGCTGCTGTTCACGCTACCGACGCACCAGCGCCAGTCAGCCGACGCATCAAAGGCGCATGACGAGCCGAAGATCGTCCCGCCTTCAACCAGCTGCTTCCAACTCTCACACCAGTCCTCGCGACTGGCGCAATTCCTCGGGAACTTGGCGCGGCACTCGGTGCTGGCATTGGACACGCGGCCTGGCGGGCAGTCGAAGCCGTGCAGGACGAACATGCTGCTGTTGGGTGCGGTGCGACGCATTGCATTCGGGAGATCCACAAGCAGGCTGCGTCGCTGCCTCGCTTCCAGTTCGCCCATGTTCACAATGAGCACATTGCAGCCCGCCAGTGCCGGCGTGCGCACGACAGAGCGAGAGCCGTCTCCCGGCAAGATCTGCATCCTTGCCTGTCGCGCGCTCTCCATGGGCTGGTACGTCACAGAGGCGGCCGGGAGGAAGCGCAGCCCCACGTACTGGGCGTGAGGAAACTGGCAAAGGAATGCACGTGCGACCAGGTTGCTTGTCAAGCCGATTTCGCACACCCGCGGCGCTAGGAGCCCATCGAAGCCAATGTGCTCACTAGCTTTTGCCACCCAGGCCGTCATGGCGTGTGTCGGCGGACCGCGAATCGGCTGGACGGTCGCTGGACCACACTCATTGAGGCTGGTCGTCCCAACCGAGGCCGCCATATGTTGCGACCACAACCTGCTGTCTGCATGCGTTTTTTGCCTGCATTCAAGTTTTCTTACTTTTTAGCCGTAACACTCCAGCTTTTGCCAATTCTCTCGAGTGCGCAAGTCTCAGCCTTGCCCGATGTGTCAGGCTGGAAGGGAGTCTACCGCCCTGAAGACCGAGCTCACCGACGACCAGTGGCACGTCGTGCGTGATCTCCTCTTCAGCTCACACGGCTACTATGGCTCTGACGCTAGGACTGAGGCCGAAAGCTTCCGCGCGTTCCATGCAAAGTTTGTGGGCCGAAGGAACGCGCAGGCGTCTGCTGGCCTAGCATCAGGACCGTCGGACGGTCAGGCGCACGGCGCAGCCAGCTCGAGCTCGTCCAGCCTGGATCTACCCCAGCGCTTCGACCACCGCTACCGCATCAATCATGCGATGCTCGCTGATGGTGCCAGTGCATCAGACCCACTCAACCTGCGCAATCTCTCTCACGACACGGCACGCCGGATGCGGCGCGCGAGTGTGACTGAGCTGGTGCTGAAGGAGCTGCGAATGCAGCTGCACATGTTCGAGGACTTCCAACAGAAGCGGCAGCTGGCGGCCGTGCAGAAGATGCAGGCCGACCGAGCCAAGCTGCCGGTCATGGCGTTTGCAGATCCGATCGTGCACGCGCTGCGCTCAAAGCAGGTGCTCGTGCTGGCGGGGGCGACGGGCTGCGGCAAATCTACGCAGCTGCCGCAGCTGTTGCTGCGTGCAGGCTACTCATCGATCGTCTGCACGCAGCCACGCCGGCTGGCGGCCGTCTCACTGGCGCGGCGCGTGTCGGTCGAGACGCAGGGCGAGTTTGGCGACGGAATAGGCTACCAGGTGCGCTTCGAGGCGCGACGCAGCGGCGAGACGCGCGCGCTCTTCGTGACGGAGGGCGTGCTGTTGCGCCAGCTGGCCGGCGATCCGACGCTCCGCCAGTACGACGTGATCGTCCTCGACGAGGTGCACGAGCGCCATGTTGACACCGACATGCTGCTCGGGCTGCTGCGCGGCGTGCTCCGCGCGCGGCCCGAGCTGCGCCTCGTCGTCATGTCCGCCACCATCGACCTCGGACTCTTCTCGCAGTTCTTCGACGACGCTCCCGCCATCTCCGTGCCCGGCCGCCTCTTTGCCGTCGACGTGGTCCATGTGTCGCCTGATGCCGACCCGGAGCCGCGGCGGTCCGCACAGGCGGCGGCCGACGAGCCAGCCGGTGGCGGCGAGACGCCGTCGCACGGCCGGCGGATGCTGCCGAGCCGCGCGAGGGAGCTGCTCGGGCCGAAGCTGTTCCTGAAGGTGTTGCAGCGCATCGACGCGCAGTACGCGCCGCACGAGCGCGGCGACTGCCTCGCCTTCGTCTCGGGCGTCGAGGAGATCGAGCGGCTCGTCGAGGCGCTGCGCCCTTACGCCGCCGCGACGGGGCGGTGGGTCGTGCTGCCGCTGCACGCGTCGCTGCCCGTCAACGAGCAGGAGCGCGTCTTCGACCTTCCGCCCGACGGCGTGCGCAAGTGCGTCGTCGCAACCAACGTCGCCGAGACCTCGATCACCATCGACGGCGTCCGCTTCGTCATCGACTCGGGCGCCGTCAAGGAGGCGGGCTACGACACCGACGCCGCCGTGCAGTCGCTCTCTCCGCACTGGGTGTCGCGCGCCTCGGCCGACCAGCGCAAGGGGCGCGCCGGCCGCACCGGGCCGGGCGTCTGCTTCCGTCTCTTCTCGCACGACGAGTACGTGCAGCTCGACGACTTCACACCTCCCGCGCTTCTGCGCACGCCGCTCGAGGCGACGGCGCTCCAGCTGCTCGCACTCGGCGCGGGCAGCCTGCGCCGCTTTGGCTTCGTGCAGCCGCCGCCGCCGGCGCAAGTCGACGCGGCGATGCGCTCGCTGCGCTGCGTCGGCGCCGTCGACGCTGCGGAGGCGCTGACGCCGCTCGGCCGCACGCTGGCGCAGCTGCCGGTCGAGCTGCCGTTGGCGCGGATGCTCGTGCTCGGCGCCCTGCTGCGCACGCCCGACGCGATGCTGACGATGGGCGCCGCCCTTGCCGTGCCGTCGCCGCTGTCGCGCCTGCCGCCCGACCGCGACGGCAACCCGCACCCTGCGGCGCGCACGCGGCAGCGCCTGCTCTCCGAGGCGGGCGACGCGTTCACGCTCCTCAACGTCGCCGACGCATGGGTCGAGGCGAGAGGCAGCGGCGAGGACGGCCGCCGCTGGTGCCGCCGCCACGGCGTCGAGGAGGGGCGCATGCTCGAGATGCTCAAGCTCAAACGGCAGTTCGCGCGCTGCCTCGCCGCGTGCCGCCTCGGCCCGCCCGCCGCCACGAAGGAGCAGCAGCAGCAGCAGCAGCAGCAGCAGCAGCGCGGCCCTGCGGCTGACGCGATGCGCCTCCTCGACGATTCGGCGGCGGTGGGCGGCGGTGGCAGCGGCAGTGGCGGCGGTGGGACGGCTTCGGAGTGGTCGGTCCTCTCGGCGGAGCGACGGCGGGCGCGGCAGCGGCGCGAGCTTCGGGCCCTCAAGCTGCAGCAGGAGCGGCAGAAGCGAGGCCGCCGTCAGCTCAAGCTCGAGGAGGCGGATGGGATGCGCACAGGCCTCGTAGCCGACGACGGTGACGACGGCGACGACGGCGGCGACGGCGGCGACGGCGGCGACGGCGGCGGCGAGGCGCGCCGCGGCGACGATGGCACGGGCGGAGCGGGCGGAGCGGGCGGAGCGGGTGGAGCGGCGTCCCTCGCCGATCTCGAGTTTGCGCTGCTGCTGCCGCCGAGCGTCGTGCAGGGCAGCGCGCGCGAGCTGAGCAGCCTCGACGTCGCGCTGCTGCAGGCGCTCCTCTGCCTCGGACAGTATCCTCGGTTCGCGCTGCCCGACGAGCACAACGCGGGCCGCGCCGTGGCGGAGCAGCTCTTCCACACGCGGCGCAAGCGCGATGTGCTCCTCCACCCCTCGTCGTCCCTGCAGCACGGCCTCAGTGGCGCGCTCGGTGGCGGCGGTGGCGGCGGCGGCGGCGGCGGCGGCGACGACGGCGGCGGCGACGGCGACAGCGAGCGTGCGACGGAGCGCGAGGTGGGCGGAAGCAGCCGAGGCGGCTCGGCCGGGGCGGCGGGCCGAGCCGTTGGGCCGCAGCTCCTCGTGTATGCAACGCTGCTGCAGACGAGGAAGCCGTACCTGCTCAACTGCGTGTCGGTCGCTGCGCTGCCCGCGCTGCTGCTCGCGGCGATGCGCGTCGACACGTCGGCCGACTGCCGCCGCCTCGTCGTCGACAGCTGGCTGCTCGTCACCATCGACAGCTCGGAGCGCGCGGTGCGGCTGCTCGTGACGGCGCATCGGCTGCGGCTGCGCCTCGCGGCACTGCAGCAGCTGCGCCTCGCCGGCTGTGCGGCCGCCGTCCCACACGCCGCGGAGGGCCTGCCCTCGCGGCACAGCGGCGCCCTCAACGAGGCGCCGCCCGCGATCGCCGCGCTGGCGATGGACGCGCCGAGAGAGCAGGCCGAGGCCAACGCCGCGGTTGCCGCGGAGGGCGGCGCAGCGCAGCTCGGCGAGCTGGTGGGATCCTTCATGCTGTCGTCCTCGGGGGCGGCTGCTGCGCGCTACGCGGTGAGCCGCGTCAAGCTGTCGGAGCTGGCGGCGCACTTTGCCTCGGCCGGGCGTGGCGCCGTGGACAGGCAGCAACGGCTCGCCGACTGTGTGCAGGCGGCCATCCACGACGGCCGAGACGTCGGCGACGAGTTTGACGCCCTCAAAGCGGGCGTGCCGCTTGCTCAGTGGCTGTGCTGGGGCAGTGCGCGCGCCGAGGGCGGCGCCGAAGCGGCGAGCGGCGGCGGGGCCATCTACATGCGGCGGCACGCTCGCTGCGAGGCGTGCGGCGCCAGTCTCATCGTCACCTCGGCTGAGATGAGAGCGCATATGCAGAGCGACGAGTGCCGCCTCGCTGCCAGTCTCACGGGGGGCACACGGCATGCCGCGCCGCGGGACGACGAGAGAGCGGCTGCACCGCAGCCCAGCCAGGCGCTGGAACCGCCGCCCGCTCCAGTTGTTCACGTGGCCGAGGCGCCGCAGTCGACTGGGGCGCACGGCAGCAGCGCTGGTGTGCCTGGTGCGGGGGGCGGCTCTGCGCCTTCGATGGGTACGAGCACTCTCGGCAAGCGCACTCACTTCGAGTGCGAGATCTGCGAGAAGAGCTTCCTCTTCACCCAGCTGGACATCATGCGCCACCACGCCGCACACCGAGCAGCGGGCGACGGGTGATTTGGCGATGGCGACTGCTATCGTGCTATGATGTCGAGCACCAGTAGTGTCCCGTTTATGCTGTGTAGGCTGTTTATACGAGAGTCACTTTGAAGCACCCCCCCCCTCCTTTTTTGATTCGGGGTCCCGGGAGATCCAACATCCAAGGGACCCCCCCTTGGGGGGTCGGCTGGGCGGCCCAGCGGATCCATGGTCCAAGCC
>Ga0209713_10001842_pt1 | contig 12891 bp, 4 predicted proteins | sample ArcOceMetagenome_3_FD_187444 | JGI IMG/M metagenome (GOLD analysis project Ga0209713, IMG submission 187444) | Marine eukaryotic phytoplankton communities from Arctic Ocean - Arctic Ocean- Svalbard ARC20M Metagenome (SPAdes) (version 2) | ecosystem: Environmental > Aquatic > Marine > Oceanic...
GGGGGGGGGGGGGGGGGGGGGGGGGGGGGGGGGGGGGGGGGGGGGGGGGGGGGGGGGGGGGGGGGGGGGGGGGGGGGGGGGGGGGGGGGCTGGATGGGGCGCGCGCCTTGCTCCGGAGCGACTCGGAGCCATAGCTGAAGAGCAGCCGCGGGTACGCGGTGATCGTGGCTCCGAGTCGCTCGGGGCCCAGGAGCTCTCGCAGGTACTCGAGGCGCGCCTCGAGCGTCGCAGTGCTGCGGAACGAGTCGAGGGTCAACGCATCCATCACGCGCGGCAGCTTGAGCCCGCGCACCGAGCGCAGCAGCTCGATCGTCGGCCGCATCTCGCTCTCGACGTCCACCTCGACGAGGCCAGGGTTTTTCCGCAGCCAGCGCGCCACCTTTCTGAGGCCGAGCGTCTGCAGAATCACCACCTTGCGGTGCAGGTCGCGCTCAATGTCGCAGCTGAGCAGCAGCGGCGCCCTCTCGACCATCGGGCCGATCTCGTGGATGCCTAGCGAGACCAGGAACTGCAGCCTTGGCCGCATGGTCTCGACCTCGCATTCCAGCACCGACGGTTGCCGCTCGACCGCGCTCGCGAGGCTCTGCACGCCTATACTCCGCAAGAAGCCGAGGCGAGCCTCCAGCGCGGCAGTCTCCGGCAGCCCCGGGCTGTCCGCGAGTCCGTACTCCTCCAGCAGCACCTTCCGTCCGTCGGACTGCGACGCGCAGCACCGCCGACCCCACCGCAGCGCTTGCGGCCGAGCCACCGCTGTGGCTGCTCGGCGCGTGGTGGGTGCCCAGCGCGACCAGAGCATGGGCGCTCTGACAAGTGCCATGCTCGTCGGGCCGCGTGGCTCGGACCTGAGGTCCCGGTGGCGGGCTCCGGAGGTCCCGGGTGGTCGATCGGACAGGACCGGGGAAAGGGGGGTCGGACGCCACCAGCCAGAGTGGGCGGGTGGTCGGACGGCGCGGTCGTCCCAGAGCCCGAGTTCCAACGTGTAGGCCGGTCCCGGTCCTTCCTGGCAGGTGGGTGGTCCCGGAGACAGACGGACGGTGCCACGGCGCCACCCGTGTATTCCCAAGCGAGCATGTGCAACTCTGCATGCTACGGGGTAGCCCGGGTCCGGGAGCCTGAATGTAAGTGAAGAAAGAAGCCATAGCAGCAGGTGAAAGTGTTGCTTACCATTGTTATTGCCCCATGTCCATGTATTGCCCACGGTATGCGTCACTCATGTACTTGCACCACCGCCACGGCGGCGCTCTAGATCTTCATGTCATGAACTGTAGCGCGCTGGCACCGCGCTGCGAGGCTTTTAACCTCTCTAGTCATGATCTGCTTCCAACAAACGCGCAGTGAAGAGCTGCACCTCGGTAAGCACGTCAATCGGCACCGCCATCGCGCCATGCACCACCTTCACTGATTGCACTCTGCAACACCGCCACGACGGCGCTCTAGACCGTCATGTTATGAGCTGTGGCGCGTCGGCACCGCGCTTCGAGGCTCCCAACCTTTCTAGTGAAAATCATCTTTAAACAAACGCGTAGTGAAGAGCTACACATTGACGTGTTGCAGCCATCTATCAAGAGCGGAGCAAGCCCAAAGCACGAGACCGGCACTACTCGGGCCCATGAGCTCGGATTGAGCTCAAACTTTGACCCATGCACTCGTGGATGAGCCGTTCAGTCCGGCTACAATGCGTACGGGAGCTCTGCAGGCCGAGTTCTACTCCGAGAACCGCGTACCGCGTGCTGGGCGGCTTGCACGGTGACCTGCACGGTGACGTCACGAAAGGCCGTGAGACGCATCGCCACGACTACACACGGCTACCTGCAGCTTTGAGCGATGGACTGGGCGGATTGAGTACCTCGCTGGGGCTCTTTGCAAGTCACTCATTGATACTCTCGACCGAATCGGTCGTGGTGATGAAGTGGAAGGGCATGAGCACATCGATTGCAACGCGGGCGGCCTCTCCCGGTAGACCTCAGCAGATGCTGCAGTTGACGTGCTCATGCCCTTCCACTCCATGACCACGACCGATTCGGTCGAGAGTATCAATGAGGGACTTGCAAAGAGCCCTAGCGAGGTGCTCAATCCGCCCACTTCATCGCCCAAAGCTACAGGTTGCCGCGTGTAGTCGTGGCGATGCGTCTCGCGGCCTCTCTTGACGTCACCGTGCCGCTCGTACAAGCCGCCCCAGCACGCGGTACGCGGCTTTCGGAGTATAAGATGGCCTGTAGAGCTCCCGTTCTCACCTGATCCGGGCTGTACGGCTCAGCCACGAGTGCATGGGTCAAAGTATCACCTCAATCCGAGCTCATGGGCCGGAGTAGTGCCGATTCCGCGCTTGCGACCTGCATCTCCTGAGGCTGAGGGTCTACCGAGAGACGGCCCGCGTGCGTTGCAATCGTGGTGCTCATGCCCTTCCACTTCATCACCACGACCGATTCGGTCGAGAGTATCACTGGGGGACTTGAAAAGAGCCCCAACGAGGTGCTCAGTCCGCCCAGTTCATCGCTCAAAGCTGCAGGTGGCCGCGTGTAGTCGTGGCGATGCGTCTCACGGCCTCTTCGTGACGTCACCGTGCCGTCCGGCAAGACGCCAGAGAACACATAACGCGATTTCTGGAGCAGAAGACGGCCTGTATAGCTCCCGTTTGCACCTGTACCGAGCTGTACGGCTCAGCCACGAGCGTATGGGTCCAAGTATCACCTCAATCCGAGCACATGGGCCCGAGTAGTCCCGGTTTTGCGCCTGGCATCTGGTTTGTACGGCCTCCCCCGATAGATGGCTGCACATTTGACGTGCTCATCGAGGTGTAGCTCTTCAGCACGCGTTGGTTGGAAGATGACCCTCACTAGAGATGTTGAGAGCCTTACAGCGCGGTACTGACGCGTCAAAGCTCATGACATGAGGATCTAGCGCACCGTCGTGACGGTGATGCAAGTGTGCGGGAAGGAGGTGCTCCCGCATGGTGCGTGGCGGTGCCGATTGACGCGCTCATCGAGGTGTAGCTCTTCGCTACGCGTTTGTTGGAAGATGATTATCACCAGAGAGATTGGAAGCCTCGTAGCGCGGTGCCAGCACGCCACAGCTCATGACATGACGCCGTCGTGACGCTCGTACAAGTCCTTTTACAGTGAAATTTACCGTGCAAAAAATAGAGGATCGAAGCGGAGAAACGGCCCTTTCACGTCGGCCACCTGCTCGCACGGCTAGTTTCTTTCCATACCCCCGCACGGGGCCATGCCCCCAGCTACCACGTACATTTGGGCTCTCTAGACCCACAGGTCGACAAATGCTCGAGCATGTCATGTGAGAAATGAATTGACATTTCGGAAAAGTGAGGTCGATCGAAGGTCGACAGACCTTATTACACTCTTTACACCTCTAAAAGTACGCCCGGCTGAGCCCATCCCCTCCCCCCCCCCGGCTCGAGTACTGGCTTAGCCTTGTCTCCGTCGAGCTCAATAAAAACGCACAAAAATACATTTTTTCACTCACACCCTGCGGTCAAACATCGCCAAGGGAGCGCGATGGAGACCGCCACCGACTACCCCATCGACGTCGGCCGGATCACGACGCTACCCGTGGCGACGCGCAGCCCGCTGGCGCAGACCTGGTTCGACCGCGGCTGCGCGTGGGCCAGCGGCTTCCACCGCGAGGAGGCCAGCCACTGCTTTCGCGAGGCGATCAAGGCAGACCCGACCTGCTGCATGGCGCACTGGGGCCTCGGCCTGGTCAACGGGCCCGACTACAACTTCCACACCAAGGCGGGCTTCTACGGGCTGGCGGCGCAGGCCGACGGCTTCCCGAGCCTCAACGTGGCCACGACGGCAGCCGCGCGGGCGGTCGAGCTGGCGGCGACCGACGGCTGCCCGGCCCGGGAGAAGGCGCTCGCGCAGGCGCTGGCGACGCGCTACGAGTGGCCGGTGACCGAGACGACGCCCGGGCTCCAGGAGCGCTACGCCGACGAGATGGAGAAGGTGGCGGCGGCGTTTGCCGAAGACGCCGACGTGCAGGCCGTGTGCGCCGAGGCGCTGATGTGCCTGGCGCCGTGGGCCCTGTACGAGGGCGACCAGACGCCGAAGCCGATCGGGCTGCGGGTCAAGGCGGCGCTCGACCGCGGGATTCGCGCCAAGCCGACGCACCTCTGGCTGTGCCACCTCAAGATGCACTACAGCGAGATGGGGCCGGTCGACTCGTTCGACTGGCACGCGGCCAACGTCGTGCGCTCGTCGAGCACCGAGCTCGGCCACATGATCCACATGCCGACGCACCTCGACATCCAGGCGGGCGACTACCGGAGCGCGATGGAGCTCAACATGCGCGCGGTCCGGGCGGACCTCAAGCTGCACGCGCTCTCGCCGCAGCGCTTCACCATCTACTTTGGGTACGCGCTGCACAACATGGAGTTTGCGGCGTGGGCCGCCATGTACGCGGGCTGCAAGGCGACGGCGCTCGAGGCGGTCGCGCACATCGACGCCTTCCTGACGGAGCCGGTGCTGCGCTCGCACCCCGTGATGAGCACCTTCAACGAGCTCTACCTGACGACGCGGCTGATGGTCCTCGTGCGCTTCGGGCTGTGGGCCGACGTCCTCGCCACCCCCTTCAAGGCCGACGCCGCGCTCTACCTCGGCCACACGCTCTTCCTGCACTACGCGCGCGGCGTCGCGCTCGGCGCCACCGGCGACGCGCCGGGCGGCCGCGCCGCCGAGGTCGCCTTCCACGCGCTGCTCGCGACCCTCAAGCCCGACGGCTCCGAGCGGCGCAAGCACAACGTGCACATCGTGCAGATGGCGCAGGTCGCAAGCGAGGTGCTCGCCGCCGAGCTCCACTACCGCGAGGGCGCCTTCGAGGCGGCCTTTGGCGCGCTCGAGCGCGGCGTCGCGCGCTTCGACGCGCTGCCGTACGACGAGCCGCACGGCTGGCTCATGTCGGTGCGGCAGACGCAGGGCGCGCTGCTCACCGAGCGCGGCCTGCACGAGCGCGCCATCGGCGCCTACAAGCGCGACCTGCAGACCTTCCCGGCCAACGTCTGGTCGCTCACGGGGCTGCGGCGCTGCTACGCCGCGCGCGCCGACCCGCGCGTCCGCAGCGTCGAGCTCGAGCTCAAGCAGGCCCAGGAGGTCGCCGACGTGCCGATTGGCGCGAGCTGCGCGTGCGCGCTGACGAACTGGGGCGACGCCGCCGCCGAGGGCGCGTGCTGCTCGTGATGAGATGCGTGTCGTATGCGTGTCGGCATCGGGCCATCGTCGGGCTCGGGCCCCATTGAGTTTGGAATCTTCAGAAGTGTACAAACTGGCGCGACGGGGACTACCCGAGAGGCATCAGCCGCTAATCACGTGCGATTTTTGCGCGTCGGTTCAACGCCCACGCCGGCTTCACGCCTTCACCGCGGTCGGCACGGCGGAGCCACCGCTGAAGTCGCTCGGCGCACCGAGTCCGGCGCCGGCCTTGATGGCCTCCATCGCCACCTTGGCCTTTGGCTGCAGGATCTTGTCGACGAGGCCGTACTGCTTCGCCTCGCTGGCGTCCAGGTAGAAGTCGCGCTTGAAGTCCTTCTCGAGCAGCTCGATCGGCCGGCCGGTGAACTTCGAGAAGCCCTCGAGCGTGCGCTTTTTGTCGCGCAGCACCTCCGCCACCTCGAGGCGCATCTCCGTCGCCTGGTAGATGCGCTGGCGCGGCTTGCCCTCGTTGTCGAGCGGCGGGTCTAGCCTCGGGTTCATCATGGCGAATCGCGAGTTGGGCAGCGCGATGCGCTTGCCCGGCGTGCCGCCCGCGACGAGGAAGGCGCCGACCTGCGCGGAGAGGCCCATGTTGACCGTCTGGATGTCGTACGGCGCCTGGGACATCGTGTCGTACATCGCCAGCCCGGCCTTGGTGTTGCCGCCCGGCACGCTCATGTACATGGACACGGGCGACTTGGCGTCCTCGCTCTCGAGGAAGAGCATCACGGCGATCATCATGTTGGCGAGGTCGTCGTCGATGTACGACGAGATGAAGATGATCCGCTCGCGGTACATGCGGTTGTAGATGTCAACCCACTGCGTAAAGTCCATGCCCGGCGGCTTGTACGGCACGCGCGGCGTCGCCATCTCGATGCCGAGCTGGTGGCGCGGCGCGCGCGCGGGCGCACGGCCGACCGAGACGAAGCCGAGCAGCGGCACTGCGGCGCCGAGGAGCAGCATCGTTGGGCCCCGGTATCTAGCAATCGACGGACAGCGCGACTGCTGCGGCCGAACGCGCGCGCTCCAGGTGCTCTGCCTGGCCCGGCGCGTCGGCCCTCGCTCCCCCCGTTTCGGAGCGCGCGCGGTCAGCGGCCGCGACGGCCACCAGCCCCCCAGCGCAAAAAGCTTGTTCCCCCTCGCCATCGCAGCGAACTCACTGAAGTGGTAAGATAGATAGATAGATTTATGGTATCACGACTGGGGCTACACTAGACTAGTACGCTACCCATTCTCGGAGAGGAACCCACCCACCTGGGACCACAGGACCGATGTAGGGAGAGGTGGAATCTCGCCCCCTCTGACTAAGGGAACTCGACGCGACGACCCCGCACAGTACAGCGAAGCGGGGGCCTGTCGACGCGCCTTGGCCTTGGCACCTCTCGTGTGCCGGCCGCCAACGCAGAAGGCGTGGCTGAAGAAGTGGTGGGATGGTCATGTCGACATCAAAGCACGACGTTGAGGAGGAAGATACCGCGCCCTCACCTCACGCAGAGGGCGGTGTAGAAGATGGTCGACTGGTAGAGCCTCTCTGCCGCTCGTCGCCCTCGCGCTGCATCACGTCGCCGCCGGGTGGCCAATCCTGCACTCCCGAAGGGTGCTGGACTCTATCTATCTATCTATCTATCTATCTATCTATCTATCTATCTGGGGTTGGGTGGGTCGCGGATATTTCGCGGTTGTGAAGAATTTTTCTTAGAGACTTTTATCTCAACGGATATTGATACTTTATTAGGCAAGAGGCGAAGCGACAAAAACATGGCCCTCGACCTCCTTGCGGCGGCGGCTTGGGGCGCCTCGGCTGGCGGCACCACTTGCCACGAGGTCGACAAGCTCGCGGCATGGCCCTCCAAGTCGTGCCCGAACTTCGGGTGCAAGAACGCGTCGGCTGACTGGCCGCTGCCATGCTTCAAGCCTAGCATGGAGGGCCTCCGCTTCACTGACGCGCTCCCCATCGGCGGCTGGTGGCCACCCACCTGCGAGTTCTCGGAGGAGTCGAAGGCAGAGCGCGTCGCGTTTGCAGAGGTGCACACACACACGCACACACACAGAGAGCACACACGCGCAGACACACACGCGACGCACACACACGCACAGACACAGAAAACGGCGATCTTCTCACCGACAACCCGCGCCCGTGTGCTCGCAGGCCAACTTCACCCTCATGCTCGTGGCCGACCGCAAGTTCGACCGCTGCGGCGCGGGGGGCGCCGCCGAGTCGTGGGACTTCATGAAGCGCTGCATCGACCACTCGGCGCAACTCGGCATGCAGTCGCTCGTCGACATGTACCGCTGCGTGCCGTGGGGCGGCGCCAACGGCACGGGCGGCTTCGGCCAGCTCTGGCAGGCCAACACGTACGTGCACAACGAGTGGGTCGAGCGCGGCGAGCTGCACAAGCCGACGCCGCCCGAGGTGCGCTGGCTCGCGCAGCAGAGCCGCGGCATGCGCGACGTGGCGGGGCTCCTGCTCGCCGACGACGGGCAGGACCTGCACGGCGGCGACCTCTCGTCGATCGCGTGGATGCGCCGCCACACGCCCGAGGTGCTGCCGTGGATCAACCAGCACCTCGACCCGTCGGCGACGGCGTGGCCGGCGCGCGCGGGCGCGCCGTTTGCGATGCCGGAGCTGTACGACATCGACGGCAGCCGCGCCGCCGCCGACCAGGCGCGCAACCTGCTCGGCAGCCTCGAGTCGTGGTACAGCCACGCGACGCGCGCCGGGCAGCGGCTGTGGCCGCTCCTCAACCTGCCCGGCCCGCAGGGGCTCGCGCCGTCGCTCGTGCGCTTCCAGGCGTACGCGGCGCTCGCGTCGGGCGCCAAGGGCCTCTTCTGGTTCTGCTGGGGCAACGGCGGCGCCTACTTCAACGTCGACCGCTTCGAGGCGGCGCAGGTCGGCGTGGCGCCCGCCTACCCCGTGCTGCGCACCGTCAACTCGGTCGCGCGCGCGTGGGGCGCCGAGCTGCTCAAGCACCCGCGCTTCGCCGCCATGTACCACTCGGACGACTCGTGGGCGCCGTCGGCCTCCTCGGCGATGGCGACCGCCGCGCACGCCGAGACGGTCGTGCAGCAGATGGACGACGAGCTGCTGGCGTCGCTGCTGCTGCCCGCCGACGACGACGAGCAGGCCGAGGGGCTGCTGCTGCTCGTCGTCGACAAGCGGCTCGACGAGGACGAGGCGGCGGTGCCGCTCCGCTTCGAAGACGCGCAGGACGCCGCCGAGGCCGCCGCCGACGCCGCGTACGACGCCGCCGCCGCCGCCGCCGCCTCCGCCGCGCCGTCCGCGGCGCACCTCTCGTCGCTGCTCGGCAGGTTCTACACGCAGGGCGCGTCGCGCGCCTCCGCAGCGACGGCGGCGGCGGCGGCGGCGGCGGCGAAGCAGACGCAGGGGGGGCCGCGGGTCGTGCGTGTGCGGCTCAACGCGGCGCTGGTCGGCGACGCGACCTTCGTTGGCCCCGTCGACCACGGCGACGACGCGCCGCTGCCCGGATGGATGCGCGCGCAGAGGCCCGGCGCGCGGGCCACGCCCACCACCGACAGCGGCAGCGGCGGCGGCCGTGCCTCGGTGTCTGCGTCGGCGGCGGCGGCGGCATCGGGCAAGCACGTCGCGGCGTTTGGGGCGGAGCTGCAGGGCCGACGCACGTCGGCGGCGGGCCGCCTCCGCTCGCGCGCCGCCAACGCCGCGACGCGCACGCCGCCGCCGCTGCAGCCGGGCGCCAGCGTGCTCCTGCAGACCGAGGCTCCGCACGCGGCGACCAAACCTTACGACGACGACGCTGCAGGGGACGACGGCGACGCCGACGCCGACGCCGACGCCGACGCCGACGGCGACGGCCGGCCAACGGAGACGACGCCGCCGGTGCGTGCGGTGAGCCGCGAGGCGGACGGCACGATCGTGGTGGAGGCGACGGTCGCGCAGGGCGGCGCGTTCCTCGTGCGCCTCACGCCGGCCGAGGGCGGCAAGCTCGCTCGCTCGAAGCTCGCCGCCAAGGTCGAGGAGCTGCAGCGCTGGTCGCACAAGCCCGACGACGTCCTCGGCAAGCTCAAGACCTTCCACTACCGCGAGTATGGCGCCGCGTACGCGAGCAAGCCGTACGCCACCACCCAGATGATGCTCGCCTCCTTCGACACCGCGCCGGGCATCGAGCCCGCCGCGCTCGCCGCCGCCGGGTTCAACGCCTTCGAGCTGCCGCCCGACGCGCTCTCACCCGGCGAGGCGGGTCTTCCCTCCGGCGGGGCGTGCGGCGGCGAGACCCCCGCAGCTCGCGCGCTCAACGATGCGATGCGCCACGGCTTGTTTGGCTTCCTGCGGGCGCCGCGCACCGGCCCTGCCATCTCGGCCGCCGCCGTCGGTGCCGCTCTGGACGCCGTCGGCTGCCACCCCAACCTCGGAGGCGTCGAGATGCTTCGCACTCGCGCGGTCGCCCCCTCGAGCGGTGGGGGCGCCGCCGACGCCTCGGCTGCGGCGGCGGTCGGGCTGCTCGAGACGCCCGGCGGCGCCGCACACGAGCTCGCGACGATGCTCCGCCGCCGCGCGCCGCACCTGCTGCCGCTCGCCGCCGTGCAGCCAGCCGAGTGGCAGCCGGTCGGCGCGGCGGCGAGGTTCGGACGCGCGCCGACGCTGCTTCTGCAGCTGCCGGGCGGCCAGGCCACCACCGACGCCGAGGCCGACGCGCTCGTCGCGAGCAGCGTGGGCGTGCTGGCGGAGGCGATGCTCGCGACGGCTCCGCGCGCCGACCCGAGCAGCCAGCAGCAGCGGCTGCCGGTGGCGGCGTATGCCGCCGCCTTTGCCGCGCATGCCTCGGCCAACCCCACACCGACGACGATGGCGGCGCTGAGGGCGCAGCGGCAGCAGCAGCAGCAGGCGGCGGCGGCGACGCAGCCGCTGATCGTCGAGGTCGACTCGTGCGCGTATCCGAGCGCGGGGCGCTTCGGCGCCTTCGCCGCGCTCGCCTTCGGCGCCGTCGGCGTGACGCACCTCGGCCTCGGCCGCGAGGGCTGCGGCGTCCTCGAGCACGCGACGAGCGACTTTGGCGCCATCGCCCGCTGGGGCAGCACCCTGACGGCGCGCCGGCCGACGGCCGTGCTCGCCAACCTGAAGCCGGCGAGGGCCGAGGGCGTGGGCGCGCCCATCGAGAGCTGGCGCGGTGACGGCGCCAAGGGCGCGGGTGCGCTGCGCGACGCGGGGCTCGGCCGGTGGGCCGACCTGGTGCATGCGATGGACGCGCACTCGCTCGTGTCGATCCTCGAGGCGCCGCTCGGACAGATCGACAACTACATGTTCAAGAACTTCTCGACGGTGCGCCCGCCGCCGCCGCTCCTGATGGTGGTGGACGCGCGCGCCTCGGGCGAGCCGCGCCAGATGGAGCTGCGGCTGAGCGACGCCGTCTACTCGTACTCGCCGCTGCTCGCCGACGCCGCGTCGGGATACGAGAAGTCGACGCTCACCAAGGGGGGCGAGAGCCACACGGGCGAGGGCTTCTGCAACCAGGCGGTGCTGGGGCAGACGGTGCGCGTGACGCTCGGCGCGGGCGAGGGCGTCCTCCTCGCGCTCTCGATGGTCGCGGAGGACAGCCGCGCGGCGCACGGCGACGAGAGGAGGGCGATGCCGTCGTGGGAGCAGGACGAGATGGTGTGGGGGCGCAGCAGGGCGCGCAGCCGCGCGCAGTGATCTCCACGACGCGGTACTCGACGCGTGGGTGCACATGGAATTTGGGGGGGAGTTTTGAGAACGGAAAACGGAATGTAACTCTTTTGACATTTTTTACGACTCGCTCCCCCTCTCCCCCGCCCTGTGGCTGTGCCACAGGGCTGTGCGCTGTGCGTCAGAGGGCAAGCACGTGGTCGTACTGGAGCGCATCGATCTCGTCGCGCCGATGAGTCACGTAGATGACGGCCACTGTCGGGTCGTCGTCGAGCACGCCGAGCATCTGGATCAGCCGGTCGCGGTTGTCCGCCGAGAGGCCGTGCGACGGCTCGTCGAGCAGCAGCAGCCGCGGCGCCTTGACGAGCGCGCGGCACAGCAGCACGAGCTTCTGCTGGCCGTGCGAGAGGTGGAAGAAGTCGCGCCCGCCGCCGCCACCGGCCCCGGCGGCGGCGGCGGCGGCGGCGGTGCGCTGCGGCGGAGGCGGCACGAGGTCGTCGAGGCCGAAGCGGGCGACCACCTGCCGCGCGGCGCGCTCCTGCGCCTTGGTGACCGTCTTGTACAGCCCGACGCTGTCGAAGAGGCCGGAGCAGACCACCTCCCACGTCGTCACCTTGGCGTGGCTCCGCGCGAACGAGCGCACCTCCGGGTCGGCGTAGTCGACGTACGCCATGTGCGTCTCGGTCGAGAGGACGCCCAGCTGCCGCTTGATGTCCCACACGCTCTCGCCGCTGCCCTTCCGCTTGCCAAACAGCCACATCGGCGCGCGGTAGCCCAGCACGTTGTCGCCCGTGATCAGCTCGACCAGCGTGCTCTTGCCGCTGCCGTTGCCGCCCGCCACCACCCACTTCTCGCCCTCGCGCACCGTCCACGACAGCGCCGAGAAGACCGGCTCCGCCGTGCCGGGGTACTGAATCGTCGCGTCTCGAAACTCGATCAGCGGCTCCGCCGCGCCGCCTGCGGAGGCCACGGCGCGGGCGCGCGGCGCGCGGGGCGTCGCGGCGGGCGTCGCGGCGGGCGCGTCCGCGCCCGCGGCACGCTCGAAGAAGCTCTCGACCGGCGCGCGCATCGCGCCCCACTCGCCCACCTCGTAGCCGGTCTTGGCGTCGCCCTGGCCGAGCAGCAGCGCGTGCGTCGGCGCAAACGACGAGAGCGCCTGCACGTAGTGCGTGATCAGCACGACGCTCGAGCGGCGCAGCCGCTCCTCGAGCGCCGCCGTGAGCTCGGCGGTCAGCTCGGCGCGTGAGCGCTCGTCCAGCCCGTCGAAGGCCTCGTCGAGCACGAGGAGCTGCGGCGGCGTCAGCAGGCAGTGGATGAGCATCAGCTTGCGCGCCTCGCCCGTCGAGAGCGCAAAGATCGGCCGGTGGCGCTGCTCGAGCAGCCCAAACGAGCGCAGCAGCTGGCCGGCGTACCCGCTCGTCGCGGCCGCCTCGAGCTGCGCGAGCTGCGGGTGCGTGCCGTCGGCGTCGTATGGGACCGGCAGCGGCGAGAGCCGCGTGCGCGTGCGCCCCTGCGACGCGTCCCAGGCGGCCGTCTGTGCCGTGTCGTCCTCGGGGTCCTCGGGGTAGAACTCTGGGAAGAGGAACGACGCGCACGTGGCGCGCTTGTGTACGACGTCGAATCGACTCGACCGATACTCGCGCTCCTCGTCCTGCAGCAGCCGGCGGTGGCTCTCAAACGAGACAAAGGCCGCGCTGGTGTCGGCCTGGATGCTGGCGGCGGAGGCGATCGTCGAGGCTGCGGCGGCCGATGCAGTCGCGCCGTCGCCCCGCAAGCTCCTGCCGAGCAGCTGCGCCGTGACGCTCTTGCCACATCCATTCTCTCCTAGCAGCGCCCAGCGCTCGCGCTCTCTGATCGTCAGGCTCAGCCCGTTGACGAGCGTTCGAGGCGGCTTGCCCACCTCGACGGTCTTTGAGGCGAGCGAGATGAGAGTGGGCGCAGAGGTGCAGACGTGGCGGCGGCGGAGCAGCGAGTGAGGTGGCTTGCGCAGCATGTGGTAGGGGACACGTCGACCACGACGTGGTTGACCTCGCGCGACCCCAA
>Ga0209713_10001843_pt1 | contig 12889 bp, 6 predicted proteins | sample ArcOceMetagenome_3_FD_187444 | JGI IMG/M metagenome (GOLD analysis project Ga0209713, IMG submission 187444) | Marine eukaryotic phytoplankton communities from Arctic Ocean - Arctic Ocean- Svalbard ARC20M Metagenome (SPAdes) (version 2) | ecosystem: Environmental > Aquatic > Marine > Oceanic...
AGGAGGAGGGAGGGGGAGGAGGAGGGTCTGTGCACCACGACCACGCAGGGCCGCCGCCACACACACAACGCCGCACACACGCCGCCGCTCACCTCAAGCGCGTCGACGCCGTCGAGGTAGAGCGCGAGCGCGCCTCGCGCGTCCGACGGCGCCTTGGCCAGCAGCGCGTTGCCTCGGCGCTTCAGGTCGGCCGCGCTCTCGAGCCGACCGTTGAGCGTCGCCTGCAGCTGCTCGCGCTTGACGGCGATCTCCTCGTCGAGCGCGACCTCCTCCCTGTCCTTCTTGTAGTCGGTGCACTGGATGCCCACCGCGCCGCCCTTGCCTCCCGAGCGGAGCTCCATGTTGGGCTCGTCGGGCTTGCCCTCGTTCTCGAGCTCCATCAGCGCCGCCTCCTGGTCGAAGCGGTCCCAGTCGGCGTAGTTGGACGAGAGGCCGCCCTTCTTCGTGGGCGCGGCCGCCGCCGCCTCGCCCGCCGACAGCGGCTTCGGCGGCGGTGGGCCCGGCCGCACGGCGCGCGAGGCGGACGAGACGGCCGCCGCCGCGGACGGCGACGAGGAGCCGCCACCGGCGCCCGTGGCCTCAGGCGCGGCGGGGACGCTCGGCTTCAGCGGGACGGCCCACTCGCGATGCTTCTCCTTGCGCAGCACGATCACGAGCTCGCCGCGCTCGACGCGCCACTCGCACTCGTCGGGGTCGACGCGGCCGCCAAGCTCTCCCTCGAGCAGCACGCTGCCGCCGCCTGGACCACCGCGCGTCGCCACCCGCAGTCGCTGCGCCATGAACTTCACCGCTGGGCGCGTGCTGGGACCGCGGTGCTCGAGCGGCAGAAAGATGGTGACGCTGTCGGTCGACTGCGTCCAGTCGCACACCGGCTCGTCGCCGCCACGCCAGAGCGGCGTGCGGTACGGGCGGCGCGGCTGGTCGGCGATGGTGACCGCGTCGAGGTCCATCGAGCTAAAATCCAGGCCAGGGTCGTTGGCGAACATTGGGCTTGTTGGGTGGTGGAAGCTGTGAAGAGGCTGGCGTTCGCGGCGGCCGTGGGGTCGAGCGACTCGCTGGCGTGTCCGAAGTCGCGCGCCGCATGCGTGGCGGCGGTCATGCATGGTGCTCAATAGTGGTTTGCCTCCCGCGCGAAAGGCCAAATTCTACGCTGGCAAACACACACACGCAACCCTAGCGGTACGGCAAATACACCAGGTAGATCGTAAACATCAGCACGAATACCGCGACGACGAGAGGCCCAAACTGCTCGCCCAGCTTGAACTCGAACTTCACCTGCGGCGGCCGCGGGGGCGGGGGCGGCGGCGGCGGCGCCTCCGGCTTCGGGCAGACGAAGCGCAGCCGCCGCCACGACCACTTGCGCTTGCACTTGCCGCTGCCACCGCCACCGCCGTCGCCGCCTCCACTGCCGGCGGCGGCGACATCGGCGTCGCCCCTGGCGGCCTGCGCCTTCTCGCTCTCGACCTTGACCCAGCTCGTGGCGTCGGTGAGCGCCTTCTTGGTGACCGCCGTCACGACGAAGCTTGGCACCCAGCTCGGCAGCGCCGCGTCGACGGAGTAGAAGACGCGCGACGCCGCGCCCGGCCGCCCCTCGATCGCGCTCACGCTCCAGTAGCCGACCGAGTCGATCAGGTCGCTCAGCCGGCCGTAGTCGAGCGTCCACGTGAGCACGCCCGGCTTCGGCGCGTAGGTGTGGTGGACAAAGTACTCGAGCTTGACGCCCATCATGCCCAGCTTCATCCGCGTCTTGATCGTCTCCGTCCCGTTGCGGTGGCGCGTCACCTCGTAGTTCTCGCACTCCTGCACGCCGGCGACCATCTTGGGGTAGTCGCCGAACGCGAGGATGTGGTCCCACACGGTCTCGACGGTCGCCGCGACGTCCTGCACCGCCATCGCGCGGCCGCCCTTGCCGCCCTCCGAGACCACCTGACGTGTCACCACCTTGCCCTCGCCGAGCGTTGCCAGCTCGGCGCCGCTCAGCTTGGCGTTCGGCTTGGCGGTCGCAAACGGCGTGTTGACGCCGTCGTTCATGTGCGGCTTGCGCGCGTCGGCCGCCAGGCCGCAGCGGAGCAGCGCTAAGAGTATGACGGTGGTTAGATGCGGCATGTGAGGCGAGCGAGCGAGCGAGCTAGTGAATCGTCGTCGCCGGGCGCGAGCGAGTGGGCGAGTGGGTCGGGCCGCGCGAGATCAGATGAACGCGCAAGTTATATGAAGGAGTTGAATCAGCGCACGCCGCGGACAAAGCTACGATTGCAAGCGGTGATGAGGCCGCACCTACTGCATCTGGGCTGGACGGCTCGCCTTTTGATGATTACATACGTTGAACTTACGCTGTTTTAGCGCGGCGATGCATGCAAAGTATGCGTGGGTCCGGCGCAGGCAACTTCGTCTCCCGACCTCGACTCGCCCGCGAGTCAGCCTCAGCCCTGACCTACTAACTACTCAGCGCGACGTATGAAGCTCCTGAACCACATCAGCCGCGGGCCGGACGCTAGCAGCATGTGCAGCGTCGCCGCGGCCGCCGTCCTTCTGCTCGCATCGCAGCCGCCGCTGCTCGGCGCCTCGGCCGCCATCCCGTCGATCTCGGAGTACGACGCCGTGCAGTACCAGAAGAAGGTAGTGGCGCCGTCGGCACCGCAGCCTCTTCCCTCGACGCCCGCCGCTGGTCTTCGCGACGTCCTGGCGCAGCTGGAGCGCGTCGAGCCGATGGTCGCCAAGCAGCGCGACTTTGAGGGCGTGCGCGCCCTGCTGCGCCAGCCGCTCTTCTCCGAGTTCCTGGGCTACACGCCCGGCGTGCGTGGGAACGCGGGCTCGCTGCGACCGGCCGCGGCGCTGGTGCAGGCGAGCACGAGCGCCGAGGCGCTGCAGGAGCTGCTGCTCGACCTGAAGCGCCTCGACGATTTCTGTCTGACGAACAGAGTCATCGTCTTCAACGAGGAGGACCTCGCGCAGATCAAGGCGCTGATGGCGGCGCCGACGCAGCGGCCGGAGGAGCGCTTCGACCTCGACGAGGCGCGCGCCTTCATCGCCGATGCGCAGGAGCACGCCGCGGGCGCGCTGGCGGCGTTGCGATGACGGCCGCAGCCAGACATTTGTTTAAAAACGTGGTTTTCTCACTAGATACTTTAGATACTTTAGATCATTGCTTTGCCTAAGCTGCCGGTCAGCCCACGGTCCCGAGCCAGCCGCGATTAGAAAAAAACGGGAGCAATCAACTTGGCCGTATTAGGCTAATAGGCAGTCATAGGCAGCCAGTCGACTGTTCTCTTCTCGCCGACGCTCCTGCGGCTGAGATGCAAGCGCTCCAGCCTCCGTCGCTACTCAACGGGTGGAGCAGCGCCCACGGCCGGAGCAGCGTGCGGCCTAACTTCGTGTACGTGCTCGCCGATGATCTGGAGAGCGACTTCAAGCAGGACCGCACCTCCATCATGCCCAACCTCAAGTCATACCTCGCCGAGGGTGGGCTCGAGTTCGCCAACCACGCCACGGTCATCCCGGTGTGCGGCCCGTCGCGCGTGGCGCTGCTGACGGGCCGCTACCCGCACAACAACGGCTACCTGATCAACGACGGTGAGGCGAGCACGGCGGCCTTTGCGCTGCTGCAAGACGACACCGTCGGCAACTGGCTGCGCCGCGCGGGCTACTTCACCGCCTTCCTGGGCAAGTACGTGCAGGGCGTCTCGCGCGAAGTGCCGCGCGGATGGAACTTCTGTGCGCCGCTGCGACTACTCAAACACCCCGAGCGTCCCAGCAGCATGCGCACAGCACGCGCACACCCAGCGTCAACTAGCCTTCTCGCCTGCTGCACTGCTCACTCACGGCACACCTCCGCCCCTCCCTCCCTCCCTCCCGGCGCGCAGGGGGCGGCTTCACCTCGTCGTACATGGGCCCACGGTGGGGCGGCCGCTTCGGCGGCGCGTACAGCTACTACAACGCGTCGCAGTGGAACGCCTCCTTCGACGCCAACGGCGCCGCGCAGGGCGACGAGGCGATCGTCGCCTGGGACGGCGTCCACCAGGCCGACTTTCTGGGCGCGCAGACCGTCCAGCTGATGCGCCACGCGGTGGAGGTGGCGAAGAAACCCTTCTTCGTCCATGTCACGCCGACGATGGTGCATGCCGGCCGCTGCGGTGGGCCCGAATCCACCGACACCTCCGCCTTCTTTGGCCTCAATGGCGACCACGGTGACGGCGACGGCGACGGCGGTGACGACGCACCCACGACGACTCACGTGGAGCGCTGCACGTCGCTGTCGTTCAACACCTCGGAGTGTCGGCCGGTCCAGCCCCTCGCCGTCGTGCCGCTCGGAAACGCGTCCACCTCGCTGTCGTCGTCCTCCTCGCTATCGTCGTCGTCGTCCTCCTCCACCACCTCATCCTCCTCATCCCCCTCCTCCTCCTCCTCCTCCTCCACATCCTCCTCCTCCCATGCCATCTCCTCCTCCTCCTCGGCCGAGGGCGCGTATCTCGACCCTTCGTTCGAGTGGTCGACGGGCGGCGACGTCGGCGCGCCCGACTTCACCAACCCGACCCTCGGCGGCGACGGCACGCCCAAGCGAGACACCATCGCCGGCAGCCCATGCGCGGCACGGCGCAACCGCAACCGATTCGTCGGACAGAAGATGAGGCGCGTCGCATCGTACGGGCGACGGACCAACGGCTCGGTGCCGAGCGATCTGGGCCCAGAGGGCTCGTGCTGCGATGGCTGGGAGGGCGACCGGATCGATATGATCCACCGCAACCGCTCCTCCTCCGCCGTCGATCTCGACGACATGCTCGGCGCCATCTTCGCCGGGCTCGAGGACCTTTCCCTCCTCCACACCACCTACTTCCTATTCTCCTCCGACAATGGCTTCCACATGGGAGAGCACCAGCTGCCGCCGGGCAAGGAGCGACCCTACTCGACCGACGTGCGCGTGCCGCTGTACGTGCGAGGGCCGGGCGTCCCCGCCGGCCGCACGCGCCACCACCCCACCACCCAGCTCGACGTCACCGCCACCATCGTCGAGCTGGCGGGCGCCGCCCGCTTCGTGCCGCATCCACTCGATGGACTGTCGTTCGCATCGGCGCTGACGTCAGACCCGCCGCCGGCGCGCGCGTGGCGCTCCTTCTCCTTCTCGGAGTTCCACCGCCGCCACGACACATGGCGCGCCATCCGCACCATCGGCGACGACGGCGCAGCGGAGCTCGCCTTCCATCTCTGGTGCACCAACCAGACCGAGGTCTTCGACGAGAAGACCGACCCTCATCAGACGGTCAACCTCGGTGCCGACACGGCCTTCGGTGCGAGGGCCATCGATCGGTACACGGCGGCCGCTGCGACGCTCGGGTCGTGCGCGGGTGCCGCGTGCCACGTGATGCCAGAGAGGGCGGCCGCGCCGGCCTTCCCGCTCGAGTGCTTCTTTCCCGACGGCGTCGGCGTGCACGCCGGCGAGGGCGAGGGCCACGCCGAGCTCGAGCTGTTCTTTGACTAGCACCGATCGGATTTCTTCCAGGACGAAAGATTGGCATGCATATGACACTGAGTCCGAAATCAGGCGTTGAGGATCGCAGAATAAAGTCGTAGCCGTCCCCACGCATTCGCATGCCCCCAGGGACATCTAAAAAGGTAAAACCCAGCAGTTTAGATCGTCCGTAGAAATCGGCGCATAGTTACACTGTCGTTTTGCATACTTTGGCTCGCGGTGCTCGAGTTTATTTCAGGCCCCCTGCCTGGACGCCTCCTCCTCCTGACCACCGGACGCTCCGCCCACGTGCTGACAGATCGTCGCCGACGGCGTCTCGACCGACGCCATGTACCGCGTCATGTCGGGGCACGTGACGGTGGAGGAGCATTTTATGGCCTCCTCACGCAGCGGCACCCGCGGCAGAACCACTGATGGGGGAAGCTGCAGCAGCGGATCGAAGGGCTCCTTTGCTGCCTTTCCCACACACAGAGCTATCGAAACTGGGAGCGGCTGGTCAGTTTACAAGAAGATCTTCTCGTTTGAGCGCGCGCAGTTAGCCGCAGGCTCGGAGCATCCGTTTCAGTTCATCGTTACGCAGATGCATCACGCCCTGCAGCTCAGCAGCCGTATGGAGAGGATTGTCGGCGCGGTAATGGCGGGAGCGCGCCTGAAACTCGGCTCGTTCGGCTGCGTCCACGCGCGCGTCGAGAACGACACCAAAGGATGGGATCGGCTACAAGATGGCAAAATGGCGCGCCTACCAATTCCCTCTGCAAACGATTACATGGCGTGGGCTGATAGCGCACGCGAGCGAAACCGAGGGCAACGAGAGCTACCCACTGTAGTGAGTCACGCGCCAAGCTGCCAAAACGCCTGCCTCCACCCATGAGCATGATCAGCTGTGTGCGTGCGCGTGTGTGCTCGGCAGTGTCGCCACCAGCGATCCGCTCGATCTCGCCGATGGCCTCGGTGTTCGGTTCGTGCAGTCGCCGTTAAAGACTGGTTTCGACTCTACGGTCCTAACGCGGCGACGTGAACGTCTCGTACCTTCTTGCTTCGCTCGTCGACTTTGCTGTGTGCCGCCGCGCCCAATGGTTCATCGGCTTCTCACTCTCGTCCTTCTCGCGCATCCTGGCCGAGCTGCGGGCCCTCGAGCTCCAGCGCGGCTGGTATTCGGCGTGCAAGAGCGGACTGCGGTTCTTTACTGCCGTGCAGCTCTCGGTGCTCCACCGCAACTGGTCCTTGTGCAATCGACTGTGCACGAGCGGGCGTCGTGAGCTATCAGAGGAGCTTTGGTTGGACCATTGCTTGCGAATGAATGAGTACCAGTGCGGGGCAGATGGTGGAGCGAGAGTCCGAGCAACGGCCGCGTGCACCCCCTCTCTTGTAAATGAATGCCCCAAAAAGCACGAGTTCTTGCACACGAGTTCTTGCACATCGAGAAAGAAAGGTACTAGATAGATTCTAAGAACTCTCAATTTAAAAGAATGGCATGTGCATTTTGCGTGTACCGTAGGAACCTATGTAATGAATGCAAACTTAAACATGATCAAACATGTGCACGGTAAATAGTAATCGCAGCGCTGCCTAGGCACGCGCCGCCGCCGCGCCTAGGCAAGGCGAGATGCGCGAGAGGTCGACGAGGACGCCGGTGAGGTTGTCGGCGCGCTCGCCAAAGTAGTCCTCGCCCTGCGCGCGCGTCTCCTCCGTGAAGGCGTCGCACCGCTCGCGCATGCTACGCATGCCGCCGCCGCCATTTGGGGCGCGCGCGGCCGTGCTGCCCGGCGGCACGAGCTTGTCGGCCACCTCGTCGAAGCCCCAGAGGTCCCACACGCCGTCGGACGCGAGAAGCAGCATCGGCGCAGCAGGCGTGCCGCCGCCCTCGCCACTGCCATCGCCCTTGGCGCCCGCGCGGCCGAGGCCGAGCCGTTGCGGCAGCGCATCGAGACGGTACGTCACGACGTCGGGGTCGGCGATGACGCCAAACTTGTGCGCGTACAGGTCGCCAATCGAGCGCGTCATCGTGATGGCCTGCTCGTCCACGACGGTGCTGCGCTCGTGCCCCCCCGGCCCGCCGCCCGGCAGAGGCGCCAGGTCGACCCTCGTCTCGGGGATCGTCAGCGTCGTCGTGAGATCGCCGCGCGAGTTCTTGACGCCGCATCCGGCCGCGTCCGCCTTCTTCTCCGCCTCCTTGTCCAGCTCCCACCCGCCGATTCCGCCGCCACCGCCACCGCCCCGCCCGCCGCTGCCGGGTGCGGGCGCGGCGATGCGTCGGAAGATGTCGTACTGCGTAAAGTCGGGGCAGTCGTACGTGAAGCGCAGCTGCTCGCCGACTCCAGGCAGCGAGCGCATCCGCACAAACTCCGCGAGGTTTGTGGGCGAGTGCTCCTCCGCCAGCAGCGCCGACGTCGCCTTGCCACCGCCGCCGCCGCCGCCGCCGTTGCCGCCCGTGCGGCCCAGGAGTACCGTCGACGAGTCTCCGAGCGATCCGAGCACCAGGAGCTCGTCGCGAATGATCAGCGCCACCGACGCCGTCGTGCCGCCGTCGACGGCGTCCCACTTCCTCTGCGGCTCGGCACCGTCGTCGCCGCCGTCGTCGCTGTCGCTGCCGTCGTCAGCCTCCATGTACGCCAGAAGGTAATCCTCGTGCCGCCGCACGCCTCCCGGCCACGGGCTCGGACGCGCCGCCACCATCGCGCAGCGCACCGCGTCGTGCGCGTGGCGGAAGGCCGCCGTGAGCGCCTCGGCCGGCGCGGAGATCGTCGCGTCGACGTTTGCGCAGAGGGCGTGCTTGATGGCGCGCGCCGCCACGAGCGCCGCGAGCTGGCCGTACTGCTTGCCGTGGCCGTCGAGCACGGCGAAGATGGCGAGGTCGCGTCGCGGCTGCGCCACGAACCACGTGTCCTGGTTCTCCTTGCCGCGCCCGCCCGCGCCGCCCTCGTGCGTGAAGCACGCGTGGGCGTAAGTGTACGGCGCCGGCACCGCGTCCACGTCAAACGACGCCGAGGCAGCCGCCGCCGCCGCAGCAGCAGCCGACGCTGGGACGGCGGCGGCTGCGGCCGTGGTGGTGGTGCTGGCCTCCTCCTCCTCGGCGGCAGCGGCGGCGGCGGGTGCTGGCGGCGCCTCGGCCCCGGTCGCCGTCGCCGCCGCGCCGCCTCCCGTCTCCGCCTCCATCTCCACCGCAATATTCTTCTCCTCCACCGTCTCCCTTGTCACCGCGGCCGCCGGTGCGGACGGCGACTCCTCCTCCACTGGCGACCGAGACAGCTTGAAGTCCTTCGGAAGCGTCTTGCCCTCGGTAGCACCCTTGCCGTCGCCGCCGCCACCACCACCTCCACCCGGAGCCTTCTCCCTCCGCTGCGGCGGCGTCCACGGTGGCGTGTTCGGCACCGTCGCCGCCGTCGCGCGCGCATCCGTCGTCGCCGCCGCCGTCGTCGTCGTCGCTGCCGCCTCCGCCGCAAGCCATGCGCTCGCGACGCTGCCGCGCGTCCGACCGAGCGATCCGCCGCCGCCGCCACCAACGCCGCCGCCGCCGCCGCCGCCGCCGCCGCCGCCTGCCGACCGCAGCGCCGCCGCCGACGGCCGCTGCTGCGCCGCTGCCGCCGCCGCCTCGAGCGTGATCGACTTTGAGCGCAGCGCCGCCATGCGTTCCTTGATGGCGAGACGATCCGAGTCGCCGAGCTCACCCACAACCTTCGGAGCGGCAGACGCCGCGGCAGCCGACGACGACGCCGCCGCCGCCGCCGCCGCGGGCGCCGCCGCCGCCGCCTGCATCGACGCCATCAGCTCTTTGACGCTCTGACGACGCGCGGGCGCCGCCGCCGCCGCCGCCGCCGCCTCGGCCGCCGCCGCCGCCTCCCTGGCCGCCGCCTCCGCCTCCGCCGCCAAACGTTCCGCCTCGGCCTCCGCCGCCTCCGCCTCCGCCGCTGCCGCCACCTCTGCCGCCGCAGCCGCCTCCGCCTCCGCCGCCGCCCGCGCCTCCGCCTCGGCTGCCGCCTGGGCCTGGGCCTGGGCCTGGGCCTGCGCCCGTGCCCGCGCCGCATCTGCCTCCGCCTTCGCCTCGGCCGTTGGCTCGCGCGGCCCCAGCGTCCTGGCGCGTCGCACGGGGGCCGGCGCCGCCGGCGCCGCCGCCGGCGCCTCGGACGGCCTGTCGAAGCTCTCGAGAATCTCGCCGAGAATCTCATCCGTCGACGACATTCGATCGCGCGAGAGCACGCCGACGCTGCTGCCACCGCCGCCGCCGCCGCCTCCCTCTCCCTCACCGCCACGAATCTCGAGGCGGCGGCGCGCGCGCGAGACGGCGACGCGGCCGATCGCGCGGCCGATCGCGTGCTCGAGCGGCGCGTCGCCAAAGAGCACGAGCAGCCGCAGCCCCACCTCCGCCTCCGTTTGGCTGTGCTCCGCCAGCCCTCGCGCGAGCGTCTCCAGCTCCGGCCGGTGCTGCATCGCCAGCGAGCGGAGCGTCGCGGTCGCTTCGGTGCGAGCGCCGCCGCCCTCGGCGCTGAGCAGCTCGCGGATGACTGCGGCGCATGAGGCGTACGTGCGGCCGCCGGCGTCGTTCTGCAGGCAGAAGCCGCCGGTCGGCTCGATCGTGATGCGGTGGCTGGCCTCGGAGCTGGAGCGCTGCTCACGAACCTCGTCGAAGAGCGGCGTGGCCGGCTGCTCGAGGGTGTTGGCGCGTACACGGCCTCGCGGCGCCACCGCGAGAGCCATCGATTTCCACAGCCGCGCGACCAGCCCTTTCCTTGGCGCCGTTCTCGTTGGCACCCGCTGCCCGTCGACCAGCACGAGGCTGTGCCGCTCGCTCTCGCGGTTGCGAGTGCTGTCGCGTGTGGCTCGCGCGCTGTCGCGGTTGCGCGTGCTGTCGCGTGGTGTTCGCGCGCTGCGCAGGCTCGAGCTGCGTCTCATAATAATGGCCGAGACTCGTAGTCGCGGTTCGGGGCGACACGCGCCGCTCGCGCGCGCGCGCGCGCGCGCCTTTCGCGCGTACAAGAGGCGTGCACACACATCTCAGCGCACATCAGCAAGTACCGGGATACTGTAGAATCCATGCACAACGTAAGAACGTACACAGAGAGGCGCGTCACATCTCGCCCTGGAGCGTGGGCGGCCCCTTGCCCTCGGTGTCCTTGACGTAGTGCGACGCGTGGTAGGCCATCGGCGGCTGCTGCTTCTTGATCGTGAAGATGCCGTAGTGCAGCTCCTCCTGCGGGTCGTGCCAGTGGTCGTAGACGTCGGAGCGCGTCCAGCGCCGCTCGGTCGGCGCGCCCTCCTCCTCCTCCTCGTACTTGGCCGCGCGGAGGCTGCGGTCGATCTTCTCGTCGGCGATGCCGGCGTCGAGCAGAATCGTGCGGCAGACCTCCTTCTCGCGGCAGAGCGTCTCCTCCTGGAGCGAGCAGTCGCGCTTGCCGTCGTGCGCCACGTCGCCGCCGCCCGGAAACTCCTTCGAGTCGCGTTGGTACGTGCGGCAGTGGCCGAAGATGCACCGGTCGTCGGCGCCCTCCTCGGGCGGCGTCGCGAGGCAGCCCGCCGGCTCGTCGTACCCCTCCTCGCACTGCGTCCACTTGCCGCCCACGCGGATCTCGCGCGCCATCCAGCACTGCAGACCCACCTTGCGCTGCGACGCCTTGAGCGGACCGCCGAGGAAGCGCGGCCGGCTCGTGACCTCCCACCGGTAGACGCTGTTCACGCAGCAGTTGTACATGTAGCCGAATCCGATGACCACCAGCGCGACCGATCCAATCCAGGAGGCGACCACCGCGAAAAAGTCGTCGAGGGGCGGAGGGAGCATCCCATTCCTGTCGAAGCAGCATTTGGTCAACTTTGGGCCGAGCGGCGGCGACGGCAGCGACGGCAGCGACGCGTGCAGCCCTCCGATCGGCGGCAGCGGCCGCAGCGGCATGCTCACACGCTGCTGCCCAAAGTGCCTCGCGCGCAGCTGCGGCTGCGGCAGCTCGAGCGACACGTTGCGTCGCCGCGCCCACGCCGCCGCTGCAGTGCCGTTGCTGCTGCTGCTGCTGCTGCTGCTGCTGCTGTTTGCTCGTAGCAACGAACCGTTGTGCAGCTGCAGCAGCTCGGCTGCGGAGCCGTTGCCCAGCGAAGAGGAGCCGTTGCTATGCAGCAGCAGCTGCCGCCACGCCGCCGCCGCGGCCGGCGCGCTCGCGTTCCAGTCGTCCGGAGGCGCCGCCGCCGCGCCGCTCGCGCCGCAGCTCGCGCGCGCGCTGCAGGTGGCCGCGACGAGGGAGGCGTTTGCGAGCGCCGCCTCCCTCGCCGCCCGCGCCGCGCCGCTCGCGTGCAGAGGCGCCGCCGCCGAGAGCGCCGCGGCGAGCAGCGTGAGCGCCACCGGGCCCGCCTCTCCCGGAGGCGTCGTGCCGCCCTCGTTCTCGGGCGCCGGCTCGTCGGTGCCGTCGCGCGACTGGGCCATGTTGGAGGCGGTGCTCCCCTCCTCCTGCACCAGCTCGTCCTCCTCGCGCTGCGTCTTGAAGAACATCCGCTCCCACTCCCACTCGGCCTCTGCGCGCCGGTCGCCGAGCGATCCCGCCTGCACCACGTCGCCCCACCCGGTGTTGCCCTCGCAGACGCACCCGCCCAGCAGGCTGTAGTCGTTTGGGTCCACCGAGTTGAAGACGTCGCGAACCTCGTTGCCCTGCGGCGCAGGTGCGGGGTATGGATGAGAGAGAGAGCGGGCGAGGGGCCGAGTGGAGGTGGTGTGAGCATACCCGGCAAAAGCAAAACTCGGGACAGTCGGAAGAGGTGTGGCACGGCAGCATCGCGTACGGCGTCAGCCGCGAGATCTCGTGCTGCGCGTGGCGCGGCCGCGAGCGGGCGCGCGGGCTCCTCGAGGAGGAGCTGGGGGTGAGGTTGGCGGCGGCAGCGGCGGCGGTGGCGTTGGTGGCGGTGTCGTTGGTAGTGGAAAGTGTGGCTGCCGTTTCGTTGGAGCTCGAACTGCTGGCCGTTAGGTTGAGCGGCGAGCTCGAGAGCGCCGCGGCGCAGCCGAGGAGCAGCATGCCCTTCTCAAGCCCCTGAAGAGGCCCCGCGCGACCGAAGAAGGCAGTTTTGAGGGGCACACCACCCACACGCAAATTTCAAGGTAGGCTGTCGAGCAGTGCGGTTAGGAGGTTGACGTCCTCGAGCACGGCTGCCACTGCCGTCAGGGTGCGATGAGCGGCCGCCGCGCTCGTCGTCGCGCGTGTAGCCATCGGCTATTGAGGCTATTGAGGCTATTGAGGCGACGCGTTTGCAAGCTAGAAACCCCGGGACCCAGCACTAGGGCGCCCGCGAGTTGGCGCCCGCTCACAGCGGTCGTGAGGTCAATCCCCGGATGCCTATGCGGCGGGCGAGAGCCGAGGTATGGGATAGTGCATGCTGCTTGGCTCTAAGCACCGCGCGCGCGCGCCGCGCGCGCGCGCGCAACGCAACCGAGACACCCGCGACGCCGCCACA
>Ga0209713_10001844_pt1 | contig 12888 bp, 5 predicted proteins | sample ArcOceMetagenome_3_FD_187444 | JGI IMG/M metagenome (GOLD analysis project Ga0209713, IMG submission 187444) | Marine eukaryotic phytoplankton communities from Arctic Ocean - Arctic Ocean- Svalbard ARC20M Metagenome (SPAdes) (version 2) | ecosystem: Environmental > Aquatic > Marine > Oceanic...
TGACGAGAGAAGCGCGCGTTCGTGTTTGCTGACCGCTTGGTCAATACAATCCACTAGCTTGCGCCAAAGGCCGCACGAGCAGTGGGAGCGCCGGCAATGCTCGTCCCTCCCAAGCGGACGTCGCCGTCTCCGCTCAACCGCGTCGCGTGTACGACGGCGACGCGCTCCAAACCAAAATCGACGACGCCGCGACAGCTCGTCAACCTGCTGCAACAGGTCAACATGCAGCCGCCGATGCTGGCACTCGCGCACCTCGGCATCGGTCTCGAGCAGGGGTTCGCACCACCGCCGGACACCGATTCTGTCGAGGCGACTCGGCAGCGGCTGCTCCACTGCATGTACTTGGCGCACGTCAAGCCCGAGCCAGGCGGCCCCGCCGAAGCGCCTGCGAAGCAGCTGAACTCGCACTTCAAGGGGCGCAGCGCCGAGGCGCTCAGCTCCGGGCGCGGCGGGCGGCGCAACCGTGAGATCTTCCTGCTCGCCGTGCTCGCGGCCGACGCGGCCGTCGCGCGGGCCATGGCCAAGGCTGGCGTTGCATGCACGCTATGCAAGCTGCTCGCGAAGGGCATCAACCCCGCGGCCGTGAGCGCGAGCCCCGCGATACAGAGCAGCGCGGCAGCGGACAGCCCGGCGGTCATGGCGTTGGTGGGGCCTCCGCTGGAGGGGCCTCCGCTGGCGGGGCCAGCACTCGAGGGCGCCGAGGCGCCGGGCGCGTCCACGGGCAGCCTGGCGTTCGCGGGCGTGGCCGGTCCGGGCGCTGCGGCGGCCGAGACGCACAGCGGGCTGAGCGTGGCGGAGGCGCAGTGGGCGATGGTGGCGCTGGCGGAGATGGCAGGACACGAGGGCAGCGCGCTTCGCGTCGTCCGCTCGGGCATGCTCGATGCGCTCCGCTCGTGTCTGGAGGCACCGTGGCTGGCGACCGAGGCGGAGTGCGCAAAGCAGGCCGGTGTCAAGTACGCGGCTACGGCGGCAGTGGCCAACCTCTGCTGCCACCGTGCTGGCGCCGAGGCGGTGCTGCGTGCCGACCTGCTGGGCGTGCTGCTCGGTTCGCTGCAGTCGGCGCGCGGCTCTCTGGCGGTGCCGAGTACCAAGTGGATGCTGCAAGGCGGCAAGACCGTCCTCGAGAAGGCGTCGCTCGGCGGCGGCTGCGCGCGCGCGCTGCTCAACCTGGCGTGCGCCTCCTCGGCGAGCCTCGGCGCGGTGCGCGCCTCGGAGGCGGCGGCGCGACTCGAGAGCCTCGCGGCGGCGACCAAGTCGGCCAACCTGCAGACGATCTGCCGCAGCGCACGCAGATACGTGCTCGAGGAGACGCCGGTGGAGGAGGCAGCGGCCACCGACGGGCCACCGCTCAAGAGCAAGCCGCCACCGCATCCTTTGCTGGCGCCGCCGCCGCCGCAGGCGCACCCGCTGCCGCTGCCGCCGCCGCCGCCGCCGCCGCAGGCGCACCCGCTGCTGCTGCCGCCGCCGCGGGACGCCGCCAGGTCGACCCCAGCCGCGGGCAGCAACGCTGCCGCCGGAGGCACCAGAAGCAGCAAGCGAAAGCAATCGAGCACGGCGCATCACGGCACGCACGGCGTCGAGCTGACCATGGGCGCCGTGGCGGCCAAGGCGGCGCGCGTGGGCAGCGGCGCGGCCAAGGCACAAAAGCCGCGCCGCGTGGAGAAGCACGAGGAGGCGTGGCGCACCGACGACGAGGAGGAAGACACCGAGGAGGAGCCGATGGCCGTGGTGGAGGCGGAGGAGGGCGACGACGAGGATGACGCGGCGGCCGAGGAGAGGAAGCGGCGGAGGAGCAAGAGGAGCGGCGCGCGGCGGCCGAAGCTGGGCATGCCGCGGCGCGACGAGCGGCGGCGCAGTCGCGGCGAGCAGCCGAAGCCGTTTGACCGGATCCTCTCGCGCCGCATCCGGCGTGGCGAGCTCGAGTACCTGATCAAGTGGCGCGACGCCAAGGGCGGCGCCGCCACGTGGGAGCCGGCGGCGCACGTGCACGACCCGGCGACCGTCGCCGACTTTGAGTTTGGCGAGGAGCGCGCCGCGAGCTACAGCGATTGGGTGTGGAGCCACGACCCTCAGCTTGGCTGGTCGTGCTCGCCGCTCCAGTGCGAGACGCCTCCCGACGATGCCAAAGGCGCCAGCGCCGCCGGTTACGCGCTGCCCGACAACTGGCCACCGCATGTGACGTACGCGCCGTTCCTGGTGTGGGGCGAGTCGGAGCTCGCGACGCGCCGGCTGGCCATCTGCCGCCCCGCGCCACTGCCGATGGTGCAGATCCGCCATCTGCCCCCGAGCCACCCCGCCTGCGCCACGCACGGTATCAACCAGCCCGCCGGCAACGTTTCCGCCTCCGCCAACGCCTCCGCCTCCGCCCCCGCCTCCGCCTCCGCCTCCGCCTCCGCCTCCGCCTCCGCCTCCACCTCCGCACGACCACCGCGTGGGCCGTCGCCGCACGGGCGCGGCTGCAGCGGCCGTGAGGGCGTGGCGTGTGGGCTGTTTGCGCGGCAAGACGTGCCGGCGTCGGCGCACATCGGCGACTTCACCGGCCTCGTCAAGCCGCAGCTGCACAGCGACCCGAGCAAGTACCTGCTCGAGCTGCACCGCGACGCCGCCACGGCTGAGGCGCTCGACATCGACGCGCAGCAGTACGGCAACGAGACGCGCTTTATCAACGACCACAAGTGGGTGGCGGCGCAGCCCAACGTCTCCTTCGTGCTGTACCGCAAGCAGATGAGCGGCGAGGTGGCGGTGGGCGTCCTCACCTCACGCCAGATCAAGGCCGGCGAGGAGCTGCTCGTCGACTACGGCCGAAAGTTTTGGAAGTCGCCCGACCTCGCGCCTGCGCGCTCCCCGTCCGCCGCTCCGCCCGCCCTCAGCCTCGAGGTCCCTGCCGCCGTGACGCCCGCTCCGACGCGGCGCTCCCCTCGCAACGTCACGCCCCCCGCCACCGATGCCGCCTCTCCCGCCGCCGCTGCCACCGACCCGGACGACGCGCCTCTCGAGTCGCTGGATGGGCCGTTGCGTAGTGAAGACCAGCACGGCGGCAAGACCGAGGACGGCCACACTGACGAGATGGAGCCGCCACCGGCGCCGGCGGCCATGAAGGCCGAGCCAATGGAGCTCTTGGAGGGGGCAGGAAAGGAGACGCACGCCCCATACGCGACGCGCGCCATGTGTGCGCCGACGCGCCCCGTGAGCGAACACGAGGTGGTGTAAAGGGGTACCCCGTTCCCCGTAGTGTAGGACAGCGCGGTGTTTACAAGTGTGCAAAGCGAAAGCCCCAAACTCAAAACCACGCCACTCAATGAACACGCAGTCGGGCTGTGGAGGGCGCGGAGCTGCAACGTACGGAAAGAGAGAGCAAGAGTTTGCTACGATCGACGTCCCACCGAGCCGGTTGCCGTTGCGGTCTGCAGAACGCGCAGCTCGGCGGGCGTGAGGTTGCCGCCCTTGTTCAGCTTGCGGTTGAGCTCGGCCAGCTCCTCGGCGGTGTGCTGATGCCCCCTGCGGCCGTTCTGCTGCTGCAGCGGCTGCTGCGTGGCCCCCTGGTACAGCTGCTCGAGAGAGAGAGAGCCGTTGACCTGCGCGGGCGGCGAGCCTGGTAGCGGCGGCGCCGACCGGCCCGCCTGCAGCGTCACTTGTGCTGGCGGCTCCTTTGGTGACGACGCGTCGAGCGTGGGCGCGGGGCGTGTGGGCGGCGGCGGAAGGGGCGGCGGCGGCGAGGCAGCGCCCTGCGGGTTGATCCACGGCTGCCCGTAGGTCTGTGAGAGCACACTGAGAGCGCCGAAGATCTCTTCGGCCGTCGGGGGCGTCTGCGAGAGCATCTCAGCGGCGGCGGATGCGCCGCCGCCGCCGCCGCCGCCGGCCGAGGGTGGTGCGGGGCTGCGCTTCATCTCGCGCGCCGCCATGATCGCCGAGCCCGCCATGATCGGCGCCGACGGCGACGCGGGCTCGGCGATCTGTGGGGCGGGCGGCAGGCCAGCGGCGTGGCGCCGCCGCGCCTCGCGGTCGCGCTCGGCGACGCGCCTCGCCTCCTCGAGCACCTCCTGCTGCTTCGACACCTCGCGCGGCTTGGCGGCCTGCGGCGCCTGCGCCTTTTTCGCGTCGAGCGTCATGGCGTTGCTCGCCATCTGCCGCACGCGCCGCTCCTCGGCCTCCTTGCGCGCCGCGCGCTTGGCGCTCTCCTCGGCGGCGAGCGAGCGGCGCGCCTGCCGCTTGACGTCCGTCGACTTCTCGCGCGCCTCGCGCCGCGCCACCGCGGCGCCCGTCGCGGGCTGCGACCACACGCGGCGCGCCACCTCGCGGATCCGGTCGGCCTCGTCGGCGTCGCGCTCGGCCTGCTCGGCCTTGAGCGCGCGCCGCTCGTCGAACTCGGCCTTGAGCTGCTCGATCTTGTCGCGCGCGCGCTGCTCCGAGCGCTCGCGCTCCGCCAGCTGCTGCGTGAGCAGCGCCATGCCGAGCCGCATCGCCGGCGTCAGCTCCGCCTCCTCCTCCTCCTCGTCGGGCGGCGGCGTTGCCGCGTGCGGCGCGGGCGTGCTCGTCGGCGCCGGGGTCTGCGGCGGCGGCGGAGGCGGAGGCGGCGGCGGCGGCGGCATCTGCGACTGCATCGGCTGCATCTGCGGCGCCATCTGCTGCTGCATCTGCGGCATCGGCGGCGCCATCTGCTGCATCGGCGGCGGCGGGCCGGCGCCGTACGGCATGCCACCCGGCATGCCGTACGGTGCCTGCTGCTGGAGCTGCATCTGCTGCTGCTGCATCTGCTGCTGCTGCTGCATCTGCTGGAGCTGCTGCATCTGCTGCATCTGCTGCTGCTGCTGCATCAGCGCCATCGGGTCGACGCCGCCAAAGCCCGTCGCCTGGCGCGACAGCAGCGCGGGCGGCGGCATTGTGGGCATCGGCGGCTCCATCATCCCGTACCCGCCGCCGCCGCCACCGCCGCCAAACGGATTGGCACTGGGGCTGTCGGGCTGCAGGTAGGCCGCCGGCACGAGTCCGCTCCGGCCGTTGCCGTCGGCGGCGACGATCCACCCCTCACCCGCGGGCGCGACGATGCGCAGCAGCGAGCCGACCTCGACCGACAGCTCCGACGGCAGCTCGCCCACGAAGGGTGCCACGACGCGTGCGTACGCCTGTGCTTCCGCCTGTGCTTCCATGGAGCTGGGCCAGACGAAGATGTATCCGCCAACCACTGCCAGGCCGTTACTTGATCTCTCAGGGATATGCCGGCGAAACGCGTCGTCGACTGTGTTACGTGGTGTTCACCCAGCCGGCAGAAGGAAGGCGAAAACACACGTGTAGAATGAGTAGAAGCGATGCAAGCCGTTGAGCTGTTTGGCCGACGTTAGTGTCCACGCGCGATCGCCATGCGTCATTCTGCATGAGAATGCTAAGGTTTCCGAACGCAAAACACCGCACGTCGAAACTTAGTGCTCGCGGCGTGCGCTGGCACCGCATCGCGACTCTGCTGCACTGCGCTGCACCGCAGTTCAGCTCCGCGTGAGAGATAATGCGCGTCAGGCAAACGCTGCTGGCGCTCGCGGCGCTCGAGCCGAGCAGCGCCTTCTACCTGCCCGGCGTCGCGCCGCACGACTTCAAGCAGGGCGAGCACGTCGACATCAAGGTCAACAAGCTGACCTCGACGCGCACGCAGCTGCCGTTTGAGTACTACGCGCTGCCCTTCTGCCAGCCCGACAACATCGACAACGTCGCCGAGAACCTGGGTGAGGTGCTGCGCGGCGACCGCATCATGAACTCGCACTACGACGTCAAGATGGGCGTCGAGGAGAACTGCAAGATCCTCTGCCGCAAGGAGCTCACGAAGCCCGAGGTGAGCGAGTTCTCGCTGCGCATCGAGGAGGACTACCGCGTGCACTGGGTGACGGACAACCTGCCCTCGGCTACCAAGTACGTCGACGAGACCAACCCGCAGAAGCCGGTCACCATCTACGACCTCGGCTTCCCGCTCGGCTTCCGGGGCTCGTCCGACATCCCGGGCACCAAGGACGGCGTCAACTACCTGAACAACCACCTGCTGATCACGATCAAGTACCACAAGGACCCGTCGTTTGACGGCTCGCGCATCGTCGGCTTCGAGGTCGAGCCGTCGTCGATCAAGCACACGTACGCGGGCGCGTGGAAGGGCGGCGAGACGACGCTCTCGACGTGCGGCGGCTCGTCGTCGTCGTCGCCGCTGCCTATGGACGCGGCGGGCGAGGTGATCTTCTCGTACGACGTCAAGTGGGAGTACAGCGAGATCAAGTGGGCCTCGCGCTGGGACACCTACCTGCTGATGGGCGACGAGCAGATCCACTGGTTCTCGATCATCAACTCGCTGATGATCGTGCTCTTCCTGTCGGGCATGGTCGCGATGATCATGATGCGCACGCTGCACCGCGACTTCAACCGGTATAACGCCACCGAGGCGGCCGAGGACGTCGAGGAGGAGACGGGCTGGAAGCTCGTGCACGGCGACGTCTTCCGGCCGCCGCCGATGCCGATGCTGCTGTCGGTCTCGGTGGGCACGGGCGTGCAGACGCTCACGATGACCATCATCACGATGGTCTTCGCGGTGCTCGGCTTCCTCTCGCCGGCCAACCGCGGCGGGCTGATGACGGCGATGCTGCTGCTCTTCGTCTTCATGGGCGTCCCCGCCGGCTACGCGTCGGCCTTCCTGCACAAGACGCTCAAGGGCGTGCAGTGGAAGAAGAACATCCTCCTCACGTCGTGCCTCTTCACCGGCATCATCTTCTGCATCTTCTTCGTGCTCAACTTCTTCGTGTGGGGCGAGAGGTCGTCGGGCGCGGTGCCGTTTGGCACGATGTTCGCGCTGCTCACGCTCTGGTTTGGCATCTCGGTGCCGCTCGTCTTCCTCGGCGCCTACTTTGGCTACCGCCGCAAGGCCGTCGAGTTCCCGGTGCGCGTCAACCAGATCCCGCGGCAGATCCCCGAGCAGGTGTGGTACATGAAGCCCGCCTTCTCGGTGGTGGTGGGCGGCGTGCTGCCCTTCGGCGCCGTCTTCATCGAGCTCTTCTTCATCCTCTCGTCGATCTGGCTCCACCAGTTCTACTACGTCTTCGGCTTCTTGCTGCTCGTCTTCATCATCCTGATCATCACGTGCGCAGAGATCACCGTCGTCATGTGCTACTTCCAGCTGTGCGCCGAGGACTACAACTGGTGGTGGCGCTCCTTCCTCACCTCGGGCTCGTCGGCCGGCTACATGTTTGCCTACTCGGTCTTCTACTTTTTCACCAAGCTCGAGATCACAAAGTTCGTCTCGGGGCTGCTCTACTTTGGCTACATGTCGATCGCCGCGCTGGTCTTCTTCGTCTCGACGGGCACGATCGGCTTCTATGCGTGCTACTGGTTCGTCTGGAAGATCTTCTCGGCGATCAAGGTCGACTGAGTAGTCGAGGGACGCCCGCGGGCGAGGGAGGTGGTGGGTGGGGACGCTCCTGAGCCGCGCTGGCGGCCGGACGCCGCGCCGCTTCGGAGTCGGGCGGGGGGTCGCTGTCGTTCTGGGGCATGATAGAAGTATGTCTCTACTGTGCGTGTGCTGTTGGTGGGGCGTGATAATGAATTCTCTCAGAAACGAGTGCGCGCGCTGGAGGGCGTCGCCGACAGCTGCTCCCAGGGGGAGGGGGACATCACCTGCGGCATGCATCTCGCCTCCACGCGTTGCGAGGAGAAGTCCTCCGGCTCAAAAACCTAACGTCGACCGCCGACACTACCGGCATCGCGACGCGACACGACCCACATCACGACCCACATCGCGACGCGACGCACATATCATGCCACCCACAGTTCGCCCACGCCGCAACTTCGTCGTCCGCGGCACGCGCTTCGAGGTCGATAACCACTACGAGGTACGTGGTGCGCTCGGTCACGGCACCTATGGCGTCTGCGCCTCCGCGGTCGACACCCGCACCGGCGCCACGGTCGCCATCAAAAAGGTGAGCAACGCCTTCGAGGACGCCACCGACTGCCGCCGTGTACTGCGCGAGGTGAGCCTGCTGCGACACTTCAACCACGAGAACATCCTGGCCATCAGCGACCTCGACACTGTTGGGCGGCCTCAGCCTTGCGACCTCTACATCACCACGGAGGTGATGGACTCGGACCTCAACAGCGTGATTCGCTCAGGGCAGGACCTCACCGGTGAGCACGTCCAGTGGTTCTCCTACCAGCTGCTGCGCGGGCTCAAGGCGATCCACTCAGCGGGTGTGCTCCACCGCGATCTCAAGCCGGCCAACCTTCTGGTGAGCCGCGACTGCTGCCTCAAGATCTGCGACTTTGGCCTCGCCCGCGGCATCGCCGACAAAGATGGCAATGCGCGTGCTGACGCGGATCAGCTCACCGAGTACGTGGTGACGCGCTGGTACCGCGCGCCGGAGCTGCTCGTGGCGTGCGCGACTTATGACGCTGCCGTCGACATGTGGTCCGCTGGCTGCATCGTCGCCGAGCTGATCCGTCGCATCCCGCTGTTGCCGGGCCGCGACCATCTGCACCAGCTGCGCCTCGTGCTGCGGATGCTCGGCGCGCCGTCGTCAGCGCTGCGTGACCGCCTCGCCGCCAAGGGTGCCGACCCCGCGGCCTGGGAATACATCTCGTCGATCGCATCGGGTGCGCCGGACGCCCTCGGCTCGCCGCCCTCGGTGGCCTCGCTGTTCCCGCAAGCTGACGTCGGCGCGGCCAAGCTGGCGGAGCAGCTGCTCGCTCTCGACCCCGCCGCGCGCCCCACTGCCGCTCGAGCACTCGGCTCCGACTACTTTGCGGATCTCTCGGCGATCAACGACGAGCCCGACGCGCCGCCCTTCACCTTCTCCTCGCCTGGCATCGAGGGCAATGGCGTCTCCGTTGCGGTGCTGCGGGGACTCATTTGCGACGAGGTGCGAAAGTACCACCCGGACACCCCAAGGTCGCTGTGGGACGAGCAGCCAACGGCGCGCCCGCGCCTCAGCCTGCGCGCACGAGCGCTCCAGCTCCAGGGGCGCGCTGCAGCCGCACTGGCGGCCTGAAGCTGGCGGCCTGGCTTATATCGGGCCACCGCGCCTGTCTGCACATGTTGCTGATGCAAGACGCAGCGTGCACCCTATTTCAAGAGTCAGAGTGAGCAAAGCACTCGAATGATCAGTCCTCCTAAGATAAGATCAGACTACTCAATGTCATCCGAGGCCGTCTGTCAGGCGTCGAGCTGCTGCTGCGGCGCGCCCGACGAGAGCAGCTCGTCGATGCTCCACTGCGCGACGGTGCCGTCGGTCGCGCCCGACCACAGCGTGCCGTCCGCCGTCGTGAGCAGGCAGCGGACCGGAGTCGAGTGCGCGCTGACGACGAAGCGCGCGCCGCTGGCCATGCGCGGGTCCCACCCACGCAGTGCGCCGTCGTACCCGCCGAATAGAAGCACACCGCTGCCGCCGCCGTGCCACGCGAGAGCGTACAGCGCGCAGCCGACCGGCGGCAGCTCGGCCGCGGCGCGCTGCTGCCTGCTGTCCCACAGCCGCACCGCGCCGTCGGCGCCGGCGGTGGCCACATCGGCTCCGATGCCACTCGGCAGCTGCTGCATCGCCCACACGGCGCCCTGGTGCGCGCCGCGCATCGTCTGGAGCAGCGAGCACGTCGCCGAATCCCACAGGTTGACGGTGCCGCCCCAGTGGCCGCACCAGAGGCCGGCGGCGCTCTCGGCGAGCGCATACGCGGCCGTGTGCTCCTCGGACGGCGTCGTGGGCGGCAGCACGCACGTGCCGCGTTGCGCGCGCGCGCCGACGTCCCACAGCCGCACCGTGCAGTCGTCGCCGCCCGACGCAAGCATGCCTCGGTGCGGCAGCAGGCAGTGCACCGCCGCCTGGTGGCCTCGCAGCGTCTCGAACCGCTCGAGGCGCACGCTCCCGCCGCCGCCGCCGCCGCCGCCGCCCGCCGCGGGCGAGCCTCGCCACAGCCGCACCGTGCAGTCGGCCGACGCCGACGCGACGAGCGGAGGCTGCGTGGCCGACGCCGCGGGCAGCGCCACGAGCGCCCAAATGCGATCGGCATGGGCGTTGGGCACACAGACCTCCTCGACCCCGCCGGCGCCGTAGCCACGCAGCGCGCCATCGCGCCCCGCCGCAAGCACGAGCCCGCCGCCACCGCCGCGCGGCGCTGCCATCGAGGCCAGCGCGTGGACGGCATGGCCGCACGCCACGGGCGACGCGAACGGTGGCCGCCCGCCGCCTGCCGCCTTCTTCACCGCCTCCGCTGCCGACGCCGCCGCCGTCGGCGTCGCAGAGCGTGTCTGCGTCTGCTGCCACCACTCGAATGGAGCGGGTGGCAGCGTCACAGTCCTCGGTGGCGACAGAGCCGTGTAGTTGCTGGTGTACGCGCCGCCGTTGATGCCGTTGGCGCGGTTGGCGCGGATGGTGGGCGCGGTGGGAGAGGTGGGGTAGGTGGTGCCGAGGCTGAGGCGGCGCTGGAGGCCATCGACCGCCGCGTTGAGCTGTGCGATCTGCTCATCCTTCTGCTGGAGCGCGTCGCCCATCGGCACGAGGCGCGCCTCCGTCGTCGCATCGTCGCCGCCGCCGCCGCCGCCACCGTTGCTCATCTTCTGCGCTCCCAGCCGTCGCGCCGTCGCCTCCGCCTCCTCGCAGCGCCGACGCAGAGCCGCAATCGTCGCGTCGGCAGTGGCGTCGCCCGTGGGTGCGTATCGCGCAGCAGCCGTAGCGGCGTCGGCCTCGGCATCGAGGTCGACCTTGACGCGCAGCCACGGCCTCGCGTCGAGCTCGTGCTGCGCATCCTCGAGTTGCCGCCGCAGCCTCGCAATCGTCGCCGCCTGGTCGCCTCCGCCGACGCCGCCGCCGTCGCCACGGCCGCCCCCCCAGCCACCGACGCCGCTGCCGACCCTGCCAGCGCCAAAGCGCGTCGGCGAGCGGTCAAAGAGCCCCGATCCGCTGGCCGCCTCGTCGCTGCCAGCGAGGCCCGCCGCCTGCCGGATGGCGTGGGCAGCGGCGGCCGCGACGTCTTCGCCCGGCGCCGAGTCGACGTCGAGACGGCGCGCGATGCCGAGGCGAATGACGGTCGCTTCGGCGGCGAAGAGGTCGCCGATCTCGACGTCGATCGGCACCGCATGCCCGTCGACCGACACGACGCGGTCGAGCAGCTGCAGGCCGCACGCCTCGGCGGGCGAGCCCGGCGCAATCTGCGAGATGATGGCGGTGCCGTCGGCGTCGAGGGCGATGCCCAGCCCGATGCCCTCGCCCGGCTGCCTCCGCACCGCCACCTGCATCCCGAGGCTCACGACGATCCGGCCATCCTCCTCCGCCTCGTCCTCGCACATCTCCGCACCGCCCTCGTCGTAGTACGCGGCATCGTCGCCGTAGGAGCCGGCCCCTCCCCGTGTCGCCACTTGTTGCTGCGGCGGTGGCGGTGGCGGTGGCGGTGGCTGCCCCGCCGCCTCATCCTCGTCCTCCGTCTCGTACTCGTACTCGTCGTCCGACGCAGACTCCCTCTCGCGCCCGTTCAGCCAGCCAGACCCCTCGAGCGTGTTCGACACGCTCACAACCATCCCGGACGTCTTCCTCAGGGCAGAGGCGGCAGCAGGCGCAGGCGCCGGCGCGGGAGCAGCTGCGGGCGCGTGCGCGGTAGACAACAACGGGGGCCGTGTGGAGCTCGACTCTCCCGTGACCCGGTTGAAGTAGTATGTGGGGCCCACCGGGTCGATCTTCTCCTCCCAATCTGGAGGCAGTGGGCCGGCCGACGTGGTAGGCGCAGCCGCGCTGGCAGGCGGTGGGGGCGCTGGCGCTGCTGGCCGTGCCGCCGTCTCGAGACCAACGCCCGCACCCGCGTCGCCGCCCACGCCCGCGCCATCGACCGCAGCACTACTCAGCGGTCTCGCACGCGGCGCCTGACGTGGAGACGAGATGCCGTTGGCAGGAGCAGGGGCCGGAGCAGGCGCAGCGGCAGGCGCGTCCTCCGCGGACGCCGGCGACGATGCCAGCTTCCTGGCGAAGGACAGCTGTCGCTTCTGCGGCTTGCCTGCGCCGTTGCTCTTCAGCGCCGACGCAGACTTCGGCTTGTCGAATTGTGCGGCGGCCCCGCCGGAGGACGCGGCGGGAGAGGAGCTGGAGGAGGCGTGGCCGTTGGCAGTCGGCTTGAGCGCAGCCCGACCGCCCGCCGCAGCGGCCGCAACGCGCGCCAGCGTGCCGTCGCCGCGCGGGCCTCCGTTGACTGAGCCGGGCGTCGCCTTCTCCTGGGTGGGCGCCGCAGGCGTTGCGGGCGTCGACGCGCCGCCGTTTGCACTGATGCCGGGCATCGCGGAGCGCGTCGGGTGCGTTGCAGGCAGCTTCCGCTCCGACGTCAGGAGCGCCTCCATGGCGGTGACCGATTCGGACGGCACGCCGAGCAGCGGGCCCCACACGAAGGCAAGGTCGCGCATAGGCTGACCGGCGTCGACCGCCGCGGCAAGCAGCTGGAGCAGCCGACGCAGCAACCCCGCCGGCTCCGCCGCCAGCTGCTGCGTGATCACCGCGTGGATTGTGCCGGCCGCCGAGATGGTCATCTCACCAGCCGTCTCTTGCGCTGCCTTCTTGAGCGCCACCAGCGCGTGATCGCCGATGAGGCGTGGCTCGAGCGCGTTTACGAGCGCCTTGAGCACCTGGATGACCGCCGGCGGGTCGACGTTCGCGAGCGCGTCGCGGCCGCGCATGGTCGCCACCAGCACCTCCTGCATCTGCTCTCCGACGGGCGGCTTCGCTTCCTTGCACAGCAGCTTGCCGTGGGTCGCTACAGAGGCCTCGACGGCAGCAACCAGGTGGCCGATGGCGTCCCAGCCGACCACCTTCTCGTCCGCGGCCGCCATTAGCCTGGCGCGGCGGCCTGGACGAGGCTTTGCGCGTCGCCTTGACGCGAAAGCCGCTTTGTTTTGGATTT